>ERZ791919.248-NODE-248-length-65855-cov-42.324635_pt1 | contig 65855 bp, 58 predicted proteins | sample MGYA00510137_ERZ791919 | MGnify/ENA primary metagenome ERZ791919 (study PRJEB30046, sample SAMN00792059) | human gut metagenome | study: EMG produced TPA metagenomics assembly of the A metagenome-wide association study of gut microbiota in type 2... | reverse complement strand
GTTCAGGGTGGTTCCGTTCATGTGGATATGCGCTTTAATTTTGAAAAATGCTATAGACTGCCCTCCGTGATAAGCTCGGCGGCAAGGGCAATTTCACGCGCTTCGGGGTCTGGCTGTTGCAGCACTTCCGCGCGCCAGTCGGACAAAAGCGGCATAGGCAGCGCACCTTTTGCGTGGAAGTAGTTCTGATAGACGCTGGCCGTGCATCGGTCGATGATGGATTTCTGGCTGCCGGTCAGAAGCCCCGCGCCCATCTGCTGTTCCAGAATACTTGTAATCAGCTCAGATTTCATGGCAATCGGGTTTTCGCCGTCCTCATAGCCATCTTGTAAATCCAACGGATTGATGTGGTGCTGGCTGTTCGGGGAGATTTCAATGACCTCGCCGCCCAACGCCCGTGCGATGGGCGCGTATTCGCGTTCCGCGTCGATGATGATAATGTCATCGTTGGTGGACAGCGCGACGTTTGCGATGGTATTTTTCATTGCCACGGATTTACCAGAACCGGACACGCCGAGATAGAACGCATGTGGTGAAATGAGCCGCTTGCGGTCGCAAATCAACAGGTTTTTGGAAATGGCGTTGACCCCATAGTACAAACCGCCGGGGTCCTGAATTTCCTGCGCACGGAACGGCATGAGGACAGCGCAGCTTTCCGTGGTGAGCGTCCGCAAAGCATGGATACGCCGCAGGCCATACGGCAAAACAGTATTCAAGCCGTCCTCCTGTTGGTATCGTAAAACGGAAAAACCACATAGCTTTTCCTGCGCGATGGATTGCAGCGTTTGCGTGTCCGCGTCAAGCTGCTCCAGCGTATCGGCAATGTGAACGAGCGTGACACAGGCAAACATGAGCCGTTGGTCACGGGCGGTCAGATCTTCCAACAGGTCTTTCGATTCGGTGCGCATTTGCTCCAAGTCATAGGGAACCGTCGCTGTGAAATTGTTCTGCCGATTCTGCCTTTGCTGCCAGCGTGTAATGTCCGTTTCCACGCCGAGGATTCGGCTTTGCACCTCACGCACAGCTTCTTCGGTGGGAATCGGAAGAATGTCAATGGACAGCAGCAGGTTTCGGGAAAAGTCAGACAGGTCCTTTATCATTTCGTCGCTGATAAACGATGCGTAGTCGCGCATGAACAGCACGCGCCCAAACTTGCCGCCCATTTCAAAATAGCCCGCGCGGAATTGCAGTCCGTCCTGGCAGATCAGGTCGCGGAAGTCGATGCCGCGCTTGATATTCGCGGACAGGTCAAACCGGAACGACGCTTCTTCGCCAGGTCGGAAGAAGTCATGCAGGAGCCGCAGCCGGTCAGCGCAGGAAATGGCATAGGCCCCGGAATCCAGCCGCCCAAAGCTGGCAGACAAGTTGGTATCGACGCGGCGGAAATAGGCGCGGGTCTGCTCGATCTTCCGTAAGCCGATTGACAGCGTGATATACTTTTCCTGCACCAGATTGTTGCTTTCAGCCGCTTTGTCCAAGATGATTTGGTTGTACTCGCCGCGATAGTAGTCCAAACCGTCGCTGCACTCCGGCATGAGCATCGTGCGCTGGAAGTCAACCGGATTCAGGCGGCGGTTGATGATCGTGATTTTCGCGGTCGCGTCGGTTGGCAGACTGTTCAGCACTGCGCCATACGAACGAAAGATACTGCGCCGGTCGTCTAACGACGATGCGGCGTAATTTATATCCGAAAAGCGCCACGTTTTGCTGTACTTCTGTCCGACCTGCCAGATACCGTCCATGAAGATACGTCGGACAGGGATAGACTGCTGGACACTGTGCGGGATACGGAAAGAATCTTTTTCACTGCGGTTTGCAGCCAACAACGATTTCATCATTCCTGCAAGCCCTCCACATCCGAAAACAGTTCTTCATGGAGATTGACAGAATCAAAGCGGCGCGGGCCTGCGCACAGGATTTCAGACTTGATGAACGCCCAAAAGAATTGCTCTAAGGTCATGCCGTTGTAGTGGAAAAATCCTGCGATAGCGACTGGCGCCGCCGCCAGCAGGCAAAGCCAGCTTGCAGCTTCTTTTCCGATGATGCCGCCCAAACCGAGATAGATACCGGCCGCCAGACCGACAGCCAACACCGCACAAATAAACTGCCGCGCAGACAGGCCGAAAAAGATCGTTTCGCGGTGCGCACGGATTTCTTTTGGAATTTTGACTTCTATAAAAATCGCCTCCGATTTGTTGAAAATTTGACAGAGAATTTAGAATATGAGATAATATTTATAGGTAAAAACTTGACAAAAAGGAGAAAATGCTATGAACTCTACACTCATTTTATTCAAGGAAATAGGTCGCCAGCTCTTGATCGTTGGTCTGGTGCTGGGGAGTCTGCCAATGGCAATCCGCATCCTCTGGAAGCTGCGGCTTCTGCCGCTCGGCTGCTACTTTGTGGCAACGAAACTCTTCTGGCCGCGCTGGGCAGCCGCACACCGAACAGCCTGCATTTTGATCTTCATTGCCTGTGTGCTGTTCTTCGTCTTGTGCTGGACAATCCGCTATATTCGCCAGAAGCGCGAGGAACAGATCATGGCAGAGCTGATACACCACTACACAAAGGACCTGAAGCCGGGCGAATCCCGAACGCTTGAATTTCTGCGAACGGATATAAAGAATTGCGTCCCAAGTCGGGACGCAATTCTTTTATGCGCCGAGCATTTCATGTACCAGCCGGTCAGACCCCTTGACAAGCCCGGTCAGCACCAGCATATTGAACATGAGCTGTCCGAGGTATTGCCAGACCATCGTGACGGCGGGCAGCGATTCGTCCAGCGCCGTACTTCCACCAGATAAAAATGCGGAATAGATCACGCAGGACAACACAATGACCGCGCCCTCCATACAAACGCCGACGTAGCTTTTCAAGAACGTCTGGCCGGTTCTGGACGTAGCTTCTCCGGCGAATGATGCCAAAGGCAGCGGCGCAATGGCTGTGTAAATGAAAATTTTGAAAAAGCGGCCATAGACGGTCAGAATCAGCACAAAGGACAGGACCGTAATCAGCAGACTCCCAAGTAGCGACACCAGCCAGAGCGGAATGGATTCCAGAAAACTCACATCCTCAATGGCTTCTACAATTTTGTCTGGCAGCATTGCCGTCGTAGAGATTGCAGAACCAATGCCACCCATGACGGTGCTGACCACGCCGCCGCAGATTTTGTAAATCGCGGTTATCAGCTCCAGCGATGAGCCGACCGCCACTTTTGCCAGCAGAAACCGAATAAAATGGCGCAGGGCAAATTCCGGTCTTTGCAGTTCCCGAAAGCTGGCTGCCGAGCGGAACACGCTCATTGCAAAAAACAGCACCAGCAGGCTATATCCGAATCCTACCAGTGCGTTATGGATGCCGACGATAACTGTCCAAATCTCACCTCCGCGAAAACTTTCCGGTGTCTGCGACACGAGCGACCAGATTTCAGCCAAATGGTCATTCCAGTTGCTTAAAGCATCTTCAAGGGTCGATACGACCCAATTATCACTCACATGGTTTCATCTCCATTTCTACGCATATTTTATAATGAAACGACTATACTTCATAATGCTAGGGCGAGTAAACGTAATTTTGATGCCTGTTCTCTAGTTGACAGATACAAAATATTGCGTTATACTTACCGTAGTGATCGAGTTGCAGATGCTCGCGGGGCCTGCAACCGGGGGAGTCCCTGCGGGGGCTCCCTTTTTCACACCTGAGAGGATGGTGTAAATGCCGAAACCGTTTCTGACATATCCCCAACAGATTCAAAAACTGAAAGACAAGAACCTGACAATTACGGATGATGCCGCAACAGCTATCACGCTGCACCATTATGGATATTTTGCGCTGATTTCCGGCTACAAGGACTTGTTCAAAAATCCCACGACAAAAGATTACCGCGACGGAACGACGCTGGATGATATTGTTGCGCTCTATCGTTTCGATGAACAGCTTCGGGAACTCACGCTGCGCTATTTGCTGCAAGTGGAGCGACACATCCGCTCTGCGTATTCGTATGCGTTTTGCAGTCAGTTTGGAGAGAGTCAGAACAGTTATCTGGACGCAAATAACTATAATCTCATGGGGCGTATAAACCCGCGCGAGGTTCAAAAGTTGATTACGCGGCATTTACAACCGTTTCTTTCGCATACGACAGACTATCCGTATATCGAGCATCATAAACAGGTACATGGAAATGTGCCGTTACTTCCATAAAAATTCCTCCCGGCATGCGATATAGTTAAATACATACCAGCAAAAAGAGATTCATTCCTCAAGGACAGGGTCCTTTTCTAGCTGTTCTTCGTTTTCCTCTACAAAATCATCTTCTGTTGTGATCGTCCCAGAATGCAGCTTCGTCATTCTCAAAGTGTACCTGCATTTGCGGTTATAGGCAATGAGCATGGCTTCGGCATAGCCAAGAGATCCTGCTCCACGCTCTTTCGCAATACGAGATAACTGCCGAACAGACATGAATCCAACTTTCTCCTTGAAGGTCTCGTCACGAAGCTGATCACCGAATGCTACCACCATTTTTGCAACACCCGCCAATATATTTCCACCAAGAGAGTCAATATCTCCCTCCCATGTACCAACGCAGAGCCGCAAAGTTCGGTCAAGCACATGGTAACCATATTTGGTGTAGATCCGCTCCAGCGTGGCAACAGCGCAGATCACGCCATATGCTTTGGTCGGCCCGATAGAAAGAGAATAGGATTCCACCAGCCGCTTAATCACAAGCTGCTGTTCATTTCCCGCTTCGATATTGGCCATGAATATTTCGTAAGGCTTTAGGGGGCGCACGTGCTTCATCTGATTTGCAAAAATATCCGCTTCGTTTTGATAATCCAGACTATCATATATCATGCACCAAACGGGTGTCTCTCGTGAACCAGATACGGTGGCAACAATCTCAATAGTGTGCTGACCGTTAAAGACATAGTTGATTCCATCGCGGCGGCTTACCTTTACTGGGTTGATTTGGTTCAGATCGAAATCCTCAATGGCCTTTTCAACCTGCGCCTGTGACAGTGGCCGCTGGTACTCCTGATTGGAAACAAGGTTCTTAATCGGGATTTGTTCGAAGTGGACATTCGGTACAAATCTGCTCAGGTCTTGCATGAATGTACCTCCCGGATATCTGAGAGCATCTCGGACACTTTCTCCTGTAGTGACAGCAGCACCGCCTCAAGCCTGTGTTTCGCGTCCATGGAAACGTCATTTATATTCGCATGATTTCTGGCTCGTTCGATGGAACTGACCCACGATGGAACCGTTAGAGTCAATCCGGTGATTTCGGCATCCGGGTCGTGCTTTGGTGTAACCTTAATAGGTGGTAAAGTTTCTGGCATGGGTGTAATTGGCTGATCCTCTATATTGACGAATTCTTTTCGAGTATCGCTGTAACTGGTGAAAGGGTGCTGCAGGTCTTCCGAGCTTGTCCCAATTCGCCTGATTTCCTCCGGTGGCATTTTAGAAAGTGCCACGAGGTTCTTGTGAGATATCTTGAAAGTCCCGGAGAGGACCTTACCGGGAAGTTCAGGATCTGACCGCCCTACAGCATCTAATGCCTTACTGAAGACCGCATACTTCTGCACGGCTCCAGTGGATACATTGTATTGAGAGCTAAATTTCTGGGCTGTACGTCGAAAGGTCTCTCCGCGCTCGCTCCTGTCTCTGCGCTTATATTGATTGAAACCGTTGATATTTGGTGGATGCTTGCGCGCAACTTTCTCAAGTTCATATTGTTTGCCAATGAGGTAGCGTCTGGTTTCCTCTGTGATATTTCGGCGGCCGAGTTGGTTGCTGCAAATCCAAACAATGGCCCGTTCCCGATTCTCGAATAGCATCTCTCGCACGGCATAGGGGATGTGAAGCCGGTTGCATATCTCGTAACGGTTGTGACCGTCAATGATGATGTTATTCCATGTGATGATTGGATCCCGGCAGCCGTCTATTGAAAGATTCACTTCGAGTTGAAGATATTCATCTTTCCGCAAAGGCCGAATGAGTGCCTTGAATTCTGGATCGACCTCCAATACTGCAAACCCCTTACCCATTGATAGACGTTCACCTCTCATTTCTCTTTAAGGTTTTCATGGAGAAATAGGCCACTCTGTTTGCAACATCCACCTCGCCGCTTACACGATAGCTATATCGAAAGTCGAGAATACCAATCATATCGACTAAGGCTGACATAAGCGTACTGCTGTAAAACTCAACGGAGTGCTTTGTCAGCTGAAACTGCTGCACGTTGTTGGCTGTGCCTCCGGAAAGTGGGCGGTCTGAGCCAAGTATTGCAATAAGCATTTCTTCTGGATTGACCAGAAATTGAATATATTGCGGTCTCCCCATTTTATTTAGAGTGGATTTGTGTACGCGAAAGCGACCCCGACTCAGATCGATGGTCATGATTGCGCTGTTATCTGCACTATCCATTTTTGATCTCCTCCTGTACAGGTACTTCTGGTCGATGTGTGCCCGGAATCGGTGTAGCAGCCTCCCCAGATGCTATTGAGGATACTGTGTTATCCTTGATTCCATAAATCGCGTATCCATCAAAGATATTGATTTGCAGAGACTTCTGGTGTTCATGATAGGGCAAACCGAACTGCTCCTTCCACCCGGCAGGGAAAACCGGTGTGCGAGCCGTCTTGGGCTTGCCTCCGTCCTTTGCGATACGTTGATAGATCTCTGAAGCATTCAAATCGAAAGCAATCAGATACTCGTCATTGGCATGGATGACTTTCCCAAGCAGCTTGTACCGGTAATCGATATTCCAGTCCATCAGCTCAAAAAGCTTTGCAAAAAAGAACTTGCCCGTTACCTGTCGAGGTTTCCGTTTTCCACCAGATGTGTTGCACCACGCGAATGCGTCTCGCTCTGACTCGGCGCAAGGGCGTAGCGCAAGAATGTGCGACTCTCGATTGATCAAGAGCTGAGCACAGTCTGCATGGGGAAACTTGTTCAAGCAAGCAGTATTGACATAAACTTTGTAATTATTGAAGGTGATAGACGGCTCGAAAGTATGAGCGAAGAACTCTCTACGAACCACCTGATACCCATCAAAATCGAAGTCGTCACTAAGTTCGATCACATCGCCCGGGGCTGATGCATCAATGGTCATTGGCGTGACCGTGTCCTCTATGAAGGGAATAACGGTATCCTCATCGGCAATGCCAGACGGGAAATCCTGCGGCATTGGGAGGATAAAAGGACTCTGATTTTCTGTTTCCATTCTGTTCTCCTTTCATTCATCTCCGACAAGATCCAGTGCATCTCCGATTTGGCGCAGGCTGATGCAGAGGCAGCGGCAAAGCCGCCTGAGCTGCTCTGCGTCATACTTTTCCATAATCATATCCTGTTCAGATTCCGATAGGTCAGAAAAGCATCGGCTGACGTGATTGCCATCACGAACCACACGGTAATATACACCATCAAGATTCCGAACCGTCAGAATCTTGGATTGTTCATGCATTGCAGGCCGCTCCTTCCAACTGTTTTGAAGCGCTTAATTGCTCGTTGATGAAGCGCTGCATCTCATCAAATTTGGTGACATGCAGCTTCTCGCTGGTTTCAAAAAGCTGCCCTTCCAGCCAAAGCTTCCATGCGTCTTCGCTTTGCAATTCCAATGAAGATGCGGTAAGCCTGTGAGAATAAAAGTCGCTGCCGAATCTGTCAGCCAATTTCTTGGAAACTGCCCGAATGCGTTTTCCCGATACGGAAAGAGGAGAAAGACCGCTGTTGCCACTGCCGGGAGCGTCTGTCCCCGTCATAAGATAGGACTGGATGAAAATCGCAGGTTCGCTTAAATCAAATAAGAATAGCGAATCTCCATCGCTTTCAAGGAAACTGCCGTAAGCCTTAAACTTATAAGCTGTTTCCCAGCCAAGCAATTCAAACAGCGTTTCGCCAAAAGCAGAACACGGGATCTCTTTGACGTAGTATTTTCCATCATCAGGTCTTGACCACTGTACGAACTGGCGAGAATCCTTAGAGGCACGACGAACAGCGAGCTTCCGCAATCCCGGGTGGATCAGCAGCTCAACTTTGTTGTCCTTCCCGAACTGCCTAACACAATCTGTGCTGAATTTGATTTGTTTGCTCTGGAATAAGACATACGGTCTTTTGTTCGCGTCAAAGAGAGATGCATTCGTAACTTCAAAACCGCGCAAATCAAAATCTCCAGCCGCCACCTCGAATGTAGCGTCGCCCTCCGCAGGCTGGCCGTAATATGTATCGTCCGTGTAGACACTCATAGAAGCCTGCAAATAATCGGCTGCCTTGAAGCCTGCCCACTTGGGACTGATCGTGACAAAGCCTTTCAGAATACCGGATTCAATCACCCGCAGTTCAGGCAAGATGGATTTTCCTCCGTATTTTGCATTGTTGATCATGTGTTGGACGGCGATATAGTCATCCCTTGATACGATAGCCTCGTGTTCTCCTCTGTACAGACTCTGCTGGCGTTCTCCTCTGTTTTTCTTGGACTTATGACTGATCACATCGGGAGTCCATGTCTTTCTTGTGAGAACATCGCCGCAATGCCGCTCGTTTCTCAAAATCTGGATAACTGTGTTGGATGTCCACTTGGTGTTGCCGAGAAACGTTGTCTTGCCGAGTTCCTCAAGGGTCTTGGCAATATAAGCTGAGGAATATCCGGAGAGGTACATATAGAATATGAGCTTAACGGTTGGGGCCTCATCTGGATTGATTACCAGCTTGCCGTCCGTATCGTGAGAATAACCCAGCAGCTTGGGCGTCAGCGGAAGACCGCCATTTAGACGCTGGGCAAGAGAAACCTCCATGCTGCGACTTCGGATACGGGACTCGTTTTCTGCAATGGACGCCAAAAAGGAAAGCGGCATGGATGTGTCTTCATTCAATGAGAAGATACATTCGCTCTCAAAGAAAACACCCACCGGATTGCGAAGTTCCGCAAGGTTCCGCACCATAGTAATGCAGTCGACTGTATTTCTGGCAAGACGCGAAACCGATTTTGTGATGATCAGGTCAATTTTTCCTGCTCTGCTGTCAGTGAGCATTTGGTTCAGTGCAACGCGGTGTTTTGTCGAAGTGCCTGAGATACCTTTGTCGGCGTAGATCTTCACAAGCGACCAATTGGGATGCTTCAAAACAAACTCCTCATAATAGTTTTTCTGAAGCTCATAAGACGTTTCCTGCCCCAGATTATCTGTGGAAACTCGGACATAGACTGCAACACGCTGATGAACGTCGGCATCATAGAAATCAACCTGCTTCCTTGCAGGATAGATGATATCCGGTTCTCGTCGATTGGAGTATCGCTTATGTACTTTCTCGCGTTCTGCTTGATCGGCTGCTTTTTTGGTTGATTTACTCATGGAGTGCACCTCTCACGTCCAGCTCATCATCAGGCAGGATCTTCCAGTCTGGAGCTGGGAGAAAACAAGGCTCTCGAAGATCGTCGCGATAATACGATGCCAAAGTGTATAGATCTTCTGATATGAAGTAAATGCCAACGGGAGGCTTTCGAGCAGCGAGCATTCTTGCGCAAATCGTTACTTCCCGGACATCTCTGGATACATTGCTGACCTTTTGTGTGATTACGAGATTGACTTTTTCCTCATCACAGTCAGACAGAAGCTCAGTCCATGCCGGTGATTTCTCCATATAAGGTGCGGTCGACCCATTATCAATATAGAAGCCCACAAACTTCCATAGAGGGTACTGCGCCAACGTAGCACGAAAAACCTCTTTGTTACGCTCGAGATATTCCTCGTCCCCATATTTCGTTTGATTAAAAAAGCGAATATACACTGCAACCTTGAACGGAATCTTAGGGCTAGGTGTCTCATGGCGGATGCTTTTCAACCACTGCCTGTGTTGCTCTACAAGTGGAGAAACAAAGCTTTCTCCCAGACACAGGTCAAAAGAGGAATATTCAGTCTCTTCGCGTCCTTGTTCGGTGCCTAATGGCAGCAGCTCTGTGTTTTCCATGTTTTCCTCCAGTATTGGGGTCAGCCCTTTTGGATGAATTATAGGGAAAACGCTTAAAAATAAGAAGATACCATAGGTCAACATCCTGACCTATGGTATGTAAATGGGAAAAAAAATTATCGGATCGGTCAACCAACCCGATAATCAATCCATGTTCTGTTTCTTATGCATGGAGGCCTTTACCTCACGGACGATGTTCAAAATAGTTTCCATCTCACTGGCTGAGCAGTCTTCGAGAAGTTCGGCAAATTCTCCTTGATAAATCGTCTTCACCTCCGGTACATCTGCGCGGAGCAAATGATCCGCAGATACCTGAAGTGCTTCTGCTACTTTAACGAAAGTCTCGAGCTGCATTCTCGTTTTTCCGCGTTCGATGTTGCTGATCAACGGCAGTGACACAGATGCCTTGACCGCCAAATCTGCCTGACTCATTCCTTTACCGGTTCGAACCGCCTTGATGCGTGAGCCGATCAGCGCCAAATCCGATTGTTCATACATGATCAGCTCACCTCCTCCTTGCCGGATATAATCTGCTAACTATAATTTAAATTAGTATATATCATGCGAAGATTGGTTTTATATAATCGATCCGCTATAAAATAGCGATTTCAATATAATTGGGTTGCCAAAATTTTTAGGAGGTATCCTTATGCAACTCAATTACATTGTCCTTGGCCAAAGAATCCAGAAAATCAGAAAGAGCAAGCACATCTCTCAGGCAGTGCTGTCTGCTATGATCGACAAGTCCGCCGGTTACATCAGCTACCTTGAATGCGGAACAAAAGTCATGAGTCTCGAAACCTTTGTCAGTATCGCAAATGCACTGGAGGTGTCGACTGATACGCTCCTGAGCAGGCAACTCACCAGTGTGACGGAGATGTCCAACATCGAAGCACAAAGGATCTTCGCAAACTGCTCTCCGTATGAAACCTATGTTCTGCTGGATATGCTGAAAGCAGCCAAAGAAGCTCTTCGCTCGCATCAACATCTTCTCACCAAGGGTGAATGGTAATCATTTTACCAACTGAATATCAAATAGCAACAGACCACAGGTTAAGAGATTGACCTGTGGTCTGTTGCGTACAAAAACGATTATATTTTCGCCAAAAACAACTACGTTTTTGGCTTTTGCGAGATTTCCTTATTCTATGATGGTATAATTTGATTCAGTCAGAATAGACGACAAAGCATCGTCAATTCACGCGCCCTCGAAGAATGACAATCAGGGATGGAGAAAACGAGAGGTATTACCCATGAGTGCAAACGTAAAACCTACATATTACCGACTGGAACTGGACGATTATTCTGCCGCTGCCTTTACCAGCTTCGGAAAATACTATTACGGTACGTTGGAGGATCTTCGCTGCTTTTTCGGAGAACTCGCACATGATGAGAAATTAAAGAAGCAATTCAAGGAGTTGATATCTACATTCCAAGCCTTCGAAGAAGGACATCGGGATCTCAGCCATTCTATCGCATACAGGAAGGTACCGTTCCTCGTTCCTACGCAGCTGCTCCACAGAAAAACTGTCATTTTGGAAAACTACAAATGGACACACATCAACACATGGGACAGGCCTTATTATATGCGCTGTGACAAAGTCAGATCCGAACATCTCTGGCTTGCCTGCGACGGGGAATATTGCCGTGCGACCAAAGCTATGTTTTCAAGACTACAGTATACCGGAACGATCGGCAGGTGGAATCATGTCGGAACAATGCTTTGGGGATTCCCGTGCATTCTCACCGGAAACCCATTCAGCTTCTGGAATCGATTAGCTGAACCGGAAAAGCAGTTCAAGACCAAAGAGGATGCTAAGCGAGATTGGGAGCTGTTCCCCGAGAATCCGGACCCCGACTATTCGGAGTTTTGCAATGACATCTTTGGAGATGGCTGATGTTTAGGAGGGCACCATGATAGAAGAACGCTGGACGAAATCGAAAATAAGCGATATTGCAAAACATCTGGCGATACAAGAATCGCGGAACAAGGATGCGCTTGTCTGCAGATGCACGTTCCACTTTGGTACTTCGTTTCGCCCAGCTACAAAGGACGAGATTATAAAGAACACATGCAAAAAGGCATTTACGACACCATACCGGGAAAGGGGTAAAGTCCCTGCGGAGGCGCATCACATGGGCAAATGGATCGGCTATACGGTAGAATTCTGTTCCGATGGTCAATGGTTCAATATCGACCAGTGGCATCGATCTGCAAGTGGAAAACTCAAACACCGCTATCTACATACCGCGCCTGAGCGGGATATTCTTTCCAGCCCATATGATGAATTAGCGCTTCTTAAAAAGCGGATCAGCTTTTCGGATTTGGCGGCTTCGACGCAGGACATCATTTGTGCGGAAAATCCGGCATTCGAGCGCAGCTCGTTTGGCACGTGGGATTTCTTCATTTGGGGAAGTCTTGCTGATTTAGAGGCGTTGCTTCAAAAGCCGGTTAAAAATGAAGACGATAAATGTATTTCAAAGACCTTATTGAAAGATCTGGTCTTCAAAATTCAAGACCAGATCAGCTTTTTTCAGCAGACCATTCCACATTGGATAACCAACTGGTCACCGGAAACGTCAGTCAGAATTATTATCTGTGAATTGTGATTTTATAGGTAGCTATTTCCCCAAAAGTGTGGTAAATGTTTGTGCTGCGAAGAAGGAGGTGGAACACCATGATTTATGTCATGTCAGATATCCATGGGCAGAAGCGGCGCTTTGATTCCGTCATGAAGCAAATCAACCTGCAGCCTGAGGACACGCTCTATGTCCTTGGAGATGTGATAGACCGCAACCTCGACGGCATCAAGCTCTTACGCCAGATCATGGCGATGCCAAATGTCAAAATGCTTCTGGGCAACCACGAACTTATGATGATGAACGCGCTTTACTACCCGCCCCCAGAAGATGAGGAATGGCCGGAATACTACTATGAGCGCAAACAAGCTCTGTGGTATCGGAATGGAGGCGAGGTCACGCACAACTACCTGAAGCATATAAAGAAGGCTGTTCGACAAGAGATATTCGAATATCTGGACAAGCTGCCAGTCAATGTGGAGCTGACAGTAAACAACAGGCAATATATCCTGACACACGCGGCACCTGTGGACTTATACGAAAGCTACGGCTGGAAATATAAAAGTGCGCGTGATTTCGCAGTTTGGATGCGGTTTGAGAGATTCCCCGTTCTGGAGGGCCGGATAGTCATCTTCGGTCACACACCGACCCACCATTTCCAGTACGATAACCCTATGGCAATATGGGATGCAAAGAGCTGGATCGGAATCGACTGCGGTTGTATGCTCCCCGAAACAGGCGATCCGTGGTCAGGCGTTCTCGGCAGGCTGGCTTGTCTCCGTTTGGATGATATGTAGGTATTCTATTCTGAGGAACCACAATACGGCAATTCTGAAGAAGCAGAAATGCGGCACGATGGATAACAGTAAGCATGGAGTCCTTGACTTACCTGTATAACATGTACAGAGAGGTGATGCTTTATGATCTTTTTCACAGGCGATATTCATGGGAATGTCAATGGCGTTGCAGATTTTATAAACAAAGTACATCCCACAATGGAGGACGTAATCGTCCTGCTGGGAGATGTGGGCGCAAACTATTATAACGGGCGCAAGGATTATCTGATGAAGCAATGGCTTAACAATTCCGGCACCAGATTTCTCTGTATTCACGGGAACCACGAAATGCGGCCAGTCAATATTTCTGGATATATTGAAACCGAATGGTGCGGAGGCAAGGGATGGCTGCAGCCAGAATATCCGAACCTGATCTTTGCCAAGGACGGCGAGATCTATATGATGAATGGTTTGCGGTATCTCGTAATTGGCGGTGCATACAGCGTAGATAAGTACTACCGTTTAAGCCGAGGCTGGAACTGGTGGCCGGACGAGCAGCCATCTCCGGAGATTAAAGCCTATGTTGAGCAGCAGATTCGCGAGAAACAGTTCGACATTGTTCTGTCCCATACCTGTCCATTCAAATATGAACCAACGGAGATGTTTCTTGGCGGCATTGATCAGCGTACAGTGGACGACAGCACCGAGAGATGGCTTGACACAATCGAGGAATCCATTCAATACAAAGCGTGGTTCTGCGGACACTGGCATACGGACAAACGAATCGAGAAAATGCATTTCCTGTTCCACAGCTTTGAGTCAGATGAACAGTTCAAAAGATAACGGAGGATCATAGCATGAAAAAACTACCGGCAGTTTCTGAAATGGAGCATATCACGTCCAAAGAGTTTGGAGAGAACATGGACGCCATTCTGGAACGAGTGGCAAAAGAGAATGTTGCCCTGATCATCGACCATGCGGGCAAGTCCTACGTCCTGTGCCCTGCCGGATGGTTTGAAGTGCCAGAGCTGACGCAACTGGAGGTCATGGTCAAAAACGCTGTGCGGTATGTCTCCGAGGTCGACGATTCCGATCTGGCGGAAACAGCCCGGACCGTGAAGGAGCTTGCGCCGATCTTATCTCCGGCGTGCATTACCACGCTTCTCAAAATCATCATGGGCAAGATCTCCGATGGCTGCGGCGGTGCGTGGCGTGAGATGAAGCAGGCATTGGAAGACGCCCTGACGAAGGAAAACAGGGAGGAACATACGGAAACACGATGATTTACTATATTGCAGATATGCACTTCGGTCATGAAAATGTCATTCACTTCGACGACCGTCCTTTTGCGGACACAGAGCAGATGGACGAGGTGCTGATTCAAAACTGGAATGAGCGGGTCACAGCGGACGACACCGTCTATGTGCTGGGCGATGCGTTCTGGAAAAACGAAGAAAGCAGCATCCGGATCATGCAGCGGTTGCAGGGGCATAAACACCTGATTCAAGGCAACCATGACCGTGTGAAAGGAAAGCTCCGTCCTTACTGGGAAAGCATCGAGCAGCACGCAGAGATCAACGATGAAAATCGGTTGGTGATTCTGAGCCATTACCCGATTCTGTTTTATAAGAACCAGCATTATGGCGCAGTCATGCTGTACGGGCATGTACATAATACGCGCGAATGGTCGCTTGTAGAGAAGTGGAAGAACGAACAATGGACGATGGGCATTCCAAGCAGACTGATCAATGTCGGCTGCATGATGGCTTACATGAACTACACGCCGCGGACGCTGGATGAGCTGTTAGAGGCGAACCCGCAGCCCATGATCAAAAGAATCCGGAAGGATGGAACCAACGCAGGAGAAAACAGCAATGGAGAATTATGAAAAGCTCATAGCAGAGATTGACGAGGTTGTAAAACGGATCAAAGGGTTATATGACCTTGCCTACACGCAGTACTCCCATGCCGTCGACGAAGTGATCTTAGGCCGCCTTACCGACGAAAAACAGATCGAGCATATTCTCGACGGTATCATTGACTTTGGAGATGATCTCCGATTCTTGGAGCTCTCCAAGAGACTGTGCCGCCATATTTATTATGAATATCCGCAGCTTGTTGGAAGTTTCGTTCATATGTACAGAGCGCTGTTTGAGGAAAAGGAGGACGAAGATGGAATTGGTGACGATTGAGGTCAAGCTCCCAAAAGAAGTTTATGACAGCGCTTCGGAAATTCTGGCAAAGCAGGGCTTAACCATGGAAGATGCGTTGATTCTCTTTTTGAAGGAAACGGTCAGACTTGGGAGGATTCCATTTGATTATACGGAGGAAGATCTTGAGGAAGCACGAAAATGGGAGAGAATCGTAAACGATGACGTACAGGATACTGGAGGTGAAGAAACGTGCATGGTAAATTGACGCAGCCAAAAATAGATGGGTATATCAGCTGGCTCCGGCGAAATGACCACTTTGGTATGACAAGCTGTATCTACGACGACAAAAGTCAGAAACTGCTTGATGAACTGTTTGCCCTGTTGGAGCAGATCGCACCGGAATCCCCGAACGGTGTCAGAACGCTCTGGCTTCGTGCGGAAAGAGGACCAATCGAGGATTTCGGCAATGCAGCGGAGGAAATCGAGGAAGGCAACTATGATTCGGAAGAAGAATTCGTGGACGCATGGAAAAGCTGGTTCACAGAGGACGTCAAATGGTATCATTTCCAAGCCGCCGAGGACAAAGCGGAAGGATACCGCGCTGTCGCACTTCGTCACAGCTATGTGATCGTGCAGGACAAGCGCAGAGAACCGACAGGATGGCCCTGCGAGATTTCTGAGTTTGTCCAGTGGCTTGTCGACGGTGTCAGGAGCTGCATTGAAATGCTGAAAGCCGGGACGTATAACGATGTTGTCCGTGAAAATCTGCCGCCCCAGCATCGAACCGGAACAATCCGACGCAGGGATTTTTGGAATGTCTGGCCGGATGCAAGAGTCGACTTCTTCAAGGATATCTCGCCTGCGGATGTTGCGGAGTTCATTGAAAGGGCCTCCGCACAGGAAGAAAATTATGCTGCAATGAAAGACCGCTTACAAGCTATGACAGCCAATGATTTTTTCCGCTTTTGTGCCATGGGCTACGCGGAGAACAAGTATGATGGCTGCGGAAAAACGCCGAAGGAGCAGTACATGCTCCATGCCGACGGCCGGGACGAGGGATTGCAGGATATCGATGCGGACAGCCCGGAGGCGTTCCATGCTTGGTTCCACGATAGAGACCGGTGCGGTGGACATCCGTGGGAGGTCTGCCGCGGCGGAAACTCCACGCATGTTGATCTGCGGGTAATGGAGGATGTGCGCGGTTATTTTCTGTATCTGGCAGGAGCTGCGTGGAACCGGACAATTGAAACCGTCAAATTCTATCTTGCCCTGACGAGAGCAAATATCCCCGTTTATCTGGCTGAAGCGAAAATGCTGGCCGACCGGCTGGCGGAAGAAGAAAAGATCGGAATTGTGCCGGAGGGTGTTCTGCCCGCCTACTGCGGGAGCTGGTTTCCAAACGAACACATCATCGACTACATGAACCTGCCCAGTGAGGATCGGGAAAAATTCCTGCCGTTTTGTACATGGTATGAGGAAAATCCTGCGGCTCTTGCTCAGCGCGAAGAAACATGATGTACTTGCCTGTGAAATGCTCGATTCCCGTTTCGGCGCAGTTACGCGTTGGATCAGCAGGGTGAACCACAAGTTCCATGACTTCCTGGCCTTCAGCAGCTAAAATACGGACAGAAACAAATTTTCAAGCCAGAGGTGAAGAAACATGAATCTGAAAGAAGCGTTCCGCTACCAGAACAAGCTCCAGTCGTTTCTGGACGAAGCGCAGAGCATCCTTGACCGTGATTCCAACGTCACGCGGGTGGAGAACACCTATCTGCGCCATAAGGTCATGGCGGAAGCGGAGGATGAAACCGTTCTTGCCGTGCCGGAAACGGAGTATTACGAGCAAATCACGGACATTGTCCGCTTCCTCCTGTATCTGCTGGACGAGAAAGGCAAGCTGTTCGCTGCCATCCGCAAGGCAAAATCGGAGCTGGACATCGATATGGACAGCGCGGTCAGCCTCAATGCGACGCGGCAGAGCATTGCCCGCACGTTTAAACGGATGAATGATCTGCGCAGCTCCGAGCAGACGATTTCAAACGGTGGCACCGGTTACCGGTTCAACGCCGAGGGCAATCAGATCTCCTATCGCTGCGATGTACGGCGAGTGACGACGATCAATTATGACCGCAAGGTCATCCGCGCTGCGCTCGGCAAACTGAATCAGCGGGCTGACGAGACTTCCGCCAAAATTGACCTGTGCCTTGTTACGTCGAAGGTGGACTATGCGCCGCCTTTTGATGTGAACGCCAGTTTTGCAGAAGCATTCGAGACCTATACAGAAATCGCTGGGGCATAATACCCCGGCACAGCCCGGCTATTTTGGATGCGGCAAGCCAAGAGAATGCGGATACCGGTTCAGGTGCAGATGAACGATAACGCTGCACACTTTTAGAAAGATATTCTGGCTTGGCTCACCCTACGAGCTTTTATGGAATGAAAAGGAAGCGTTCCGCTTTTCTATCCTCGCCAGACGTTCTTCCGCGAAAACCGCTTTTTCCATATCACACGTTTTCCTGCATCCAAACTGACGTCTCCATATGATATGTAAGGCAAGCAAGCCTGACTCGCTGATTACGAGATCAATCACGATCAAATGCTGATCGAAATGCTAATCTTTTTCCGTGTGCGAAGCTGAATGCGTGACCTGTCACGCAGCAGGCAATGCAGACGGAGCAAATGGTGGAAGCTGCATCGGACGCTTGCCGTATCCAAAATAGCCGGGGAGAAAATGATGTGAGCAGCAGGACTCGGCCTGCTGCTCACTGACAATATGCAGTTTTATAACAGGAACAAGAATCTGATCTATCGGAACCTCAAAGAGCACTCCGAGTGCATAGAGATTATCTACCGTGGGCAGGCTTTCGCCCTTCTGCCACTTGTAGATCGCCCGCGGTTCTTCAAAGCCGAAGTAGCTTTGCAGATCCCGGACGGTCAGGCCGCGCTCCATGCGCAGACGGCGGATGTTGTTTCCCGTCGCGATGAGATCGATCACGGGGTATGCTTTCATTCCCATTTTGCTTGCCTCCTTTAAGGTCGTGATATTACAAAATATCAGAGATGGCAGCCGGATGCAAGATGACAACGCACTTTGTAATTCAAATGTAAAACTAGAGGGGGATGAAGTGTGATCAATACGGTACCGCTGAAGAAGCAGAGCAAGCGAGCGCAGAAGGAATATCACAGCAAACAGCGCGGAAGTTGGTACGGTATATCGCCCGTGACGCGCACCGTGCCTAGTAGAAGGCTTTATGACCGAAAGCGAATTAAGAGAGAAGATCGCTGGGCTCGTGGAGAATGAATCATCTGAAGCGCATCTGAGAAGCAAAAACCGGCGTAGGCTGCGCCGCGTTCGCGACATTCAAAAGAGTGACGGACTGCTGCACATTATAAATTATGGCAACCATGCCACGTATCGCAGATACATCGATTGGGGCTTTGACGGTCGGACGCTGCTGCACACAGGAAAGTACATCAGGTATCCTAAAAACAGCCGCAGTCAGAGCTGGATCAAGCTAGAGACTAGCCGTAGGATCCGCAGCTGCCGAAATGCTCCAGCAAAAGGGAATTTCTATCGCCGCTTATTTGACTATATAGTGATGACCAATTGCCAATTATCTTTGGCGAAGGGGTGTAAAGTTGAGAAAAAGTTATGAGTACAACGTAAAACCGTGCATTACTGCAAAAATTGTCTTGCAATATGCAGAAAACGGCTTGGAGGTCGTCCTAACGTTTAGGGACGACCTCTTTAGCTGCCTACAGCGACTATGCGGTTGCGCTTACATTTTAGGACAAACCACGGCAAATTGAATTTGAACGACAATCAATTAAGAATCTTGACCGTGAGCTTTTTGTAAAGGAATTTTTGTGGGGAGCCAATTGAGTGGAATATGTGGCCCAAACTGTGCCTGTGACCATTATAAATAAAAATGTTTAAAAACGGGGATTTTAACTGTTAGAGTTGCGCATACGTGTTGAATTTGGTAGAATGTAGTCAGAGCATTCTAAGAATGAAATGGTGTGTGCTCTGCGCACTTGCAAATTGGTTTTACAAAATACAGTGGGAGGAATCAGAATGCTGGACGGAGAGTTTATTGAGCATGTATGTGATCATTCAGATCGTTCTGCGTGGAACTGCATGACATTGATTGCCGGAAAGAATGCGACAACGACCGGCCAGGTCCTTGTCGCACATAACGAGGATGACGATGTATATTGCAAAGTCTATCGCGGCGATGTCCCGCAAATGAATTGGCAGGCAGGCTCTGTGATCCCTGCTGAAAATGGGCGGGCGTTGATCCCTCAGATTGAACATACACATGGGTATCTATGGGTCGAAGTGAAAGCAGGAATGTACGGCTTGTCCAATGCAGATACCTATTTCAACGATGCGGGCATTCTTATTGTAAGTAACAGCTGTAAAGTCTCAAAGGAGAACACACGGGATCCGTCTCGCCTGAGCAATGGCGGCATAGAGGGAAATCTTCGCCGCATAGTAGCTGAACGGGCATCGACGGCGCGGGAAGCGCTGCAGATTGCTATCGAAATGGTCGATACATATGGATATGCGCCAGACGGACGAAGCTACACGTTTGCAGACAAGAACGAAGCGTTTATGATTCAGATCGTCAGCGGTCGACATTATATGGCAGTTCGCATTCCGGACGATATGGTGGCAGTAATGCCTAATCACTATACACTGCACGGGCTCAACGACTTCCCGGAAGCCTACTATTCGCCGGATCTGGTTGAATACGCCGTAGAAAAAGGGTGGTATAAACCCCCGCAGGATGGCAGTTTTGAGGATTTTGACTTTGCAAAGGCGTATGCGATAGAGGAAAAACAACACCAACCTTATAATGTATTGCGCGCAAAGCACGCTCTTCAGAAGCTGATGCATCAGAAATGCGGGAACACAACAAATGATCTGCCCTTTGTTTGCCGCCCGAACCATAAGGTTTCACCCCGTGAATTAGGCAATATCATGTCTGAACACTATGAGGGCACGCCGGATGACGCGGAACGGGTTGGCCCTGGGCGCTCTCCGCATTATTCCAGTATCCGCCGCATTTGCACCGGCTCCACTGTAGACAGCATCGTATGTGAGTTTTCCAATGAGGCATTGTTTACAAAAATATGGACTTGCCTTGGGCGGCCCTGCCAGCTTCCCTATATGCCGACACACCCGGCCGCAGGACTTCCGAAAGCCCTGAACTCCATGGAAAAGCCTGTTGAGCGAGCCGCAAAACACTATTTATCAGCACCCGAAGAGATGGGATATTCAAGAAGTGTCTGGCAGAGATTCCGTGATTACCAAAATGCAATGGATCTGCTGTATTGTGACACCGCAGACGACGGCCGTAAGCTTCTGTCTGATCTTTGGAACGCCGACTGCGAGGCTATAGCAAGGGCGGAGAACGAAGCACGAAGCCTCATCCGCTGTGGTAAGGTTGAGAATGCATTGACGCTGCTTCGTGAAACAGATAATTTGAGAATATGCAAAGATTTGGATGCGCTTGAAATGTTTGCTTCACAAAAGACTCGGCGGATAGATGCTGCGCCGGTATATCTGGAATCCAATCAGAAAAAAAGCATAACAGTTACCTTCTCTTGTCCCTTTGAACCCGTAGAGGAGAGTCTGATTTTTGGACTGAGCGGCCGAAGCACCAGTGCCAACTTTGCTTGTTGTCAGCAGGGAACGCTCAGAAAACATACAAGCGGCCAGTATACGGCAGACTTTTCACTGGAACTGCTCAAACCGGATCTGTGCGCAGCCGCGTCTTTTGCCTGCCTTCTGGGAGGAACGGACACTGCAGGCGTTCCGTTTGTTGGACAAGTAATGCTTTTGCTCCAAAAAATAGAAGCTTTGCCGGAGTGAACCGTATGTGTGCTATAGCTGGCACGCTGACAGATAAGACCGGCTTCAAAATGAAGTGATATATTAAATGCGACCATGTGTGTAGTTTTCATTACAAAACAGTGCAATAAGAGCTATAATAAAGATAACAGAGGGCAAGCATCTATTTTGGTTCTACTCAGCCCTTGAGACTAAGCTGCTTTGACTTGCAGGAAACGCGAAAACCCTTGAGATTTCAGGAGATTTTAAGTCGAGGGATCTAAAAGGGTACTGCTTGCCAAAATGTTCGGAATTTTCTGATTTTTACAGAAGATTCCGAACTTTTTTGTATCTTTCAAAATCAGGCGCTCTCAACAGTCGTAATTCTGCCACCATTCGGTTCGCATCCCACACAAAGCCGTCTGAAATCCTCAAAGGAAACCCGAAACTCGACTTCCAAACGGTAATCCCGGTACACATAGACGGCCTTGATAAGCTGCGATAGTCTGATTGCCGAACAGCACGAAAAAGCCACAACGCTTGCCAGAAGCCGTTACAGGATATCTGCCATGCGGCTGGAGGAAAAGCAAAAGGAACTTTCCGACTATGAAGCCGAGACGATCAATGTCATTCGCGGTAAAAGCCGCCTGAATGTTGACTTGCTGAACAGTCTTGTTGCAAAATGCAAAGAAGAAATTGCAGAGCTTTCGCAGGAGGTTGAAATGCAAAAAGCCGAAATGGAGCATCAACTGGAAAGCGCTGCGCAGGAACAGGCCGAATTTGAGAAGCTGGAAAGCTGGGCTGATCTTTACGACAACTGCACCTTTGAAGCGAAGAAGATGATCGTATCCTTGGCAGAAACGCGGATTCTGGAGAGCTGATAGCGCACCAGAGCGTCCACAATTTCATCCAGTTTGATAACGCCGTAGCCGGATTGACCGTCACAGAGGTCGGGGTGCCGGGCCTTAAAATGGCATTGATACCGGCTTTTGACCTGATTGCGTACTGTTCCGTCTTTGCGGATATACTTCTTGCCGGAGGTCGTCAGCGTCAGCCGGTTTTTGCAATGCCCGCAGAAGATGTTCCCTACCAACAAAGAACTGCCGCGCAGATTTAACGGCGTGTCGGCATGGTGCGTTGTACGTTTTTCCATTAACTCCTGCGCTCGTCGAAAGGTCGCTTCGTCCACGATCTGAAGCTCTGGAATGATTTCCGATTCCGCGTTTCCGTTTGAAATTACACCCATGTATAGCTTGTTCTTTATCATACGGACGATCGTTGTGTTCGGAATCATGGAACCGTCTGTGCGGCGAATCCCGTTTTCCAAAAGGTAGTGGGAAATCCGCTGTGCGCCGTAGCCTTCGTTGACGTATTTATAGAAGATGAAACGCACGATTTCTGCGGCGTCCTCGTCAATCGCAAAATCGTTGACCTCTTGATTCTTCTTATTGATCCGTCCCTGTTTCTGGAGCTTGTAGCCAAATGGTACAATGCCGCCGGTGAAGCAGCCGTCCTTTGTAAGCTGTTCCATGCGGGTTTTCACACGCACGGAGGTTTTAATGCTTTCGCCGGATGCCTGCCAGTAACGGATATAGTTAAGCAGCTTGTCAACATGATTGTCGAACCGCTGCTGCCCCTCCATCGCGCTCCAGACCTCCACGCCGTTCTTGACGAACCATTCTACAATGAATGGTGTTTCATCATCCCGTCGTCCGAGCCGGTCAAACATGAACACGAGCAGAATATCGAATTTGCCAAGCGCAGCATCATGCTGAATTTCCTGAATGGCGTCGCGGTCTTTGGCGGATACCTTGTAGCCGGAAATGCCTTTTTCCGAAAACTCCTTGATAACCACCCAGCCTTGCTTTTTTGCGAAGTCACGGCAAACCTGTTTTTGCATCGGAATATCATCTTTTTCAACCTGACCGATGGTAGAAACTCTGTAAAGCGTGTAAACACGCGGAACGTTGGATTCATAGACTGTCTTTTCCATTATACATACCTCGTTTCTGTCTTAGATCGTCTGAAAGATGATGTATCCGGTCCGTTTTCTTTATTTTCGATTTTCAAGGTACAAGTACATCATCATTATTGCATCGAGGTAACAAAGATGCAAATGTGCGGCGGCTATTTTTTAAGCCTTGAGGCAAGCAGAATCTCATGGATTCTGTCCAGCACTTTGCCCGCAGATGGCGCGGACGGTTTTGGGAGATAGTTTACCTTTACTTTGCAGCCGTCGATCATCATGTATTGATACGGCGGCTCGACCGAGTTTGTCGGCTGCATGATCTGTAAAACAGTGTCACTCATTTTAGATTCCTCCGCTTTGAAAGCAGCCGCACCGGTATCTTTGCAGTACACTTCGTCTTTCAGAGTGCCAGAAGCACCAAAATTATCAGAGTTTCCATAGACTGTGTGATACTGTTGCAGCGCATCTTTCAGCCGCTCCGCAGTCAGCGGTCCGGCGAGAGTGTGATTCATTTCCTGCTTTACATGAATTGCCTCCATACCGGATACTTCCGTGCCATCGGCTCGGTAATGGTCTTGGTCCGAAACGAACACAAAGCTGAGTGCGATGATGCTGAGCAGCATGAGCAGGCAGGCAATGATGGTTGACTTTCGTCTGAGAATTTTTCTCTTTTCGTAATATATAAGCGTTTTCATTTCTGTTTTCCCCCTGCGGGGCGGGAAAAATCGCTGCCTAATTCGTCCGCAAAGTGGAACAGGTAGAAATCTTCCGGCGTGGTCTGCACCGGAACAGCGGCGGGGGCGGGGTGGTTTCTGGACACGATGCGCAGCTCCACACCATCTGTCAAGTGGCGCAGATTACAGATGCAGCATTGCGCTTCATACCGTCCGACCTCCCGTTCAGGTACAATCAGCGACCACGCAATTCCGGCAGACTGTTCCGTGAGTTCAGCCGGACTGCCCGCCAAGATCAGCTTGCCTTTTTTCATCATCAGGATTTGATCGGCAATGTACTCCACGTCGCTGACAATATGCGTAGACAGAATGACGATCTTATTCTGCGACAGGTCCGAGATCAGATTGCGGAAGCGAATCCGCTCTTTGGGGTCAAGTCCGGCGGTCGGCTCGTCCAACACAAGGACTTTCGGATCATTGAGGACAGCCTGTGCAACGCCGAGGCGCTGCTTCATGCCGCCGGAGAAAGGACGGATTTTCTGCCTGGACACGTCCGACAGGCCGACCATTTGCAGCAATTCTTCCACTCTATGTTTGGCAGCGCGGCCCTGTATGCCTTTCAGCGATGCCATATACAGAAGAAATTCGTGTGCGGAGAAATCCGGGTAGTAACCGAAGTTCTGCGGCAGATAGCCGAGGATGTCACAGTATTTTGCACCCATATCGCTGATGCTCGTGCCGTTAAATAGAATTTCTCCGCTCGTCGGATTCAGCACCGTGCAGATCATGCGCATCAGCGTTGTTTTGCCAGCGCCATTTGCGCCGAGCAGACCATAGACACCGTTGGACATAGCATAGCTGAAACCGTCTATCCTGATACGCGGCAGCAATGGCATCTTCGATCATATTCTTACAAGCCGCGCTGATGCGCAAAGACGCGGTGTAGTGTTCCATTTCATTATGTGCGACAGCATACGGAGAAAGCGGTTGCAAGGAAAGCGGCCTTTCCCATGAAAATGGAGATGTATTGTAGTCCAACACTGCCGTTGGCGCGGCACAGTGAAGCAATTCTTGCTTTTCTCGGCAGAAACTGATACAATAATAAAACATTCATCGAAGGAGTGATCCTTGTGGCAAAGCGTATCACAAGAATCGTGCTGACCGGAGGGCCCGCCGCCGGAAAAACGACGCTCATCAGCCGCATTCTCAAGGAATTCAAGCAGGACGACGGCTGGAAGGTCATCACCATCCCGGAGACGGCGACGGATCTCATCTCCGGCTTCGGCATCCGTCCGTTCGGCAACTGCGTCTCCATGCTGGATTTCCAGTATTTTGTCATTGACGATCAGCTCCACAAGGAGCGCCTCGCGCTCAAGGCCGCGCAGATGGTGCCGGAGGAAAACGTCCTTGTGATCTACGATCGGGCGCTCCTCGACGACAAGGCCTATATCACGGACGAGGAGTTCCGCGAGGTCCTTGCAAGTTTCGGCACAACGGAGGCCGAGATCCTCACGCACTACGATGCCGTCCTGCATCTGGTCACCTGCGCCAAGGGCGCGGAATTTGCCTATAATTTCGGCAATGAGGCGCGGTATGAGCCGGTGGAGCGCGCCCGCGAAATGGACGACCGCACGCTCCGCGCGTGGAGCGGCCACCCCAATCTGCATGTGATCGACAATTCCGTCGATTTTGAGGATAAGATCCATCGCGGCCTGAACGCCGTCTATGAGATCGTCGGCCATCCCGCGCCGATGGAGACGAAGCGGAAGTATCTCATCGCCATGCCGGAGCTGAAGGTGCTGGAGGAAAAGTACGGTGTGGTGCCGGTCGATATGATGCAGACCTATCTGCTGGAAACGAATCCACAGGTCGAGCGCCGCGTCCGTCAGCAGCGGAACGGCTCGGAATACCTTTATTTCTACACGGAAAAGCGCATGGCGGACTCCGGAAAATGGGAGACGGAGCGGCCCATCTCGCAGAAGGCCTATATCCAGTACCTGATGGAGGGTGACAGCAGCCTCCACGCCGTACATAAGCTCAAATACCGCTTTACCTATGAGCGGCAGAGCTTTGCCATCGATGTTTACCCCTTCTGCAAGGACAAGGCGCTCATGCGCGTGGCCCTTCCGGCAGAGCAGGAGCATGTCGTGCTTCCGCCGGAGCTGACCATCCTCGAGGAGGTCACCGGTCGGCCCGAGTATAAAAACCGTTTCCTCGCAAGCTCCCAGCAGCTTTGAGCAGGGGAGCAGTCAGTTGACCTTTTTCAGAATGAGGCTGGCGGCGGAAAATACAGTACAGGGCAGTTTTTACAACGAAAAGCTATAAAAATCAGCGCCGGAGTGGGCTTCCACTCCGGCGCTTGCGCATGTCTGCGGTCTGCTCAAGGCGCATCCTTTCCGTCCAACGCTTCGCGTATCGCCCGCAGGGCCTTTTTCTCGATGCGCGAGACGTAGCTGCGGCTGATGCCGCACTGCTCCGCGATCTCCCGCTGTGTCAGCGGCGCGCCGCCGCTCAGGCCGTAGCGCAGGGAGACGATCGCCTTTTCGCGCGGCGTAAGGACCTGTTCCATGACGGCGCGCAGCTGGCCGTGCAGCTCGCGTGTGCTGAGATCCTCGAAAAGATCCTCCTCCGAGCAGATCGTGTCCATGAGGGACAGCGCGCTGCCGTCCCGCCCGGTCTCGATGCAGTCCGAGAGCGAAACATCCTGCGCGCCCTTTCGTTGAGAACGAAAATACATCAGGATCTCATTTTCTACGCATCTGGCAGCATAGGTCGCCAGTCGCGCGCCCTTACTGGCGTCGAAGGTCGAGATGCCTTTGATGAGCCCAATCGTGCCGATGGAGATCAGATCCTCCTGATCGGCGGACTGTGTATAGTATTTTTTCATGATGTGCGCCACCAGCCTGAGGTTGCGCTCGATCAGGACGTTTCGCGCGGCCAGATCGCCCTGTGCGGCCAGCTCCAGATAGTGCCGCTCCTCGGCGGCGGTGAGCGGCTTTGGAAAGGAGCCGCCTGCGCTTGCCAGATGCAGGGAACAGAGCATGCTGCTGAGCATGAGCCAGACAGCGGTCGTAAGCATGGAAACCTCACCTCCTGTAAGGAGTGTATTCCCCGGCGGCTCGTCCAAATCCCACATTTTCCGCGCGGACAGGCGCTGACAGAAGCGGAAGGACGGTAAGCAGAGCGCGGCAGGCCCGAAACAAAGAAAATCCCCGCCGGAGATTGCTGTACCTGACAGGGGTAACAACGTTGGCGGGGGGATTGCAGCGTTCGGCATTGACCTGACTCCAGCGGCTGGTCGCGAAGGCGTAGTAGAGCAGGCGCGGGTCCTGAAATCCAGCCACCTCGATGCCGAGCCGCGCATACGGCGTGATGTGTGCACCATACTGCCAGTGGCGGTCATCCGTCGGCGGATATGGGACTGGAACGAGGACGCCTCCAGAATGTACGCCGCGAACGCGGAGGCGTAAGCGCATCCCCGTTCAGGTGCTCAGCGAGGGTGCCTATTACTGGGGCCACCACGGAACGAAGCTCGTCGTGCAGGCGGAGCTGCCGTCGATGGGCTATACGACGGTCATCCCGCGCAACGGGGAGGCGGAGCACGTCGAATGGCCGCCGCTCGGTGCGTCGCGCGTCGATCATATCGCGGACGAGCCGCTCGTTCTGGAAAATGAAAAGCTCCGCGCGGCCTTTTCTCCGACGACGATGCAGCTGCTCAGCCTTGTGTCCAAGGCGTCCGGCAGAGAGCTTATGAACGCGCCGGGCAGCGATTTCTGCCTTGCGGCGGAGGAATGCTCCAACGAAATGACGGCGTGGCGCGTGGGCCGTTTTGCGAGGGTGTATCTGAAAACTCCCAACGCACCCGGACAGCAGGTCTTTTCACGCTGCGCTGCGCCATTTTTCCTTGAAATACGTCAGTATTCCTGCGAAAAAATGTCTTGCTCAACGCAAAAATTCCTCGCTGCCGGTCACATTGGGAGTTTTCAGATACACCCGACGGTCGTCAATTTGTGCATGGAAAATCCGGCCTGCGTCGCAAAGATCACGCACGGAGTCGTTCACCAGAGTATCCAGTTCGCGCTGCCATTCAAGTCCTCCACGCTCACGGCGGAGGGGAGCGCGGTCTATGCGATGAAGCGTGCGGAGGATGCGGACGGACTGGTCCTGCGGCTCTTCAATCCGCAGAAAAAGGCGGCGTCTGCACGGCTCCGCTTTGTGAGGGCCGTACAGCGGGCAGAGCTGCTTGCGATCCCCGAGCGGCCGTTTGGCGGTGCGCTCCGCACGGAGGCGGACGGCGTGTACGTTGAAATGAAGCCGGAGGAGGTCGTGGCCCACCGCGTCGTATTCTAAATAAGTACATAAAGGGTATAAGAAACCGGCAGGCACTTGAAGTGCCTGCCGGCGATTTTACGCTTCCTCGGGCTGGAGCTTTTGGGACTTCTTTTCAAAGCCGTGTACCCAATCGGAGAAATGATAATAGATGAGATAGACGACGGAGCTGAGCGACCAGGTGATGGGATACGCCCAGTAGATATACTGGATGTCATGGACAAAATGCATGACAGTCGTGATGTAAGTAATTCTTACAACGCACCAGAACACGAGCATGATCGTCATGGGCACGAACGCCTTTCCTGCGCCGCGGCATACGGATGCGACGGCGTGCGAGAAGGCCAGCAGGCAGTAGAACAGCGAGATCGTGCGCGCCTGCTCGACGCCGAGGGCAATGACCTCCGGCGTTTCGGTGAAAATGGCGGTCAGCTGCGGGGCGAACAGGTACATCAAAACGCCGATCAGCTCCGCGAGAAGCAGGGATGTAATGATGCCGAAGCGGGAGCCTTTCTTGGCCCGGTCGTATTCGCCCGCGCCGAGATTCTGACTGACATAGGTGGTCAGCGCCATGGTGAAGCTCGTGACGGGCAGGAATGCGAAGCCCTCCAGCTTGGAGTAGGCGCCGTAGGCAGCCATTGCAAGCTTGCCGAAGGAGTTGATGTTCGACTGGACAATGACGTTCGCAAAGCCGATGACGGAATTCTGCACGCCGGAGGGCAGGCCATAGCGGAAGATCTGGCCCAGCATTTCCCGGTCGAGCCGCAGGTCGCGCAGACGGACCTGATAGATCGTGCCTTTTTTCGTCAGATGGATAAGGCAGAGCACCATGCTGACCGCCTGCGAGATGGTCGTGGCGGCGGCCGCCGACCAGACGCCCCAGTGGAATACGGCGATGAACAGCAGGTCGAGCACGATGTTGACCAGAGACGAGAGAATCAGGTAGTACAGCGGACGGCGGCTGTCGCCCAGCGCGTTCATGATGCCCTTGCAGGTGTTGTACATCACGACGGCGAGAATGCCGAAGAAGTAGTAGCGGAAATAGGAGATGGCCTCCGGCAGGACGTCCGGGTCGGTGCCCATCCAGCGAAGGAAGGTCGGCGTCAGCGCAACGCCGAAAACGGTCAGGACAATGCCGCAGAGAATGGCCAGCAGGACGTTCGTATGGATGGCGCGGGAGACGCGCGCATAATCTCCGGCTCCAAAATAGCGGGAGATGGTGACGCTCGCGCCCATCGACATGCCGGTAAAGAAGCTGATGATCAGGAAGATCAGCGTTCCGGAGGAGCTGACGGCGGCCAGCGCCTCGTCGCCAAGAAAACGGCCGACGATCAGTGCGTCCGCGGTGTTGTAAAGCTGCTGGAACACCTGACTGAGCAGAACGGGAATGGCAAACGCAGTAATGAGCCGCCACGGCTTGCCGCGGGTCATGTCCATGGTCGAACCATCCATATTCATACATCCTTTCTGTAGAGAAAAATAGACGGGCAGGGGAGAAAAAACAAGTTTTTCTCTGCTGCGCGCTATTTTCTAAGATAGCAAAAAAGCAGAAGAATTGCAAGAGCAATTAATGGGAAAATCAAACTTTTGTGCAAATTGGAGAAAAGAGCCGCAGACCGCAGCGGTCTGCGGAAAAATTTTGCGTCCTGTGCGGAAGTCGGCGGATGAAGCTGCGCCTGCGGGAAATACTATCCTCTGAAATATTTTCTGGAGGGGACGCAGATGGCGGAAGAAAAACAGGAAACACGCGCGCAGGAGCAGCTGGTCGATCTCGGGTCGGCGACGACGCGCTCAAGCCGGGGAAACATTTACACGCTGACGATCATCGGCCAGATCGAAGGACACCAGATCCTGCCGGAGACGGTCAAGACCACGAAATATGAGCATGTGATCCCGCTGCTGGCGGCGGTGGAGGAGAGCGAGGACATTGACGGCCTGCTGCTGCTCCTCAATACGGTGGGCGGCGATATCGAGGCCGGGCTTGCCATCGCGGAGTTGATCGCCGGGATGAAAAAGCCGACGGTCTCGCTGGTGCTTGGCGGCGGGCATTCCATCGGGATCCCGCTGGCGGTCTCGGCCAAGAAGAGCCTGATCGTGCCGACGGCCAGCATGACCGTCCATCCGGTGCGCATGACGGGGCTTGTGGTCGGCGCGCCGCAGACGTTCCAGTATTTCCAGCGCATTCAGGAGCAGATCGTTGATTTCGTGACGGCAAACTCCAAGATCAAGCGCGAAAAATTTCTGGAATATATGATGGCGACGGACGAGATCGCAACGGACGTCGGGACGGTCGTCTATGGCCGCGAGGCGGTGGCGTGCGGGCTGATGGACCGGCTCGGGAGCCTGCGCGATGCGCTCGACTGCCTGCACCGGCAGATCGCCCGCAGCAAAAAGCCGCCGGAGCAGAAGCGTAAATGAAAATACACCCTAAATTGAACGAATGCGCCGAGGAAAACGTGAGGAGCGTTTTTATGCGGCCCAAAGGCGGGATAGACGCCGCCGAAGGAGCGTCAGAACACGATTTGAACGGTAAAAGGCATACAAGCGGCAGGCCCGGATGGGCCTGCCGCTTTGCGATAGAATGATCGGTCGTTCGCGTCAGTTCAGCGTGATAGAGACACGTTCTGCTTCCTTGAACATACGGACAAGGATCGCCGCGACCTCGCAGCGCTGGATGCTCGACGCGGGACGGAACGTACCGCTTTGATCGGAGCCAGTCAGGATACCGGCGCGGTAGAAGGCGTAGATCTCGGCGGCATAGGCATCGCCGGTCTTTACGTCGGGAATGGCGTTGTCCGAAACGCTGTTCCGGGCGGTGTAGCTGTCGGCGGGCATGGAGCCGTAGAGGATATGGACGAACTCTGCGCGGGAGACGGGCGCGTTCATCTGCGCCGCCGTGTAACCGGCATAGCCTGCGTCAATGATCTCCTCCGCGACGGCGTAGTCCACATAGCTGCTGTACCAGAACGACGCGCCGTTTTCCAGAGTGACCTTCCCGTCCTCGTTCAGCTGGTGCAGTGCGGCGGCCAGCTTGATCGCCTGCGCCACGGTCAGTGTCTCTCTTGGCGAGAAGCGATCCTTCTGCGTACCGTCGATCAGACGGTTTTCCCATGCCAGCCGGACGCTGGAATAGAACCAGTCGCCGGATGCAACGTCTGCAAACGGAAAGCGCTTCGTGTCCGTCGAGGGGCGGATGATCGAGGGCGCGGACGGGTCGGGATAGGAGGGGCCGGAGGGCTTTTCGGAAGCGGGCTTTTTCAGCGCGTCCATGGCTGCCTGAAGATCGGAAAGCGCTGCAAAGACCTCCTCTGCACTGGCGTCATCCCTTTCGGCGGCGGCTCTGGCTGCGGAGAGCGCCGTTTCCAGCGCAGCCCAGCTCTCGGCGGTGTAATCCGCCTGCGCCAGCGCCTCCGCAGCGGAGATGGCCTCGTTCAGACCGGACTTATCCACAAGAATGCTTGCCGTACCGCAGCCGAAATCGCAGTATGCGATGACGGTGCAGGGCTGCTCCTCGTTCGGGGCGTAGCTGGTAAAGACGTGATCGACGGTGCTGTCCGGGATCTCCACGATCACAGCCGCGCTGCATTTGGTGCAGACGCCGCTTCTGGCGGCATTTTTCATACAGGTCGCGGGAATCTCCGTCGGGTAGTCCTCCACGAAGCTTTCGCAGCGCTCGACTGCGACCACGCGGTCGATCGAATAGACCGGATAGTTTTCCGCATCCTCGCAGGACACGTCGCCGGTGACCTTCATGGAAAGGTAGAGATCAACGGGCTTGCCCTTCATGTGCGCAAGATCGGCGGGAAGCAGTGGGATCTGGAAGCCCCAGTCGTCGAAAATGTACAGGAACTTATTGCTGTCCTCCCGGATGGGAACGACGTTCTCGAATTTATAGAGGTGGTACGCCCCGTCGGCGATCACGTCGTCCGCCGTCAGGAATGCGACCTCATGAATGCTGCCGCTCATGCCGACGACATTCAGCGGAAGCCGGTTGGCGTCGCCGCGCAGACGGAGCGCGTGGTTGTTGTCCGCCTCTCGAAGCTCGGCGCTCAGTACGGCGGCGCGGCCGCTGCTGGCCGCCTCGTCCTTTACAAAATGATCGGCGTACATGGTGCCGTAGGCAAGGTTGAACTTGTCGGGCTTATAGTCGTAGATGTGCGACGGATCGATCCCGTCAAATGCGGCGGGAAGCGCGCCCGGCTCCCGCTCCGATACGGTCACGGTCTTGCCGCAGACCGGGCAGACGCCGCTCTTGGTGCCGTCGCCGTTGGAGGTGTAGCGGATGGCATAGACATTGCAGGACTCGGTGACGATCATGCGGTCAACGTAGTACACGGGCAGGTTGTCCGGATCTGCGCCGGTCACGTCGCCCATGATCCGCATGGACAGGTAGAATTTTGCCGTTTTGCCCTGCAAATGCTGGAGCGCACCGAGGAAGGGACGGTTTTGCAGGCCCCAATCGTCAAAGACAAAGGCATACGAACGGGAAAGCGCGCCCGCGTCCGACGGAAGGCTCGGCATGGTGAACTCGAATTCGTAGAGCTGATAGCCCTTGCCGGAGTTTTCCGCAAGCTCACTGGCGGGGATGGAGCCGACAAGCGCCTGTGTGATGCCCTCGGAGTAGATGTAGATGGGAAGGGAGGCGCTGCCGGAGAAGAGACGCGCGGAGCTGCCCGTCTTTTCATAGCTGTAGGCGACGGCACTGCCGGTCAGGGACGCGGCGTCCTCTACGACCGGATCGCCGTAAGCCGGCGTGAAGTCGGCGCTGGTAAAGTCATAAACGTGTACGGGATCGATGCCCTCCAGAGCCTCCGGGAGCGCAAGGCGCGTGTCAGAATAGCCGCTGTAGCGCTGGAGGAGCTTCGCGCCCTCGCCGTCGTAGTCTCCGCGCAGCGCGACCTGCTCGGAAAGCTCGGCGTACAGGCGCTTGCCGACCTCCTGACGGCTGAAGGGGAGATCCAGCTCCGCTTCGAGCGCTTCCGAGGTCCAGCGGGCGAAGTTTTCAATGACCACGCGGTCGAAGCCGCTCCGGGCTGCGCGCAGACGGCGCAGCAGCGTTTCATTCGAGACTGCGGCCTCGAAGGCGGCGTCAAAGAAGCCCTCTCCGGCAAGAATGTCCTGAACATGCAGCCATTCCGCGCCGATGATGTGCGTGCCGAAGTTCTGGGCACCGTCATAGGCCTCCGCCTTTTCGTGCATATAGTCCAGATACTGCTTCACATATGGGCCTGCCGCGCCGTAATAGCCGTTCAGGAACTCGTCCATCAGAGCCTGATATTCGCTGCCGGAGACCGGGTTTTCCATCTGCTTGGTGATGAGCCAGAGCTTCATATCCCAGAAATCTGTGTTGATGCAGGATTCCTGCTCTGCGAACCAGCCGTCCACACCGGCGCTCTGGCAGAGCGCGAAGTCGTTTCCATAGTGATACATGCTGGGGAAGATGCCGTTGTTATTATAGTTGACGACATATTGCCAGAAATAGAGTCGGTTTTCATAGCCCTTGTCTGCGGAGGCGCCGCAGAGCGCGGCCCATTTTTGCAGCTGCTCCAGCGTGTGGGCGTTGTTCGCGTGATTCAGATCATGGAGAAGATCCGTTGCGTTGGCGGCAAAGCGAACCTCGACGTTATCCGCCGGAACGACCTTTTCCGGCGCGTCGATATAGTGCCAGTAGGCGGGCATTTCGATCAGCACCTCGGGGTACTGCGTCTTGACCGCTGCGGCCATGTCGTTGACGAACAGCAGAAGCTCGCCCGCAAGGCCGTATTCGCTGCGCACTGCGGTGCAGCTCTCGCACTCGCAGAAGCCGTCGGAGTCGTTCGGCACGACCGAGAAATAACGGGGCCGTGCGCGGCCCTCTGCGTCCGCTTCGGCGTAGCTGTATTCGATGGACTGGAGCAGCTTTTGCTTGAACGTTTCCTTTACGTTCGTCAGGCAGAGCTGGCCGTTCGGGATGCGTTCGCCGTTTTTCAGCGCGAACCACTCCGGATGGGTCTCAAAATAGTTTTCATGTCTCGGATTCATGTACTCCTCGAACGCACGGCTCATGTCCGCAGTGCCGTAATAGGGCGGGAAATAGCGGTTGAAGGTATGGGTGTGCGCGGGATAGCCGTAATCCTCCTCGCCGCCGTAGGCCGCGGAGGCGTTTACGGTGAAGCCGTTGACGCGGTTGCGGACAAAGTACAGGGAGTCCTTGTTTTCTACGCCGATAAAAACGTCGCGGTATTCAAAGGCCGGTACGCCGCTGTCGTTATAATCCGCGGCGACCTCGGCGCTGCCGCCGGTGGGGATGTCCTCGTCCCACGGTGTCCACCAGCGCACGCCGAGGCCGTCCTCCAGCAGGTGGTACACCGCGTACAGGACGCCGCGCGTCGGCGCGCCGGTCAGAACAAGGTTTCCGTCCACGGCCCGGATGGCCCAGCCCTCGCCGAATTCGTCGCCGTCCGTCGGATAGGCGACGGCGTTGCCGGCGGCGAACTGCGTGGCGCCGATGTAGACGGCCTTTCCGGAGATGCTCTGTCCCTCCGGGACGATGGGCAGCGTGCTGCCCGTCATTTTTTCCAGATAGACGTTCAGCTCCGCCGCCGCGCTCTGCTCGACGGCAGTTGCTTCGGCGGGAAGGACGATCTGCATTTTGCTGAGATCCAGCTTGCTGCCTGCGGCGGCTGCGCGGCCTGCGCCGAATGTGAACGCGGCGGCGACGGCCAGAACGGCGCACAGGGCTGCAAGCCATTTGAAAGCCTTTTTCATGTCATTTTCCTCTCCTTTGCATCCTGTTTTCTGGTTTCTGCACGGTAGCTGCGATGGCTGTCTGCACATCCCTCCTCCCGAAATCGTTTCGTTTTACACAATGGCTCTTGTATCATTCTAAGAAACGCAGAGAGCGCGGACAAGTCAACAATTTTTTGATATATCTAAAAAATTAGAAAAAGTGCGGTGAAATTTGTGCAAAAGCCTGATATATGGAAAGACCGGGCCTCACCTTACGGCGAGGCCCGGTGGATATCCATGGATGTCGGAAAATGCGGCTCAGCCGTCCGCCTTGACGGTGAAGCGGCAAAGGCTGAGCGGCTCCGCTTCCATGCAGAGCGTGCCAGGGGATGGCTCCGTCACATGGCCGCAGACGATCTGCCCGAGCTGCCAGCGGGGGCGGAGGGTCAGCGTATGGCGCGTTTCCGGCCCGTAGTTCAGGGCAACGACGGTCGAGACGGAGGCACTGACCGGATGCTCGGTCAACAGAAGCTCCGGCAAGGAGCGCGCCATGACCTTCCGATCCGTATGCGCGGAGAACATACACTGATAGAGCCGGTAGTATGCCGTGCCATCAAAGGCGCGGGGCTGGTCGGCAAGCATCGTCTCGAGCGGGAAGGACAGAAAATAGAAGCCGCCCTTCCCGTAGGGATGGAAGGCGAACGCCGGATTCCCGTCCGGCTCCGTACCGAGCACGCGCGTCTCCGGCAGCGGCAGCAGAGCGAGGCGGCGCGGGCCGGAAAGCGTGAGCCGAAGCGCCATCTCCGGAAAATCGACCTGCGTCTGCGCCTCCGCCCGTGCGGCGTTGCTTTGAACGCGGAGCCCGGTGATCGCCTCGAAGGACGACAGGACGGCGTCCTGCCAGGAGACGTATACGAGCGCGCCGTCCTTGGCGCGTTCCGTCAGACTGCGCCATGTGCGCTTCGGGATCGCGTCGCCGGTAAGCGAGGGCAGAAGGTAAATGGGCGAATCGGGAAGCGGATCCTCGCCGTCGGTAAAGCGCACGTCCAGCCCGGCCTGCTTGCACAGGAGCTGCGTCGAGTAGGCGGCGGCCCAATTGTCCTGACTCCTGGAAAGAATGCAGACGGCGTCGCGCTGATGCGGCGTCAGCGGAGGCTGTGTGCGCAGAAATTCGCGGAATGCCTGCATTTCCGCCGCGACGGGCTTCAAGCTGCCGTCCGCGCGCAAAAGACCAAGCTCACGCTCGCACGCGCACCAGTCATACGGCGGATAGTCTAACTCCGTCTGGTCGCAGGCGCACCACCAGAGCAGACCGGCGGAGCCGTGGCTCCAGAGCGCGTACAGATTGGCGCGCAAATACCGGGCGGCGGTCTCCTCGTCGCCGAGGCTGCTTCCGAGCGTGCCGATCTCCTCGCAGAGGCAGGGCCTGCCGCTGATATCCGCATAGTAAAGCGCCTCCGCCGTCCCGTGGAGCATGGCCCTTCTGCTGTCCAGCCCGTCCACAGAGCAGTGTGGGACGAAGGGCGGGTAGGGATGCACCGTGAGCATATCGCACAGCTCGCCGACCTCGGCGATTGCCGCGCCGCTCTCGCCGTGGAGGCTCAGCCCGTGCATTCCGGCGTAGACGGGGCGGGTGGGGTCCTCGCTTCGGATGGCGTGGACGATGTGGCTGAGCCAGACCCAGTAGTCGCCCTGCTTCCAGCCGTCGTCGCAGAAGCTCATGACGTTCGTCTCATTGCCCGGCTCCCACGCGAGAATGCAGCGGTAGTCCTTGAAGCGGCGGACGAAATATTTGACGAAGCGGATCTCCCATTTGACCGTTTCATAGTCGGTGATCGGGTTGCGGGCCTCGAACGCCGGGGGATAGAACATCCGGCCGCTCATCCAGCCGGTGATGAGCGGTACGATCAGACACATACGGTGCTGCTCGGCGATGGAAAGAAGCTCCTCGAACCGGTGCATCATCTGCGCATCGACGCCCGCCAGCCCCTCCGGCGTAGTCCGGTCGAGCGGCGTGTCTCCGCGGCGAAGCTCACTTCCGCCGTTTGAAAGCAGCCGCGTGAGCGGCTGGAAATCCGGCCAGAGCGGAAATACGCGCAGGACATTCACCCCGCACCGGGAGAGCCGCGCAAGATCGGCCTCGACGACGGCGCGGTCCCAATTCCTCCACATGTATACGCCTGCGTGCGAGGCCCAGTAGTTGCAGCCAAGTTGAAAATCCATTCGGTCGATCCTCCATGCTCTGCATGCCGTCCCGATCACCGCATTTTTCGGTACTGAGAGGGCGTCTTGTTGGTGTATTTTTTGAAGATGTTGTAGAAGTAGGATGCGTTTGCGTAGCCGACCTGCTGTGCGATCTCATTCAGCGTCAGCGAGGTGTCCCGAAGCAGCGCCTTGGAGCGCTCGATGCGCAGTTTGTTGAGATAGTTGGAAAACAGCTCGCCGGTCTCATTCTTGAAAAGCTGGCCGAGGTAGGCTGCGCTGATATTGAGCAGATTGGAGAGTGTTTTCAGAGAAATGTCGCGCGCGTATTCCCGTTTGACATATTCCACGGCGTAGGCGACGCATGGCGTGAACTGGCTCGACCGCGCTTCCAGCGCTTCGACCAGCGAGGAAAGGAAGCCGCGCATCCACGCGGAAAGCTCCCGGATGCTGGAAAAGGAGAGAATGCGCTCGTAAAGGCCGCTTTCCTGCTTGGAAACAGCGCTCAGATCGACGGAAAGCGCGCGGAAGGCGCTGATAATGTGATAGAGCAGCTCTACGGACTGGTCGCGCACGTCGGCGGGCGTCATGCCGGACGCGCCGGACAGAAGCTCATAGTAGCGGTCGATGAGAGCGTCGGCCTCGTCAAATTCTCTGGCGCCCAGCAGCCGTTCAAGCTTTGCATAGTCCGGAAGCGGAAACGACGCGGCAGAGGTGTGCGCAAGCGTTTCCGAATAGCAGATCACGGAGCCGGGCGCGGAGATGAGCGCATAATCCAGAACGCGCTGCGCCGCCGCATAGCTCCGGTGTACGTCGAGAAGCGCTTTCTCCGGCGTACCGGCAAAGGCAAAAACGTCGCAGGAGAGCCGTGACTGCGCCTCGGAGACGATGCGGCGGAGGTGAGGGAGAAACTGTCCGGCGTTCCGGTTCGGAACGAGCAGGACGAAATTGTCAGAAAAATCGAAAAAGCCTGGGATGTGCATCCCCTCCGGAATGCCAGCCGCGAGAATATCCGCGAGCCTGCGGCGGCAGACGGCATCTATCCGCTCACGTTCTCCGGCCATTCGGAGCAGCATGACGGTATAGCCGCTGGTGTCCGGCGTAAAGCCGAGCGTGTCGAAGCGGTCGGCAAGCTCTGCGCTGCCGATGCGGCCGGCAATCCAACGGTAAAAGGTGCCGTCACGGAGGACGCGGATGTTCTCCGCGAGGTCGAGCTTTCGGCTGCGCAGGTACTCGATCTTGGTGATCGTGTTCAGAAGCGTTTCGGAAAGCTCCTCCGGGCTGACCGGCTTGAGAAGGTAGTTTTCGATGCCGAGCTGCGCGGCCTTTTTCACATATTTGAAATCATCGTAGCCGGTCAGGATGATGCAGCGCAGATCCATATTCTGCGCCCGCACCTGCTGGAGAAGCTCCAGCCCGCCCATCTGCGGCATCTGGATATCCGTTATGAGGATATCGACAGGCCGCTCCCGCAGAAGCTCCAGCGCCTGCGTGCCGTTGGAGGCGGTGCCAGCGATCTCCACGCCGTATTCGTCCCAGTCGATCACATACCGCAGGCCGGTCAGGACGCTCGGTTCGTCGTCCACAAGCAGTACACTATACATAACGCTTCATTTCCTCCACAGCTCTTGCCGGGAGCTGCACCCGGATCTCCGTTCCGGCGCCGCGGATGCTCCGAATGGAGACACCGTAGGCTGCGCCGTAGATCAGTTTGATTCGCTGATTGACGTTGGATATGCCGATGTGTGCGCCGGGGCGGCCGGTCTGCTGCGCAAGCTCCGTCCGGAGCGCGGTAAGCTGCTGCTCGTCCATACCGTTGCCGTTGTCACAGATCAGAATCTCAATGTCGCCTCCGGCCATCCGCCCGCACACCTGAATGACGTTCCCCTCGCGCAGCGGGTCGATGCCGTGGACGACGGCGTTTTCGATCAGCGGCTGTAAAAGGAGCTTCGGGATGCTGTAGGGACGTATCTGCGGATCCACGTCGAAGCCGAAGCTGAGAAGGTCGCCGTAGCGCAGAGCGTAGAGCTTGAGGTAGGACTGACAGTATTCCAGCTCATCGGCAATGGAGACGATCATTTCCCTGCGGATGCTGATGCGGAAAAGCGTGGCCAGCACGAGCACCATCTCCGCAACGTCCGGGGCGCGCTGCACGAGCGCCTGCGTCCGGATGGCATCGAGCGTGTTATACAGAAAGTGCGGGTTGATCTGCGATTGGAGTGCGTAAAGCTCAGCGGAGGTCTGCTTCAGCTCCGCATCCTTGCGCTGAAGCTCCAGAGAGCTGCTGCGCCGGATGTAGTAGTCCAGATTGTCGCACATCCCATTGAAGCTCTGGGAGATCAGGCTGATCTCGTCCATATGACCGTCGAGCGGGACTCTTGCGCCAAGGTCACCCTCCTGCACCTGACGGATGGTGTCGGTCAGGATCTGCACACGGCCATTGAGGCGTGTGATGACCGAATAGAACAGCGCAACGGCGACGCTGATGCTGACGGCGAGCAGCAGAAAAATCAGGACTCGGAAGGGAAGAAGCGCGGAATTCATCTGCGCGATCTGCGTCACACCCGCGATCACATAGCCGTGCCGGGTTGAGGCCACGGAGCTGATGTGCAGGCCGTCTGTGACGGTGGAGCGCACGGTCCTGTCCGGCGCAAGGTGGGAGAACCATGCGTGCTCGCCGGCATCATACAGGCCCTGAGAGTCGAAAACGACGCTGCCGTCCTCCGTGAAGATCAGAATGTCGATCAGCTCATAGCCCTCGTCGGAGGAGGCGGACGGCTGGAGAATGTTCGTGGTGTAGTTGACCAGCATGACGCCGATATTCCGGGAGAGGTCAGTGGAGCGCACCCGCGCAGCAACGGAAAAAACGGAATGCTCGGAGCGCGGCGAGGGATTGGTCTGGAACGTCGGGATCAGCGTGATGATCTGATCGGAGCGGGCGCTTTGCTCGGTCAGCACATCCAGCGCCAGTGCGGACGCGGCGGCGCGGTAGCTGGTGGCGCTGGCGGAGTAAAACGCGCCGTTTTCCGTGCTGAGCATGGAGACATCCTCGATGTCGTTGTCGAGGAAGAGGCAGTGCTGCAAATAGTTGTCCATGGTTTTGAGCTGCCGGAGGCGGGTATGCGCGGAGGCGCTTGTTTCCGTCTCGGACAGCAGCGTGAAGATGCCGGAGAAATCCGACAGACCGGCGTAGGGATTCTTATAATAATAAAGCTCCTGAAACAGAAGCTGGACAGAGTTGATCTTTTCGTCCAGAAGCTTCTGTGTGCTCTGCACCTGCGCCTGTGTTTTCAGGTCGATGTCGTCAAAATAGGACTGCGTATAGGCGCGCACGAGGATCGCGGCCAGCGCGGTGGTCATGACGACGAAGATCAGCGTATAGCAGAGCAGAATGCGGTAAAACAGCTTCTGCTTTACATATTTTGTATAGAAACGTTTCAGCATCGCAGACTCTCCGTAAAAACAGACTTTGTGTCGCAAAACCATTATATCTGCTGCGGGAGGAAAATACAACGGCCTGAAAAAATAGTGAATTTTTATACGAATATATAATTATTGTACTTGCGCGCCGCCGGAGCATCCCGGAAAATAAAAAATAGACACAAGCTTACCCGGAGGATACGCTATGGAACACTGCTTGGAATCGACGCTTGCGGGCCGCGCGCCCAGCTATCTGACCCCGCTCCTTTGGCTGCACGGCGAGGAGGAAACGCTCCTGCGGGAGGAGGTCGCGCAGATGCACGAAAACGGCATCGGTTCGTTCGTCGTGGAATCCCGGCCGCACCCGGATTTTCTGGGGCCGGGCTGGTGGCGCGACGTGGATATCCTGCTGGACGAGGCGAAAAAGCGCGGGATGCAGGTCTGGTTCTTTGATGACTGCGCCTATCCCAGCGGCTATTCCGCCGGGAAGATCCGGGACGAGCACCCGGAGTTTCTGAAAATTTATCTGGACGAGCGGCATATCGATGCCGCCGGCCCGCAGAAGGACGCATCCTTCCGGGTCGGGGCGTGGCTGGAGTCGGACGAGCAGCTCGTTGCCGCCATTGCGGCGCGGCGCACAGACGGCGGGGATGCGCTGGCGTTCGAAACGCTGACGGAGCTGACGCAGCGCATCGCGGACGGCATTTTATACTGGGATGTTCCGGAGGGAAGCTGGCGGCTGTTCCTGCTGGTGCAGACGCGAAGCGGCGGTGAGCCGGAAACGCGGGACTATCTCAACCCGTTAGAGCGGGAGCCGGTGGCCGCGTTCCTGCACTATGTTTACGAGGCGCATTATGCGCACTACGGTGCGGAGTTCGGGAAAACCATTGCCGGATTTTTCTCCGACGAGCCGCGCTTCGGAAACGCCGCGTCGTATGAGGCGCTTCCCGGCTGCACGGGCGGCTGCACGAAAAGCAGCCGCGAACGGCTCGTCCTTCCATGGTCGAAGGAGCTTCTGCGCACACTGAGCGCGCGGTGGGGTGGGGATTTTACGAAAATGCTGCCGTGCCTCTGGTATGACGCCGGCGAAGCTTCTGTTTCTGCGCGCTACGTCTTTATGGATGTGGTGAGTGGGCTTTTTGCAGAAAACTACACGCAGCAGATCGGCGACTGGTGCCGCGCGCACCACGTCCGCTACATCGGCCATCTGATCGAGGACAACGGTGCGCACGCAAGGCTTGGCTATGGCGCGGGGCATTTCTTCCGCGCCATACGCGGGCAGGACTGGCCGGGGCTTGATCTGATCCATCAGGTCTGGCCGGGGATGACCGACGGGCGATTTTCCTCACAGGTCGGCTATCTGAATGCGGACTTTTATATGTGGGGCATTGCCAAAATGGCCTCCTCCGCGTCGCATGTGAACGCGGCGCAGACCGGCGGAACGACGATCTGCGAGATCTTTGGAGCCTACGGCTGGCAGCTGGGGCTGAAGCTGATGAAGTGGCTGACCGATCATGTCTGCGTGCGCGGCGTGAACCGTCTGATCCCGCATTCCTTCTCACCCAAGCCGCGCGACCCGGACGCGCCGCCGCATTTCTATGACCGGGGACTGAATCCGCAGTGGCGGTATTTCCGCATCTGGTCGGGCTATGCAAACCGCGTGTGCCATCTGCTGAGCGGCGGGACGTATCTTGCGCCAGCAGCCGTGCTCTATCACGCCGAGGCCGAGTGGGCAGGCGAGGCCATGCCGTTCGAGCTTCCGGTCAAGACGCTCCTGCGGGCGCAGCTCGACTGCGACGTCGTTCCGGCAGACGCCTTCCGCGACGGACGCGCGCGCATGGACGGAAAAACGCTGCGGATCGGAACGGGCGGCTACCGCGCACTGGTGATCCCTTATGCGCAGCGGCTGCCGGAATTCCTGCTGGAGGCCGTGCTGCGCGCGGCGGACGAGGGGCTTTCGGTATTCTTTGTCGATGCGCTCCCATCCGGCTGCCCGGTGGAGACGCCGCGCGGCGCGCAGCTCCGGGAATGCCTCCGAAAGCATAGCGGCGTTCATGTCTGTGCCTGCGCGGAGCTTACCGGAAGGCTCACGGAACTTGGCCTGCGCGTGCTTCGCACTGCCGCGCCGGAGCCGTCGCTTCGGATGTGCCGTTACCGGCATGAGGACTGCGACGTGTTTTTCCTGACGAATGAAGCGCCGCTGGAGCCGGTCTGCACGGAGTTCACCGTGCAGGCGGAGGGATATCCGGTTGTCTATGACGCGATGGAGAATGCCTTCTGTTTTCCGCGCTTTTCGCGGGAGGGAGAGAATGTGCGGCTGCGCCTCCGGGTGGATGCATATGGCTCCTGCTTCCTGCTGTTCCTGCGGGACGCCTCGGCGGCGGAGCGCCTGCGCAGAGCCTTTTCCGCGCAGGAGTGTCCGGAGCTTTTCGCGCCGGACGAGGCGGCGTGTATGCTCCGGCTCCCGGACACGGGATGGACGGTCTCCGCAGCGCACGCGCCGGAGCTGGACGTATTTTTACCGCTTCCGATGCTCGACCGGCTTGGAAGCGCGGACCGCCCCGGCCTGCTGCCGCGCTTTTCCGGCACGCTCCGTTATGAGCGGTCGTTCCGGCTCGAGGCGCTTCCGGAACAGCACGTTTTTCTGGAGCTTGGCCGCGCCTATGAGACGGCGGAGATCTGGCTCAACGGCCGGCGCGCCGGTGTGCGGATCGTGCCGCCGTACCGCTTTGATGTGACCGTCCTGCTGCGGACGGGCGCGAACACGCTGCGGATCGACGTGACCAACACGCTGGCAAAGGAACGCGGCGACGGCCTGCTCGACCGGGATATGGCGCAGGAGCCGTCCGGGCTGCTTGGGCCGGTGCGGCTGCTGTATGCGGCAGGCGATGCAGCGGATGAAACAAATCCGGACTCTGCAATATGGCAATTTTGACAAATGCCGGTCAAACAAACCGTAGTTTTTGGATAAATTGAAAAATTGTTGACTTGCGGCGCGCATGGACGCTGCCTACAATAGGCTTAACGAGCAAGGCATGACCAATGAGGTGAAACATTTTGGGCTTGAAAACCGGAGAAAAGATCAGGAAGAAAAAATTCGACGATACGCTGCTGCTTTGGATGATCCCGCTTTTCTGCGCGGTGGCGGTATTCTGCTACGGGCCGCTTTTTGGCTGGATCTACGCATTCTTTGAGTACCAGCCGGGAAAGCCGCTCACGGAGACGAGCTTCGTCGGACTGAAGTATTTCATCGCCATGTTCACCTCGACGAAGGACGCGATGAACGCGCTGAAAAATACGCTGGTGTTCAGCGGACTCAATATTCTCGCGTCTCCCATCGCCGTGATCTTTGCCATCGCGCTGACCGAGGTGCGCAGCAAGCGCTTCAAAAAGACCGTACAGACTGTGTCCTCCCTTCCGAATTTCATTTCGTGGGTGCTGGTCTATTCGCTGGCCTTTGTGTTCTTCAGCCGAGAGGGCTTTCTCAATACGATCCTGCTGGAGCTTGGAATCATAGAGCGGCCGATCGACGTTCTGAGCAACAGCAAGGCTGTGTATCCGTTCCAGCTGTTCCTGAATCTCTGGAAAACGGTCGGCTGGACGGCGATCATTTACATTGCCGCCATCTCCGGCATTGACACGGAGCTTTACGAGGCGGCGGAGATAGACGGCGCGGGGCGCTGGGCGAAGATCGTGCATGTCACCATTCCCGGTATCATGAACACCTTCGTCGTCATGCTCCTGCTGGCCATCGGCGGCATTATGAACGCGGGCTTCGAGCAGTATTATGTGTTCAGCAACCCGCTTATCACGAATGAGATCGAGGTGCTGGACACCTACGTCTACAAGATCGGCCTCGGCCGCGGACAGTACGCCTTTTCCGTCGCCGTCGGCATGTTCAAATCGGTCGTGAGCGTGGTGCTGCTCTTTGCGGTCAACAAGCTCTCCAAGAGGGCCAGAGGAGAATCGATCATCTGAGCGCAGTGTACGGAGGAAACGACGAGCATGTATAAAAGAAAGATCCGCGACTATGTGGTAGACGCCGTGCTGTACATTCTGCTGGGCATTTTCGCCTTCCTGTGTCTGTATCCGTTCTACTATATCTTCATTTACTCCATCAGCAACCCGGAGCTGGCGGCAAAAACGACCATCACCTTTTTGCCCGCAGGCTTTTCGCTTGCGACCTACGCAAGGCTCCTTTCCAAATCGAACATCTTCCACGCGGCCTTTATCTCCGTTGCGCGCACAGTGCTCGGCACGGGCCTGACTGTATTCTGCTCTGCACTGTTCGGATATCTGGTCACGAAGGACAAGCTCCGCTTCCGACGGTTTTTCTACCGCGCGGTCGTCATCACGATGTACCTGAACGCGGGCCTGATCCCGACATACATTCTGTATAAGAAGCTGCATCTCATCAACAGCTTTTTGGTCTACATCCTGCCGGGTGCGGTGTCGGGCTATTATGTGATCCTGATCAAGACATACATCGAATCGCTTCCGGCGTCGCTGGAGGAGGCCGCCATGCTGGACGGCGCATCTCATATGCGCAGCTTCCTCAGCGTAATCCTTCCGCTCTGCAAGCCGATCCTTGCGACGGTCGCCGTATTCTGTGCCGTCGGCCAGTGGAACGCATGGCAGGACAATTTCTTCTACGTCTCCAGCGGCGATCTGCGCGTCTTGCAGCTGGAGCTGTGGGAAATGCTGAACAGCGCCAAGGCACTCGCGCAGGCTGCGCAGAGCGGCGGCAACATCGGCGGGCTGATGGCGCAGGCGCAGCAGCTCACGCCGACCTCCGTCCGAATGACGATCACCATGATTACGACCTTGCCCATTATCTGCGTCTATCCGTTCCTTCAGCGGTATTTCACCAAGGGAATGCTGATCGGCGCGGTCAAGGGCTGAGGCAGTAATACAACACAAAATTATGAGGAGGAAACCACAAGATGAAAAAAATGCTAGCCCTGCTGCTGGCCGTCTGCATGCTGCTCTGCGTCCTGAGCGCGTGCGCAGCCACGCCCGCTGACCCCGCGGTGGACAACACGCCCGCCGAGACGCCCGCCTCGAACGGCGAGGAGACCAAGGCGCCCGAAGAGACGCCCGCCGCTCCTGCGGAAAATACCGAGCCTGTGACCGTCACGGTCGCGCTTGTCGGCGTCAACTATGACATGCCGACCGGAGAACTGACGGACGTTGTCGCGCAGAAGATCAAGGAAGCGACCGGCATCACCATCGAGGTCGTTGCCTCCTGCTCTGATACGGAGCAGTATAAGACCAAGCTCGGCGCGCTCATCGCGGCAGACGATCTGCCTGACCTGTTCTGGGTGCCGTCCAATGCGGAACAGATCCTGCTGAACAACGCAGGTCTTGCTTACGACGCGACGGAGCTGGTCGAAACCAACGGCCAGAATCTGCTTGCGGACTCCCGCATTGCCTCCGCGCTGCAATACTCCAAGGATTTCCTCGGAAACGGCAAGCTGTACTATATCCCCGTCGGCAGCGGTGAGTGCGCCACGCCGACTTGGCCCATCGTGGCTCCCATGATCCGCTGGGATCTCTACAGAGACATGGGTTATCCCGAGGTCAACAGCTGGGACGACTATCTGCAGGTCCTCGCTGATATGCAGGCGCAGTTCCCCACAGCTGACAACGGCAAGCAGGCCTACGGCATGGGCATGTTCACCGACTGGGGCGACTGGTGCCTCAAGCTGACCGGCACATGGTTCGGCCGTCAGGATGTCGGCTACGGCATGGAAATGGATTGCAGCGATATGCTGAATCTCATCCCCAGCTATAACAACCCCGACAGCGGCTACCTCAGAACGGTCAGAATGTATAACAAGGCCTACCGCATGGGCATTCTTGATCCGGAATTCGCAACGGTCACCTATGACCAGCTCTGCGAAAAGGCCTCCAGCGGCCAGCTCTACTCCCTGCTTGCCGGTTGGGACAGAACGCTCTATAAGGGCGAGAGCGACGAAGGCTTCGCCGCGATCCCCTACATCGAGGACGACAAGTTCATCGCCGGTATGCCCGCGCCGATGGGCGGCTACAACTACGCCATCAACGCGCACTGCGAGCATCCGGAGCGCGTCATGGATCTGCTGAACTACCTTGCCAGCGAAGAGGGCGCGAACCTGCTCATCAACGGCATTCAGGGCGTCGCATGGGACTATGTGGACGGCGTGAAGCAGTATCTGCCCGGCGTGGAAGAGAAGGTCATGAACGGCACGATGACCAACGAAGAGAAGCTGAACACCTACGGCACCGGTCTGTACGCCAACATCTCCATGGTCCACGCGAACTCCAAGGACCCGGCGACCGGCGAGTACATCAAGATCGAGAACACCGAGGATTACATCGCCAAGCAGAACGCCTCCGACGAGGTGCTTCAGGACTTCATGAACCACTACGGCTACAAGACCCCCGGCGAGCCGTGGTTCAGCGCGAAGTACCATGAGACCAACAGCTCCATTGCCAACGCCATCCCCACGCCTCCGGACGAGATCGTTGCCATCAACGCGAACATCGACAACTATCGTCTGGCGAACGTCTACCGTCTGATCCTCTGCGAGACCGAGGAAGAATTTGACGCGGCGCTCGAGGAGTTCATCAATGAGATGAACAACATCGGCATTCAGCAGGCGCAGGAATGGTACGCCTCCCAGTGGACTCCGATCGCGGAGAAGGTCCTCAATTATTGATCTGAGCGCGCAGTGCGCTGCGCATAGAGACACACCATAAGAAAGGCGGATACCTGTTTCTTCTGTTTCAGGTATCCGCCTTTTCCAATGAACGCCATTCAGGAAAGGACGGCGCAACCATGCCTTATACCTACCGTTATTTGAAAGAGGAACAGAATTATGCCTTCCGGAAGCGGCTCGCGCAGCTTCACCGTCCGGACAGGCGCGACGCGCGCGTGACCTGCGGCGCGGAAGAAATTGAGATCAGGGAGGGGTGGAGCATCCTGGTCCTAGAAGGCTGTTCGCCGGTGATCCTGAACGCGGCGAAGGACCTTCAGGACTATCTGCTGACCAGCATGGGTGTCTCCGTCCTTTTGAAAATAGAAAAGGAGCCGGAGAAAGCGGCCTGCGGAGGCGATTCGATCCTGCTTTTGCAGGACGAAGGCCCGGCGCTGCCGACGAACGGCTTCCGTCTGTGCTGCACGGAGAGCGGGATCAGGATCACCGGCGCGACGCCGCTGGCTGCGGCACAGGGGAGCTATTATCTGGAGGATCTGATGAATCGGAAGGAGGCGCCGATCCTGCAAAGGCAGGATACCGTGCGCGCACCGGCATTTTCGCCCAGAATGGTGCATTCCGGGTGGGGAATGGATCAGTTCCCGGACTCGCAGCTGCGCCTTATGGCGCATTACGGATTTGATTCCGTCGTGCTGACGCTCAGAGGCATCGACGAAACGGCGGGCGGTTACCGGGATATCCAGGATATTATCGACCGGGCGGCGCAATATGGACTGGGCGTCTATTTTTACAGCAACATCCCCTCCGAAATGCACCCGGACGACGCGGGCGCGGAGGAATACTACGAAAGCATCTACGGGAAGATCTTCGCCCGCTATCCGCAGGCGAAGGGCCTGATCCTCGTCGGCGAATCGATCGAATTTCCGAGCAGAGACCCGCATACGACGGGAAAGATACGCTCTATTCCGGGGACGGAGGCGGCGGAGTGGGAATTCCCGGACAAACGGCCAAGCCCCGGCTGGTGGCCGTGCAGCGACTATCCGCAGTATATCGGACTGCTGAAAAGGGTCGTCCGGCGGCACTGCCCACAGGCGGATATCGTGTTCTGGACGTACAACTGGGGCTGGGCGCCGGAGGAGGCGCGCGTGGCGCTGCTGCGCGCGCTGCCGGAGGATATCACAGTCATGGTCACGTTCGAGATGTTTGAAAGGCTCCGGCATGAGGGCATCACGAATGTGACGGTGGACTATACGCTCAGCTTCGAAGGCCCCGGAAAATATTTTACGTCCGAGGCGGAGACTGTCCACGCGCGCGGGATGCGGCTCTACACCATGAGCAATGCCGCCGGTCTGACGTGGGACTTCGGCGTGATCCCGTATGAGCCCGCCCCGTTTCAGTGGGCCAGACGCTACCGGGCGCTGATGGACGCGCACGAGCGTTACGGCCTTTGCGGGACGGTGGACGCGCACCACTTCGGCTGGTGGCCGTCGGTGATCTGCGAGATGGCCAAGTGGTCGCTGTGGGAGCCGGAGACTCCGCTGGAGGAGCTTGCGGCACAGCTGGCGCGCAGGGATTACGGAGCGGCAGCCGCGCCGTCCGTGCTGGATTGCTGGCGCAAATGGAGCGAGGCGATGACCTTTTACATCCCGACGGACGAGGATCAGTACGGCCCATTCCGCATCGGCCCGTCGTATCCGCTGATCCTACAGGTGTCAAAGCTCGGCTCAAAGAATCTGAAGCTGCCGCAGTCCAAATTCGCCCTGACCGGGAACGGCATTTTCTATACGCTCTATCAGCCGTTTGAATTTGCGCACCAGACGCCTGGCTTCTGCCGGACGGATACGGAGCTGCACTCACTGGAAAAAATGCGCGCACTTTGGGAATCGGGGACAGACACGCTGGAGCAGGCGATGCCCGAAATACCGGAGCGCAAGCGCGAGGAGGGCGAACGGCTCCTGAATCTCGGCCGCTTTATGCTCTGCTGCATCCGGACGGCGGTCCACGTCAAGCGGTGGTATCTGCTGAACATGCGGCTGCGCAATGCGCCGGAGCCGGAGAAGGCCGCCGCCATCTGCGAGGAGCTGATCGGACTTGGAAGAGCGGAGCTTGCCAACACGCGGGAGGCCATCCCGCTGGTAATGGTCGATTCACGCCTCGGCTGGGAGCCGAGCATGGAGTATATGACCGACCGGGCGCATCTGGAATGGAAGCTGGAGCAGCTCCGGCGCGTTGTGGAAGAGGAGCTGCCCGAGCTGATCGAAAAGCTCCGGGAGACCACAGATATGTAGGAAAGCGAAGGAAAGAAAATGGAGATCACATATCAGAATTATCTGGACGCCGTATACGGCGGCTGGCTCGGAAAATGCATCGGCGGCGCGATCGGAGCCATGCAGGAAAACAACAAGGGGCTGCTGGACTACACGATCGACAACGTGTTCCCGGCGGAGATCCCGCCGAATGACGATCTGGACTTGCAGGTGCTCTGGCTTCAGGAGGTACTGGAGAAGAAGGGCACCTCCTTTACCAGCGAGGATATCGCCCGCGCCTTTGCGGAGCACAATCTGGAGCTGGTCAACGAATACGCCGTCGCCATCAAGAACATCGAGCTGGGCATTCTGCCGCCGGTCAGCGGCGTATTCAATAACCCCTATTTCAGGAACTCCATGGGCTGTCCGATCCGGTCGGAGATCTGGGGCTTCTCCTGCCCGGGCGAGCCGGAGGCGGCGATGCGCTATGTGGAAATGGACGGCTGCATCGACCACGACACGGAGAGCATTCAGGGCGAAAAGCTTCTGGCGGCAATGGAGTCGGCGGCGTTCTTCGAGCAGGATATCCGGCGGCTGCTGGCGTGCGGGCTTTCGTTTGTCACAGCCGGCTCCCGGCTCGAGCGCTGCGTCCGCAGCGTCCTTGGCTGGTATGAGGCGGGCCTTCCGTGGCGCGAGACGCGCGGACGGCTGATCCGGGAATTTGGCTCGGCGGACGCCTCCTACAGCGTGGTCAACATCGGAATTATTGTGATGGCCCTGCTCTACGGCGAACGGGACTACTCCAAGACGCTGATGATCGCGGTCAACAGCGGCTACGACACCGACTGCACGGCGGCGACGGCGGGCGCGATCCTCGGTCAGATGCTGGGCGCAAAGAGGATCCCGGATTTCTGGAAGGAGAAGATCGGGCAGACGGTCGTGATCGGCACGGTCGATATCCAGCGCCCGTCGGATTCCATCGAGGCGCTGGCCAGAGACACCTGCGGCATCGCGCTGGCGTTCCTGCGCGACGGCGTGCTCCATACAAGGATCACCGGCGTTCCGCCGGAGGCAGAAACGAAGCTCCCGCTGCCGCAGAAGCCGGACGACCTTGAGATACGGGTGCGATACTGCGGCAAGCCCGTGATCGCCTGCGAGCAGCCTGCGGAGGTGGAGCTTACGCTCGTCAACCGCACCGCGCGGGACAGAGTCATACAGCTCGAGCTTCGGACACCCGCGCATCTGGAGGCTGCGATAAAAGCGGCGGAGCGGACGGTCGCAGCCGGGCGGGAGATGACAGTCCCAGTTTCGGTGCAGGTGCGGAAGGACGCGGCGCTGCTTCCGCAGAACAACCGCATTACGGCGGTCTGCCGCGACGCGGTGAGCGGAGCGGTGTATGAGCGGGAATTCGGACTGTCCGGCGCGTACCGTATGAGGCTTTACGGCCCGTTTTTCGACAACTACGACACAAAGACATATGACGCAGACCCGTTCTGCGGAAAGCGGCAGCTGCTTGCAAACGGAGAGCTCGACCTGTTTGCGATGTTCAACGGCTATGCGGACATCGACCGGGCCTATCTGGACGAGCGCTTTGAGCGCATCGACGCGGAGGAGGGCCGCATGGTCAGTTTCCCGGAGGACAAGCTTGCGCTCGAGGAGCAGATCGGATATCGCGGCCCCGCCTGCGTCTATCTGGTCTATGACTTCGTCTCGCCGGAGGAAATGAAGGAGGCCTACGTCTGGGTCGGCAATAATGATGCGTATAAGATCTGGCTGAATGGGGAAGCGGCAGCCTGTGAACGCCGGGCGCAGATGTGGATGCCGCTGAACCGTTGCTGGCCGCTGCATATCCGGGCGGGCAGAAACCGCATGATCCTGAAGGTATGCAGGCATGGGGCCTTTGAATTCAGCATCGGGATCGGAAGCAAAGAAAAAAAGGACCATTTCCTTACGGAGCTGGCCAGCGTGCTTTGAAAAAGGAGTGCAGAGCATGGACAAAAGCATACATGTGATCCTGGGTATTGATATGGAGACCGACTGCGGCCACAACACGCCCTTTTACGAGGGCGTACAGAAGGCCACGCCGGTTTTGCTGGACATTTTTGAGAAAAAGAGCGTAAAAACGACCTTCTATTTCACGGGAGACGCCGCGCGGCAGAATCCGGCGAGTGTGGAGCTGGTGCGCGGCTGCGGCCATGACATCGGCTGCCATTCGCTTTACCATGAGACCGTCGGCGAGGAGCTGTATCCGATCCCCGGCGTGAAGCCGCTTCTGCCGGGAGAGGTGTTCCACCGGCTGGAAACGGCGACGCAGTGGGTCGAGGAGGTCTCGGGGACAAGGCCGGTCTCCTTCCGCGGGCCGCGTCTATGGGGCAGCACAGAGGTCGTGAACGCGCTGGAAAAGCTGGGCTATACGTCGGACGCGACATATCCGATGTACTATTTCCGTCAGCGCTTCACGCCGTACCATCCGAGCAGCCGCGACTGGACGCAGAAGGGCGAACTCAAGCTGCTGGAGATCCCGAACTTTGCGGATATGCTCATGGAGAGCCGCGACCAGCCGACGGAGAGCGACCGCGATCAGTGGCCGATATTCCGGACGGAGGGCGCGGACGCGCTGATGCTTCGGGTGAAGAATTTCCTGCGGTTTCTGGAGCTTCGGGGCCTTCCGGCTGTGCTGTGCTTCTACTTCCATCCGTGGGAGTTCGTGCAGATGCAGCCCGCATATCACTACGGCGTAAGCACGGTCATGCCAGACCCGATCATCATCGAGGGCTGCGGAGAAAAGGCCTGCCGCGAGTTCGGTTTGCTAATTGACCGCCTGAAGGATATGGGCGCGGTATTCGATACGGCAGCGGGTCTTGCGGAGCAGTGGGACCGGAGGGAAGCAGCGGAGGCCGGGAGGACGCAGGGATGAATTACGGCAAAAGAGTCTGGATCTTTCCGGACGCAGAGCTGCCGCCCGAGGGCGTGAACGCGATCCCCGGACACGAATCCATCATTGTCACAAACACCGCCGACCAGACAGCGCATCTGACGTTCACGCTTCTGTACGAAGACCGGGAGCCGGTATCCTTTCATACGGAGGTCGCGGCAAGGCGCGTGCGCTGCCTGCGCACGAACCGCGAAGCGGACTTCGGCGCATATACCGCGCACGAGGGTGAGCAGTATGCCATCGTGCTGGAAAGCGACGTTCCCGTCGTGGCGCAGTATGGCCGCGCCGAGTCGAGAGCCGTGAGCTTTTATACAACGCCGGGCTACTGTGAGTGAGCCGGAATTATCAAAAATACGAAAAGAGGTACATAACATGGCAAGAATCTGCATTCCCGATCAGGAGTATAAAGAAAGAGTCCAGCGCTGCGCGGCCATTTTGCGCCGCGAGAAGCTCGACGCGCTGATCGTCAACGGCAACGAAGCCGACTACGCAAACCCCCGCTACTTCTCCGGCTTCTGGCCGCTGTTCGAGCGCGCGGGCGTGGCCATCTCCGCAGGCGGCGACGCTGCTTTGATGGTCGGCCCCGAATCGCGCGAATTCGGCGCAGACCGCAACAAGCTGGATAAAATTTTCTGCCTGAAGGCCTACCGCGAGGGCGCGGACCCCTCCTATCCTGAATTACAGGCCGACACGTTCCAGGACGTGTTCAAGGCCATCGGCGTGACCGGTCAGAAGCTCCGCATCGGCATCGCGTCGTTCCTCGACACGTCCATGACCATCTATCAGGCCATCTGTGACGCGTTCCCCGGCGCGGAGTTCGTCAACGCGGGCTATATCATGACCGAGCTGCGGCAGATCAAGTCGGAAAATGAGCTTGCCTGCCTGCGCGAGGGCTACCGTCTTGCCGACCTTGCTACGAAGCAGGTCATCAAGGAGATCCGTCCCGGCATGACCGAGCTGCAAATGGTCGGCGTTGCCCAGCGCGTGGTCTATGAAAACGGCGCGGAATACGAGGGTCTGCCGATGTACGTCTTCTCCGAGGCCTCTACCCGCCATGCCATCTCCCGTTCGTGTTACCGCGAGTTCCAGAAGGGCGATATTGTCCAGCTGAACCTTTCTGCCAAGATCGACGGCTATTCCGCCGCCATTGGCTACCCGATCTGCCTCGGCAAGCTCGAGGGCGAGCGCCGCGACATTGTCCAGTTCTGCCGTCAGGCGCACCAGTGGACGTGCGAGCAGGTCAAGGCCGGCGTGATGGCTGGTGACATTGCCAAGAAGTTCTATCAGTACTTCGTGGACAACGGCTTCAAGGACAACTTCGTCTACGGCCCGCTGCACTCCACCGGCATCATCGAGGTCGAAGCGCCTTGGGCGGAAACCAGCTCCATGTATCCGCTCCAGCCCAACATGACCTATCAGGCCGACACCTTCATCTCCTGCCCGACGTTCGGCGTCCGCTGGGAGAAGGGCATCGTCGTGACCGAAAGCGGCTGTGACATTCTCTCGCCGGAGATCCCCGAGGTCTGCCCCGAACTGATGTTCTGAGCCGCGCGGATGAGGCTTGACATTTGCTGTGATCGTTTTCAGATACACCCTAGCCTGCGCAGACGCAGATTTATAAAATTCGCTTGCAAAGCACGCGGAATTTTTCAAATCCTGCACGCAATTTATCAGATCCTACACAAAGCGGCAAAAAGGATTGCCTTCGGCAGCCACACTGGCTAAGATGGAGACACGAAGAAAAATGCTGCGGGAGGCAAGAAAAAAATGAGCAAGCAGAATCCGACCCTCGTGATCATGGCCGCCGGTATGGGCAGCCGCTTCGGCGGACTCAAGCAGATCGAGCCGGTCGATCCGGAGGGACACATCATCATTGATTTTTCCCTGTTTGACGCATGGCGCGCGGGCTTCCGCGACGTTGTGTTCATCATCAAGCACGAGATGGAAGCGGAGTTCCGGGAGTGCATCGGCGACCGTATGGAGCGGTATTTCCATGTCTCCTATGTCTTTCAGGAGCTGGAGCGTCTGCCGGAGGGCATTTCCGTCCCGGCCGGACGCGCCAAGCCATGGGGTACCGGCCATGCGCTGGCCTGCTGTAAGGGCGTGGTGAACGGTCCGTTTGCCGTCATCAACGCGGATGATTTCTATGGCCGCACGGCGTTCTCGGAAATCTATGATTTCCTTGCTGCGCAGACCGACGAGCACAAATACGCGATGGTCGGCTATCGCCTGAAAAATACGGTGACGGAGTTCGGCTCCGTGGCGCGCGGCGTATGCGAGATTGAAAACGGAATGCTGACCGGCGTGACGGAGCGCACGAAGATCTTCAAAAAGGGCGCGGATGCGGAGTACACCGAGGACGGCGAGCATTTCTTCCCGCTGGCGGGCGATACCATCGTGTCGATGAATCTCTGGGGCTTCTCGGCGCGTGTGCTCGACGAGCTTTGGGACCGCATGGGCGCGTTCCTGAAGGATGCCATTCCGAAAAATCCGCTCAAGTGTGAATACTTCCTGCCGTTTGTGGTAAATGAGCAGCTTGCAGACAAGTCCGCAAGCGTGCAGGTGCTGCCGTGCGAGGAAACATGGTACGGCGTGACCTACCGCGAAGATCTGGCGTCGGTCAAGGAGGCCGTGGCGCGGATGAAGGCGGAGGGCATTTATACGGAAACGCTCTGGAAGTGAGCAGGAACGGCGGCGCTCAAAAGCGCGCCGTGATTGACAAACCAGCAAAAGCCCTGTATCATCGTGTGCATAGGATATTCCTGAACGGGGAATTCTCTGAAAACATGAGGTGATCGTATGTTTTGGGATACAACGTATATTCTGGTGATCCTCGGCGCGGTGCTCTGCGCGGCGGCATCCTGGAACATCAGCCAGACCTACCGGCGCTACAGCGCGTTTTCGAATGCCAGAGGACTCACGGCGGAGGCGGTCGCGGCCATGATCCTGCGCGGCGCGGGCATTCCCGACGTGCGGATCGAGCGCATCGGCGGCTCGCTGACAGACCATTATTCGCCCGGAGAAAGGGTGCTGCGCCTTTCCGACAGCGTATACGGCTCGACCTCCGTTGCGGCCATTGGCGTCGCGGCGCATGAATGCGGCCACGCGATCCAGCACAAGGTGGGGTATTTTCCGCTCAAGCTGCGTTCGCTCTCCGTGCCCATCGCCAATATCGGATCGAAGCTCTACTGGCCGGTGATTTTGCTGGGACTTATTCTGAGCTATATGCAGCTGGTGCAGATCGGCGTGCTGCTGTTCGTTTTTGTCGTGCTTTTCCAGCTGATCACGCTGCCGGTGGAATTCAATGCATCCGGCCGTGCGCTCCGTATCCTCGAGGAACGGGGAATTCTGGCAGGAGACGAGCTGAAGGGCGCGGAAAAGGTACTCCGCGCGGCGGCAATGACGTATGTCGCCTCGCTCTTTTCCTCCATTCTTCAGCTGCTGCGGCTGGTTTTGCTGACGCGGCGGGATAATCGGAGAAGATAACGAATGAAAAATGCCCGCGCAGACGGAAACGGTCTGCGCGGGCTTTTCCCATGTGCGGCGGCGCCTTACAGAGCAGCCAAGGCTTGCATTTTTTCACGCATTGTGTCAAAATAGGGAAAAGCGGCGCTGAACCTTATGCTGAGGTTCAATGCATCTAACTGCCGCCTACAGACAGGAGCATCCTTATGTCAGAAATGTTTTTCGGAGCCGGGGCCGTTCGACCCGGCGTGCAGCCGGAGATCCGCTGTCCGGAGCGGACGGACGGCGTCGTCCACATCACAGCCTACCCGGTCTTTCCCGGCATTGAGCTGCGCTACAACGACGTTCACGCGAGCTGGTATGGGCAGGATATCCCCGCCGCCGACGGCGTGCTTGCCATTGACCACTGCCGAGAGGGACGCATGGAGCGCCAGCACGAGAGCGGACATTACTTTCTCGCGCCGGGAGACCTCTCCGTGACGCTTTTGAGCGACGCGCAGGGGACGGCGCGCTTTCCGACCGGCCATTACCACGGCGTGACGGTCACGCTCGATCCGAAGCACGCGCCGGACTGCCTTTCGTGCATTTTGCAGGATGTCAACGTCCGCCCGGCGATGCTGGCGGAAAAATTCTGCGACCGCTCTGGCTACTTCGCCGCGCGTTCCTCCGCGCGGGTAGAGCACATTTTCTCCGAGCTTTATCAGGTGCCGGAGGCGTTCCGGATGGGCTATTTCAAGGTCAAAATTCTGGAGCTGCTGCTGTTCCTCAGCGCACTGGAGCTGCCAGCCGGACGGCGGAGCTACAGCGGGGCGCAGGTTCTTCTGGCGCGGAGGGCGGCGGAATATCTGGAGCAAAACGCGGGGGACTGCGGCACGGCTTCGGAGCTTGCGGCGCATTTCGGCGTCTCGCCCGCGCAGCTCTCGGCAAGCTTCCAGGGCGTCTACGGCATGACGCCCGCCGCGTTCCTGCGCGCGCAGAAAATGCACGGCGCGGCGGCGCTCCTGCGCACGACGGACCGGACGGTGCTGGACATCGCCGGGCAGTTCGGCTACGACAACGCCAGCAAATTCGCAAAGGCCTTCCGAAGCGTCATCGGCGTCGCGCCGAATGCCTATCGCAGCGGCGTTCTCTGCGACAGCTGCGCGCCGGAGGCCATTCATTCCTGACAGGGGCGGAGAAAAACGCTGCGTTCCGCCGGAGCCGCGCCGCAGAATTTTGCAATTTGGAGCCGCATTTGCACAATTTGGAGCGGATGCGGCCCTCTGCTTTCGCTATACTATGGGTGTGAACGAAACGAGCCCGTTCCTCCGCCACACGGTTAGAGCAGATTAACCGCGTGGCGGAATAAACAATGAAAAAACGTGGAAAGCTCACAGCACAGGAGGTGGCGCAATGTCAGAAGAACTGCTGATCCGGCAGGGCGCGCCGACGCTTGCCGGGATCAAGACTGGAAGCCTGTTTCCCTGTGCGTGCGTATGCCGCGCAACGCTGCTGAGCGAGATCCGGCGGATCAACCGGACGCTGACGCCGAAGGGCCTTTGCCTGCTGCCGCTCCGCATTGCGGACGGACGCGCACTGCTCTATCTCTACCGGCCCGCGCGTCTGAGCCGCGATCTTCAGGATTCGCTGGCGGCGGAGCTTCTGCGCCGGGCAGGATATCCCGAGGGCGGCTGCGCAAAATGTCTGGCGCAGCTCATCCGGCGCTTCCGCGCGGGAGAGGAGTTCCCGCACGAGGTCGGACTTTTCCTCAGCTATCCGCCCGAGGATGTGCGCGGCTTTATCGAGCACCGGGACGACGGCTGCAAATGCACCGGGCTTTGGAAGGTGTACGGCGATGAAGCGAACGCAAAAAGGCTTTTTGCCCAATACCGCAAATGCACGCAGATTTACTGCGCGCTCTGGCAGGCCGGCTCCGATATGGAGCGGCTGGCCGTCGCAGTCTGATCGCGTATTTCAGAAAGGAATGAATTGATATGAAAAAAACGGCTGTTATTTATTGGAGCGGAACCGGAAATACGGAATCCATGGCCGAGGCTGTCGCAGAGGGGCTCCGCGCCGCAGGTGCGGAAACGGAGCTGCTGACGCCGGAGCAGGTACGCACGGACGGACTGGCGGCGCTGGACGCCGTCGCGCTCGGATGCCCGGCTATGGGCAGCGAGGTGCTGGAGGAGAGCGAATTCCAGCCCATGTTCGACAGCTGCAAGGCGCTTCTCGCCGGAAAGCCCACGGCGCTCTTCGGCTCCTATGGCTGGGGCGACGGCGAATGGATGCGCGAGTGGGAGAATGACTGCCGCGCAGCCGGTATCCCCCTTGCCTGCGAGAGCGTTATTTGCTGCGAGGCGCCGGACGACGAGGCACTGGACAAGTGCCGTGCGCTCGGACGCGCTCTGGCGGAATAAACGGTGTTGCCATGCGCTTTGCATGGATGCGGCTCCGGAGAAAGCTTCCCACGCTTGCTGTGACCGCCGGCATTCTTCTGCTGGCCACGATCGTCCAGAGCTGCGGATATGGCTGAGCGTCCTCCGCTCACAGCGTCAGCTGACGCAAAGAACAATGACCCATCCCATCCCATTCCTATCTTGTTCCCCATATGCAAGGGCGCGGGCCGTATGGCCCGCGCCCTTGTGTATTCCAGAAAGCGGAGTGGATCATTCCGCCGCTGGGTACTCGTTGCAGAGCAGGCGGTAGGGCGGCTCGTCCTCCTCAATCTTCGGGAAACGGCCCACAGGCGGATTGAAGCGGTTGTCGGCGTTGTCGTCGTTACACTGGCTGACCTCGCCCAGCAGAACAGCACCCGTGCCGGGTTCGACCTCAAAATCGTGATACATATACTGCTGAATGTGGATGCTTTCGCCCGGCGTGAGGCGCACCTGCGTTCCGGCAGGAACCGTATAGGTTCTGCCATCGCAGTGAACGGTCACGTCGGATTCCTTGTCGATGGATTCATCGGGCAGACTGTTGTATACGCGAATCAGGATGTTTCCGCCGCCGCGATTGATGATATCTTCGGTCTTGTACCAGTGAAAATGATTCGGGGAATACTGCCCCTCTTTCATATAGAGCAGCTTCTCTGCGTAGACCTTCGGATACTTGTCCTGCATCGCACGATTGCCGTTGCGGATTGTGATGAGCGACATGCCGACCTTGTCAAAGTCGCTGAGGCCGTAGTCCGTAATGTCCCAACCAAGCATACAGTCGCGGACCTCGTCGTATTCATGCCCCTTGGTTTTCCATTCCTCGGGCGTGAAATTGCAGAACGGCGGCAGGTAGCAGTGCTCCCGCGCACACATGGCTTCAAGCTCCTTCAGAGCCTTGTTGATCTCAGAACGTTTCATGATCTCTCTCCTTCATAGAGCGGCGCGGACGGCGGCCGCAGCATTGGATGAACACGATTATTGTAGTGTAAAAGACCGGAAAAAACAATGCCGTTTTCGTGATCTGTCTAAAAAAGCAGTGATCTGTCCAAAACGGATAGGAAAACGGTATGTCGGAACGTTTTCTACTTGCAAAAAGGAAGCGCCCCCGATAAAATAAAAGGAAACATCGTAGCCGCCGTGAGGGATGGACAGCGGGAAACAGGGGGTAGAGCGCTATCAAAAAACAGAAACAACAAAATTCGCTCCGACATCTCGGAAAATGCCTGAACGGCTATCGCGGCTGGACGACGGCCGCCGCCATCTTTGGCGGACTGGAGGTCGTGCTGGAGGTCTTTATCCCCATGCTGATGTCGGTCATCGTGGACGGGGGCCTCTACCGCGAGGAGGATTTTATGCTGCGCGGACTGTTCCCGGACGCGCTTGTCGCGCAGAGAGACCGCTTCGTCCTGACCGTCGGCGGAATCATGGTGGGCATAGCCTGCCTGTCCATGGCCTGCGGTCTGCTCAGTGCGCGGTGCTCCGCCATTGCAAGCCAGGGCTTTGCCAAAAACCTGCGCACGATGCTGCTGGATAAGATCCAGAGCTTTTCATTTTCAAACATCGACCATTTTTCGACGCCGAGCCTCATCACCCGCGCCACAACGGATGTCAACACCGTCCGCACGACGATGCACCAGATCATCCGTTCGCTGACGCGCAGCCCCATCATGCTGGTTCTGGCGACGGTGATGGCCTTTACCATTTCGCCGCATCTGGCGCTGTTCTTTGTCGGCGCGCTGCCGGTGCTGGCCATCACGCTGGCGATCATGATGCGCATCGGTCAGCCGCGCTTCCGCAGAATGCTGGTCAAAATGGACGATATGAACCGCGCTATTCAGGAGAACCTTGTCGGCAGCCGCGTTGTCAAGGCGTTCGTGCGCGGCGACTATGAATCGGAGCGCTTCACCGGGACGGCGGAGGAGCTGCGGCACGCGCAGCTTGCCTCTGCGCGCCTGTTCACGCTGACCGGCCCGATCCAGATGGGCATTATGTGGACATGTACCATTCTGCTGCTGCTTTTCGGCGGACGCGAGATCATTTTCCAGACGACGGGCCTGCTCACGGGCGAGCTTGTGAGCATCGTGTCCTACAGCACGCAGGCGGTCTCGTCTCTGACGATGCTTTCGTGGCTCATTATGTCCCTCTCGCGTGCGCAGGCGTCCATGCGGCGCATCAACGAGGTCTTTGACGAGCAGCCGGACATCGCGGACGGAACCTCGGATCAGACCGTCCGGGACGGCAGCGTGGATTTTGAGGACGTCTGCTTCAGCTATACGCGCGACCCGGAAAAGCTCAATCTCCGGCACGTTACGTTCCATATCCGCAGCGGCGAGACGGTCGGTGTCATCGGCGGAACAGGCGAGGGCAAATCCACGCTGGTGAATCTGATCCCGCGCTTTTATGACGCCCTTTCCGGCACGGTGCGCGTCGGCGGCGTGGACGTGCGGGACTACACGCTGGAAAATCTGCGCGACGGCGTATCCATGGTGCTTCAGAACGGCACGCTCTTCTCCGGAACGATCGCCTCGAACCTGCGCTGGGGCAGACCCGACGCGACGCTTGAGGAGATGAAGGCCGCCTGCGCCATTGCCTGCGCCGACGAGTACATCGACCGCTTCCCCGACGGCTATGAAACGCTGCTGGAGCAGAACGCGGCCAACCTTTCCGGCGGTCAGCGGCAGCGCCTGCGCATTGCGCGGGCGATCATCAAACAGCCGAAGATCCTGATCCTCGACGATTCGACCAGCGCGGTCGATATGGCGACCGACGAGCATATCCGAAGGGGCCTGAAAAATGCGCTGCCCGGCACGACGAAGATCATCATTGCCCAGCGCATCGCGTCGATCCTGAGCTGCGACCGCATTCTTGTGCTTGCCGAGGGAAGGCTGTCCGATATCGGCACGCATGACGAGCTGATGGCGCGCAGCCAGATCTACCGCGACGTTTATGACAGCCAGATGAAGCAGGAGGTGAACGCAAATGCCCAGAGTTGAGCTGCGGGATTACCGCAAGGCGCGCACGCCCTTCGGTAGCCTCCTGCGCTTGTTCCGCTATTTCAGGCATTGCCGTACCATTATGATCTGCGCGGTCGCGTCCATTCTGGTCTATGTGGCGGCGACGATCGCGGCCTCCTACTGCATGAAGCCGCTCGTGAATCTGCTCAAGCAGACCGGCCTTGCGCCCAGCGAGGTATACGCGAAGTATCTGGCGCTGCTGCTCGGGCTTGCGGGCCTGTACGCGCTCAGCGCGGTGACGAATTATCTGCTCAACCGGCTGATGCTCGAGTGCAGCACGGTCATTATGCGCGCGCTGCGCACGGAGCTGTTCGCCAAGATGCAGAGATTGCCCATCAGCTATTTTGACGCGAACACCAACGGCAGCCTCATGAGCTATTTCACAAACGACATCGAGGCGACGAATGAGCTTTTGCAGCACGCCATTACGCAGATGCTGATCTCCGTGACCTCGCTGCTCGGTACGATCGGCATGATGCTGGCGCTGTCGATGAAGCTGTTTTCGCTGATGGTCGTGTTGGCGGCAATTGTCATCGTCGTTGTGCGCGGCATTACGAAGAAAAGCAGCCGCTGCTACCGCCAGCAGCAGAAGGACGCGGCAAGCGTCAACGGCTTTGTCGAGGAAATGATCGCCGGTCAGCGCGACGTCAAGGTTTTTACGCATGAAAAGCAGGTCATGCAGGACTTCGAGCCGATCAACGAGAGCTTCTATCAGTCCTCCGCCGAGGCCACGACCGTGACCTCCATCGTCGGGCCGATCCTCAATAATCTGTCGCACTTTTTCTATGCGCTGACCTGCGCCGTGGGCGTTTTGTGGCTTACGGGCGAAAACGCGGGCGGCGTGCTCATCACCTTCCTCGGCTATATCCGTACCTTTGCCGAGCGCGTCAGTCAGATCTCCGAGCAGTTCAACGCCATCATGCTGGCGCTTGCGGGCGCGGAGCGCATTTTCGACGTGCTGGATATGCCGCCGGAGGTGGACGAGGGCGAAGTCACGCTGGAGCAGTCCGGGCGGGACTATTTCTGGGTCCGGCCGGACGGCGAACGTGTTCCGCTGCGCGGCGACGTGCGCTTCTACGGCGTGGACTTCGCCTATGTGCCGGAAAAGCCGGTGCTGCGCGACCTCTCGCTGTATGCAAAGCCCGGCCAGAAGATCGCCTTTGTCGGCTCGACCGGCGCGGGCAAGACCACGATCACGAACCTCATCAACCGCTTTTACGACATTCAGGGTGGGCAGATCACCTATGACGGCATCGACGTGCGCCACATCCGCAAGGACGACCTCCGCCGTTCGCTCGGTACGGTTTTGCAGGACACGCACCTGTTTACCGGCACGGTCATGGAGAACATCCGGTATGGCCGTCTGGAGGCCACGGACGAGGACTGCATCCGCGCCGCGAAGATCGCCAACGCGCACTACTTCATTTCGCATCTGCCGCAGGGCTACGACACTATGCTGACCTCCGACGGCGCGAATCTCTCGCAGGGCCAGCGCCAGCTGCTGGCGATCGCCCGCGCGGCGGTCTCGGAGGCACCGGTATTGATTCTGGACGAGGCGACCTCGTCCGTCGATACGCGCACGGAAAAGCTCATCGAGCGCGGCCTTGACGGGCTGATGAAGGGGAGGACGGTCTTTGTGATCGCGCACCGGCTGTCCACGGTGCGCAACGCGGACGCGATCCTGGTGCTGGAAAACGGCCGCGTCGTGGAGCGCGGAAATCACAACGACCTGCTTGAGCTGCGCGGACGGTATTATCAGCTGTATACGAACATGATCGAGCTGGCATAAACAGTATAAAGAGAACCGCCGGACGGATGCTTTGTGCATCCGCTCCGGCGGTTTTGCCGATATAAGCTTTTTTGAGACCGGCGGCAGGCACATCAGGGTACTGGCTCCGGGAGACGTTCAGCCCTCGCCGGTGACCTGACGGTAGAGCGACCACATGGCCTCGACGCCGCAGCCGGGGATATGATGCCGCGCGGCCAGCTCGTCCGTATAATCGGTGAGCAGCATGGGGCGGTAGTCATAGAAGCCGGTCGTATTGCTGACAAGCATGACGTTGATGGTCGGCTCGAGCGTACAGTCGGTGACGCGCGTTCCATCCGCGTCCTTTTCGAACGTGACGCTGGCAAGGCCGCCAAGCATGTTCTGCGGCTCGACCTGATGCGAAAGGAAATTGCCAAGCGAATAGAAGACCGGCATTTCATGCCCGTCGGAGCCGGTCAGCGTGACGAGCGGCTGAAGAACGTGCGGATGCGCGCCGATGACCAGATCGACGCCCTGATTGGCAAAGAACTGCGCCCAATCCTTTTGCTGATCGGTCGGCTCAAAAATGCCCTCTTCGCCCCAATGGGCAAAGACGACGACAAAGTCGGCCTGCTCTCTTGCGCGGGCGATGGTACTGGCGATGGCGTCCCGCCCGTGCAGCAGATCGACCATATAGGCATAGGGCGGCGCGTTGTAATTCAGCCCGTAGGTGTAGTTCAGCATGGCGATGCGGATGCCGTTCTTTTCGACCACACGGATCGTGTCAGCGTCCTCCTGCGAGTCGTGAATGCCGAGCATGGTGATCTCCGGGTGCTTTTCCCGCCAGAATTGGATGGTGTCGAGAATGCCCGTCTCGCCCTTGTCGAGGCAGTGATTGGTGGCCTGCGTGACGACGTCGAAGCCCGCGCCTGCGAGCGCGTCGCCGACGGCGGTCGGAGAGCCGAAATAGGGGTAGTTGCCGTACATCGCGGGATCGTTCACATAGATCGTCTCCTGATTGATGCAGGCAATGTCATAGGACTCGACCGTGGGCTGGATATCAGCGTAAAACGGCGTGAAATCATAGGTGCCGTCATTCTTCTGCGCCGACCAGTAGACACAGTTGTGGATCAGATTGTCGCCCAGCGCCATGAGCGTGACACGGGCGGTCTCCGGCTCCGGCTCCGTACCGGGCTGGACGGCCTCCGTCGGAGAGACCGGCTCCTCAGCGGCGGGGGCTTCCGGCTCCTCAGCGGCGGGGGCTTCCGGCTCCTCCGGCGCGGCGGGCGTATTCGCAGCTTCCAGCTCGGAGGGAGAAGGGGCGGGCACGGAAAGCGAGGCCTGCCGCTCGGCGGCGTTGGTTCGAACCTTGCTTTCCCAAGAGGCTGCGGCCTCCAGAACGGCGAACGCTCCCAGCATGATCGCTGTCAGCAGAAGCAGGAGCAGGATCCACCCCGCGACCGTACCGCGCGAATTTGAAGCCTGCCGGAGTCTTTGAGCCATACTGCGCACCCCCTGTTTTTGATACATCCATCATAGTAGAAATTTCCGGCTTTTGCAAGAAAAAGAAGGAAAGCTGCAAGAAAAAGCGCGTCAGACAGGAAGGTCAGATATAGAACGACCGCGCAAACTCCATGAACTGGAGCGCCTGCGGCCGGAGATAGTCGCCCCGGCGGCAGGCAAGGCAGAGACTGCGCGAGGCGGCGTCATTCGGAAGCGGAAACACCAGCAGCCGTCCGCTGTGCCGTTCGCTGCGGACGGCGATCTCCGAGACGATGGAGATGCCCAGCCCGCCCGCGACCAGATTCTTGACGCTCTCCTGATCGTTCAGCCGCGCGCTTACGCTGAGCGAGGACGGCTCCAGGCCGATGCTGCGGAAAAAGACGTCCACACTGCGCTGACTGCCGCTTCCCGGCTCCCGCAGAAGCAGCGGCTGGCTTCGCAGAAGCTCCGCGACGGTCGCGCCGTCGGGAGAGAGCGCGGAAAAATAGGCGGTGTTCGGCGTAATGAGCACCATGGAATCGCGGTAGAAGGGCGTGAAGGCAAGATCCTCCTCCGGCTCCTCCATGCCGACGAGCGCCAGCTCGAACTGCCCCTTCCGCAGCCCGTCGAGCACGTCGGCGCTGTCGCTCTGGTGGATGGCGAAGGTGGCCTCCGGGTGCAGGCGGCGGTACTGCGGAAGCAGCTCCGGCAGAATATAGGCCGAGGGAATGGTGGAGCTGCCGAGGCGGATCAGGTGCTGATCCTCCGACCAGCTGGACAGAAGCCGGTCCTGAAGAGAGAGAACGTGGGCGGCGTATTCGTAAAGCTCCCGCCCGCGAGGGGTGATGGCAAGCGATTTCGTGGTGCGCAGAAACAGCCGCTCATGCAGCTCGTCCTCGAGCTGGCGGATATGGGCGCTGACGGTCGGCTGCGAGGTGTAGAGCCGCGCGGCGGCCTTTGTGAAGCTGCCGCAGTCCACAACGGAGACGAAGGATCGAAGCTGCTTAAAGTCCATGTGCGTCCTCCCGGGTCAGAAGGTCCAGCGCCGCCGCTGCGGCGTCGATGTCGGCCTCCGTGTTGAACCATCCGAAGGAAAAGCGGAGCGTCCCCGTCGGGAAGGTGCCGAGCGTCCGATGGGCGGACGGCGCGCAGTGCAGCCCGACGCGGGTCTGGATGCCGAAGCGTGTGTCGAGCGCCTCGGCAGTCCATGCCGGGTCGCGGCCCGGCGTCTGGATGGAGAC
>ERZ791919.244-NODE-244-length-66588-cov-16.332016_pt1 | contig 66588 bp, 64 predicted proteins | sample MGYA00510137_ERZ791919 | MGnify/ENA primary metagenome ERZ791919 (study PRJEB30046, sample SAMN00792059) | human gut metagenome | study: EMG produced TPA metagenomics assembly of the A metagenome-wide association study of gut microbiota in type 2... | reverse complement strand
ACGGCATCATCCAGCAGGTCGATACCCCGCAGAACCTGTACGATATGCCCTGCAATATGTTCGTTGCAGGCTTCATCGGCAGCCCCCAGATGAACTTCCTGGACGGTACCCTGATCAAGAAGGGCGAGTTGTACGGTGTTGATCTGGGCGGTGACGTGATCCCCCTGCCCAAGGAAAAGACCGCCGACGGCAAGCTGGATTCCTACGTTGGCAAGAAGATCAAGATGGGCATCCGTCCCGAGGATATCGACGACGAGCCCGAGTTTATGGCAAAGCACACCGACTGCCAGCTGGATGCTAAGGTCGATGTTTCCGAAATGATGGGCGCTGAGATCTACCTGTACCTGGAGTACAAGGGCAACAAGATGACCGCTCGCGTTGCTCCCACCTCCAAGGCTCGCAACGGAGACACCGTCCGCGTTGCCTTCGATCCCCATAAGGTGCACCTGTTCGACATCGAGACCGAGCAGACCATCCTGAACTAAGACTTAGCAAAGATCATTTTTGATCCTCCTATCATACGAAAGACCGCCGAAGGAAAACCTTCGGCGGTTTTTCGTTTTGAAAAACCCTCCCGTAAAAATGGGGTTCAGAAACGCCCGCAGGCGTTTCTGAACCCCGAAATAAAAATAATTTTTCCGCTGAATATGCCCAAAGCAACGCAGCGGGCATTCCCAATCATTTTGTCTGTGCGCCCTGCCGCACCAGCTCGATGAATACGTTCATCTGCGGGGTCACCCATTTATCCCGGTGGTAGAACAGCTGCCGGTGCATCATGACGGTGCAGTCCGGTACGTTCAGCCGCGCCAGACGCCCTTCGGCCAGCGCGCTGCGCACGATGTACTCCGGCAAAAAGGAAAGCCCCATGCCCTGCTCCACCATCTGGCACAGCAGCGCGGCGCTGCCCAGCTCCAGATAGGGGTGGATGGCAAGGCCGTGCGCCGCCATGCACTGGTCCAGTGCGTCCCGGTAGCTCATGCCCCGCTCGGTGAGCAGAAACTCCTGCCGGGGCAGAATGTCCAGCGGGAGCACGCTTTCCTGCGCCAGCGGATGCTGCGGCGATGCAATGAAGCACACCGGCTCTGGTACATCTGCCGCCAGCACCAGTGCAGGCTGCAAAAGGGGCTGATCCAGCGTGTAGACAAGGTCTACCTGATTGGTGCTCAGCAATTGCAGCATCTCGTCCGTGGAAGCGGTGTGCAGCACCAGCTCCACCTGCGGGCAGCGGGCATGGTAGCGCTGCAACAGCTCCGGCAAAAAGGTGCTGCACACGGAATCCGCCAGCGCGATGCGCAGACTGCCCCGCACCTGCTGGGCGGGCTGCAAGGCGGCCTGTGCCTGCTGGGCAGTTTCCAGCAGGGTGCGGGCATAGCCTAAAAAGGTCTGCCCGGCATCGGTCAGGCGCACCGTTTTGCCCACGCGGTCAAACAGCGGGGTGCCCAGTTCGGCTTCCAGCTGTGCAATTTGGGAGGACACCGCCGACTGCGAGTAGCCCAGCTGCCGCGCGGTGCGGGAAAAGCTGTGCAGCTCGGCGATGTGCAAAAAGGTATTGACAGTCCGCAGTTCCATGAACGGCTCCTTTTATAACAGGGTGATGTCCCGTACGGTGAGCTGAGCACCGTCCACGGTAAAATGCACTTCCAGCCCGGCAAACTCCATGCCGTACACCCGCTGCGGGTCGTGCTGGTAGGAGGGGCGGGGGTCACTGGCAAGCACGCCCTGCAAAGCGGCGCGGTCGGCCTCCGGTACGGTCTGCCACAGCGCTTCCGGGCAGGACACTTCCAGATGGTGGGTGCGGGTCTGCCCGGTAAAGCCCTCGGCGGCGTCCGGGTGGCAGTCCGCATAGGGAATGTAGGGCTTGATATCGTAGATGGGGGTGCCGTCCATCAGGTCGGCACCGCGCACGATGAGCACCGGCCCCACGTCCGGGTGCTGCTCAATGGCTTCCAACTTTACGCTGGAAAGTCCCAACGGGTTCGGCCGGAAGGGCGACCGGGTGGCGAACACGCCCACCCGCGTGTTGCCGCCAAGGCGCGGCGGGCGCACGGTGGGAGACCAGCTTTCCCGCACCGCGCCGGAAAACTGCCACACCAGCCAGATATGGCTGAAATCCTCCAACCCGCGCAGGGCGTCGGGGTTGCGGTATTCCGGGGTAAAGATGATCTCGCCCCGCAGCTCTTCCACCAGCCCGCTCTGGCGCGGGATGCCGAACTTGGTGGGAAAGGCGGTATGGATATGGGCAATGACCTTCAGGGTCATGGCTTCGGGTGCCTGCTGCATGATGAACTCCTTGCTCAATAGATCTTTTCAATGGGGCAGTCGGCGGGGATGCCGTACCGGCTGCGGAAGGCCTGCAATTCCTGCGGGCTGCGGATCAGCTGTACCTCGGTAAAATGGCCGGTGTGCAGATCCTGAAACCCGGCCACCTGCTCCCCGGTGCAGATGCTGCACCGCAGCACCGGCTTCTGGGCGGTGGGGTCGTAAGCGGGGGACGTTTTCTTTTTGCCGAACACGGGCTGCTCCTTTCTCTCCTTATTTTATAGGCCGCGGCAAAGCCCCACGGCCTTGCCCTCGATGTGCAGCTCCGAAAGCTGCTCTCCGGCGTAGAACATGGGCGGGCAGACGGCGGCGTTATCGGCCAGCAGCATCACGGCATCGCCCTGCCGGTGGAAGTGCTTGAGGGTGGCTTCCTCGCCCACCCGCACGGCAGCGATCTCGCCCTGCTCTACCTCGGGCTGGCAGCGGATGCATACGATGTCTCCGTTGCATATTGTGGGCGACATACTGTCGCCGTGACAGGTCAGGGCGAAATCCGCGTGCCACGCGGCGGGCACCCCGATATAGCATTCAATGTTCTGCTCGGCGGTGATGGGGGTGCCGCAGGCGATGGAGCCGATCAGCGGCACCTGCACCATGGTGGGCAGCGGCTCAAAGCCCGGGGGACAGGCGCAGGGCGCGTCCAGCCCCAGCAGAGCGGCGGGAGTGGTCTCCAGCGCCTGCGCCAGCTCCTCCACTTTGGACTGGGGCAGATCGTTGATGCCTTTTTCCAGCTTGGTGATGGAGGAACGGGAGCGGTAGCCCATGCGCCGGGCAAGCTCCTCCTGCGAAAGACCCAGCTGCTCCCGGCGCAGACGGACACGGGTGGACAGATCAGACATGACAGTTCTCCTGAAAACTATGTGTTGTGGTGTACGATACAGTGTTCTGCCTTGAGTATAGCAGAAAATTTCCTGAAAATCAACAATTACAGCGCGTTTTGGAAATAATAGGTTGACAGATAATCAACAACGGAGTATAATACAACCAATGATTGTTTCAAACACAGTGAACTACAAAAAAGGAGCGAAGCCATGGCAAACACGAATCTGATCTACACCTACATTCAGGACAGCGGCTACAAGCTGCAATATGTGGCCAGTGTGCTGCACATCAGCAGCAACACCCTGCGGCACAAGCTGCTGGGCGAGACCCAGTTCAAGCTGGACGAGGCCGAGCGGCTTTCCACCATGCTGGGCCTGACGATGGCCGAGCGGGACGCCTGCTTTTTCGATGCCGAGAACCGGTTCTCGCGCAGTGCAACGCTGGAGCTGCCCAAAAGGGGGAAGCGCCAGTGACACCGGAGCAGCGCGATGTGACCCGGAACGCCCTGCGCAAGTACGGCGAGCGGCACTGGGCGCGCACGCCGGAAAACCGCCGCTGGCAAAGCGCCATTGATGAGGGCATCGACTATTATCAGGTGCACGACCCCATGCGGGCAGACCTGCTGCGGATGCGCTTTTTTGAGCAGCGCCCGGAGGACGAGATCTTAGAGCAGCTGCACATCGGCCGCACCACCTACCAGAAGGCGTTGCAGGACCTTTTGAGCACCATCGCTGTCTACGCCGCCCAGCGCGGCGCGTTCTGAGCAAACAGCCGTGAAAAGTGCCCCAGAAACGCTCGCGGGCGTTTCTGGGGCACAACCATAAAACAGGGCTGTTGCACCGTGTTTCGTGCAGCAGCCCTGTTTTGGTTATTTCTTCTTGGTGTCCGGGTCCTCGCAATGGCTGTGGCAGGAGGCGCAATTGCCGTTGCAGCCCTCACCCTTCCAGCCGCCCTGTCTGGAAATCCAGACCACAGCCAGCGCAAACAGCACAGCCAATATTACCAGCGTGATGATTCCGCGAAGTGTCATATTCATCCCTCGATTTCTTTTGTACGGCTTTCTGCCCCAAGTATACACGATTTGCAGGCAAAGAGCAACAGCCTGCCGCACATTTTTTGTGCAGGGTGCAGTCGATGCAGCTGCCCGGCGGTAATGTTGCACGCCCGGCGGTCGGCGCACCATTTTTGCAGCCGGAGAAAGTGTTTCGAAAAAAGTAAAAGTTTTTTAAATTAGGGCTTGCATTTCTGCAAAGGCCGTGCTATAATAATCACGTTCCAGTTCGGAGCGCACAACACAAGCGAATATGGAGGATTAGCTCAGCTGGTTAGAGCACCTGCATCACACGCAGGGGGTCTGGGGTTCGAGTCCCTAATTCTCCACCATACAGTTCGTACTCGAACCCGATTCTTTATGAGAAAGGGTTCGGGTATGTTTTTTGTTTACAGGAAGTTCTGCGGAGGGAGTACGTAGAACGGTAAGCAGGAGCAAGTAAAGGCAGGGTATCACCATGGCGGTGGTGCCCTGCCTTTTTGCTTTGTATTTCCCTATATTGCGCTTTTCGGACTAATCGCTGCGTACATCCGTACATGGTCGGTACGCACGTACGCAGGAAAAAGGGCAGGGTCTGATATATAACAGTAGTCTTTTATTGTGTAATATGATATACTCAAGTCAACATGACAATTGTGAACGAGCGCAATTTCAAATGGACATCAATCGTATTTTAAGTGAACGAGCTATCTAAAAAAGGAGGTATTTGCTATGAAAAAAGCATCGAACATTTGGGTTCGCAGAGGTCTTTTGCTTCACCGTTTGCATGGACAGGAATTGGCATTAGCTCTCCTATTAAAGCAAAAACCGATGTCTGCTCCACAAATTTACTCGTCTCTTTTGGAAAAAGAAATACGCTTTGACCGCAAGAAGATTGGAAAACTTTTGGCAGACCTTGAATGGTGGGGAGTTGTCTCTAACGATAGTGGTGTATATAGCTGCCAATGTGCTGTGCTGGATAACTGTCAAGAGAGCTATAACGAGAGCCAGTTGATTGATTTGATTGGGCTGACTCAAAACACTGTGAATGGCAAATCTTTTTATAGTTCTATGCCTCCGATGAGCGTCAGTTCTCGTGGACCCAGTGGTGCATAATTGTGTGATTTCCAAATAGTAAGAAACAGGGTTTGGGGCAGGCACGCCCCAACAAGAGCACTTCAAAAACGCGGGAGCGTTGCAGAAGTGCAGTCCCGGATGGGCAAGAAATTTTCAAGAATTGAAAATTTGTGGCCACGGGACGATTCTTGCTCTCCCCTTTTTCGCTGCGTTTCGCAATTTTCACATTTCAATCTGCTCGCAGATTGTTGACAAGCTGCGCTTGACCCGATACGATAAGGGCAAGCCGGACACACAGCCAAGGAGGTGCTACCATGACCGCTGTGATCTACGCCCGCTATTCTTCCGACAGCCAGCGCGAAGCATCCATTGAAGGACAGCTGCGCGACTGCAAGGACTACGCCGAGAAAAACGGCATCACCGTGGTCGGCACCTACATTGACCGTGCCTACTCTGCCAAGACGGATGACCGCCCGGAGTTCCAGCACATGATAAAGGACAGCGCGAAGAAAATCTTCGATGTGGTTCTGGTCTGGAAGCTCGACCGCTTTGCCCGGAACCGCTACGATGCTGTGAACTACAAGCACCAGCTGGAAAAGAACGGTGTTCATCTGGTGTCTGCCATGGAACCCATTTCGCAAGGGCCTGAAGGCATTATGGTGGAGAGTATGCTTATTGGCATGGCGGAATACTATTCCGCCGAACTGGCCCTGAAAGTGGCGCGCGGTGAGCGCGAAAATGCCCTCCAGTGCAAATACAACGGCGGTGTTGTGCCGCTGGGCTTCACCATTGGCAAGGAGGACAGGCTGTACCATATCGACCCGGAAACGGCTCCCATTGTGCAGGAGATATTCACTCGGTATGCCGATGGCGAACCAGCCGAGAAAATCGCGGCATCCCTGAATGAGCGCGGCTTGCGTACCCGAACCGGGAAACCGTTTGTGAAGAACAGCTTTTTCCAGATTTTCCGAAACCGCCGCTACATAGGTGAATACCGCTACAAGGACATTGTGACACCGGGCGGCATCCCGGCCATTATCGACCAAGACCTGTTTGACCGTGTGCAGCAGCGTTTCGAGCAAAACAAGATTGCCCATGGTCGGCCTGCAAAAGAGGATGTGAGCTATCTGCTGACGACCAAGCTGTTCTGCGGCAAGTGCGGTACGCTCATGGGCGGCGAAAGCGGCACCAGCCACATGGGAAACACCTACTATTACTACAAGTGCGGCAACGCCAAACGCCACGGCAAGGCGCACTGCAACCTGAAAGCCATCCGCAAAGAGCCTCTGGAACGGTTCGTGGTGGAGACTGCCATCAAGGTGATTTTCAGCGATGAAATCATCGAACGGCTGATAGATTTGATTATGGAAGCCCAGCAGCAGGAGAACACCCGCCTGCCTGTTCTGAAAGAGCAGCTCCGGGATACGGAGAAACGGCTCGCAAACCTTCTGGAAGCCATTGAACAGGGCATCCTGACCCCGACCACCAAGCAGCGGCTGGACGAACTGGAAGCCCGGAAAGAAGCTCTGAACACCAGCATTCTGGAAGAAGAGCTGAAAAAGCCCGTCCTGACCCGCGAGTGGATGCGGTTCTGGTTTGAAAAATTCCGCAAGGGTGACGTGGGCAGTACGGAGCACCAGCGGCAGATCATTGATACCTTTGTCAACTCGGTCTACGTCTTTGACGACCGGGTCGTGCTCAATTTCAACTTCACGGACGATGCCAAGACAGTCACCCGTGAAGAGGTTTTAGGTTCGAGTGCTGTGGACAATGCTCCACCAAACGTAAGGCCGTTTACCTGAAAAGGTAAGCGGCTTTTTCTTGTGCCTACGTGCTTTTTGATACACAAAAGTGAAACAAATTCACTTTTGCATATTGATAATGAAACGTGTAGGAGGCCCCCTTTTCAGTCGTTTGTAGCAAGTTTGTAGCAGATCTGTAGCAAAATTCGGAGAGGAACGGCAAAATGACCTCAGAAACCCGATTTTTGCAGATTTTTGGATATAAAATTTTATCCTTGAATTTTGTGCAGAATGACGGTGGTGCTTTTCATTCGGATTCTGATGCCGTACAATAAAGGAAAAGATCATGGATGAAAGGAGAAATCGCTGTGCGCTACACCATCCGGCATTTTGATTTGCCGCTGCTTACCTTTGAAGCAAACATGGACAGTGCAGATACTGGCCTCCATTTTATAAAGGTCTACGAAGAAAACCGTTCTTTTCTACCTTTGAATCTGACTGTATCAGAAGATGGTGTAGAACGCTGGCTGCGGCATCGCGCAATTCCGAAGAACCGAGCGTATGTAGACGCTCTGCTCTCTAAGGTGGGGCTTTCTTTGAATCGACCGCTTGGAATTATTGCAGCCAATAAAGGTCTTTCACTCAATGATTGCTTTTGGGTAGATGCAGAGGGCTCCGGTGACACCTTTGAAAAAGTAAATCTTTACGATAACCGATTCAGTCAGGTGCTGGCAGCAATCGCCTTTACAGGATATGGCAGCAGCATACGAACTTCGCTTGCGTCCTGCCCGGAGTTCTCGACCAACGGGATGCTGCCAAAATGCTGGCGCAGACAAAACGGAAAAATCTACCTTTATAAAGGGGGTACGTCAGGGTTCAGCAATCTGGGGTTTGAACCGTACTCGGAACTGTACGCCTATCAAGTTGCGCAGGCAATGGGTGTAAATGCAATTCGCTACACTCTGACGAAAGACCTGAAAAAGACGCTTTGTTCCAAGTGTGAGCTGTTCACCAGCAAAGAGTATTCTTATATTCCCATCGGACAGCTTGTGTCCAAAGGTGGAATAAAAGCAATTTTTGCGTATTATCAGACGCTAGGTCAGAACTTTGTGGATGCGCTGGAAGATATGCTGGTCTTTGATGCGATCATCTGCAACACTGACCGCCACTATGGAAATTTTGGTGTGCTGGTAGATAATAAGACCAACACGATTGCGGCACCCGCACCGCTGTTTGACCACGGAAACTCGCTGTTCAGTCTGGGCGGAACGGATCTTTGGGACAACCAGAAAGCATTTGATGAATATGCCCGCACACTGCTTCCACTTGCATACGATGATTTCTTTGCAGCTGCAAAGAGTGCAGTGAAACCTCGTCACCGTACAATGCTCCATAAGCTGCTGGATTTCCATTTTGACCGCAGAGCGACACGTTATAATCTGCCGCCAAATCGCTTGAAGATGATCGAAAAAGAGGTACAGCGCAGAGCAAGAGTGCTTTTAGGGTAAAAAGTGGGGCGTTGGCATCGACCACAATGGCTACGCTAACCGGTATAAAATCGAATGCGACGGTTTGACCATTCTGGATTTGAACGCTCCCGGTTACACGATGCTGCATTGGCTGACGATTCTTTTGGAGAACCGCGAATTCGATACTTCTGCCCCGCTGGCCGCAGAAGCCAAAGAATACCTGATGAACACTTTTCACCTCGACTATAAGTCTGCAGATATCATCATTGGCTACAGGGCAGAGGACAGCTATTTTTCCTTTGCATCTGATTTTATCAACGGCGCAATCTCTTACCGCCAGTTGTGCAATGCCATGCGCTTGGGCAAGCTGGGGCAGCAGTTCGTGCTGAAAAGCAAAGCGGCCTTTGAACGGCTGGAATTTCTCGGCTATGAGACCGCAGACTCTAAAGAATGGTATAAGAAAAAGGCCTTCCGTGACCAGACAGCCCGCCGCCAATATCTTGACGTGGAGCGCAACCGCCGTCAGAGGGGAGACCTTTATATTACCACGATTCTCGACGAGGAGATGAAGCCCAATGATCCACGCTTACGATAAAAGCTATCTTTCTGCTGCACAGAAAAATCTTGCCCGGATGTTGGATTATCTTGTCAACGATTTGCATTATCCGTTGGAGACGGCATGGCAGTGGTTTCTTATCAGTAAGATGGCTTTTCGGTTTGAACAGGGGGATTGTTCTGTGTTGGTGGGCTTGTCCGGTGTAGAACTTGCCCGCGCTGTACTGGAGCAGGCGGGCGAAGTCGTACCTATGCAGAAACCCTCGTATGCTTACGACCGCAGCCCGGAATACTGGACAGGCTGGGCTCTTGCCTATTACCAGTGGCTGACCAGTTTGTGCTTTGCGGAGATTGAACAGGCAGTGTCTATCACGAAAGTGCGGCTGCTGTATACGCCCTACCACGAGATGGATGTACGGCAGTTTGCAGACAAGATGAACGAGTTGTACCGTGCGGCAAAGCCGGAAACAAACCTGAAAGCTATGCGCACATTGGCCGGATTGAGCCAATCGGAACTGGCAGGACAGGCTGATGTGTCTGTGCGTACCATCCAGCAGTACGAACAGCGACAGAAGGACATCAACAAAGCACAAGCAGAAACGCTGCTTCGCCTTGCGCGTGCGCTGAATTGCAACGTGGAGGATCTGATGGAGAAAGTTCCACCGCTGAATTTTAAATAAGAATGAAGCGATGAGACCTGACACAGATTGTGCAAACAAAAAAGAAAGCTGCCATCCATGAGAGAAAGATTCTCACGGATCGGCAGCTTTTCTCTTTGAAGTTGTTATGCCTTCGTTGTGGTCAGAACTTCATCATTGACCAGCTGATTGGCCTTATCAAATGCTTCGATCATCTGGGTCGCTTTCGGATGGAGATAGACTTCATCCAGCGTTTTGGATTTGGGCGTGTGCCCGACAGCGCGTTTCAGGATATCCTTGTTGACGCCTGCGCGGTCACAAAGGCTGGCGTAGGTATGGCGGGTGGTGTAGGGCGTATAGGTGGCAAGCTTCCCGGCAAACTCCGGTTTGCGCTTACCATTTTCGTCGTAAGGATTCGGCTGGATGCCGATTTCCTCCAGGAAAGGATAGAATTTGCGGTTACGCCAGTTCTTTTCATTCCAGAAACCGCCTTTTCCATTGGGAAAGAGCGGACCATTTTCCACAGAGGTGGCATACGCATGTTCAAAAACCGGGATGCCAAAGTCGAGAATGGGAATGATGCGGTTGCGTCCGGCTTCGGTCTTGCAGCCGCCGATCAGATAAGCACCGGATTCCGTGCGGTGAAAATCTTCGTGTTTGAAGTGCAGCAGCTCATAGATACGCACTCCGCAGGCCAGAAGAGCAATTACCATCTGCCCGGTGGGCGTGTTCTTCTGGCTCAGGATCAGCGTCACCTGTTCGTCCGTGAAAATCTCGCGTTCCGGAGATTTGCGTCCTTCGACTTTCAGGACAGATGCAAGGTTGGCATCCACGACACGCCAGCCAATGGCTGTGCGATACAGCTTACTGATAAGAGTACGCTCTTTTTCCAACATACTTTGAGACAGGCCGTTATCGGCCATCTTGTCTAAGATGTTTTGAAAGTCCTGCGCATAGAGGGCGGCAATTTTGAAGTGCCACAGCGGACGGAGATATTTCCACGCAATGTCATAGAGCTCGCGAGCCTTATCGGACCGGCCCTTATATTCACGGGACTCTTTGAACATCCGGAAGCAGTCCTGCAGGGTAGAGTCCTGATAGGGTGTGGCCGGACGCTTCATCATTTCGGCGCGTACCGCCTCGGCTTCTTCACGGGTGACGTAGGTGCCAACAGCCTTCATGACTGTAATTCCGGTGTGAGGATCGGGAATCGGCATTCGGAGCAGCCATGGTTTCCGGCGTGTTCCGGACATTCGTGTGATGCTGCCATTGCCAGATGAGGCTTTCAGCCGGGGCGATTCTCGTTTGGCTGGAACGGCAGGTGGAGCTACTGCACCGGGGGATGGCGCTGTGCCAACGGGATGACCGCAGGCAGAGCAGAATTTAGCGGTATCTGAGATTTGATGACCGCAATTTTCACAGAACATAGAATTGAACCTCCTATTGCTTTGAACTTGCTTCAAAAATGCCCCCGGCATTTGGAGGATGCCGGGGGCGGATGGTCGAATTAGTTACGGGCGCGGGAGAGCTGGTACTCCAGGCTCTGTTCAGCTGTGAGACCATTCTGGATGAAATTTACCAAATTTGGGTAAAAGATGTAGATACGTGATCCGTTCGGTACGTGACTTATGTAACCGGCGGCTACGAGGTTGCGGAGACTGTGGTATGTTATATCATAACCTTCGCTCCGTGCACGACGTGCGGCACCTGTTAGTGTAAGAAAATCCTGCGGCTTATTAACCATAATTTTTCTCTCCTTTCATAAACTGATGGAAAGCACAGGTGGCTTTTCATAATAAGCATATCTTTTTGAGATATAGGACTCTTAAAGGGCGATTAAGGGTACCAGGGAAGATCTGGCTCCTTTGAGAAGTCATAACGCTCCAAAGAATGTAAATCAGGTTGTACTTCCTCATATTGGGCGTTTAAAGGGGGAACGACATAGCCGCAGTTAAAAAATTGACTCTGGTCACGCAGCGTGATAGCACTACAATCGATGTATTCACAATCGCCGGAAGTGTGACATGGAGGCGCTGTAAAGAAAATTGGGGCGCCCATAGTGTTTTCCTCCTGAAATTAAAATTGAATGCGAAGCGGATTGCTTCATGATAAGCATATCTGCTTGAATTAGCGTACATTTTGCCTTATGGTGTGATAAGCGCTTGAAAGGAAATCTGCGCATCATCCTGTTGAATCAGTGAACTGAAATCCATGTTCGGGTAAGAAAAGGTTGCCGGTTGCACTTGTGCTGGTGGCCAAGAACAGTTATAATTACCGTAATATGAGTTCATAGGAACGGATGTAAAAACTGCAGATCGAAGCAGCTGCATTTGCTGGGATTGACTTTGCTCTTGTGGAGCAGAAGATTCATCACGAAGATGCAGCGGTTCAATGGAAGGCTCCGAAGGCGAATCCGGCAGCAGAGGACAGGCGTTCTCCGTTACGGTTTCCGGTTTGCTGGGAGCGGCTTCTTCATCGTCACAGTCATCAAGAGCGTCCAACGGCAGAAGAAGGTCAATCTGCGCTGGGGGCAGGATCGGTTCTGTATCGGAAGGTACCGGAATCGCCAGCGGGCCATTGGCAGGAACGACATCCTCTGGTGACTTACTATGGACGACCAGTGGCTTGGTAGTCGGCGTATCAGAATCACCTACATAAACTGGGCCGGAGACTAGGAACTCGCCAACCTGAAGACTCTTTAGCATGGAAGTCAACTTGGTTCCACCAGACGAACTAATGAAACGGGCACACATACGAACCTCATCATCCGCAGGTTGGAAATACATAGTGTACTTGCACTGCTGAAGCAAAATCCGTTGCTCAGCCTTGAAATTACGGATGCTCTGAGTAACCAGCATGCAGTACAATCCATATTTGCGACCCTCGTTGAGAATTTTTCCCAGTGCACTTGTTTGGTGCAATGGGAAGTTACTCAATTCATCCAAGTACAGGAAAGTGGGTGGGAAATCCTCGTGAGTGGCTTCTCGTAACAGTGCTGCAAAAACTACCTCTTCAACGATGTGTTGCGTGGATGGCGGAAACGAACCTAATTCCAGCAAGGTGATGCCGGAGAAAATCTCGAAATCGCCATTCTCGAAAAACTTCTGTCCCCATAGAGGAGTCAAGGCTTTTTCCAAACCGGGTGCAGCGAGTGACCGGGAATTCTGGACTTCTAGGTGTAATCGTTCCAATGCTTCATCCGAGGCAGGTGAATCACGGAGAGACTTTTCTAGTAGGGATATCAGTAACGGCTTTTGCCCATCTGATAGCCTGATAACGGATGCAACCGTATCAACGAAAGATGCAGCGGCATCTGCTGGATTTGCTGATGTTCCAAACAAATGCAACTTGATTGGCTTTTGAGACACATCCTGACGATGTACATAAGGCTCTAAGTCTGCTGGCAGGGACACGGCGTGACGGTGATCTATGACTACGATCCGAACACCTGCCGCCTCTAGCAGGTTCCTTGTGATATTGGAGGAAAGGGTGGTCTTGCCTGTTCCACTTTTTCCACAGATAAAAATGGAAGCGTTCCCCTCTTTGAGCTTTTCGATGATTGTAACAGCCTTTTGGTAAGTAGAGCCTATTTTTAACCTCATGGTTCCGTCCCTCCTGTTTTAATCAGAATCTTCATATTCGGTCAAGCAACTGCGCTTCAAGGTCAGAAGTCGAGCATCTACATAGGTTCCGTTGTCAATACGAATCTTTTTGGCAATGCTGAACGCAGAGAGCAAATGCTCACTTTGCAAATGCGAAATAATGGCAGATGCACTATAGCCCTGTGCATATTCGCAAATCAGATATTTTAGTAAGGAACCTTTCAACAGAAAGTCACCTCCTTTTTGTACGATATCCCGGTCAGGATCATAGCTAGAATCGACCTCTCCATAGCGGAGAAGACGAATGTCCCCGGCTTCTTGTGCGGAATAGAGGACCCTGCGTAAAATCTCTTTGGCGTTGCAATCCAGAGAGCTGTCCCACTCGGATAAACAATTATTTATGTATGCCTGACAGACCTCGTGTGCTGTTTGTGCTAAATCCGGTTGTTTAAGGAGCTTTAATGCCCAGCAAAGAACAACGGATGAAACGTTTAGAAGTGCGATTTCATTCCGAAAGGCGCATTCTTCATCCAAGGAACCTAAAGCAGTTGTGTAGGATCGCTCAACGATGCGCTCAAAGGCATCTGGGTTGTGCTCAACAAGGGTACACAGCTTGCTAACAATTTCTGCCAGAGGCAGCGCGGCTGTATGGCTTTCCTCGTGAGGCAAGAACAGACAGTGCTTCTGCTGCAACTCAGTAATGCCGTTCGTAGATACGATAAGGCACAGCGGAAAACGAGGATCTGTTTTAGTCCGCGTAATCAGCGTTGCAAAATTCGTTTTTGAACGATAGTCGCCAACGGTAGCTGTGAGCATCGGATCGTCACCGTAGACTGGTAACAAAGCTGCGATACTGTACTGACCAAGCATCTGATCAAATTGCTTCGGCTTGTTGTCAACCGTTAACCTTATATGAAGAGGGAAATCGTTGCCAGATATTGCAAAAAAGTATTTACCACCATTGAACTTGTCCGACATTCGTGTCTTTAGAACCGCCAAAATCTTTATTAGGACTAAGGGGATGGAGGTGCTTAGCAACGGGTCAGAGCAACAATCCTCTTTATAAGAAGTATAAATCCAGCGGTCGTCCAGATGAAACCAACCAATAGGCGGTATCAAGGCGGTTTGTTCAGTATCCAAGATGAAGCCTAAAAAACCAAAAAGTAAATCTAACTGCATCTTACTGTTCTCACTATAACAACAGCTTCCGCCAGCGGCGATAAACGCTTTATAGAATGCTTTAGCGGTGAATTTGTCTTTCTCAAATAACAGCCGGATTACAATACCGCGAGATCTTTTGAAAGATATCCCGATGAGATGTACTATTTTGCCATCAACGGCATACTCCTTGATTAAGATAGCGTGAAAGTCGTAACAGGTGGTGAGGCGTTTTTGGACACTATATTTATCGCCGGGATACCGAGTTTTACAGATTGCCGGACAACCACACTGGTCAACAAAGTATGAAACTGTGTCAAAGCGGTTAAAGGCTTTTTTGTACGCCTTTAGTTCCTCTTTTTCAGAAGAATTTACCCTTTGCAGGAGTAGCTTATCTTTCTGCTGGAACTGTTTGTCCTTTGCTTTCAAAAGAGATTGAACGGTTTCTTTGTCAAAAAACTGGTTGCCGCAGTCATCAAGAAAGCTGATGGCGGGAATCGATTCCTCTTGAACCAGAGGATAAGGATTTTCAGAAAATACGCGATAATTCGACATGCTCATGATTCTGAGCCCCTTTCATTTTGATGACATAAGCATATCGAAACTGTGCCTTGAAATCACTAGGAGAACTATCGAAAAAAATAAAAATATTTTGGATATAGTTTTACTTGAAAACGGATGAACATTGTGCAAGGGAGGAAATGCAAGATGCCTGACCGGATGAGCAATATTGTTTTGTTTGAAACGGAGGAAGAAGTAAAGGCGTATAAATCAGTACTTGGAGAGGGCTATAAAATAAACGTAGAAGCCTATGTGAGGTACCTTCAAGAAAAATTTCCAAAACTGGAAGAATGTAGCATTGAAAGCCAATCAAGAGTCATTGTGATAAAAGCATTGACAACAGCATGGCTTGTTACAGGTATGCAGCGGACAATTGATCAAAAAAACTTAAGTCAGTGTGATGCGGAAAGAATGATTATGAGCAACACATTGGCGTGTGTTGCATTGTCAATAAAATATTTGTGCGCTCCCCAAATTGAGTTTGCTCAAGTTATCCAGGAAATACTAAAAAAAGATTTCGGTGGAGTATCAAAAAATGAATCTGTAGAAGAATACATAAAAAATTATAACGAGAATAGAGAGCAGCTTATAGGGTCTATGGATAAAGATGCTTCGTTCTGTCCGCCGATTTTATATGCGCCAAGCACAGATGAAATCAATGGTTTTGCATTATCAACTACAAAAAAGCTAGTTGAAAGAATAGGAATATATTTTCCAGAAAAAGTTGAAAAACAAAAAAGCAAAAAAACAGAACGAACAAAAGATAAAAGTGATGTTGTTGAGTTTGCGGCGAAAATGGAAAGATGGAGATCAACGGGGGAATCATATAAAAGTACACTAAGCACACGGTTGAATAAGCTCTACAGAAAAATTATCGAGAATGCTTATAATGCTACGAAACAAAGAGTTGAAGGAAGTTCTGTAAGTGAGAAGGTTGTAGCTTACTATGCGGAAGAGTCTATATTTCGCTATGATACAATTTTGAATGTTGCAGAAAATCTAAATAACGCTCTTTTGAATAAAGACGTTAGTTATCAAAAGCTGGAAGAACAAATCCAAAAGACGATTCGGAGACCGATAGCCTTTTATATCCGAGAATTCGACCGGGCGGAGTTACTCGATTCAGAAGATACGGTATCGCAGTTTTGTGATTATATGCGGACTGTGATGATCTTCATTATTGAGGGGATAAGCTGGTTGGAGGCATACAATTCCAAAATAGAGTGTGCCAATAAGTTGGTTTGTGACTATATTGATAGAAATTTTGAAAGACTTTTTGGAAAAGCATACGACAGTTTGGAAAGAAAAGGCGCACAAGACAATAAGGCTCCTAAAATAAAAAAATGTCCATCGATGCAGGTGTATATATTAAATTTTATAAATGAATTGTATTCAATGAATGATCGATACTGCAAGAGGGTCTGGATAATCAATTACGAGTCGTTTTGTCCCAAGCAAATTGGGTTGGATCTTGGGTATAAAAATGCAGAGTTGGAAATTGAGGATGAGTCAATGACGCTTTCTGAAAGAACGTATGGAATGAGGTATGATCCAAAGAAAAGAAGAGTAAAAAAATGGAATTCGAAAGGCGAAGAGGGCGAATGGCAAGATATCTCGCCAGAGGTGATAAATCAACTTGCAACTGAAATATATAAAGAAGGTTATTATAGTAAGATTGGATCGGATGATTTCGATAAATTCGCAATTCGTAAACTGTGTCGAAATGGCGTGAAGAATGAAATATGCAAAGATTTGAAGTCCCTTGGAGTTGACCTCACACCGGAAGAACTAGAAAGATTAAATGATGAGAGCGAGTATCCAGAAGGATATGTTGAAGCTATACTGCGGGCAGAAGGCATAAATTGATGATGAGGATGTCCTTTATAGTGTCTTCGGATGAAGATGAACTAAAGGAGGAAAGCTGATTTTGACTCAATTGATATAGTGCGATTAAGAGCGTGTAATCAAGGAGGTTCGACATATTCAGAAAAATTTAAACTCAAAGTGCGCTAAAGTGCTGGGTAAAGGTGAAACTTCAGAGCAAAATTTTTTCTAATTGTCGAAAATGCTTCTGTTGAAAGTAAATAGGAGATAACTAACTAAAGGGGCGATCACGCGAGTGGTCGCCCTTTCTCTGTATCTGGTATGATTTGACCTTCGGCAACATTATAGTAACCCACCAAAGGAGGAATTGCCGTTATGTTTGATTGCTATGACACTCTGATCACTCCAGAAGAAGTCGCTGATATGCTGGGATGTGGTATGAACACTACCTATAAGCTTTTGAAGTCTGGAAAGATAAAGGCCATGAGGATCGGCCGATCTTGGAGGATTCCTAAGAGAGCGGTACAGGAATATATTATACAAGAATCCCACCTGAAATCAGTTGGGTGGTAACATGAAAAAGCCCACATGGACGATGTTCCATGTGGGTTTTCTATTGCCTGAAAGTAGTGCTTGATGGAGTGATGTACATACGGGTAATCCAATGTTAATGCTAAATAATGTATAGAGCAGAAGGAAGGTGAAAGTTAATCTTTATTAATGGCACTAACATTAGGATAAAGTGACTGAATGGAATAGTTGTAGTACAAACGGTTGCCAGGTGAGGTGTGTGTTTATACACACATTTCACCGTACTTGCTGGGGAGCGAAGCGACCCGTTTATTTATGTAATATAATGACGAATATAATCTTCAGAAATATAAAACATAAAGAATGTTTCTTCTAAATGAAATAGAATATTTAATTAAATTTTTAATATTAAATATCTCTTATTCTAATCATGGTTATATTTCTTTTGATTATGATACTCACTATATTATGTAATGACTGATAAAAATTATAATAGAAAGAAGGAATTTGATTTGGCACAAGGTGGTCGTAGAATAAATATCTGGTTATCTGAGGATGAAAATAAACGCTTGGATCAGATGACTTCAGAAACAGGAAAGTCTAAATCGGAAATATTAAAACAATCATTATATCAGCAAAGAAGGGTAATGGATGCTCAATTTGCTGATAGTATTTTTAGAATTGGGCTTTACCTTGAGCGTAAAGAATATAGCAAAATTAGAGAGGAGATAAAAAAATATGCCGATTATCAAATTTGTGAATGAAGATGATGAGGTTGAATATAAAACAGAAGATGTAGTGAAAACTCTTCTCTACTATGCATTTAACCCGGAAAAAACAAAAGCGTATGGCTGCCAATTTGTGGGGTGTAAACCGTTTCTATTCCAAAAGGAGTACTCGAAAAATCCTTTTGTGGTTCATAAATTTATGGAATTCAACCACAGAAGACAGTATAAGCATCAGCGTAATCTTGCAAAGCACAGGGTGGTTTCATTTGGCCTGCAGGAATGTATACAGCCATGCTCATTGCGTAGCCTTGCAGAAAACATTGTATCTTTTTATGCGAACAAAGGCTATATTGCAGCATACGCTATTCATTTTAGTAAAAATAATCCGCACATTCACATTATTGTGGATGCTATCTCATATCAGGACTTGAATTTAATGAGTATGGGAACCAGTTACGAATACAGTCATATAAGTAGTTTGGTTAACGAGTGGATGTTTTATCATGGGCCTGCTTGTTATAGATATTTGATGAACAGAGGATATAAAAATGGATAAGTTTGATGAAAAAGTTATCGGCTACGAATCTACGAAAGAGATTCTGCGTCAGATTCTGGATATTCTAAAAAGACCGGAGGTTTATAAAAGAAAGGGCATTTCTATTCCAAGAGGGCTGCTGATGGAATCTGATCCTGGTCTTGGAAAAAGTCTGCTGGCATCTATCCTGATGGAGGAATCTGAACGAAAGCCCTTTGTTTTTCGTAAAACCAGTCAGGAAAACAGTTTTCTGGATGAATTAAGGGCTGTATTTGCTATGGCGAAAGAGGAAGCACCTAGTATACTGCTCTTAGAAGATTTGAACCTTTATGTAGAATCGAATTCTCCCTATGCTCCAGAATGGGCTTGTCTGCAAGCCTGTATTGATGATGCAAAGGATACAGATCTTTTTGTGATTGCTACTACTAACGATACAAGGTATATGCCACCATCCCTGTTGAGACCGGGTAGATTTGATTATGTAATCTATCTGCAACCTCCGATTGGAGAGAATGCAGAGAACATTGTCAGCTACTATCTCAGGGATAAAGATTTGGCAGAGGATGTACTGATTTCAGATATCGTCAAGGCTATGCCCAAGGTAAGCTGTGCTACACTGGAAACGGTAATGAACCTTGCTGCGCTGAATAGTGTCTATCAAGGTCATGAGCACATCCAGAAGGAAGATATCACAGAAGCTCTTCTTCAGGTGGTATATAAACTCCAAAAGACGGATAAGGAAACCGACTCCACAGAGCGTCAGCTAATTGCAGTACATGAAGCTGCCCATGCAGTGGTCGGAGAAGTTCTTCACCCCGGAAGCATTGGAATTGTCACGGTTCGCGGAAGCCAAGGTGTGATCGGTGGTATGGCAAATGGCTGTGCTACTTATGCACAAAATGAAGAGGAATTTCTGGATGAAGTGACCAAAACATTGGCAGGCAGAGCGGGTGTGTCTCTGATCTATGGTGTTATGGATATTCAGGCATCAGCCGATATAGAGCAAGCAGATAAGCTCATGGATATTTGGCTGTGTCACTTTGCAGGTGGTGGCTTCGTAGGAATTGAATCAGGGGACAACAGAATGTCCGAGCAGAGACTTTCTTATAATGAAGCCATCAAGTCAGCAAAACTGGAAGAACTTTACCGCAGAGCCTATAAAAATCTCCATGACAACAGAGATTTCCTGCTTGCTGTTCAGAAAGAACTTCTGGAACATGAAACGCTTTTGAACAGTGACCTTGCAAAAATTCGGGAATCTTGTATCTAAAACCTATTATTCAAAATGATAAAACGGTCAAGTCCTTCATGGGCTTGACCGTATTTTGCTGCGGAATAGTTGAATTTTATCTTATATAAGAAGCTACAAAAATACAGCCCGTGAGTGAGACGCGCGTGTCGAAAGTGAATTTTTGCAAGCGCCCCTGTAGCACACCCATTCTGAAAATGGGTGTGCCGTGAGAGGGTGCTCGCGGAAATTCGCTTTTGACACAAGCGGCTCACGAGCGGAAAAAAATTTTATACCTCTTCCTTTATATATAGGAAGGAACGCAGCATTTGAGAGACCGCTGTTCTTTGAGCAGGAGAGAGTTTAGCCCAGAGATCAAGAATTTCCTTCTGGTCGGAGGTTAAGTAAACAGAGTCTTCCTCCTGAAAGAACTGGGAAAGCGAGATACCAAGGCCGGAGCAGATCTTCTCAAGAGAAGCTACATTGGGTTGAAGATTCCGTCTGCGCCAGGTAGAAATAGTAGATTGTGTCAGGCCAGAATTTTCTGCAAGGGCATATTCAGACCAGCCACGGGAAAGGCGTTCCCGCTCAATACGGCCCAGGATATCAAATGTGGGCTTCTCTCGTTCCATGGTTCAGCCTCCTTAGATAAATCGTAGTGTGTACTTACGATTTTATTGTGATGAGACTTGACCGATAATTATATAAGTCGTATACTTTTGACAGTATATATCGAAACAAAGGCGAGCATTTTGGAAAATCGACACAGGAATTTCAAAGAAAAAAGAAGATGGACAGATTCTGTCTAACACCCTTGCTATAATGAGAACAAAGGAAGAGCGACCTTCCGTAAAGGATGTAAAGCATTCCGATGAAGTGGAAAGGGAGAATTTTGTAATGGAGAAAACAGAGTTCCTTCCGAATGTTTAGACCGAAGAGAAAAAGGAAAACGCAGAATCTGTCCAGAGCGGCACAGCAGACCCAGATGGACAAGTTTCAGGCAGCGCAGGGACATGGATTTGCCGCAGAGCAGGCGAATAACCTCCATGATATCCTGACCGGTAAGGATGCAAAGATCGTGGGCGGCGATAACGCCAAGGATGGCCCCGACCGCATGGTAAATGGTGTCAACATCCAGACCAAGTATTGCCACGATGCCGCTTCTTCTGTGCAGGCGGCATTTGAGAACGGCTAGTGTCGTTATGTCAATGCCGCCCGGCAGATGAACACGACCCAGACACTGGCAGAAAACCGGCTCCACAAAATGGCAGACGATGAGCACCAGCATCAGCAGAATATGACATCCATCCGGCAGGAGCGTGCCGAGATGAAAGTGATGAAAAATGAACTTGCAGAACTTATGGGAGGTATTGAATTATGAGTACTGAACTGAATGTGATCCCTTCTTCCGCATTGACAGAGCAGGAGCAGGCAGACCTGAACGGCAGCATTGATTCCATCATTGCTGCCTACAAGAACAACCGGCAGGAAATCAACCGCCTTGTTTTTGAGAGCGTTTCCGCCATGACGGACAGCGAGGGCTATGAGCAGGAGCTTTCCAGTCGGAAGGGACTGCGACGTTTTTGGGGTGCAATTACCGGCAGCAATAAGCGTTTGCAGGATAAGATCAACAGCAGCCGTGCAGCAGCACAGTTTGCCGCCCAGACTACCCTGCAGCGGCTTTCGGAACAGAATCTGCTGACCTTTGACCTGATTACTGCTGTCAATAACAAGCTGAATGCTTCCATGACTGCGGTGGAGGGAGAGATCAACCAGATCTATGCGGCGCTGATCCAGTTCTTTAAACAGAATCGCAGTGATATGATCCAGCTGGAAAATAGTGTGGCAAAACTGGAACAAAATGTAAATCTGATCAACTGGCAGAATTCCATTGAGTACCAGATGCTGGATGGTGTGGAGTACGTTGATCTGGACGATGCTTCCAAAATCGTCTGCATGGTGCGTGATTTCTACGATATTACCGGCGGTGAATGGCGTACCTCTGACCTGCTTTTGCTGAAAACAGTCATGAGTACCATTGATATTTCTCCGCGTGGAAACATCCGCTACTATGATTTCATCGACCGTGTGGCTGGAGATGAAAAGTTGCTGACCAAACTGCTGGGAGGCAAGCGCATCCAGCGTTTACCTGAAACCTATCTGGTGCCGCTGCTGGGCATCAAGAAACTGGAACTGCTGGACACCGATGAAGCCTACATTGTGGACACTGTGGAAAATTCGCTCCAGAGCGCAGGCGTTGCCGCAGACCGTCACAAGCTGGAAAACAATCTGGTGCAGAACTATGTGGCGCAGGAAGCACAGGTGGATCTGGATACCGAGGTCAACAATTATGACCTGACGATGGAAATGCTGTTCAACCTCCGCTTCGCGGAGGATTCCGGTTTGTTCCAAGAAGAGGTTGTGCCCGAAGTGCAGGAAGTGGAACCCGCAGAGCAGGCAGAGGAAGGCAAGGCCGCAGAAGAAGAGTTCCTGAAAGCAAACTTTGAAGATAGTGTTCCACAGTTGGAAGAACTGTCTGAAAAAGGCTATGCCCGCGCCAATGCAATGCTTTTCTGGGCGTATTATTTTGGGTACGAGGATTATCCCAGTGACCTGCAAAAGTCGTTGGAATATGTGAAAAAAGGTTCTGATGCGGCAGACCCGATCTGCGGCCTGCTGTATGCGGCCTATTCGAATATTTCGCAGGATGAAAAACTTGAACTTCTCCGCAAGGTTCGGGCACAAGTTCGCAAGATGGCGGATGCGAATGACAGTCTGGCAAGGTTAATATTGGGCGTGTGCTATTTCCACGATCAGCAGTATGAGGATGCACAGAAGTATCTTGACCAATACGAAAAGGCTGGCGGGGTACTGGCCTATGAAATGCTTGGACTGATGCAGCAGTATATACAGAAGAATGGAAAGGCCGCCTTGACATATTACGAAAAAGCGGCAAAAAACAAGTTTTATCATGCATATGTTCTGATCGGTGATATGTATTTGAAAGGCTGCACGAACATCGCTGTACTATTCAAAAACCGTTCTTCTGCAATTGAGCAGGATAAATCAAAAGCGCGAGAATACTATAAAAAGGCAGCGGAACATAATCAGGCAGAAGGAGCCTGTAAAATGGCGCGTACTACCTATCTCAGCGATGAGATTGCTCACTGGACAAAAGTGGCAGAAAAACAGGGTTACAAAGAGGGTATGAAGTCGTGGACGAGTGACATTGCAGAATTTAATAAATAAAATAATAAGAAGATAGTCCATCATTGTCCATCTTCGTTGCTATAATGGGGGCAAACAAAGAGGAGGACAAGCCAATGACAGCAGATACCTTAAAAACCACCCGCGTGCTGGAGCTTTACCAAGCCTTTCTTTCCGGCAAGCTCATCAACAAACAGGAAGCCGCAGGGCAGTACCATGTAAATGCCCGCTCCATCCAGCGCGATATTGACAGCATCCGGGATTTTCTGGCAGAACAGTGCGCCAAAGAGGGCATCGTCCGCAGAATCGAGTACGACAAAAAGGAAAACGGCTATCGTCTGGTCACGCAGGAGATCGAGCGGCTTTCCAAAGGTGAAGTGTTGGCCCTATGTAAGATTCTGCTGGAGAGCCGTGCATTCACCAGAGAACAGGTGGAAAAGCAACTGCAGATCATTTTGAACCTTTGTGTATCTCAGAGGGAAAAAGCAGACATTGAGTGGTTTATCAGCAATGAGCTGTTCAACTATCGCGACCCGGCTCATGCAGCAGTTGACCCGGACAATCTGTGGATGGTGGCACAGGCCATCCGAAATCAGTCGGTGATGGAAATTGAGTATCGGAAGCTGAAAGAGCGTCAGATCGTAAAACGGACGGTTGAGCCGGTGGGATTGATGTTCTCAGAGTATTATTTCTATCTCATGGGTGTTATCACAGACCACTCCACCAGAGAGGCTTTCCACAAAAAGAACGATCCTTATCCAACCATTTATCGGCTTGATAGGATACATTCCATCAAGGAAACAGGAGAAAAGTTCTCTGTTCCCTACAAAGACCGCTTCAAAGAGGGCGAGTACAAGAATCGCACCCAGTTCATGTTCGGCGGAGAGCCGCAGAAAATCAGCTTCAACTACTATGGCCCCTCGGTGGAGGCTGTGCTGGACAAGTTCCCCATGGCAAAAGTCGTGGACAAACAGGAGGGCGTGTGCTCCATTGAAGCAGAAGTCTTTGGAACCGGCGTGAAAATGTGGCTGCTCAGTCAAGGAGGCAAAGTCAAAGTGACTGCGCCGGAAACGCTGGTGCAGGAGATGAAACAGGAAATTGAAAAGATGGACGATCAATATTAAGGAGGCTGTCTTACGAACAAGGAGAGCGAATAAAACTAAACTGCGAAATGAACCGAAAGGAACACACTTAGAAAGCAGGAGGTAAAAGAAAATGGCTAAAACTATCAAGTTCAATCTGATCTGTGACAACACACCGGTACGCACGATTGAAGATCTTCAGAACAATTTTTCCATTGAGGATGTGCTGAACTATTACCGCAATGGTCTGCTCTGCCGCTGGCTGAAGGTGCGCGGCTACGAAGAAGAGCTGAAAAAGGTGGAAGAAATCCGTTCGGAAGATTCCATGGGCATCATCAAGGAGCTGATTCGGATCTTTGAGATTCCCTGCGACCCGGCAGAAGTAGAAAAGAGCATTTACATCCTGAAATATAAGGTGGAAAGCGAGAGCGAGAACGAGCAGTACAAACAGGAAGGTTATAAGGTAGAAGGCATCATTGAAGACTATCAGCAGGGATATCGGAGCCTGCTCAATACCATTTTCGAAAACCAAAATGATGCTGCGCAGATCAAGGCGGCTATTCAGGAGATCGTAGAGAAATACAAGTGGGTGCTGCAATATGATTACCGCAGGGTTTTAACGGAATTGACTGACCAGAAGATGCTTCTGGCTGTCATGTGCTTCCTGATGAATGAGCAGGCACGTGAAGTCTGCTTTGCACCCGATCCGGAGAATCTGACCTTCCCGGCAGGTTCTGACAACTATGTGCTCTATGAAAAAATTAAAACAATGCTGGGACAAAAAGAAATTATGGAAACACTGGGTGACAACCTGAAATCCTTTTCTGGTGTTACAGACGGTTATTGGAAAGACCTGAAGCCGAAGGGACAGAAATACATGCTGCTCAGTATTGGAGTCGGCGACTTTGCCCGTTCTGCTGGTGTGATCGGCGGAGATCTTGGCAGTGCTCAGATCAATGGAAAATTCCCCGTTGTGGACGGCATTGACTATAAGAGCAACTCTTCCATGCGCACCATGCTTTACATGGAGGTGTAAGGATGAAACGCAGTGCAGAAAATATCCTGGCTTCCTACATTGACGCGCTGCACCCGATCATTTACATTAACCACTTTGATTTCAAGGTGATCGATGCAGCAATTGCGCACGTTGGGCAGGGTGCAAAATGTGTGGAGTTCAACAATGCGCTTGGACTTGTGGACTTTAAGACCAAAAGCCCTATGAAGGGCTGCTCTCTGGAAGAATTTTTGAAGTTGACCATGGATGATGGGTTCGAGCAGCAGACCTTCCTTATTCTGAAGGATGTCCACCGGGAACTGGATAATCCCAAAGTAATTGCGTACATGAAGCGCATTGCGGAAAACAACCTCTATAACGAGAATTACAGTGCTACGATTTTTATTGTCTCAGAAGTGACTGTCATCCCGCGTGAGCTGGAAAATTACATTACGATTTTTGATATCCCGCTGCCGACCATTGATGAGATTCGGGGCATTATTCGTGCGTTCATCACAGATATGGAAATTGAGGTGGATGCTGACACCATTGACGAAATTGCCCTTTCGTTCAAGGGACTAAACGAGTTCCAGATCCGGCAGATTCTGACGTTGGCGTATCAGGACGGTGGCTGTATCACACGAGGAGATAAGGCTCTGATCCTGAAGGAAAAGGAGCAGTTCATCAAGAAATCCGGCATGTTGGAGATCGTTAACTTCAGTGAAAGCATTGAGGACATCGGTGGTCTGGAAAATCTGAAAGACTGGCTGTACCGCAAGGCGTTTATCTTCCGGGAACTGGACAAGGCCATCAAGTTCGGTGTGGATGTGCCCAAAGGCATTATGATCATCGGTATGCCGGGCTGTGGTAAGAGCCTGACGGCCAAGGCGACGGCAAGTCTGTTTGAGATTCCGCTGGTGCGTCTGGACGTGGGACGGCTGCTGGGCAAGTATGTGGGTGAATCCGAAGAGAATATGCGGAACGCGCTCAAGCTTTCGGAGGCCATCAGCCCGTGTGTGCTCTGGATCGATGAAATTGAAAAAGCCTTTGCCGGTGTCGGCGGCGAGGGCGGCGGCAACGATGTGACTACACGGTTATTTGGTCAGTTCCTGACCTGGATGCAGGAAAAAGAGAACACGGTCTTTATTGTGGCGACCGCAAATGATATCTCCCGTCTGCCGCCGGAATTTCTGCGTAAAGGCCGCTTTGATGAGCTGTTTTTTGTGGATCTGCCCAATGGAACCGAGCGCCGGAAGATTTTGGAAATTCACTTGAAAAAGCGCAAAAAGTGGAATGAGAACATTGATTCCATTGCACTTATCAAAGAAACAGAAGGCTACAATGGCGCAGATCTGGAAGCTGTGGTCAAGGATACCATTGAACGTGCCTTCATCGAGGGCAGAACGACCATTACCACAGCCGATTTGATCCGCTCCATCAAGGACACCAAGTCCATTTCCTGCACACTGAAAGATAAGATCGCCAGCATCCAGAAAACTGTGGAGAAGATCGACATCAAACCTGCCAGTCTGGATGACAAGAAGGAAAAAGAACCGGACCCCTCACAGGTGTATATGAAGGCTGCAAAAGCAAAAGTGTAGCCGAATCCCTTGCGGGCGTGTGCGGAGGCCGCAAAGGTAAAAGCGGAACCGGGAGTAAAAACGGCTGCGAGCGTCACAAGCGCAACTCGCGGGTTATATGCTGATATATTTGGAGTACTGATGGAAGAGCAGAAAGGAAAGCAGCAATGAAAACGGTTGTGCAGCCCTATGATGAAGAAGTGGATGTGACTGTTCTGGAAGTAGATATGCCGGAGCCGGAACTGTTGGAACAGAAAACCGGTTCACCGGAGGTCACACCGGAGGACTGGGAAAAGGTCAAGCCGATCTACACGGATTTTATGCAGAGCTATACCAGCCACCCGGAACAGCCGGTGGAGCAATGGCTGGGTGGAAAGCTGCAGGAATATCTGCCGGAGGAACCTTCGGAAGAGATCCATAAGATGACGGACGAGATCGTTACCACTCTGCATCGGAACGAAGCGATGCACCAGTCCCTGCAGGAGGCTGTTGCCAATGGCCGCAGCAAGGAGAGCTGGTTTGCCGCGCAAACCTAGAAATCGGTTTCGGCAATGTCAACGCAGGAAGCGTCGGTTTATCTGGCTGAGCTGGATAAGGCGCTGGATACAGCTAACGAGCAGCTTTACCACACCATCAACACCAAGGCCGGTGTACCCAGCCAGAACCCGAATCTGGACGGGTATATTGCGGAACAGTACCATGCACAGACTTTTAACCTGAATGCCGAAGCAACAGGAAGCGAATATCGTGCTAAGGTGCTGGAACCGGATGGTGCTTACGGAAAAAATTCGGTGGATGTCGTCATTGTAGATGGCGAAGGCAAAATCGTCAAGCGGTATCAGTGCAAGTACGGGCAGGATTCCCACGCAACGGGGGAGATGTTTGAAAAAGGGGACTACCGTGGCCAAGGAAAACTGATCCCGGACGGACAGGAAATCGAAAAGAAATCGTCCAATGTCATTGAAGCGCCGGATGGAACTACCAGCAAGCCTCTGAGTAAGGAAAAAGCCAAGCAGATGCAGGAAGAGGCCCAGAGCGGCAATTGGAGTGAACTGAACTGGAACGAGTATCAGGTCAAGGATCTTGCCATGGGCATCGGCAAACAGGCGGGTGCAGCAGCACTGCAAGGGGCTGTGATCGGTGCAGGTATGACTGTGGCACAGAAGGTCTGGAACGGAGAAGAAATCGACGGGCAGGAAGTGGTGGAGGCTGCTCTGACCGGCGGTGCCGACTTTGGCGTAAAGGCAGCAACGGCAGGTGCGCTGAAAGTGGCTTCAGAAAAAGAGATCCTCTCCGTGATCCCGAAGGGTACACCCGCAGGCACTTTTGCAAATATCGCATACGTTGCGGTGGAAAATGTAAAGGTGCTGGGCAAGGTTGCCACTGGGGAACTTACCCTCCGGGAGGGTTTTGAAAAAATGCAGGAAACCACGGTGTCAACCGTGGCGGGACTGGGCTCCATGAAAACAGGTGCAGAAATAGGCGCAGCTGTCGGTCTGGCATTTGGTCCGGTCGGTGCAGCAGTTGGCGGTTTTGTCGGAGGAGCCGTTGCCTATATGGCTGGCTCCAAAGTGGGTGAGCTTGCTGTAAAAGGTGCACGGAAGGTTTTTGAAGTCGGAAAAACCGTTGTAAAGGGAGCCGCACGAGTGGTTTCAAATGTGGCGTCTTACACAGTTGATCGTATTAGAGATTTAGCCAGTAGTGTCGCTGGATTTTTTGGGTTTTAAAAGTTTTTATTGGGGTGTAGATAAAAAATAAACAGTGCGGGGTGACATGATGCCACTCCGCACTGTTTTGCTTAGGTAAAGGACTTGAGCACTTCTTTCAGTGCTTCACGCTGCTCCGGGGAAAGTCGGGCAAGAAGTTCTAAAAACTCCTGCTGTTCCTCCAAAGTGAGCCTGTTCTCCGGCTCAGAATGATTTTGGTGGCTCATAAAAGATACTTGCTCCTTTCGGCAAATCCTGTTCAGCTATCAGTTCAGCACGAATCTGACGCTTGTACTTGTAATAGGTATTCCGGGCAAGACCGGTGAGCTTCATGCACTCGGCATCGTCAAGTGTGCCGCCAAAGGTCTTGCAGTGGGTGCGGATGATCTGCTTGGCTTCTCTGGCTTTTTTCGTTTCAAATCCAACACCCTTTTTGCGGCCAACCTGCTTGCCGTTCAGCCGGGCGGTCAAAAGGCCCTCACGGGTGCGCTGGTGCAGATCGGCAACTTCTTTTTCGGACTGTTCAAAGGCCAGTTTGATCTGCTCCTTTGCCAAGGCCATCAGATACTCGTTGATGCCCTTTAAGATGAAGTCCACATTTGTCCCTGTCATGGCAATGCTGCCGGACAGGGCTTTTTTGTAGGTCTCGGTGTCGATGTGGTGCTCTTTCAAGAACACCAGCCGGATGCCCTTATGGTAGAGATCTTCATACAGAGCAAAACCTTCTTCTGCATTTCTGGACATCCGGGACACCGAATCGAACACCACCGTATCCCCGGATTTCAGAACCCGATAGAGCTTCAGCCACTCCGGGCGAAAGATAGATGTACCGGTGTAGGCTTCCTGCACGATATGGGCAGTCGGGTACTCGGCCTTGATGTTGCGGATCTGACGGTCAATGCTCTGCTTTGCCGTAGAGATTCGGCAATAGCCATAGATGTTCATGCGTCTCCTTTCTGGCTCAAAGATAACGAGCGACATTTTTAAGACTGTGTTTTGCACCTTGAAATGGCCTGAAAACGGCTGATTTTAATACAAAACAGAATATACGGTATTTTTAATACAGTTTTAGTGGGCATAGGCAGTCATAAAATCAGAAATGGTAGTGCACGGTTTGTGATTGGCGGTGTCCTCGCCGTCCAAAGGAGCGTAGTTCCAGTCGGTATCCTCGTCAATATATCGCCGCCCATCGTCCGGCAGATCCAGCGGTTCCGCAAGGATAATGGTGCCCCAGTGGTTGACCATCACAAAGGGTGCGATCTCACAAGGGATGCCCCGGCACTCGTCATCGTGCCGGACATCGTAGGCGTACAGGCCGTCCGGGACAGTATCTCTCTTGATGCGGATGCTGGTGAACAGCGCAGGCTTTCCGCAAACCGTGATCTCTTCGTAGTGTTCGGTCATTGCATTAAAGGTCATAATCTGTCCTCCTTAGATTTCAATGATAAAAGCTCTGAATTTCTCTTTGTAGAAATCCATTGCACTCTGCGGCAGGGAAGTCAGATTCCCTTCGTTGTCGCATCCGGCCAGAAATCCCGGCCCGGCAAGAACATCGGCTCCATCCCATAGCGGACGATTGAGAGGCAGGCCAAGCAGCTTGCCTTCATCATTGCAGACTAGTGTGACCTCTGAACCGGTGTCACTTAAGGTGATGCATTCAATCAGCCCGCCTACAAAGTTCTGCATGGCTTCAAGGGTGTTGTCCAGCTCAATCTCCTTTGGCAACTCCATTGGCAGGAGCGCAAGGACTTTGATTTTTTCTTCTTTCATTGTGTGCCTCCAAATAAAAACAGGACAATCCACGCGGACTGTCCTGCAAAAGTAAAGGGAGAGCATCCGAAGATACTCCCCCTAAGTCATATACAGTTTAGTTGATGCCAAGCTCTTTCATAAGCTTGTCACGGTATGCTTCGTCTTCAGAAGCCCGCTTAACATCTTCAATGCGGCTCTGGTCGAGGAGCTTCTTAACAAGAAGTGCCATTTGATTCTTGCCTTCGATTTTACCTTCAGCTTTTCCTTTGTTTTCCACTTTATCAAGCACATCGCACATATTGCGTGGGCCTCCAGTACAGTTTTTATTTTTTGCGTACCATGCAGCGCTTCTTGAAGAACGCGATGCCATAACAGAGGATGTCATCATAGTCATCCCGGAAGTCTGCTGCATACATCCGGTCATTGATCTGCTGAATGGCAGTATCACAGGCATCTGGCAGAGCATCCAGAGTTTTGGCATACTTGGCTTCAAAAATTGCCACGCGACCATTGCGGATGTCCTTTACAATAACATCGCTGCGACCCTCGCCGTGCTCTTTGTTGGATTCTACCACATAGCCAGCACCAGTAAAGATGCCTGCAAGGAAAGCGTGGTAAAAATCCTCCCGGTAGTCGTGGTAGCTGATGGTCATACGCAGCAGCTTGGTCATCTCTTTTGTCAGAGCTTCGTTGTTTCCGCTCCAGACTGCATCAAACAACGGGCTGCGGTTCCATGCCTTTGCACTGTCGTCAAACCATTTGCTTACAGTGGTTTCAAAAATTTCCCGAATCTCTGCATTGGGAATCATCAGCGCAGAGCAGCCATCCGGCAGCGAATCTGTCAGATCCTTATCCCGCACCTTGGTCAGATAGCCTGTCAGATACAGCACACTCCAAAGATTTTCCTCAGAGGAGTGCAGGTAATCGTAGGTCAGGTTTTCTTCAATATGCTGAACAATAGAGCCGCCAGCCATCAGAGTTTCGAGCTTCGTGGTGATACTGTCACCTGCATAGTCGATAAAAGAACGGATAATAGCATTATCGCTGGTGTTTTTCCAATAGCTTTTCGGCTTCTGTGCTACACCATACTGGAAATCTCGCAGATAACTGATCACGTCCCACGGACAATAAATGTCTGCATCGCCAAAATGATAACCGTCGTACCATGCCTTGATTTCAGCAGACTGCGATTCAAGATCAGCATCTTTCAGCATTTGATCTACATCTGCCTGTGTAAACCCAAAGGATTCGCTCAACCGGGGAGAAAGAATCGTATCCGAAACAAAATTGTTCGTCCCGGTAAAGATGCTTTCTTTTGCAATTTTCAGGCAGCCGGTAATAACAGCAAAGTCAAGCGAAGTATTGTCTTTGAGCGTGGTGCTCATCATAGCCCGCATCACGTCCAGCATCTGCGAATAATATCCGTTGCTGCTGGCTTTTGCAATGGGAACATCATACTCATCCAGAATGACGACCGCCGATTTTTTGAAGTGGATTTCCAGCATCCGGGTCAATAGCAAAAAGCAGCTTTTGGTTTCATCTATGGATGCAGTGCGTCCCAGAATTCGCTTAAAGATGCCTTTGTCATCGTCAGAAATAGCAGCGTCATCCAGAAGAAACTGATAATCCTGAAATGCAAATGCCAGTTTCATGCACAGCATTCCATAGGCACTTTCAAAGGTCAGACCGTCCGTGTCCTTGAAAGAGAAAAATATCACAGGACACTGGTTCATCCATTTTTTGCAAAGTTCTGTATTTTTGGAAATCGCCAATCCCTCAAACATCTGCTTGCTGTCTTTGCGGATGTCAAGAAAATTTGCGAGAGTGCTCATACCAAGGGATTTTCCGAAACGGCGAGGGCGAGTAATTTGAGTTACTTCAACCGGCCCTTTATCAAGGAGGTCAACGATCAGATTTGTTTTGTCGATATAATAGTATCCGTTGTTGCGCATCTCGGCAAAATCCGAGATGCCAATCGGATATTTCAACTTTCTCATGTACTGCTCCCTTCTAAGAAAACTCACTATTGTAAATGTAACATAATGTGCAAATCCGCACAAGTACCAAGAATTATTGAAGCTGTTATTATGCTACGTTCAATCTGGTTGCCTTATAGCAGTCTGCGCACATTCCCTCATGGGTGGCGGCAAACTCTGCCGCCTGCATGATGGAGCCATCTTTCAGCTTGACCCTCTTGATAGGCTGGTTGCACCGGGCGCAGATGCAGGGCACAGGCGGCTGTTCCTGCTTCGGGGTAGAGGATTTCGGCTTCGGCTGCTTTTGAGGTTCTGCCTCCGGCTGCGGTGCGGCATCTTCTGGTAAATCTTCTCCGGCATAGACATACAGACCTAAACCAAACATAGCAAGGTTCTTCACCAAACACCGCATGATAGCCTTATTCACATCGAACATAGAAGCTGCTTCTACGGTGCGCTCTTCCATGCCGATCTTTTCACGGCGGCGGGTCTGAGGATTGTAGTCCCATTTCGGGGTGGTGTAGGTGTAAGGCACAGCTTTCATGGCTTTGTTTGCGCCATCCAGTACAGGCAGCCACATTTCATGCGAAACGCCCTCAATCGTGACAGTGGTGTACACCATGAAGCCTGTTATGGGGTCATAAACATAGGGCAGGCCGTTGAATTTCTTGACCTCGTAGCTGGCAGCGGGATACAGCTTCTTCACCTCTGCCCAGGCATACGCCCAGCTTACATATTTCAGTTCCGTGTTGCCGGACTTTTTGACTTCCAGATGATCTTTGAAGTCGATAGCAAATAATTTTACGAATGGATTTTCCATAAGAATGCCTCCAATTCTGATAAAGAAAAAAGGGCACAACAGCGTCAACTGTTGTGCCCCATGATGTGAAAATTACGGATTGAGCAGAAAATCAATGATGTTTCGATGAATGATTCCGTTTCGGCTTAAATTCGCCAAATCACCACTGATAACATACTTAGGATAGTTGTCGTGCAGTCGCTCAAGATTACCGAACTCCCGTTCTTCATCGGCGGGAGTGATCAGGTAAGCAACCTGAATATAGAGCTTTTCATCTCCACGGTAGCAGATAAAATCAATTTCGGTGTCGTCCAGCTTGCCGACCTGAACTTCATAGCCACGGCTCCGCATTTCCAGATATACGATGTTCTCATACAGCTTGTTGCTGTCAAGTTTTTCGCTTTTCTTGATAACGTTCCGCAGGCCAAGATCGACTGCATAGTACTTTTCTGTGCTGGACAGGAGCGCTTTTCCTTTGATATCATAGCGGCTTGCATTCAGAAGGATAAAGGCTTCCTTGAAATAATCAACGTAGTTCAGTACGGTAGCAGTGGTTGTCTTGATTCCTTCCGAAACCATGCGTCCACTGATATTACGGGCAGAAAACGGATTGCCGATATTGTCCAGCAGGAATGCAAGGACATTACGTAATGCGGTCTGTTCGCGAATATTGTGGCGCAGCATGATGTCACGGACAATGATAGCCTCGTAAAGATCGTCCAGATAGGTGGTGATTGAATGATCGTCAGGGAGGAAGAAACGCTGCGGAAAACCGCCGTACTTCAAATAGTCTGCGAAGAGCTTTTCATCCGAAGTATAGGTTCCGTTTTCAATGCATTGCTGTTTTGCTTCGGCCAGCGAAAAGGGGAAAACCTGAATCTGGATGTATCGTCCGGAAAGATAGGTTGCCAATTCGCCGGAAAGCAGCTTGGAATTGGAGCCGGTCAGGTAAATATCACAATCGAAATCGACACGAAGAGAATTGATTGCAATCTGCCAGCGCTCCACCTCCTGAATCTCATCCAGAAGAATATAAATTTTGCCGGTGCAGCCTTCCGCTTTTTCTGCGATGTAGTCGTAAAGCGTTTCTGCAGTACGGGTGTTGCGGAAGCGCATGGACTCAAAATTGGCCTGAATAATGTTCTGTGCGGGAATGTTGCGCTGGAGGAGCACGTCCTTGATCTGACCGAGAAGGACTGTTTTTCCACAGCGCCGGATTCCAACCAGAACTTTGATCAGATCCTGATCGATAAAAGGAATGATCTTATCCAAATAACTTTTGCGCAGAACCATCGTGCATCACCTCATATTCTTATCTTAGCATACAATTATTGTTGTGTAAACAGTATTGTGCTTTTCTATTAAACAAAAATAGCTGAAACGAGAATTTTGTGTGCCTATAGGCGTACAAAAATTATGCTGCATGGATAATGGTAAACCTGCGGCTGCTTACATTCTTGCTGTACCGATTGAAAATATCGGGCTGTTCTTTCTTCAAACGCTGGGAGTCTACCCGTTTACTTTCGGAGGATACCCAGGACACCTTGTAGCCCGGTGCTGTGCCATAGGCGGCGTCCTGCATCTCCAACTTCACCTGCTGTTCAATAGAGGCTTTTTCCTGCTCCAGCTGTTCGATCTGGTCAGAAAGCTCCTGCCGCTTATCCAACAGGTCGCGGATGGGATTAAGATCGGCAGTTTTGTTTCTATCATCTGCAGAGTACAGCTGATTGATCTGCTGTGTATCCCCCTCGCTTCCGGTAGGTACAGGCGGAATTTCGGGCATCACGTTGTATTTCCAGAAGTGCTCTTCTTTGGCAATGAGGTTGCTCAGAACTTCTTTGTCGGTTGTGATCTTGTGAATCACCAGCTCCTTCCCGAAAATCAGAGCAGCAATGTACCAGCAGTCAAAACCGCTGACAGCCAGATAGTGATTGACCTGAGCCATGTAATGTGCAGGGATTTTTCCATCAGCCCATTTGTCCGCAGAAAACGGCGAGACTGTCTTGCACTCCAGCCCGGCCTTCTGTCCAACGATCAGGCGGTCAAAGTCTGCCAGAAGCAGCGGATGTTCCTCGCTCTGGTAGATGGCATTTGCCCGGCGTACCTTCAGACCGGTTGTTTCGGTAAACCGCTGCGCCACATAATCCTCCAAGTCACGACCCTGCCGCATGGCCTCGTTGTCGATGTTTTCAATGGTATCGCTGATTTTATCATGGTATACCTGAAATGCAGAGCGATAGGGATTCAGGCCAAGGATAGCCCCGGCATCCGTGCCGGTAATGCCGCATTTACGATAACGGAGCCAATCTTCTTTGGACAGGTTCAAAGTTGAAATCAATCTTTTCATGCACTTTGCATCCTTTCTCTCATAATTGATTCGGTAATGATGAAGTCATATTCCACCAAGTCTTTCATGATAGTGGAAAAGTCGGCAGCTAACGAATGGCAAGAGCCAACCCACAGGTCATAAAGAAAATCCAGAATATTATTTTGCACCCTGAGATGGTTCCAGTAGCGCTCCTCCAGTCTGCCCTCGGATTCCAAAACAATAATGGCGGTGCTGATGGTACTTTTCATCGTGATCTCATAAGCCATGGTAACGCTGATTTCAGAAGCACTCTTCTCAACGTTGTCAAAAAATTCCGTGAATTCCCTGAAAATGCGGTTATTTACATCATTCATGGCTTGCTCCTTTATGCTGCTGCCAGCACCATCTTGTAGGCTTTGTCGATCATGGGGTTGCCCTCTGCGGTGCGCAGGAACAGGTTTTCGTTGTAGTTTTTGGTCTTGCGGAGAGGGTCTGCGTGGGTGGCAAAATCAGAGACTGCGTTGATAAAGCGCCAACCGTTCTTGCCGACCCATTCCAGATCCGGTGCGTTGTAGTAGCGAGTCTTCAGATCTTCCTGCAGGCGCAGATTATTCTTCCGCTGGCAATCGGATAGGTCCTCAGAAATCGGGAAAAACTCATTGATGAACTCCTGCACCTTGTGATCGGATAAATCGATGCGAGCCAGCTTATCGCCACGGTTGCCGAGTTCAACCATATAATTGCTGGCCAGCTGCAGGGTTTCACGGGCATCCTGCACGCGGAGCAGAACATTTTCGGTGTGGCGTGCAGTCCAGCTGCGCTTTGCAGTATTCAGCGCGAGGTTCAGAGTATTCTGGCAGACCACACGGATTGGAGTCATGGCCACTTTCACACCAGAACTGCCGTCATGACTGTTGAAGATCACAAGATATGGTACTACTTGATCTCCAGCAATAAGATATTTCCTCGGAAGCCTTGCCAACATCCAGACCTTTCTGCCGCCCTGCAGGGAACCGGCAGTTTCATAAGTGACACCTTCACCCAGCAGGTCATCGGTGAACTGAAATGCTTCTTCGTTCTGCACAATGCGGTAGCGGTCGGATACCACACCCAGAACAGCATCATCAGTGCTGCGGACATTTGCGCGATAGCCGGGGATCATAGCACCCGTGCCGGAATAGATATTACGGCTTTCCACCTGCCAATCCAGACCGGCCAGTTCCAAGGCTTCACGGCTTGCAGGGGCATCCATAATGATACGGCCAAGGCCGTGCCAAGGGGTCTCACGGACAGAGAACATCGTTTCAACATTTGCGGGCATAGTAAAATCTCCTTTTCAGTGTACTGTGATCAATTGTTGTTTTCCATTTCTTCAGCGATGCGGACGAGGACTTCCACCAGGACGGTGCCAACCTCTTTGACGATTTCGGACCAAAAGTTCATAATGCTTTCTCCTTTCTGCGCAGCTGCGCTTTAAAATACGATGGTAATAATGATAGTGATGGTGCGGAATAACAAAATGCTCACCTCCAGACATAAAAAAGCCCCTGAGTCTTTCGACTCAGAGGCTTTGAATCATGATTATTATATCTGGGTGAAAATTTGAAATTTGAGAAAGTTATAGATTGAAATTTTACTACATACAGTAGAAAATAATGTGTTAGTCGAATAATTAGATTTGGGTAAGATTATCATCGACAGTTGCAGCCGTTGCAACACCATTGGTAGATATAGATGCCGTATCAGGTAATGCAGGGATTGCCGGAACCGGGAGCGTTCCCATTGCAGGAGTATCATGTGTCTGCTGCGGAACAAGTACTTCTGGATAAGTAGGCATTGTCACTGCTGCACTCGTATTGTTATGTGCAGCACTTCCACTGCTATGACTACTGTGGCTGCTACTGCTATGGCTACTATGACCACTACCGCTCTGATGGCTCTGGTGGCTTACATGACTTTCATGACCAGAGCCGTGGCTGCTGGAGCGATGCGAACTATGGGAACTGTGCGACCGATGTCCTGCTTCTGCATCCAAAGCGAAAAGAACGCTCATAACAACTGCCAATGAACCTACCATCAGCAGCTTGTTCCGAGTGATATTACCTTCTTCCTCATATAAATAATTCTGAATGGACTTCTTGATTTCAGGAAACTGTGCCATAATCTTTCTCCTTTATGCTTTCGTAATGCTGACGCAAGCACCATTTTGCCAAGTCGTTTTATAATTCACTCCACTAACGGTATAAGTTAGTTCTCCGTTCGGAATACCATTTTCAAAATGACCTGTTAAGATTTGCCCTGTTGCAAAAACGTAAGAGCCGTCACACATTTTGTCAGCCTTAAAGGTTCCGGTATAGGTATCGCCATTCTTAAAGACATATTTACCATTTACTTTCTGGCCGTTGCTTACGGAACCCGCATAGGAATCACCATTCGGATATTCGATATTTGCATTTCCCGAAAATTCACCTGTCTTGGTCAGATCGCCGGAATATGTAACATCTACTGTCTTTTTTGCATCAAGATGATCTGGATAAGTAAACGTCAGATTTGCCTGATTCTTTTCGTCCGCAAGCGTCACAGTACCACTAAAGTTGCTGCCTTTGACTGAATAAGCAGTGTTTTGAAAAGCATTACTCGCAAAAGAACCTGTCCAAGTTGTTCCATTTGGCGCAGTGACAACACCATCGCCGTTGATTTGGTCGTTTGCCCATACACCTGCATAGCTGGTTCCGTCTGCCCACACAAACGTGCCATTGCCAGAACGCTTTCCATCCTGAAGATTTCCCTCATAGGTGCCGACTTCAGGGAAGTCCAAATGAGCCATTCCTTCGGTCAATCCGTTCTGAAGGTCAATAGATGCAACGCTTACTTCAGAAAATGAAGCTACCGAACTGGCGGATACAGTTGAAGCACTCGGCGTTTTACCAAAACTGCTAATCAGACCAACCGCCAGAAAACCAATCAGTACCTTTTTCGTAATGCCAGATTTTTTTCTCTGTCTTTGAGTACTCTTTTTCATAATACAACCTCCTCAACCAATAGTTTTCCTTATTTTACAGGTTTGTTCTCTTGTTCTATGCCCATCATTGCAGTTGTTGCCGTTGTACTGGGCAAGGACGGAATACTCGGTGTCGGCGCAAGCGGCATATCCGGTGTGTCAACTGTCTGCTGCGGGGTTAAGACCTGAATGTTGGGGGCATCAGGAAGAGGTACATTGCTACCGGAGGATGCTCCACTTCCACTTCCGCTGCTGCCAGTCCCACTACCACCGGAAATCCACGGACCAGTTACAGTTCCGCTGCCGGAACCAGCACCACCTGTAATGCCGCTGATGTGCCAGCTGTTGTTGCTGTGTCCGCTGCTGTGATTACTATGGCTGCTATGATTGCTGTGCCCACTGCTGTGATTGCTATGGCTACCATGATTGCTGTGGTTATTATGGCTTCCGTGGCTGCTATGCCCATTTCCGCTCTGGTGACTTTGATGGCTCACATGGCTTTCATGGCCAGAACCATGGCTGCTGGAGCGGTGGGAACTATGCGAACCGTGTGACCGATGCCCTGCCTCCGCATCCAAAGCAAACAATACGCTCATAACAACCGCCAATGAGCCAACCATCAGCAACTTGTTTCTGGTGATATTGCCTTCCTCTTCGTATAAATAATTCTGAATGGACTTTTTTATCTCTGGAAACTGTGCCATGCTGTCCTCCCCATCATGCTTTTTCAATCGCAACACACGTTCCGTTTTTCCATGTTGTGATATATTCCGTTCCATACGCTGTATAGGTCATTCTGCCGGACGGGATACCATTATCAAAATGGCCCGTCAGCGTTTGTCCTCCCGCAAAGGTATAAGTTCCATCACTCATACGGTCTTTATAAAACGAGCCGTCATAGCGATCACCATTTTGAAAAGCATAGATTCCTTTGACTTTTTTGCCATGTGATACCGTTCCCGAAAAAACATCGCCGTTCCAATAGCCAATTACCGCATTTCCCGAAAATTCACCGGCCTTTGTGAGATCACCCTCGTAGGCCATCTTCTTCAGTTCCGTTCCTCCCAGCAAAGTGGCTTTTGTATACTCATAGAGCATACTTGTCTGGTTCTTGGTTGCAAGAATTGAAACATTTCCATCAAGTCCTTGCCCAACAACTGCATATTTTGCATACTGAAACGCCGAATTAGAAAAAGTTCCGATCCAGCTAATGCCCTCAGAAGTTGTAAAGTTTCCGTTCCCACTGATTTTGTCCGCTTGCCACATTCCCGTGTAACACGAACCATCCTTCCACTGGAACTCACCGTAGCCAGAGCGCAGTCCATTCTGCGTATCGCCGGTATACACACTTCCGTCTGAATATCGGATCTGCGTATCATCAGAACCGCCGCCTGTCGAGCCGCCAGATGAACACGCTGTCACTCCACACAAAAGCATTGCAGCGATCGCAACGGTTGCAGTCGTCCGTTTCAGAACTTCCAACACATGATTTCTCATATCAACACCTCATCGTACCCAGCTATCCAATATTTTGTCGATCTCCGGATCCTTTTGATTCAGCAATGCGAATACGGCATCCAGCATTCCTTTGTAGGTCTGACATTTATAATTGTTCGGTATCTTAGAGAACACATCACCGTCCAGTGCATAATTCAGTACCGGGCAGGTGCCGCAGTAAGGCTGGTATACACAGTCGTTACAGGTGGGGGCTGCTTCCAAAGTAGATGCAACACAGCAGGCCTTGCAGACATTGCTGTTCATCAAAGAATCATAGGCATCCTCTACGGTTCCCAGTTGGAATGCACGATCACCCATTTCGGCGAGCATTCGCCCCTCATCACAGGTGTAAACATTGCCATCATAGTAATAGGCCATCTGTCCAACGGCTGCACCGCAGGGCGAACGCAGCTCCATGTAATTTTTTCCTTGACCCAGTAAGATCTTGGACAAGAATGTTGTGGCGTGTCCCTCTGACATAAAATAGCCCTGCCGGTTGATCTCCACAACGTAGGCCAGAGCTTTTTGGTAGAACGCAACAAACTCGTCTGCCGTATAGCCAACCTGATTCCAGTCTGCATTTGCAAACCCCAACGGCGTCAGCGGACGAAGGAAGATGCTATGCAGTCCAAGCGCACGATACTCATCTACCAGTTCTTTCCACTGGTTCAGGCTATATCGCGTTGTTGTTTCAATTGCACCAACGCATACGTCTGCTGCTTGCAGCCGCTTTAACCCGCGAATCGTGCCCTCATACGTTCCACCACCCTGACAGAGCGGGCGGTTCCGATTATGCAAACGCACCGGACCGTCGATCGAGGTTGAAACGCTGACACGATGCTCCTGAAAGAAGCGCACCATTTCATCGTTGAGCAGATTCAGATTACTGACCAACGAAAATTCAACTTTCTTACTCGTTTCTGCCGCCTTTTTCTCAGCTTCTGATACGATAACCTGAATCGTATCAAAATTCAGAAGCGGCTCACCGCCCTGAAACTCGATCGATAAGAATGGCTCTGGTGACTGAAACGCCAGATTCACAGCTTTCTTTGCAGTTTCAGCACTCATCAGACCCTTCTTATGAGAAGCAGTAGACTGTGCCTGACAGTAAATACATCTGGCGTTGCACTCATTTGTCAGAACAAAAATATGTAAGCTGGTAGCATCCATCAAATACCCTTTTGCTTCTCGGAGAGCACGGCTATGGCGTTCCAGATAAACATCCGCATCGTCCTCATAGATAAAGCCCTTTTCTAAAAGCTCCGCATAAGATGGGTCTGTGCTGTCAAGCTTGTGCAGCAGCATCGCTTGAAAGGTCGGAAGCGATACGAACGCCCACTGTCCAAGATCATTTGTCAGCAGGATCTGCTGCTCGTTCCATTTTTTGAAATTAAAATAGGAATACTTCATTTTTTACTCCGCAATCGGTCGGGCAACGAAACACCCGGTCGAGATTGTGCTGTTAAACACACCATAGCAAATATTTTTCACTTTGCAGGATTCACACTCTGGTGTGTAGCGAATCTTATAATCCGAAATACTATCACGGCATAATGTCCAATATTTATGCTTCACTGCACAGAGTGGAAAATTATAAAGACCAATGTCAATACCAGCTGAAACCAGTTTCTCAATTCCATCTTCACAGGCCGCAGCTGCCTGCGGATAATCAATCCACACCTGCTCGCGATTCTTGATCGCATTGCCGCACATCTCCAGTGCGATAAAATTCACAACTGTTATCCGAGGCAGTGTTAAAAGCAGATTCACAATATCGGAAATGTCCATGTAGTTTAATTTGGAAACTACAATGCGAATTTCGATCCGCATTGTGCCTTGCGCCAGTATTTTTAATCCCGTGATCGTCTGCGCAAAAGAACCTCGTGCCTGCGTTATCGCATCATGTCGCTCGGCATTTGAGCCGTGAATCGGAATCGCAATCTGATCTTGGGCAACCAAAAGCCGGTTGAACGCTTGTGCATAAGGGGCAACCGAAAAAGTCCGCCCATTGGTCAGGATCAGAATTTCAGAACTCGGACATTGTTCTTTTGCGTATTGAACAACCTCCACAAGACCCTGCTTTAGCAGAGTCGGTTCACCGCCGGTGATCGTAATATGCGGAATCTCTGTGCCAAAGTATCGGATCTGCATTTTGAGTTCTTCCACAGGCGTCAGCTGTGCATGGCAGCGAGAGCTTTCACTCACAGGGCACATCACACAATTCGTATTGCAGGTCAGGCCGGTTACGATAGTCGCATCCCCTGCATCAGCCTGATAGAACCGATAGCAGATACCTGTATTTTCTAAAGAAATCGCATCAGCATCCTGTAATTCTTTCCAACGAAGCCACTCAGCATCCGAAATGGAATAGCTTTTCTCGAATGGGTATAGTGTAACCGTCTGGCTTTCCTGTTCCACATAAGCAACATTCAGCCCGATTTGCAGGTCGCTCTCGATTTCTTTCCGAGAAAGGCGAACCCGTGCAAATAGATATGCTGCGGCTGGCTGTGAACGGTAGGCCGAAAGGTAAAATGTCATGGTTCAGATTCCCCACAATCCTAATGTTGTAGCAATATGATAGGCTGCAAATAAGAGAACGCCCACCGCAATGAACGATGCAAACGGAATTTTACGAACGGTAACAACCGTCTCTTTTCCGTATTTTGAATCTTTCCAGCGTCGAACGGCTGCTGCCTCTTCCTCTGTCAGACGGCTTCGCATATCTTCATAGCTGATTTGCGGTAAACCTTTTACCCTTGACGGTGCAAAGCAGACGACCGTTGACTTACTTAAAATCATTCCCGTCTTGACATCTTCGGTCGGAACAGATTCATAAACGTACTTTCCCGCGATCCATGTTGTCCACATCACAAGAAGAACCAACAGATAGGTCTGCGTCATTCGAAGAACGCCCGAAGCAGTAATGCTGTTCCTCGTAAGAACCAGCATCACCACATCCAATGCGATGCAGCCGCCAATCAGAAGCTTCGAATGATAGATTGTTTTTTCCCGAAGAACTGTAATCAGGAAATAACTGATCAACGAAAGTAAGAGAATGTTGTTCTCTACAAAAGACGGAGCTGCAATGGAAAGGACACTGTTCCATGCGTATAGAATGATAAACGCATGGAAATAGGACTTGATCGTAGTCCATGCGCCTGCTTTCGTAATGGTCGGAAGTTTTATTGCATGTTTTTTGAAGTCCAGATAGACTGCTTCACCAATCAGATAAAGATACCCGATACTGAACACCAAAATGAACAGATAAGCCGCCGGAACAATCGTGTCCGTATTTGCCCAAAACAGCCGTCCCGGCAAAAGTGAAATCAGAACGATCAGTAATTTGCTATCACCTGCCGACCAGATGTGGACAAAATAGAAGCCGATCGAAAGCAACGCTGAGATAAACAGATTCAAAGCAGTGATCCCAAGACAGTCTCGACAGTATACAGCATAATAGACAATGTTCAGAGCCAGCCCTATAGTAAAACCGACTACAAGATGTTTGTTTTTTATCTGCCCATGCCGCAGGTCCGTCCAAACACTCAGGCTGCACAGTACACATGCGCAGCATAGGAGGAGTATTTCACATATCATCATAATGCCACGCTCGAAAGATTGATCAGATAATTGAAGAATTCATGCTTTGTAAGAGCTGTGTCATACTGGCAGTCCTGAAAGGTCAGCACCCAGTGATCTGCCACTCGCTCTACATGGATCTGTGCCAGCTCACGGTATGCTTGTATTGCGGTCTGAAGAAGATTCTCCGAAAAAATTTCAGAGCTGACCAAAAGTTCATTCTTATTTTTCATCGAACCAGTCCTTTGCAATCGCATCCAGCTCATCCTGTGCATCTTCGGTCATCGTACTTTCGGCTGCATCGGAGGATATGCCCTCATCCACCATCGTAGAGGACAGCGCACGAGCCACCAACAGCTCCCTCAGAACCGTAGTTTCTTTGGAGACAGTCTGATGAATCACTTGCGCTAGCAATTCGTTCTTAAACTCGTTTTCCAGCTTTTCTTTATCAAACTGTGTTCCGCCTTTGGCTGTAAAGTCCACAAAGAAGCTACCATCTTCCACGCCAAGATAGACGTATGCTCTGTCTGTAAAATGGTATGCCGCTTTCAGGAGTGCTTCTTTTGAGTAGAACTCTTTGTCATACTGAATTCTCATAGTGATAGTGCCCTCACACAAACCTAAAATTTCACACTTTAATTATACTCTCTTAAAAGCTAAAATCAATGCACTATGGACAATTGCAATGCGTGATGGTTGCGCGCTTCTACGGCGCACCAAAAAGCGTTTTGCAAAAACGCACAGCCTGCATCGGCACGATGCAGTTCAAGGGTTTGGGATTTTCCAACAAGCATTTTGAATTTGGAATTTGAAAAATCCAATTCAAAAATCGCAAGTTGGTACCAACTTGCACTGCTTGCTGCGAATGCGAACGCCTTTTGAATTGCAAAATGATTTTTCAGTTGCTATACTGGGCTTATCAAAGTTTTTTCGGGAGGATGCCGCAGTGACTGCACAGACAATGCAAATCGGGAACAGACCTTGCCGCATTTACGGCGAAGCCCATGCAGAATACCTACTGCTCCAAATGACCGGTGAACATGAGCTGCAAAGCATGGAAAGCGAGGTTACCGCTATTGCACAGAGTGCGCACCACTTTCTGTTTGCAGCTATTCCAGTGGAAAGCTGGAACGATGCACTTTCTCCGTGGGAAGCCCCTGCTGTGTGGGGAACGCAAGGGTTTGGCGGCAATGCTATGGACACCCTGCGCTTTCTGATGGAACAGGTCATCCCCACGCTGAAGCGGCAGTTTCATCTCCCGGAAAACATCAAAATCATTCTGGGCGGCTATTCACTGGCCGGGCTGTTTGCGCTGTGGGCATCCACCCAGACTGATCTGTTCTATGGTATCGCTGCCGCATCCCCCTCTGTTTGGTTTCCGGGCTGGATGGAGTTTGAACAGCAGCACCCGATACAGGCACAGCGCGTTTATCTGAGCCTTGGCAACAAGGAAGAGCGCACGAAAAACGCCGTCATGGCTGCGGTGGGCGATAACATCCGTGCCCTGCACAGCCAGCTTACAGTGCGTGGAGCAGACTGCACCCTTGAATGGAACAGCGGCGGGCATTTCAAAAACGTCGCCCTGCGCACGGCGAAAGCCTTTCGGTGGACGATGGAGGAACACACATGACCATTTTGATTGATGCAGACGGCTGCCCGGTGGTGGACCTGACATTGCAGATTGCAAAGCGGTTTGGCGTTCCGGTCATCATCCTGTGCGACACCTCTCACCAAATCGAGCGGGAAGGTGCGCAGACGCTGGTGTTCGACAAAGGAGCGGACAGCGTGGATTTTGCTCTCGTCAACCGGGTAAAGCCGGGGGATATTGTCGTGACACAGGACTACGGCCTTGCGAGTATGTGCCTTGCAAAGTGCGCCCGGGTGCTGAATCAGAACGGTCTGGAATACACCGCCGACAACATAGACGCTCTCATGCTGCGGCGTTATGAAAACAAAAAGCTGCTTCGTGCGGGAAAACACCCAAAGGGGAGTGCAAAGCGAACAAAGGAACAAGATCGTAAGTTTGCAGAAGCACTTATCAAGATTTTGAATAGCAATCATTGATTCCTCCTCCCATACCAACTATAATAAAATAAACTACTTATCATCGGTTCACAAGCAATATCGCTTACAAATTCCGGAGGTGCTGGTGTTGGAGGTCAAGGAAGTCCAAACTTTATCGGAACAGGAAAAGACGATTTCTCTATTTGAGTTCATCAAGGAATTGAACAAGCTCAAACAAAAGGTCGTTTTGAATATCAAAGACTATCCATGGCATTTTGCCATTTCCGATATTCCCGTTTTTTCAGAGTACATCAATGTTTCCTATCGAGATCGGGTAGAGGAAGAAAGTGAAACAGCGGATGATTTATTGCTTTCCGTCCGAAAACCTGAATTTGAAGAATGTCCGATTCCAGATGAACTTTTTGCGGACTGGCTGGTATCTGGTTGGGACGATTATCATACAGAAGCAGATGTAATGCCTGAACGAAACATTACCTCTGAAAGTCCTGATACGGAAGAACTCTCAGAAGAAGATGCTGCCGTTGAGCAATTTGAGGATAATTCCGAAAGAGTAGCTGCCTATCAGAATTGGCAAGTTCTGCGCAGCACATGGGTAGACAGGCAACGTATCATTGAAAAAACGCGAGAGTTGTTTACAGATTTGTATCAGCTCTATTTTGAGTTACAGCGAGAAGCCGAAACCGAAGAGATTATTGTGGCGAACGGTATACTTCGTGATGCGCGGAACCCTGATATCGCACATCCCGTGCTGACCCATCGTGTGCAGCTTGAGTATGATGCAATGGAGAATGTCATCTCCATCCATGATACAGAAAGCTCTTCCGAACTCTATTCTGTACTATTTCAGATGATGGAAGACATCAATTTGGATGCTATCAATCACCTGAACGATGATCTGCGCGCAAACGACTATCATCCGTTGGACAGAACAAGTACGCCGGACTTCCTAAAAGCACTGGTACGTCAGCTTTCATCAGACAGCATTTTCTCCGCAGCGGGTGTTCCAGCTGGTTGGAGTAAGAAAAATCGGTTGCTTCTGTATCTTGAGCCCTGCTATATAGTCCGTAAGAGATTGGATGGCACTCCGAAAGCTATCGAAAAAATTATTGAGAACATCCAGCAGACCGGATTTGTTCCTGCGCCAATCTCTGACATTGTAAGCGGTGGAAAAATTGATTTACCAGAAGATGATGGCGAAGAATCCATTGAGGAACAGCTTGCAGCTGTTGGCGGTGAAAGTGTCGATGTATTACTTTCTAAAGAGGCCAACAAAGAGCAGCTGGAAATCGCACACCGCATCGAGCAATACAATGCTGTTCTGGTGCAGGGGCCTCCGGGTACTGGCAAAACTCACACCATTGCAAACCTGATGGGACATTTTCTCGCACAGGGCAAAAGTGTTCTGGTGACGAGCCATACCAAAAAGGCTTTGAGCGTTCTGAAAGAAAAGGTTGCACCGGGGCTGCAAAGCCTGTGTGTGTCAATTCTGGACGATTCTAACCTTGATATGGAGCGTTCGGTGGATGGCATCACCGATTATATGTCCAAGACCACTTCCCATGAAATGCAACGCGAAATGAATCGCCTTGCCGGGGAGCGCAAAGAGGTCATTGACCAACTTGCTAATGTTCGACGTAAGATTTTTGCGATTCTGAATCAGGAATGCAGCTGTATTGTGTACAATGGAGAAGAATTTTCTCCATCTAAGGCCGCAGAGTTCGTGTTGGCTCATGCGGACGATTTGTCTTATATTCCGGGCAAGGTGCGTCTGGATACTCCTTTGCCGCTGACATTCGAACAGCTAACGGAACTGTATAGAAGCAATCGGTTGGTGTCCGAATCGGATGAAGAAGAGCTTTTAGCGGATCTTCCCAATCCCACCGATCTGCTGCCTCCGGCAGAATTTGATCGTATTCAGACGGAAATGCAGTCCGTGCAAAATCAGCTAAGGCGAATTGAACAACTCAAAGGATGGACTATTCACAATCGTCCGATTGAAAAACTGATTGATATTGATGGTTTGAATGGGCAGTTCACAATTTTTTATCCAAAGCGTGATGCGCTGCAAGCACTCTCTGCATACGTTCATGAATTTTCGTCAATCGATTCATGGATGAAGTCCGCAGCGGTAGACGGCAAAAATGGCGGCTCTTATCTCCATCGCTGGGAGCTGCTGATTGAGCAGATTGAAGCAACCTGCCACTATGCAGAAACGCTGGTTGAAGAACAATTCGGCGTGGAGATCGTTTTTGCACAGCCTGATAATGTGAGTGACTTAAAAACTTCATTTGAGGCTCTTAAAACTGTGCTTGGCCCCAATGGAAAAATTCCAGCACTCACCCGGATGTTTCATAAGGACTATGTTGCTGCACATGAAAGCGTGAAAATCAACGGTAAGCTGGCACAGTCTGCGGCAGACTGTGACTTGGTGCTCCATGCTATCGAATTAAAGGAAGTACGTCAAAAATGTGCTGCTTACTGGGACGAACTGCTGGCAACCCAAGGCGTTCCAAAATTCTTTGAATTGGATGCTTCTTCTCCCGAACGCATTGCACACAACTGGATTCCACACATCCAGAAGTATCTGAACTGGTATCGAGACGACTATGCAAAGCTAGGTGAGAAGCTGGTGGCTGCGGGCATTCCGTCCGACCAGATATTTGGCATCAATACTTTGGATTCCGACCTGTTTGCAACCTCTAAGATCCTTGGTGCAGTTGAGCAGACCATTCCAAAGCTGTGTGATGTTTGCTCTCTTATTCTTGATTTGGGTGAACGAGAAGCTCTTCTCCGGCAGACCAAAAACTTACTGCTTTCCTATAAGCGTGTGAACAGCACTCTTTGCACTACGCTTGCAAGTGCAATTACAGACGGTGACGCGCAAAAATATATGGACACGTTCTCCCTACTGGAAGAAATGTACGGCAAGTACGCTTTACAGCGAAGCCGAATGGAGATGCTCAGCATTTTGAAGCCGATTGCACCGCAGTGGGCTGACGCAATCCAGAATCGAGATGGAATCCATGGTTCGGATACTGTCCCGGATACGATTGAAGATGCGTGGAAGTGGAAGCAGCTTTCCGGTCGAATTGATGAAATTACAAAAGAGCCTTTTGAGCAGCTCCAAGCTGATAGTTTGTGCCTGAGCAAAGAGTATCGGTCTATTACGGCAGAATATGCGGAAAAGTGTGGATGGTATCACCTCTTGCGCAGAACAGAAGCCGACATTGACATGAAACAAGCTCTGCAAGGTTGGAAGCAGACCGTCAAGCGAATCGGCAAGGGTACGGGCAAAACCGCACCGGCCTTGAAAGCCAAGGCGCGAGAGTTAATGTCAAAGTGCCAAGCAGCGGTTCCGTGTTGGATTATGCCGATCAGTCGCGCGCTGGAAAGTCTGAATCCTAAAGAAAACCAGTTTGATATTGTTATCATTGATGAGGCCAGTCAGTCGGACGTTTCTTCGCTTGCGATTCTGTATATGGGCAAAAAGCTGATTATTGTTGGCGATGATAAGCAGGTCAGCCCAATGGCAGTCGGTACAGACACAGCTAAAATGAGTGCATTGGAACAGATGTATCTGCATGATAAAATTCCAAACTCTCATCTGTACAACGCTAAAACGTCCATTTATGACATTGCCGCCACGACATTCCAGCCTTTGATGCTCCGAGAACATTTCCGCTGTGTGCCCGAAATCATCGGATTCAGCAATATGCTGTCTTATGATTACAAAATTAAACCACTTCGGGATACCAGCAGCAGTACACTCCTTCCGGCAGTAGTCAATTATCGTGTAGCCGATGGTCAACGTATGGGACGGTTCAAGACCAATCCCAGAGAAGCCGAAGCTATCGTTGCTCTGATGAAAGCCTGCATGGAGCAGGACGAATACAAAGGAAAAACATTTGGTGTAATCTCGTTGTTAGGTGATGAACAGGTCAAGGTTATCCAACGTGAGGTTGAGCAGGAGATTGACGCAAAGGAAATCGTTGCGCGGAATATTCTTTGCGGAAATTCAGCGAATTTCCAAGGCGATGAGCGTGATGTGGTATTCCTTAGTCTAGTTGATAGCGGCGATGGAACTGGGCCGCTGTCCATGATGGGTTTTGGTGTAGATGATGCCATGCGGAAACGCTACAATGTTGCCGCCAGCCGTGCAAAAGATCAACTTTGGGTGGTGCATTCGCTCGATGCTGCCAACGATTTGAAACCGGGTGATATGCGGAAGCGGTTGATTGACTACGCCGCGAACCCTTATGCATTAGATGTTCAGCATACCGAGATAGAAGTTCATTCCGAATCGCCGTTTGAATTGGCAGTTGCTACGAACCTTTCTGACCGTGGGTATCATCTTGTCCAGCAGTGGAAGGTTGGTGCGTATCGTTTGGATATGGTTGCGCTGTGTGGTAAAAAGATGGTGGCTATCGAATGTGATGGTGAACGTTGGCACAGCGGCGAAGAAAAAGTCCGGGAGGATATGGAGCGACAGACAATTCTGGAACGATTGGGCTGGCGTTTTATTCGGATTCGTGGTAGCGAATATTATCGCGCTCCAGAAGAAACGATAGAACGTGTTGTTTCTGAACTTACAACCTTTGGCATTGAGCCAGAAACCGCTGAAGGCAGCAACAGCGGTGAACAACGCACTTCTGAATTGTTGAGCAGGGTAAAACTTTGTGCTGCTCAAATCATCGAAAGCAAGCATAGCGAGGATGATTCTATCGACTTGGAAACCATTCAGATTGCTCTTGACCCCAAGAGCATTGTCCCGAAACAGGACGAGGAAAAGGCTATGTCAGCACAGATGGTAGCCGAGGTAGAGCAAGCCATAGTCGATGTTCAGGAGGTTAATTCAAAACTTTCTGCAGTTGAGGTTGCGGCACCGCGAAAATCCACCACACGAAAAACGGCAAAAAAATCTCCCACTACACAATCCCCAAAAGCAAGCCCTAGGAAGCCGAAAACCGTAAGCCAGCAAATTTCTATGGATGACATCGCAATCATTGATCTTTTGGAACAAAACCATGTAAATTACACGGATAACCGTGCAACAAGCGGCTCTATCTGGCTGATGGGCGGGCATGAACTAGATTCCGTTGTGGAGGAAGCCCGAAATCTCGGTGTAGAGTTTCAGTTCAAAGGCCATTGGTGGAAGAGCAATTGAAAACTAGATGTTGGAAAAAATGATGCGTATCTACGGGAATATAGGACACGATCGGTATATGATTTTTACAATCAAATGTAAGAAAAAGGTATAAGAAAGCAGGGAGTAGTCATGGAACTATCCAAAGCAACCAGTGTCAATAGCCGTGCAGAGGAGCTGTTTGTACAGCTTTTCTGTGAGGCTTTTGGGCCTGAGAAAACCGAAAATTTGCAGGTCCAGTACCCCTGCGTGGACATCTATGGTCGGCACCGCTATATCGATTTTGCGCTGGAATCGCCTGAATCCAAAATTGCAATCGAGATTGACGGTGAGACCTACCACAACCCTAGCAAGGTGTCCGAAAATAAATACGCTGATGACCTCCTGAAGCAGAACAGCTTGATCTATGACAACTGGAAAGTATACCGTTGGATCTACAGCCAGTTGGAAAAGCAACCGGAAAAGGTCAAGGATGAGCTGATTACTTTCTTGGGCAGCAGTCCCATGTTCAAGGCATTTGAAGCGAATCTTCCGGTTCAGATGGGGCAGACGATAGAGTTGCGAGATTACCAGCAGGAAGCCATCGACAATCTGAAGAAGATGCGTGAGGATGGTAAAACTATCGCGCTGCTGTACCATGCAACCGGTGTCGGAAAAACAATCACAGCCGCCACAGATGCAAAAGCTGTGGGCGGACGAACGCTCTTTCTGGTCAATGCCCTGAAGCTGGCTTCACAGGCTAAGGATACGTTTGCGAAAGTGTGGCCGGAGGCTACACTGGGGGAATATACCGGAAGTCAGAAGGATATGAGCCAGACGGTCATTTTTGCAACGGTGCAGAGTATCTCCAAGGATCTGGAAAAGTTCTCGCCTACAGATTTTGACTACCTGATTGTGGACGAATGTCACCATGCGGCAGCCAACACCTACCAGAAGATTTTCACCTACTTCCACCCGAAGTTTATTTTGGGTTTGACCGCTACCCCGGAACGCAGCGATGGCGAAGATATGCTGGAGCTGTTCCAGAATGTTGCCCACAAAATGGATCTCAAGACTGCCGTGGAGCGTGGCGTTCTGGTGCCGATTCGCTGTATCCGGGTCAAGACCAACATCGACCTGACCGATGTGCGGATCAACGGCATCAAATACAATTCGCAGGATCTGGAAAGCAAGCTGTTCATCCCGGAACGGAATCAGTTGATCGTTGATACATATTTAAAGTACGTCAACGGCAAAAAGACAGTAATCTTCTGTGCTAGCGTAGACCATGCAGCCGAAATTGCAAAGTTGCTGCGGGACAACGGTGTGAAAGCGGAAGCAGTTTCCGGGCGGGATTGTGTTGAGGTTCGGGAAAAAATCCTGAAGGACTATGAAACCGGCTCGACCAATGTTCTTTGTGCCTGCGACCTTCTGAACGAAGGCTGGGACAGCCCGCATACCACGGTGCTGTTCATGGCGCGCCCGACCATGTCCAAAACGATCTATTTGCAGCAACTTGGCCGTGGCACACGCCGCTGCCCGGGCAAAGAGGATCTGCTGGTGATTGACTTTGTGGACAACGCCAATATGTTCAATATGCCCTACAGTCTGCATCGGGTGCTGGATATTTCAAAATATCAGCCCATGGCGTATGTGCTGGCACCGGAGAACAAGCGCAAGCTAGATCAGGATATGCTGTTTCAGGGCGAAAAGCCGGAGGCATGGCTGGATGTGCCAATTGATGTGTCCGACTATGAGATCATCGACCTTTTCAACTGGCAGAACAGCGTCAAGGACATGATCTCGCAGCTCGAGTTCGTCCGGATGGTGGATGTGCAGTCCGAGACAGTGGAGCGCTACATCAAGGACGGAAAAGTCAAACCTGACCTTTCGATTCCCTTTGGTGATAAGCGGATGTTCCACTATTTCCGGGAGGAAAGCATCTGCAACATTGCGAAACAGTATGGCTGGGATCTCATTACGCCGCAGAATATGGCGGACAAGTTCATGAAGTTCATCGAAACGATGGACATGAGCTACTCCTACAAGCCGGTGCTGCTCAAAGCAATCTATGAGTATATGGACACCAGCGGCAGAGTCGCTCTGCCGGACGTGGTGGACTACTTCATCGACTTCTACGAGGACCGCAAGGCGCACGGGATGATCGCAGAGAAATCCACCAGCATTTATCAGAAGGGCGGTTATACCCGGAAGGATGTGGAGAAGAACATCCTCTCCAACCCCTTCAAGCGCTTTGAGGATATGCGATTCTTGATGCGCTGCAAGGACGTGGAGACTATCGAGGTGAACCCGATCATCTTCCGCAAGCTTACACGGGAAGATTGGCTGCATATTGTGGATGTCTGCGATAAGAGCCTTGAAAAATATTATTTGCGGCTCAAAAAATGATATGAACTTCGATAATTGACTGCGGGTGACGTGCATGATGAAAATAGTGAGAAATATGATCCGGTGTAAAAAGTGCAGGGACGTTATTGAAAGCTGCACTGTACATGATTTCAAATTTTGTTCTTGCGGATCGTGTGCAGTCGATGGCGGGCATGAGTATCTCCGTAGGTGTGGAAACCCGGAAGACTGGGAAGAATTATCTGAAACGCAAAGTGTAGATGATTGAAAATTAAGCTGAACACAATCTTTGGAGCAGAAGTTCAACGGCGCGCAAAAGCTCTTGACCCTTAATAAAGAGGCCAAGAGCTTTTTACATCTTGTTTGGGAACATAAAAGAAGGTACAATGGTAATGCAACTGTGAAAGACCAATTTGGGCTTATAAAATAAAAAACTGCTTTGGAAGTGTTTGGATTTGTTTGACATAGATGTACCTTAAAAGTGCCGTTTGTATAGGACCACTTTATTCTTTGAATTATCACTACACTTTTCCGCTTATATTAAAGAATGTAAGCCGGTAATACTTGACGTATGATATAACGTTTGCTACAATAAAATTGATGACAAATGTTATACTTGCGGGAGGTGTCCGATGAACACGGTCTTTGAGATTCGTTCAGCTTTACAATGGAGCCAGTCGAAATTGGCGGATGAAATCGGAGTGTCCTTTGCAACCGTAAACCGCTGGGAAAATGAAAAATCTACGCCGAATCGTCTTGCACAGGAGAAAATGCTTGCGATTTGCGAAGAAAATCATATCACGTTGGCTGAAATTATACACGATGCTATTATCGGAGATGCTACAGAAATCTCTGCTATGCATCCGGATAAAATGGTTTTATACCATGGCTCCAAATCAGGCATTCAGGGGAAAATCAAACCAGCCAGCCGTAACCGCTGTGACTTCGGAGCTGGATTTTATATGGGAACGGATCCGCTCCAGCCGCTTACGCTGATCTGTGACTATGAGCAATCTGTTTTTTATATTTTATCGGTTGATCCTCATAGCTTAAAAACTTTGGACGTTCCGGCTGATATTGAATGGGCTATGCTGGTAGCATATCATCGTGGTAGAATGGAAGCCGCACGAGGAACGAAGTTCTTCCAGAAGTATCAGGAGCTGGATAAAGGCTACGACATGGTGATTGGCAGCATTGCAAATGATAGAATGTTCTATGTTCTGGATAGCTTTTTTGAAGGAACGATTACCGATACGGCATTGGTGAAAAGTCTGTTTGCGCTGAAACTTGGACGTCAGTATGTTGCTATTACGCAGAAAGCCTGTGATGCGGTCAAGATCGAGCGTGAAATCCAATTGCTTTGGATGGAACGGCAGGCACTGAAGAAGGCCAGCGAGCAGAACCGTAGTAATGGCATTGCATTTGCAAACCAAATCTGCAAGGAGTATCGTAGAGAAGGCCGCTTTTTTGATGAAATCCTTGATGGTGCAAAGCAGAGAAGGTGAATCGTTATGGATCTGATTCAATTGAAACTATGCGATATTCAGGGCCGCTTGTTTGAGCTTTCTTTGCAAGCAGACTATGACAGCGAGGATTTCATGAAGCGGTTCATGCGCTCTAAGGTTGCCCGTGATCTTGATTCAGAGTACAACCGGATGCAGTGGGCGGGAGAAGAATATCTTCTGGAGGAATTTGCAGACGAGTGCCCTCAGACGCAAAAGAGCAATGCCCGGTATGATAGAGAAGTAATGTATTGGACAGGCTACCTTTACCGTTATTGGCACATTCTGACCAACGAACCCAGCAGAGAGATTTATGCGCAGGCTCCGGCGAAGACCATGAACACAAACTATCTGATGTTCCACACCATGGCTCCAGAGCTGGCAATTGAAGACTTGAAAGAACTGCACCAACAAAAGAAACAATCTAAAAAACAAAAATCGAGAAAACCAGAACAGCAGATTTAGTGCCGGGTAAAAGCTGCCGTTTGTAGCAGATCTGTAGCAAATCGAGCCCATTTAACGAATCATCGCTCTAAAAATCGAAAAGTCATCATGCATCACACGCAGGGGGTCTGGGGTTCGGGTGTTTTTGCTCCCGGGATGTTTGCGTTTGCGCAACAGCCCGGGAAACAGGCAAAGACAGGAAAACCGCGCAGATCACGTTCAATAAACAAAGAAATGGCTGCTGCACCGGGAAGAAACCCTGTGTAGCAGCCATTTTTATTATGGTATAAGATCAGTCCTTCTTCTCGGCGGTGCGGGCAAAGAAGTTGGCGAGGACGGCGCCGGAAATGTTATGCCACACCGAGAACACAGCGCCGGGGATGGTTGCCAGCGGATACTGTGCAAAGTGGGCAGCGGCCAGAGAGGTGGCCAGACCGGAGTTCTGCATACCGACCTCGATGGAGATCGCGCGGCACTTGGTGGAATCCAGCTTCAGCAGCTTGCCCACACCGAAGCCGGTGAGGTAGCCCAGCAGGTTGTGCAGGATGACTACGGCAAGGATCAGCAGGCCGCTGGTCATGATCTTGGCGGAGTTTGCAGAAACAACAGCGCAGATGATGAGCACGATGGCGGTGGTGGAGACCAGCGGCAGCACGCGGATGGCGTTCTGAGTGAAGGCGTGGAAGAAGTGGTTGACCACAAAGCCCAGTGCGATGGGCACCAGCACTACTTTGACGATGGACAGGAACATATTTACAGGGTTCACATCCACGCGCTGGCCGGCATACAGCAGGGTGAGCAGGGGGGTGAGGAAGGGAGCCAGCACGGTGGAAACGGCAGTCATACCAACGGACAGTGCAACGTCGCCCTTGGACAGATAGGTCATCACGTTAGAGGAGGTGCCGCCGGGGCAGGTACCCACAAGGATGACGCCGATAGCCAGCTCGGTGGGCAGGTGGAACAGCTGCGTCAGCGCCCATGCAAGGAAGGGCATCAGGGTGAACTGCGCAATGCAGCCGATGATCACATCCTTCGGGCGGCTGAACACCACCTTGAAGTCCTCCGGCTTCAGGGTAAGACCCATGCCGAACATGACGATGCCCAGCAGGGTGTTGACCCATGCGGTCTTTACCACGCTGAAGGTGCCGGGGAACAGCAGAGACAGTGCCGCCACCACAATGACGATGGCGGCCATGTACTTGCCCACAAAGTCGCTTACTTTTTCCAATGTTTTCATGATAAACTCTCCTTTTTCCTGAACACTTATTTTTGCGGATGCAAAGGCAATGAAACATCCGGAAAATGGCTTTCCCGCAAACAAAAACGCCTTTGCCCCTTACGGTTCGTAAGAGACAAAGGCGTATAAATTCCTCTGCGGTACCACTCTTATTGCCGGTGCAAAGCCCGGCCCCTCAGTGCGCATCCAACAATGCGCGGCCCGTGATAACGGGGGCCTGCCGTTCCCGCTTACTGGGGCGGATCCACCGCCCATTCAGCCGGAAAGCTCGGAGAGGATCTTCCCACGGACGCCCTGCACTGCCTTACACCAAACCGGCAGCTCTCTGCGGCATTCTTTCCGGGTACTCTTTCTCGTCATAGCCGAATATTTCACTGCCACGGAGTATACTCCCCCGGGGGACTGAAGTCAAGGGATATGACCCGTCTGTTTTTTCATCTGGCTCATATCATGAATGAAAGCAGCTCATGCGATGACTGCCTCGGCCAGCTTTGCCGGGCGTGGATCCTTTATAAAAAAAGTGAAGTGACCGCTGGCCACTTCACCTTTTTGTGTCTCGTGTATTTTTGCTGTTACAGGATGCGCACCCGGATGACGGCGGGGATGCTGCTCAGCTTTTCGCTCAGGCGGGCATCCACGGCGCCGGTGGCGTCCAGCATGGTGTAGGCCATGTTCTTTTTGCTCTTGTTCACCATGTTTTCAATGTTCAGGCCGGCTTCGGTGGTCAGGGCAGTGATCTGGCTGATCATGCCCGGCTCATTCTTGTGGATGATGCAGATGCGTTTGCCGCCGGCGCGGGGCTGATGCACCTCCGGCAGGTTGACCGAGTGGGTAATGTTGCCGTTGCGCAGGTAATCGCTCAGCTCCTGCGCCGCCATGATGGCGCAGTTGTCCTCGGCTTCCGGAGTGGAAGCGCCAAGGTGCGGGGTGCACACGATGCCGGGACGGCCCAGAATGTCTTCGGAGGGGAAGTCGGTCATGTAGCCGGACACCTTGCCGCTGTCCATGGCTTCCAGCAGGGCGGCGGTGTTCACCAGCTCGCCGCGGGCGTAGTTCAAAATCTTGACGCCGTCCTTGCACAGGGCAAGGGTCTGGGCGTTGATGGTGTCCTTGGTGGTGGGCAGGTAGGGCACATGGATGGTGATGTAGTCGCACAGGGGCAGCATATCGTTCAGGTTTACGCAGTGGTGCACCTGACTGCTCAGGTTCCATGCTGCTTCAATGGAGATGTAGGGGTCGTAGCCGTAGACCTCCATGCCCAGCTCGATGGCGCAGTTTGCCACCCGGGAGCCGATGGCACCCAGACCGATGACGCCAAGGGTCTTGCCCTTGATCTCGTTGCCCACGAACTGCTTTTTGCCCTTTTCCACGCTCTTGGACATGGCCGGGTCACCGGCCAGTCCCTGACACCACTGGGCGGCGGCGGCCACGTTGCGGCTGCCCGCGATGAGCATGCCGATGACCAGCTCTGCCACGGCGTTGGCGTTGGCACCCGGGGTGTTGAACACTACGATGCCCTGCTCGCTGCAGCGCTCCAGGGGGATGTTGTTCACACCCGCACCGGCGCGGGCGATGGCCAACAGGTTATCGTTGAAGGTGGTGTTCAAAAGGTCGGCGCTGCGCACCAGAATACCGTCCGGGGCGTCGGCATCCACCGTGACATCGAACTGGTTCTTGGGCAGCTTTGCCAGCCCCACCGGGCTGATGGCGTTGAGCGTTTTGATGGTGTACATATCTGAAACCCCTCTTTATGCATTCTCTTTGCGGAACTTCTCCATGAAGTCCACCAGCTTGTCCACGCCCTCGGCAGGCATGGCGTTATAGATGGAAGCACGCATACCGCCTACCAGACGGTGACCCTTCAGGTTCACAAAGCCCGCCTCGGCGGCTTCGGCGCAGAACTTTTTGTCCATGTCTGGGTTGGGGCTGGTGAAGGTGACGTTCATGGTGCTGCGGTAGCGGTGCTCCACAGGGTTCGTGAAGAACTCCTGCCCGTCCAGATAGTCGTACAGCACCTTGGCCTTGGCTTCGTTGATCTTCTGCATATTGGCCAGACCGCCGATGTCGTTTTCCAGATACTTGAGCACCAGACCGGTCATGTAGATGCACCAGCACGGCGGGGTGTTGTACATGCTGTCCTTCGCCAGCAGGGTGGTGTAGTTCATCATGGTGGGCACGTTATCTGCGGCGTGACCCAGCAGGTCGTCCCGGATGATGGCAATGGCCATACCGGCGGGGGCTACGTTCTTCTGCACGCCAAAGTAGATGCAGCCGTACTTGCTGACATCCACGGGCTTGGAAAGGATCATGGAGCTCATATCTGCCACCAGCGGCACGCCCTCCACCTGCGGCAGCTCCACATACTGGGTGCCGAAGATGGTGTTGTTCTGGCAGATGTGGATGTAGCTGGCGTCCTTGTCGTAGTTGATAGCGTTTACATCCGGGATATAAGTGAAATTTTTATCCTTACTGGATGCTACGATCTTGGCCTCGCCGAACTTGGCGGCCTCCTTGGCAGCCAGACCCGAGAAGTTGCCGGACACGATGTAGTCTGCCTTGCCGGTGGTCATAAAGTTCAGCGGCACCATGGCAAACTGCTGGGTGGCGCCGCCCTGAAAGAAGCCCACTTTGTAGTTATCGGGAATGTTCATCACCCGGCGCAGGGAAGCCTCGGTGTCCTTGATGATGGCATCGAACCACTTGCTGCGGTGGCTCATCTCCATCACGCTCTGACCACTGTCGCCGTATTCCAGCAGCTCGGCCTGAGCCTGCCGCAGCACCTTTTCGGGCAGCATGCTGGGGCCTGCGCTGAAGTTATATACTCGTGCCATAATGAACCTCTCCTTTTCCTGTGATACACCTATTACGCAGCACCGCCGTTTTTGCGGTGCGTCTGTTACTTTCTGTAGCCGTAGTATACCGGTTTTTCCATGCCGAAAACAAGAGCATCTTTGCACAAAGATATGGCCCCCACACCCTGCCTGAGGGCACAAAGCATACAAATGTGCACCATGCAAGGACAAAATATAAGACAATTGTAAAAGACATGTGCTATCCCTTGGCTTCATGCGGATTTTCCACTCTTGCGCCTTTGGCAGAAATGCGGTATACTGGGAAAGCTGAGACAAATGTAAAAGATTATTGTGGAGGTAAAATAGATGTACGGCTTACCGGATACCCTGCGGCCGCTTTCGGCGGCGGAAGAACAGGTGATGCTTGCGGTGTGGGCGTGCCCGGGCGCGGCGGCGCGGCGGGACATCAGCCAGAAGCTCAAGGCCACCGGCTGGGCGGCAGCCACGGTGCTGAATTTTCTCTACCGGTTGGAGGAAAAAGGCTGGGTCAGGTCGGCAAAACAGGGCAACTGCAACGTGTATGTGCCGCTGGTCACCCGGCGGGCTTACGGCGTGTACTGTATGCGGCAGCGGCTGGATACCCTGTTTGACGGCGACCTTGCCGCCGCCGTCCATGCGCTGGTAAGCGAGAGCGGCTGCTCCCAGAGCGCCTTGGAGCAGGCCATCCGGGTGTTGGAGGAGAAGCATCAGGAGACGGAGGAGTACGATTTGTACGACCCCTACGGCTGAATTGTTTCATATTTTTTTACAAAATGTTGGTTGACAGCGAAATATCCGTTCTGTAATATAAAAGCTATTAAAAAATGAGAAACTGATATGGACGAACAGGAAAGGAGCAGCCAGACACATGGATCATTTGCAGAATGTATTAAGCTACTTCGACCAGCAGCAGCCCCTTTGCGCAGAGCATGACCGCATCCCCAAGGATCTTTACCGGGAGTTCGGGGTCAAGGCTGGTTTGCGCGACGAGACCGGCAAGGGCGTGCTAGCAGGTCTGACCAACATCTCGGACATCCGGGCGTTCCAGTATGTGGACGGGGTCAAGCACCCGGCAGACGGTCAGCTGCTGTACCGCGGCTATGACGTAAAAGACCTCATCAACGGCAGCCGCGGCAGCCGCTTTGCCTTTGAGGAGGCGGGATATCTGCTGCTGTTTGGTCAGCTGCCCACCCCGGAGCAGCTGGAACAGTTCTGCGCGGTGCTGGGCGAGTGCCGCACCATGCCCACCAACTTTACCCGCGATGTCATTATGAAGGCACCCAGCCACGATATCATGAACAGCATGGCGCGCAGCGTGCTGACGCTGGCCTCCTACGACCCCAAGGCGGCAGATTTAGACACCGCCAACGTGCTGCGCCAGAGCATCCAGCTGGCGGGCATCTTCCCCATGCTGGCGGTATACAGCTACCACGCCTATAATCACTACGAAAAAGACGCCAGTATGTATATCCACCGCCCGGACCCCAGCCTTTCCACCGCAGAGAATTTTTTGCGGATGCTGCGCCCAGATATGCAGTACACCCCGCTGGAAGCCCGCGTACTGGACGTGGCGCTGCTGCTGCACGCCGAGCACGGCGGCGGCAACAACTCCACCTTTACCACCCGCGTGGTCACCTCCTCCGGCACCGACACCTACTCGGCCATGGCGGCGGCGCTGTGCTCCCTCAAGGGCCCGCGCCACGGCGGTGCAAACCTGATGGTCATGCACATGATGCAGAACATCCGGGACAACCTCCACGACCTTGAGGACGACGAGGAGCTGGAAGCCTACCTGAAAAAGCTGCTCCACGGTGAGGCCTTTGACCGCAAGGGTCTGATCTATGGTATGGGTCACGCCGTCTACTCCCTCAGCGACCCGCGCGAGGTGGTGTTCAAGGGCTATGTGGAGCAGCTTGCCCACGAAAAGGGCCGGGACAAGGATCTTTCCCTCTATACCCGCATCGAGCGCATGGCACCCCAGCTGATCGCGCAGGAGCGCAAGATCTTCAAGGGCGTCAGCCCCAATGTGGACTTTTACAGCGGTTTTGTGTACGAGATGCTGGGCATCCCAATGGAGCTGTACACCCCGCTGTTTGCCGTGGCGCGCGTCATGGGCTGGAGCGCCCACCGCATCGAGGAGCTGCTCAGCGCCAACAAGATCATCCGCCCGGCCTACAAGAGCCTTGGCGGCACCCACGATTATATCCCGCGCAGCCAGCGGGCATAAAGGGAGGGCACCAGCATGGAAGAGTTACAGCAGCATCAGGGGGAATGGTTCTTCCTCCACGAGCTCAACGTGGATAAGGTGTTCAGCACCATCCAGCGGGCAGATTATCTCATCCTGTATTATATCAAGGTAGAGCAGGAGGCACATCCCGGCGAAAAGCTCTATCTTGCCGACCTTGCCGCCGCCATGGGGCTGCGGGTGACCGAGCTTTCCAAGGGCATCGAGAAGCTGCAGGACAGCGGCTTTGTGACGTGGAAAACCGACCGTGAGGCCGGGCGCACCTATGTGGAACTTTCCAGCAAGGCGGTGGAGCTGATGGCGGAGGAGCAGGCGCTTTTGCAGCGCTGCTACCGCCGGATGCGCACGGAGCTTGGAGACGAAGAGCTGCGCCGTGCCGCTGCCACCATGCAGCGCGCTACTGCCATTTTGAAGGAAGAGCGGGAGAAGGAGTTCCCGGCAGCGCAGTAACGATTATGAAAGAAAGATACCGGACAGCTTTGTAGGCCGCCCGGTATCTTTCTTTTTATAAAAATATTTTTATTTGATGCAGCTTGCGCAGGGGGTATAGCCTGCGGCAATGGCTTCGTCATAGCTGGAAAAGAGGACCTGGTTCTTTTCCGCAGGCAGGTTGGGACAGGTGGGCAGGTGGAACTTTTTGCTGTTCACGTTGCCGATGTAAGCCTGCTGTGCGGTGCTGGAGGACGACGGGTCGGTGGGGTTCAGTTGGCTGTCCGGCACAAAGCGCTCGGTGCCCACGGTGAAGTTCTGACCGTCGCTGCCAATGGTGATGGTGCCCTGCAGGTCGGTGCGGTAGACGTCCACCTTTGCGTCCCGCAGAATGCTTAACGTCTCCTCGTGGGGATGGCCGTACTTGTTGCCTGCGCCGCAGGAGATGACGCCCATTTCCGGCAGAACAGCGTTCAGAAACAGGTATCCGGTGCTGGTGCTGGAGCCGTGGTGCCCTACTTGCAACACATCGGCTTTCAGGTTGGCACCGCTGTTCACAAGGTCGGTCTCGGCGGTATTTTCCATGTCGCCGGTCAGCAGGAAGCTGGTGTTGCCGTAGTCGATGCGCAGCACCAGCGAGGTGTTGTTGGTGTCGCTGTACCCGGTCACCGGGCCTAGCAGGGTAACAGTGGCGCTGCCCAGCGGCCAGACCGTGCCCACGGAGGGCACTTCCAGCTGTAAGCCCTGCTGCTGGGTGTATTTGACAAAATCATTGAAGCATTTGGTGCTGCTCTCGGTCACCGGGCTGTAAGCGTGTCCCGCCGGGAACTTTGCCATTACGGCGGCAAGCCCGCCCACATGATCCTCGTGGGCGTGAGAGCAGAACACATATTGCAGCTGCTCCACCCCCTGCTTTTGCAGGTAGGAGACCACCAGACTGCCGTCGTCCACATTGCCGCCATCGTAGAGCATGAACTGTCCGTCACACTCTACCAATACGCTCAGCGCCTGCCCTACATCAATGAAGTGCATCTCAAAGGGCTGACTTGACCCGGTGGAGGGCTTGACGATGTGTCCGCCGCTGTCGGGCAGGCTGTCACAGGCGGTAAGCCCCAGCGCCAGCACAGCGGCCAGCGCCAGCGCAGCCAGCCGCAGGAACAGGCGGCGGGGGAGTAGGGTTACTTTTTCTTCTTTCCGGTTTTCCACGTTGCGGCCTCTTTCTGTTGATTATTCTTGGGTTTGTGGCCGGGCGCAGAGTTGGGCGCAAAGCGTGCGCCCGGGCTGGGCTGACGGCCTGCCGGGGCAGTAGCACGGGCGTTTTTGCCGGTACTGCGTCCCTTCTGGCTGGGGTGTACGGTATAGGTGCCATCGTTGTGGATGGTCACTTCGGCGCTCTCTGCCCGGCGGGCAGTGCGCTGTATGGCGCGGCGGCCTGCGGCGGGCACCAGCAGGGGAATCAGGTCCTCCCGGTGGGTCAGCTGCAAGGCTTTGACCACCTTTTCGGCGTTGCGGGGCTCGTAGTATTGCAGCAGTGCGCGCTGCAACGCCTTGCCCTCGGGGGTCTTTTCCACAAATACCGGCTTGAGGGTGTAGGGGTCAAGCCCAGTATAGAACATACAGGTGCTCACGGTGCCGGGGGTGGGGTAGAAGTCCTGCACCTGCTCCGGGCGCATGTGGTTCTTGTAAAGGTACTCGGCCAGATAGACCGCGTCCTTCAGGGTGCTGCCCGGGTGGCTGGACATGAGGTAGGGCACCAGATACTGTTTTTTGCCCGCCTTCTTGCTCAGCTCGTAGAACTTATCCTTGAACTTGTTGAAGGTCTCGATGGGCGGCTTGCCCATGTAGGCAAGGGTGTTAGGGGCGCAGTGCTCCGGGGCAACCTTTAACTGGCCGGACACATGGTACTCCACCAGCTCCTTGAAGAAGGTATCGTCCGGGTCAGCCATCAGGTAGTCGAACCGGATGCCGCTGCGGATGAACACCTTTTTCACGCCCGGCAGCTCCCGCACCCGGCGCAGAATTTTGAGGTAGTCGCTGTGATCCACGATCATGTGGGAGCAGGTGGTGGGGGCAAGGCAGTGCTTGCCGCCGGTGCACATCCCGCGCAGCATCTGCTCGCGGCAGGAGGGGAAGCGGAAGTTTGCGGTAGGGCCGCCCACATCGTGGATATAGCCCTTGAAATCCGGCTCGTGGGTCATGCGCTCGGCTTCCTCCACGATGCTGTCGGCGCTGCGGCTGGTGACCCGCCGCCCCTGATGCAGCTGGATGGCGCAGAAGTTGCAGCCGCCGAAGCAGCCGCGGTTCTGGATGATGGAGAACTGCACCTCGCGGATGGCGGGCACGCCGCCCATGCTCTCGTAGATGGGGTGATAGCGGCGGGTGTAGGGCAGGGCGTACACCTTGTCCAGCTCTCCGCGCACCAGCGGCTTTGCGGGGATGTTCTGCACCAGATACTTTTCGCTCTGCTTCTGCACGATGATCTGGCCGCTGACCACGTCCTGATTGTCCATCTGGATGCGGCAGGCCTTGGCGTAGGCGGTCTTATCGCTGGCCACCTTTTTAAAACCGGCGCACTCCACATACCGCTGGGGCAGGTGGTCGAAATCGGTCAGGTAGCAGGTGCCGTTCACGTCCGTGATGGTCTCCACCGGCTCTCCGGCGGCCAGACGGCGGGCGATCTCCACGGTCTGGTGCTCGCCCATGCCAAAGCTGATGAGATCCGCGCCGGAGTCCTCGGCGATGCTGGGCAGCACGGTGTCCAGCCAGTAATCGTAGTGGGCAAACCGGCGCAGGCTGGCCTCCAGACCGCCTAAGATCACCGGCAGGTCGGGGTAAGCCTGCTTTGCAAGCTTTGTGTACACGGTGGCGCTGCGATCCGGGCGGGCACCGGCCTTGCCGCCGGGGGAGTATTCATCCTCGGCGCGGGGAATTTTTGCCACGGAATAGTGGCTGACCATGCTGTCCACGTTGCCGCCGCCAATGAAAAAGCCGTACTTGGGCTTGCCGAACCGCTTGAAGTCCTCGCAGTCGGTATAGCGGGGCTGCGCCAGCACGCCCACTTTGTAGCCCTCGGCCTCCAGCAGGCGGCTGATGATGGCGGTGCCAAAGCTGGGGTGGTCCACATAGGCGTCACCGCCCACCACCACAAAGTCCAGCTGCTCCCAGCCCCGGGCTTCCATGTCCGCCCGGCTGATGGGAAGAAATTCGGTGTAGATCTGGGGAGTAGAATGTTCCATAGTGCTCCTTTATTATTCCTCCGGTTGGTTCATCTGCATTTCCAGCCACTGCTGGCGGCTGATGAGCACGGCGCGGGGCTTTGCGCCCTCGTAGGGGCCGATGATGCTCTTTTGTGCCATCTCGTCCATGATGCGGGCGGCGCGGGCGTAGCCCAGCTTGCAGCGGCGCTGCAACAGGCTGGTGGAGGCCTGACCGGCATCGATGACCACATCCACGGCCTGCTTGAACATGGGGTCGGAGCCTGCGTCCTCCTCGGCGTCGGCACCGCCGCCGCCCTTTTTGCCGTCCTGAATGGCGTGCTTTTCCATGGCCTCGATCATGGCTTCGTCGTACTGCACGGTGGCGCTGGATTTGATGAAATCCAGCACACGGCTGATCTCCTCATCCCGCACAAAGGTGCCCTGAATACGGGTGGGCTTGGGTGCGCCCACGGGCATAAAGAGCATATCGCCCTGACCCAGCAGCTTTTCTGCACCGGCACCGTCCAGAATGGTGCGGCTGTCCACCTGACTGGACACCGCAAAGGCGATGCGGCTGGGGATGTTGGCCTTGATCAGGCCGGTGATCACGTCCACGCTGGGGCGCTGGGTGGCAACGATCAGGTGCATACCGGCGGCACGGGCTTTCTGGGCGATGCGGCAGATGGAATCCTCCACGTCCTTGCCCACCACCATCATCAAATCGGCCAACTCATCGATGATAATGGCGATGTAGGGCATCTTTTCCAGCTCCGGCTGCTCGGCAGCCAGCTTGTTGAAGGACTTGATATCGCGCACATTGTTCTCCGCAAACAGGCGGTAGCGGCGCTCCATCTCCTGCACCGCGCTGCCCAGTGCACCGGCGGCCTTGCGGGGCTCGGTGACAACGGGCATCAGCAGGTGGGGGATGCCGTTATACTCGGCCAGCTCCACCACCTTGGGGTCGATGAGCAGCAACTTCACGTCCTCCGGGCTGGAGCGGAACAGCAGGCTCATAATGATGCTGTTCACGCACACGGATTTACCGCTGCCGGTGCTGCCTGCGATGAGCAGGTGGGGCATCTTGCACAGGTCGGTCACCTGCGCTACACCGGCAATGTCCTTGCCAAGGGCGATGCCCAGCGGCGAGGTCATGCGCAGAAAACTCTGGCTCTCAAAGATGCTGCGGATGGAAACGGCGGTCTTTTTGTGGTTGGGCACCTCGATGCCCACGGCGGGCTTGCCGGGGATGGGGGCTTCCATACGCACGTCTGCCACCGCGAGGTTCAGGGCGATATCGTCCGCCAGCGAGGTGATGCGGCTGATCTTCACGCCCGCCATGGGCTGCAGTTCGTACCGGGTGACAGAGGGCCCGCGGGAGATATCCAGCACCCGGGTGCGCACGCCGAAGCTTTCCAGCGTGTCCACCAGCTTCTGAGCGTTGGCCTTCAGCTCCTCCTGCGCGCCGGGGTCGCTCTCCTCCTGCGTTTTTTCAAACAGCTCGATGGGCGGGTACTGGTACTCGTAGCGGTCCACCGGCTCGGTCTCCTCGGCGGGGGCGGTGGCGGCTGCCTGCTCCGAGACAGCGGGCTTTTCCATGGCCGCTGCCACCAGCGAGTTGATGTCCTTTTCCTCCACCGGCTCGGCGGTGATGCTGATCCAGCCGTCCTCGTCCGGCGCAGAGCGGAACGCCACGGCGTTCTCGGCGCTCACCCGGGGCACGGCGGGCTGGATAGGCGCAGCCTCCGGCTGCGTGGGCATCTGCGGCTGCACCACCGGCGCTGTCGGCTGGACGATGGGAGCATCAAAAGCGGGGGCAGGGGAAGGCTCTTCCGGCTGCACGGCGTCCCTGGTAAAGAAATCTGCCGCAGCGGTGACTACCGGGTCTGCCA
>ERZ791919.240-NODE-240-length-67229-cov-36.767231_pt1 | contig 67229 bp, 61 predicted proteins | sample MGYA00510137_ERZ791919 | MGnify/ENA primary metagenome ERZ791919 (study PRJEB30046, sample SAMN00792059) | human gut metagenome | study: EMG produced TPA metagenomics assembly of the A metagenome-wide association study of gut microbiota in type 2... | reverse complement strand
CCACTTTTTCTCAAAAGTGAAAGCTTCTGCTGTATTATTGAAAATTGCTATAAATATACCATTGGGCTATCTTGCCTGCATGGCAAGAAAACGGACTTTTTACTGCAAGAGGTTTTTGCCCGATTGATCCTATATAATTATGCTTCGCTTATTGCGCGGAAAATATCTGTCCCACAGGAAAAACAAATCAACTTTTCGGTTGCTATACTTGTATGCAAACAATTCCTGAAAGGGAAAATCAGATCTGCTCAAATATTTGAAATATTGTCTAAGCATCTGTCGCCAATTAGGCCGGGGCGACAATATAAGCGTTATCAAAACCCTGTTTCCGCCATAGCTTTCCAATACCGGTTTTCTTAAAACAACTTACAATATTATGTAATTACAGATGTCCTCTGGACACCTGCTTTTGTCATGCGCAAAAAGGGCAGCTACCGCAAAAATAAGCTCTTTTGCTTACTTGCGGTAGCTGCTTTGTCCTTTGCGCAGGCTTAACTTAATGACATTGACTTGACAGGGGACACTTCATCCAGCTCCTCCGGGCCTGTTTTTCGTTTTTCTGCGGCGCTATTCGGCAGCGGGCCAGCAGCGCCGCGCACAGCTTGTGGAAAAACGACAAATTGACGCGAGTTAATTTGTGCAAAAGCAGTCTTGCATCTTTCACGAAAAAGGAGTATCCTTAGTTCAGAAAGGGAGCAATGCTCCAGCGGACAGCCATTTTCTATCGGCTTCCGCACCATACATGATGGGTCTTTCCGCCGTTGAACGGCAAAAGCACCCACTCCCGCCGCCGCATTTTCTTGCGGCAGGCTTCTGTCTCGACGCCTCAAAGCACTTGATCCCGTCTTGACAGTTTCTTTTTTCCGAATTATTAACGCGGGTCAATTCGCGTTGATAATACTAAAACATATCAGGAGGCTACAAAATGAAAAAAAGAGTATGGGCACTGCTTCTTGCGGTAGTGTTGGCATTCTCCGTTCTGGCCGGCTGCGCCAAGCAGGAGAACACTCCGGCGGACACCAAGGAGCCGTCGAACCAGACGGATCCGACCCCCAGCGGCGACGACAAGACCGACGCTCCGGCAGAGGCTTCACAGGACGTGTTCCCGCTGGCCGAGACCTACAACGTCAGCGCCTTCGCGTTCGGCAACACCGGCGAAGAGCTTGACAAGACCCTGACCATGCAGGTCATGGAAGAGCGCACGAACATCCACTGGGACATCTCCACCGCCAGCCAGGCGGAGCTTTCCGAAAAGCGCGGCCTGAGCTTCAACAGCGGCGAATATTATGATGTCTACATCAAGAGCGGCATCAGCGCCACCGAAGCCTTCCAGTACGGCTCTCAGGGCATCCTGATCCCGCTCAACGACCTCATTGACCAGTATATGCCCAATCTCAAGGCGCTTCTGGACGAGCAGGATCTCTGGAACCAGATCACCTCTGCCGACGGCAACATCTACGCTCTGCCGCAGCTCAACGGTCAGGAGCTGGCCGCTCCCGCCGTCTACATCAACCAGAAGTGGCTGGATAACCTCGGCATGAAGCTTCCCACCACGCAGGACGAGTTCCTGGACGTGCTCCGCGCATTTGTGAAGGACGATCCCAACGGCGACGGCGCGAACGACGAATACGGCATCTACTGCCCGTCCGGCGCTGTGGAATACACCCTGCCGCTGTTCGGCGTCGCCATGGACTACAGCACCTACAGCATGTATGACAACGGAAACGCCGTCTTTGTCCCGACCTCCGATGTCTACCACGACTTCCTCGCCTTCTGGGCGCAGGCCTACACTGAGAAGCTCATCAACCAGGACTGCTTCACCGCAAGCTGGGACGATCTGAACGCCATCGGCGCGACCAGCGACACGCTCGGCACCATTCCGACCTACGGCGCCTATCAGCACGTCGGCACGGAGCGTGACGAGGAGTACGTCGGCCTCAACCCCTTCAACGGCAAGCACACCATGCCCTCCGGCAACGGCCTTGGCTACGGTGCTCTGTGCATCACCGACAAGTGCACGAACCCCGAGCTGATCTGCCAGTGGGCGGACTACTTCTACTGCGAAGAGGGCGCCATCCTTGGCCGCATGGGTGTCGCGGGCGTGACCTTCTCTCTGGACGACAACGGCATGTATGACTGGATCACCGACGGCGAATGGGGCGGCGACATCACCAGCGTCCGCAACAAGGCCTGTATGTTCGGCTGGTATCCCGCGCCCCTTGCAAAGGCAAAGCTGTTTGACGAGGGCAACACCAACCCCGAGGAGCTCTTCCTTTACGAACAGCGCAAGGCCCTTCTGGAGTACGCTGCGGAACCGTATCCCACTCTGAACTGGATCGAGGACGAACTTGCCGAGCGCGCCGACCTCATCACGACCATCACCAGCTACTACTATGAGTACATGGCGCAGGTCATCACCGGCCAGCTCGATCTGGACGCCACATGGGACGAGTACCTGTCCAACATGGACGCCATGGGCGCCTCCCGCCTGCACGAGATCGATCAGGCTGCGTACACCCGCTATCTCGAGGGCTGAGCCCGTCTGATACCTTCCTAGTCCCCTAATTTCACACTTCTTCACAATGCTTCCGGGCGGGCCCCATCCGGGCGTTCGTCCGGAAGCATCGTGCGATGCATCAGAAAGGCAGGTGTGCGAAACATGCGCAGTCCCAAAGCGGCGCCGGACGCCGCCAGAGCGCCGCGCCTTGACCGGCCGAGCTTCGGCCAGCGTCTGCTCGCGGATATCCGGAAGAACTGGATCCTCTATGTCATGGTTCTGCCGGTGCTGGCGTATTATCTTCTGTTTTCGTATGTACCGATGGCCGGTATCCAGCTGGCCTTCAAAAAATACATGATCAAAAAGGGCATCTGGGGCAGTCCCTGGGTCGGCCTCAAAAATTTCTCCCGCTTCTTCAAGGGCTATAATTTCTGGACGCTGATCTGGAACACCATGGCCATCAGCCTCTACAGTCTTGTCGTCGGCACAGTCGTTCCGATCCTTTTCTCCGTCCTTATCAACTACGTCCGCCACAAGCGCTGGAAGAAAACGCTGCAAATGGTGACCTACCTGCCGTATTTCATCTCCAACGTCGTACTGGTTGGTATGCTGGCCATCTTCCTCGGCGACAGCGGCCTGATCAACGCGCTTCTTCAGCGGCTTGGTCTGGAGGCCATCCCGTTTTTGTCCTCCGGCAAGCTCTTCCGGAGTGTCTACACCTGGAGCGGTGTATGGCAGGGCCTCGGCTACAGCTCCGTCATTTACATCGCCGCGCTTTCCGGCGTGGATCCGCAGATCCACGAGGCGGCCATCGTGGACGGCGCTTCCATCTGACGCCGCATCTGGCACATCGATCTGGCCGAGCTTCGGCCGACTGTGCTCGTTCTGTTCATCATGAGCCTTGGCAACGTCATCAACGTCGGCTACGAAAAGGTCCTGCTGATGCAGAACTCGCTCAATACCTCCACCTCGGAGGTGCTTTCCACCTACGTTTATAAAATCGGACTGATCAACAGCGACTACGGCTTCTCGACCGCAGTCGGCCTGTTTAATTCGCTCGTCAGCATGGTGCTCCTTCTGGTCGCAAACCGCGTGGCCAAGAAGCTCGCCGGCTACAGCATCTGGTAAGGAGGCGCGGCATGAAAAATCGATCCGTACGCCCGCACCGCGGGATCCGCAACTCCCGCGCCGACCGCGTTTTCTACGGCGTCAACGGCGTCCTGATGGCGTTGACATTCCTGCTTTACGCATGGCCGCTCTGGTTCGTGCTGATCGCGTCCTTCTCCGACCCGAATCTCGTGCAGGCCGGTCAGGTGCTCCTGCTCCCGAAGGGCTTCCATCTCGGCGGCTATAAGCTGATCCTTGAATATCAGGATATCCTGCGCGGATATCTCAACTCCATTCTCTACACCGTCGTCGGCACTGCGTTGAACCTCGTCATGACCATCTGCGCCGCCTATCCTCTCTCTCGCTCGGATTTTCTTCCGCGCAAGGTGCTGACCGTCCTGTTCGTGTTCACCATGTATTTCTCCGGCGGCTTGATCCCGCTGTATTTGCAGGTCAAAAACCTCGGCCTCTACAATTCGCCGCTCGCCATGATCGTCCCAAGCGCGATCTCCATCTATAACGTGCTGATCCTGCGCAGCTTCTTCATGTACGGTGTCCCGAAGAGTCTGGAGGAGGCTGCACTGCTCGACGGCGCGAACACCGCCCAGATGCTCTGGCGCGTGATCCTGCCGCTGGTCAAGCCGACGCTGGCCGTGCTGGTGCTGTACTATGCCATCGGCCACTGGAACGACTATTTCAGCGCCCTGATCTTCCTCAAGGACAAGGAGCTGATGCCGCTGCAAACCATCCTGCGCGATGTGCTCATCACGGGCAAGATCGACATGGCCTCCAGCGGCATGGAGATGGAGGCCGTCATCCAGAAGCTGAAAACGGCGCAGACGCTGAAATATTCCGTCATCGTCGTATCCACCGTCCCTCTGATGCTGGTCTATCCGTTTATCCAGAAATACTTCGTCAAGGGCATTATGCTGGGCGCCGTCAAGGGCTGAGCGCCGGAAAAGGGAGAACTCTGATCCATGAAACCATACAATATCCGAATCGAATACGGTAAAACAAAGCCGTCGCAGCTCTGCATCCTCGAAAGCGCCGCGCCGCTTTTCAGCTGGGCGTGCGCAGCCGGAGACGGCGAGACGCAGGCCGCGTTTTCGCTCCGTGTGCTCCATGACGGCGAAGCCGTCTGGCAGACCGGCTGGCACGCCTCGCAGGAGCAGTCCTGCCGCTACGGCGGCCCGGCCCTGACGCCCGGCGAGGTCTATACGCTGGAGCTTCGGCTCCGCAGCGGCTGCGGCGCGGAGAGTGCGCCCGAATGCCGCCGCTTCTGTCCCGGCAGCGTGGACTGGGACGCCGAATGGCTCTTCGCCGACGGCGCGGCCAGCGACGCCGTGATCGACTTCGTCCACGATTTTACCTGTGAAAAGCCCGTCACAAGCGCGTGTCTGTTCGTGTGCGGCCTCGGCTACCACAAGGTCGAGCTGAACGGCGAGGCCGTCTTTGCCGAGCCGATGAATCCCGCCTACAGCCAGTATGACCGCCGCGCCTACTATTCGGTCGTGCCGGAGCTGGAAGGGGTGCTGCGTCCGGGCGTGAACCGCATCGGCGTGCGCGTCGCCGCCGGATGGCGGAGACCGGACAGCATCTGCTATAACCTCGTGCAGCGCATCGCCTCCTATACCGGCAAAACGCAGCTGAGCGCCATGCTGCGCATCCGCTATACGGACGGAAGCGTCGCGTGGCTCAAGACCGGTGAGGACTGGCGCTGGATGCCGGACGCGATCGTCTCCAGCGATATTTTCGACGGCGAACGCCGCGACCAGTCCCGCTTCGTCCCTGGCTGGAGCCTTCCGGAGACGCCGCTTGCCGAATCCTATCCCGTCTCGCTGACCGAAGCGCCCTGCGCCCGGCTCCAGCCGCAGACGCTGGAAGCGATCTGCGAACAGGAGACCTATCCCGCACGCACCGTCGCGGAGACGGCTCCGGGCGTCTGGAGCGCGGATTTCGGCCAGAATATGGCCGGTGTCTGCCGCATCCGCATCCCGCGAGACATCCCCGCCGGAACGGAGATCACGCTCCGGCACATGGAATTCCTCGACGAGGACGGGCGGCTCTATCTTCCCCAGCTGCGCAACGCCGCCAGCGTGGATACCTACATTGCCGCCGGAAACGGGCGCGACCCGGAATTCTGGCAGCCGGAATTCACCTATCACGGCTTCCGCTACGCCGAGGTGACGGGCTATCCCGGCCCGCTCCTGCGCGGCGATATCGAGGCGCAGAGCCTCTACACCGATGTTTTCTCCGACGGCTTCTTCACCTGCGGTGAGCCGCTCCTCAACACGATCTACAAGTGCAGCCTTCAAGGCGAAAAATCCAACATTCACAGCGTCCTGACCGACTGCCCGCAGCGCGACGAGCGCATGGGCTGGCTCAACGACGCGACCTCCCGCTTTGAGGCGACGCCCTACATCGCGGATGTGGGCCGTCTGTTCCCGAAGATCGTCCGCGACTGCATAGACGTGCAGGACGCCGACGGAAGCATCACCTGCACCGCGCCGTTCGCCTTCGGCTGCCGTCCGGCGGATCCGGTCTGCTCGTCCTATCTGCTGGCAGGCTGGGAGGCGTGGCTCCACACCGGAAATCTGGAAATTCTGGAGGAGGGCTTCGAGGGCTTTGTCGCATGGAACGCCTTCCTGCGCAGCCACAGCGAAAACGGCATCGTGGATTACAGCTACTATGGCGACTGGGCCGCTCCGGCCTACGCCTGCCAGAGCGAGGAATTCGCCGTCTCCGCCGTCACGCCGGGCATTCTTATGTCCACCGGCTATTACTACTTCAACAGCAGGCTTCTCGCGCAGATCGCCGACCTGCTCGGAAAGCCGGAGCGCGCCGAAGCCTTCCGCCGGGAGGCCGAGGGCATCCGCGAAGCGTTCCTGAAAAAGTGGTGGAACGCGGAGACCGGCTGCGTCGGCACCGGCTCTCAGGGCTGCCAGGCCTTCGCACTCTGGCTGGACATTCTCCCGGAGGAGGGCCGCCAGCGCGCCGCCGATCTCCTGCACAGCGATCTGGTCGAAAAGCAGTTCCGCTTCACGACCGGCAACCTCTGCACGCGCTATATGCTGGAGATGCTCGTGAAATACGGCTACGTCGAGGACGCCTGGACGCTGCTCACGCGCGAGGAATACCCCTCCATCGGCTTTATGATCCAGAACGAGGCGACGACCGTCTGGGAGCGCTTCGAGCTGAAAAAGAATCCGCTGATGAACTCCCACAATCACCCCATGTACGGCGCGGTCAGCCGCTGGTTCTTCGCCTGCCTTGCCGGTCTTACGCCGCTGGACGGCGGCTGGAAGCGCTTCGCTGTCCAGCCGTGCTTCCCGGAGAAGCTGCTTTCCGCCAGCGCGGGCGTCCCGACGCCCTACGGCGAAGCCGTTCTTCGCTGGGTACACCGCTACGGCAGCCGCTACGTCTATTTGCAGGTACCCTTCGGCACGACCGCCGTCGTCACGCTGCCGGGGCTCGGCACGTTTGAAGCCGGAAGCGGCTTCCACCATTGGGAGCTGCCGGAATGAACGGATATTTCGATCTGAAAATGGCCCTCGCGCCGGTCTGGCAGGGCGATATCATCCGTAACGAAAGCCTGCTTTTCACGCCCGATCCCGTGACCGGCGAAACGCGTCCCTGCCGTCTGCTGTGCGCGCCGGAGACCATTCTCCGCGTCTGCTCGGCGGACCTGCGCACGGAATATCTGCCGGATGTGGACTACCGCGTGGAAAACGGCTGCATCGTCCGCCTGCCGGAGGGACGCCTTCCCTTCTTCTCCTACGACGAGTATTTCCTTCCGCAGCCCGCCGAAATTCCCATTGCCAGCGTGAGCTGCCCCGGCCGCTTCGTGCGCTATGACCCGAGCGGCGCGGAGGTGCTCCGGCGGCAGGTCTGCGTCAGCTATACGCACCGCGGTCCCTGTCCCATTCAGCCGCCCGTCTCGCAGCTGCCGCTTCTGCCGCACACGGCGCAGACTCTGCGCGAGGGAAGGCCGCTGACCGTGCTTTTCTACGGCGACAGCTTCATGGAGGGCTGCGACGCCAGCGGACGGACGGGCCTTGCGCCGTATCTTCCGCCGCTGGACTGGCTCGTCACGATGGCGCTGGCCGACGCATACCGTCACCCCTCCATCCGCCGCATCAACACCGCCGTCGGCGGCACCACCAGCCGCTGGGGCCTTGAGCAGGCGAAGGATCGCCTCGCCGCATATGCGCCGGAGTTTGCCGTCATCCGCTTCGGCATGAACGACAGCGGCGCCGGGATCGAGCCGGAGGAGTACATTCGGAATCTGCGCGGCATTCTCGCCGCCGGACGGCAGGCCAACGCGCAGATGGAATTCCTGCTGCTGGCCTCGGAGACGCCGAACCCAGACTGCGAGGGCTGGACGCGCTTCCAGCGCGCCTATGAACAGCCGCTGCGCGAGCTGGTCCGGGAAACGCCCGGCTGCGGCTTTGTCTCGATCGCCGCGCCGTTTGACGCTGCCTCCGCCGCAAAGGGCTACCCCAGCCTCAGCGCCAATCTCGTCAATCACCCGAACGACTTCATGATCCGCGTTTACGCCGCCTCGATCGTACAGGCGCTTCTTGACGCGGGGACGGAGCTTGTGCAATAATAATGTAGGAATTCCGTAATTTTCCGCCGAAAGGGGCGCTGAACGCTCATGAAACCTACCCGGCTGGACGTCGCAAAGCTTGCAGGCGTGTCGCCTGCGACCGTATCCAACGTGATGAACAACGCGCAGAAGGTGCGCGGAGAGACCGTCGAGCGCGTGCAGGCCGCCATGGCCCAGCTGAACTATCAGCCGAACATGGTCGCCCGCAGCCTCACCACGCGCAAGACCATGCAGATCGGCCTTGTGCTGGAAAACATCCGCAACCCGTATTACGGCGAGATCGTGGAGCATTTTGAGGCCGCTGCCAGCGCCAGAGGCTACTTCGTCAATATCTGCATCGGCACACAGAACATCGACCACTATCTCGACAACTTCGTCACCCGCCGCCTCGACGGCGTTTTCGTGGCGGCGCTGCCGCACATGTTCGATATGTCCAAGCTCGACCAGCTCCTTGAAAACGACATCCGCGTGCTCGTCAGCGGAAACACGGATGTGGATTACCGGCGCTTCTCCTCCATCGAGAGCGACTACGCCGCCGCCATGCGGATGGCCGTCAAGCATCTGGCCGGACTCGGCCACAGCGAGATCGTTTACCTCAGCGGCCTGAGCCATGAGATGCGCTACGACCTCCGCTGCGACGCCTATCAGAAGCAGATGACAGAGCTTGGTCTATCTCCCGTGCTCATCGACGGCGACCCGCCCTATCAGACCGACGTCCGCGCGGGCTACCGGCAGGCCTCCCGCCTGCTCAGCAGCCAGACGCCCTTCACCGCCGTCATCTGCGGCAACGACCTAATGGCCATCGGCGCGATGCGCGCCTTCTTTGAACGCGGCCTGCGCGTGCCGGAGGATATCTCCGTCGTCGGCTTCGACGGCATCGACCTCGGCCGCTTCCAGACGCCGTCGCTGACCACGCTGGCCGTGGACGCGCGCGACTTCGGAGAGAAGGCGTTCGAGCTTCTCTACGCGTCCATGACGCAGGAAACGACCAGCTTTTATTCCAGCAAGCTGAAGCTGATCCAGGGCGAGTCCACGGCCCAGCGCCGCTGAACGCCCCGGTTCGATATCCAAACCAGACTATCATATGAAAAGGAGAACGACATCATGAAAACCATTCAGGATAAGCAGATCCTCGTTGCAGCCGACTTTGCGGGACTGGCGCTCAAGGACGCCGTCGTGCAGCATCTGAAGGAACGCGGCTGGACCGTCACGGACGTCGGCATGAAGGCCGACGATGCGGGCACACCCGAAATGTATCACCGCATCGGCCTGCGCGCAGGCGCCATGATCGCCGAGGGCGAATTTGAGCGCGCGATCCTCTTCTGCGGCACCGGCATGGGCATCCACATCGCCGCCAGCAAGTGCCCGCACGTTCACGCAGCCGTCTGCGAATCCGTCCCGGCGGCGCTCCGCTGCGTCACCGCCAACAACTGCAACGTCCTCGCCATGGGCGGCTTCTATGTCGCGCCGCGCACCGGTATGGCCATGGCCGACGCCTTCCTCGAGCACAAGCTCGGCGACGGCTACGAGGACTGGGAGGGCTTCTATGAGTTCCACAAGCTCGGCTATGACGAGCTGGAGCATTTCGACTACGAGGCCTACAAGGCAAACGGCTTCCAGCTCCCGAATCCCGGCAATGCACCGCTCGGCCCGGAGCCGCTCGGACACGCCTATTGATGCGGAGCGCATTTCATGGAATATATCAGCGAATGCCTGAAAACGCCGGTCGCCGGGACGTATGACGTGATCGTGGTCGGAGGCGGCCCCGCCGGTATCGGCGCGGCGCTGGCCTCCGCACGGCACGGCGCAAAAACGCTGCTCGTCGAGCAGTACGCCTTTCTCGGCGGCATGTGGACGGCGGGCATGGTCATCCCCATCTGGGACTGGGAAAACAAGGGCGGCATCATGCAGGAGCTTGTGGACGGCCTCCGGGAGACCGGCAGCATCTCCATGTCCGGCCCGCTGCTCGGCTTTGACATCGAGGCCATGAAGCTTCTGCTCGACCGCAAGCTCACAAAAAGCGGCGCAGAGCTTCTGTTCCATACCACATTCGCCCTCCCGCTCATGGAGGGAAGCCGCGTCTGCGGCGTGATCGTGGAGAACAAGTCCGGCCGTCAGGCCTACCGCGCCGGCTGCGTGATCGACTGTACCGGCGACGGCGACGTCGCCGCCCGCGCGGGCGCGCCGTTCCGTATCGGACGGGACGCCGACGGCGCGGTACAGCCCATGTCCCTGATGTTCAAGCTCGGTGAGATGGACTATGTGCAGGCCATGGACTATTCCGCAGGCCCGCTCAAGACGACCGACCTCTTCTTCCACATGGAGCACGCCGCGCAGGCCGCCGGACTGAAGGACTACGCCTTCAATTTCGACCGGCCCTACATTCTGATGCTTCCGACGCCGCATCAGGGCATCGCGGAAATGACGCACGTCCGCGGCAAGAGCGCACTCGATGCCCGGCAGCTCAGCGACGCGGAGCTGGAGGGACGTGAGCTTGTCCACGAGGCCATGACGTTCTTCACCTCCTACATGCCGCAGTTCCGCCACGCCATTCTCGAGCAGACCGCGCCGACCATCGGCATCCGCGAGTCGCGCCGCATTCTGGGCGAATATGAGCTGACGCTCGACGATCTCCTGACCGGCCGCCGTCAGCCGGACGGCGTCTGCGAATGCGCCTTCAACGTGGATATCCACCAGCCGGACGGCCTTTCGCAGGAGGGCTATGAATACCGCGTCCATCCCTACCACATTCCCTACCGCTGCCTGCTTCCGAAGCAGGTCGAAGGGCTTCTGGTCGCCGGACGCTGCATCTCCGGCAGCTATGAGGCGCACGCCAGCTACCGCGTCACCGGTGACTGCGTCGCCATGGGTCAGGCAGCCGGGACTGCCGCCGCGCTGGCCGCAGCCGGAGGCGTCACGCCGCGCGCACTGAACGCTTCGGAGCTGGTACAGGCGCTCCGCGCCGACGGCGTCCGCAATCTCGACCACTGATTATGCAGGATCCCCCGGGCCGTTCGATCCGGCCCGGGGGACTTTTCATACTTCCGTGCTTCTGCGCAGAATTCGTATTTTTCCGATTGCTTCTTCGCAACGCGCATGGTATGATATTTTCAAATCATCTGTGAGGAACTGCCATGACCGCTGTATACTATGCGCTGAGCTGCGTGCTCGGCTACCTTCTCGGCTCCATCAGCATCTCTATCCTGATCTCCCGTCACGTCTTTCATCAGGACGTCCGCCAGTCCGGCAGCGGAAACGCCGGCGCGACCAACGTCGCGCGCGTGTTCGGTCTTGGCGCGGGCGTGCTCACCTTCCTCGGGGATTTTGCCAAAACGCTGCTGGCCGCATGGCTCGGGAGCCTGCTCGGCGGCGTCATCGGCTCGTGCCTCGGCGCGGCCTTCGCGCTGATCGGGCACTGCTTCCCGGTCTACTACCGCTTCCGCGGCGGAAAAGCCGTCTCCGCCGGAGCCGCGGCCGCGCTCGTGATCGACTGGCGCATTTTCGTGCTGGCCATCGCGGTGTTTGCGCTCGCAGCGCTTCTGAGCAAGACCGCGTCCGTCAGCTCCATGTCCGCCGCTGGGATGGTCGCCGTCGGCACGATCCTCTTCGCGCCGTCCACCGCGCAGCTGCTGCTTGGCCTTTTCACCTGCGCGCTGGTGCTTTTTATGCACCGCAGCAACATCCGCCGTCTGATCGCCGGAACGGAGCCGAAATTCCATCCCGGCCACCGGCACGGAAAATAAGCCGCAGTCCCGTAATATGCAAATGCCGCCCTTTCGGGCGGCATTTGTTCAGCTGAGATATTCCGTCGGATCGACCGGCGTGCTGCCGGAGTAGACGGCAAAGTGCAGATGCGGCTCCTCGCCGGATTCCAGAAGGGCGGTCTCGCCGACCGCGCCGATCACATCGCCCGCGCTGACGCTGTCGCCGACGCTGACGGTCGGCAGCTCGGCCAGATTGGAATAATGCGTGGCGTAGCCGTCGGCGTGAGAGATCACCACGGTCATTCCGAGCGCCTCGTCCTCATAGACGGCGGCGACGGTTCCCGCACAGGAGGCCTTGACCGGCTCGCCGGAGACGGCGGCAAGATCGACGCCCTCATGTGTGCGCCAGTCGCGCGTCGTCGGGTTGTAGGCCAGCGCGTCCACGCTGTATTCCAGCAGCGTCGTGCCGGAGACCGGCCAGACGCGCACGGAGCTTGCCGCGGCCCGGACCGTCTCGTCCGGATCCGGCTTGGACGCCGGAGTCAGGTCGCCCGGGTCCTCCGCGGCGGCGGTGACGGCGGAGTCCTCCGCCTGCGCGGCGGGTTTGATTGGCTTGCTGCTCTCCGGCGCGGACGGCACCGTGGTGGTCGTGGCGACGGAAAGCGTTTCATCGTTCAGGGAATTCTTTTCCGAAATTGCGCTTCTGACAAAAATATAGCCCGAAATTCCGACTGCAGCAATGCACAGGAACAGGACTATGTAGTAGCCCTTTTCCTGAAAGAATTTCCGGAACGCGCCGGAGTTGGATCGTTCGTTGTTTTGCATTTCTTGCACCTCCGCTGAAAAGTATCGCCAGCTTCAGCGGGGCTTAAACATGCTCAGGAAATTTTTTGTGCAGTTTTTGCAAAATAGGCTTCCTGACAGTAGCGCAGGATGCGGCTTCGGGTGACGATCCCGATGAAATCGTTCTTGTCGTCGATCACGGGGACAAAATTCTGCTCTGCGGCGACGGAGATCAGATCCTCCACGCGGGTATCGACCTTGACGGGATGGATCACGCGGCGCGGCGTAAGCTCCCGGATGTAATGCGTCTCGGTCTGACGGATATCCGTGGCGCACATGCCCTTCAGCGCCCACAGAAGGTCGCCCTCGGTCAGTACGCCCGCATAGCTTCCGTCCGATTCCAGAACCGGAAGCGCGGAAAAGCCGGATTTCTCCATGCGTTCCATCGCCTGACGGAGCGTCGCCCCGGCATCGACATAGGAGCACATGGCCTTGGGCGTCAGAAAGAATAAGATGTTCATTGGGCTGCTTCCCTCCTCTTATGATAGTTTACCATAAGCGAGGGGTGGGAGGCGTGACGAATTTGTAAACTTACACAGAAAGCCCGTTCCCAGAATGGGAACGGGCCTTGCGTTATGCCGACGCCGCCGGATAACCGGCGGTACCTGTTTTCCTTTACGCCTCTTCCTGCGCGGCGGCTTCCTCGCCGGCAGGCTCCTGCGCCTCGGGGGCCTCCGCAGCGGACTGCTCCTGCGTCTCGGCGGATGCTTCCTCCGTCTCGGCGCACGCCTCCGCAGGCGTTTCCGGCTCCTCGTCAGGCTCCGCCGGGGCTTCCTCCACCGGTACGGCAGGCGTTTCCTCTGTCACCGGCGCTGCCGCCGGTGCGGAGGCCGCGCCCTCGGTGGGATCGTCCTCGTCGGCGAACAGTTCCTGCTCCGCAGCCGCCTCGATTACATGGCGGACGGCGGCTTCGCGCGCCTTCCGGCTCTCGTCGGTGAGGGCGGGCGCGTTGAAAAGCGTCACAGCCGTGGCGTGCTCGCCGTCGGAACGCTTTCTGCGGTAGACGCCCAGCAGCAGCGAATTGTAGCTGAATTCGCCGTCGTCATTGCGGTCGATCTCATAGGGAAGCAGCACGGCGGCCAGCGCGGCGGCCGCGCCGATCAGTCCGTATTTCCAGGATTTTTTCATAGGAATTCCTCCTTTTTCGCTTTTACCGCCCCATCATAGCAGCAAACACAGGGAATGTCAACAAACGCCGCCCGCGCGGGATCGCTTTCCGCGAAAGCGCAGGCGTTCAAAGGCTCCGCCGCGCACGGCAGGGGGCCGATATGCTTAGGGTGCAGCACCACATTTCCCCAAATACGGTGCTGCCTGATACTATGTCGCCGGATCGCTTAACATGCCTATTTTAGCGGACGCTCCCGCCGCCGCGCAAACCTCCCCGGGGGATGCTTTTGCCGCCGTGGGCGCATTTTTTACGCCTCCGGGTCGAATTTTTCGAAGATCGGGATAAGTCCCTCGGCCTCCGCCGTCAGCAGATCGTGCTTCGAGCGGATGGTCCACGCCACGCCCTGAATGCCCCAGAGCTTGAGGCAGAGGGCGTTGCTGATGCAGCTGCGATCCTCAAATTTGAAGGCGATGAAGTCCGGCTTTGCCAGCGCGTTTCCGATCAGCCCCGTTGCCAGCACCGAGCGCACCGGGTCGAGCGCGCCCTTGTCCTTCAGGAAGTTTTCCGCCAGCTGGCCCCGGCAGATGCCGGGCCGAAGCTCGCGCACGTCCGCGACGACCATCGGGTCGAAGGACTCGATGCAGAAAACGCCCTTGTAGGAGTCGAGCCGTTCGCAGACGGCCTTGGACAGCGCAAAATGATTGCCGTTCGCGGCCTTCAGCTCGATGATGAGCGGCGTCGTGTTTTCAAACAGCGCCAGCACCTCGTCAAACAGCGGAATGCGCTCGTCGGTGCCCTCGAGACGGTAGTTTTCCAGCTCCTCGCGTGTCAGATCCTCGATCTGCACGTCCGCGCCTGCCGTCCGCAGGAGGCTCGAATCGTGGATGACGGCCAGCGTGCCGTCCTTCATCAGATGCACGTCCAGCTCCGCGCCCCAGCCATGCTCGATGGCGCGCCGGAAGGCGGGCAGGGAGTTTTCCGGCACGACGGGCTTGTCGTGATAGCCCCGGTGTGCAAAGCGGTAACGGCGCAGGATCTCCAGATCCGGGTGCTTCGTCCGTCCGCGCAGCGAAACGGTATATGCCGCAGCGGTCAGCGCCGCGGCCTTCAAAACAGAGTGCTTTTTCATGAAAAATCAGTCCTCCATATCCTCAAACGCCTCGAGGCCCTTCTTGGCCGCGGCCTTGACGTCGCCATGCCGGACGAACAGCATCGTCACGAACGACAGCGCGACAAACAGCGCCGCATACGGGAAGAGCACGCGGTAATCGATCTGACGCATCAGCGTACCGGCCAGCACCGGCGTAACGACCTGCGCGGCCATGGACGCAGTGTAGTAATAGCCGGTAAATTTGCCGATGTCCGAGCCCTTGCACATCTCCACGACCATCGGGAGGGAGTTGACGTTGATCGCCGCCCATGCAAAGCCGACCAGCGCGAAAACGACGAACATCACGGGCGTGATGGTGGTATACATGGTCGTCAGCACATAGCCCATTGCAAAGCAGGCCGCCAGCAGCACGATGCCGATCTGGATGGTCCGCTTCCGCCCGATCTTCGCGGCCAGCGCGCCGATGGGGATGTAGGAGACGACGGCGCCGACGGTCGCGATCAGCAGGCACTGCGACGCGCCGCCGAGGCCCTGCCCCATGACCACGTCCACATAGGTGGAGAACCACGTCGTCACGCCGTTATAGCCGATAAACCAGAGCGCAATGGACGCCAGCAGGAACGCAAGGCTCCGCTTGACCGGCTTCGGGAGCGCCTCGTTGCCGCTTCCGTCGTCCACCGCGAGATTCCACTCGGGGTGCTGGGCCTCGAGCGCCTGATTTTCCTCTGTCAGCTTCCGTTCCCGGATCGTCAGGAAGAGAATGCCGACCGCAAGGAACATGACCGCAGAGACGATCAGGAACAGCGGCTGATAATCCACATGCTTCCCGGCCTCCTCCAGCGCCTTGACCTTGCTGTTGGGATACAGGACGGCCGCAAAGGCCAGATAGAGCACGCCGCCGACCGCACCCATCAGATTGATGATCGCGTTTGCGCGCGAACGCAGCGGCTTAGGCGTAACGTCCGGCATCAGCGCGACCGCCGGGCTGCGGTAGGTGCCCATGGCGATGAGCAGCAGCGCCAGCACGATCACGAACGACGCCAGCTTCAGCGGCGACGGCTCCGCCGCGTAGCTGTTGTCCAGCAGCGGCAGCAGATTCATCAGAATGACCGCGCAGCCCGTGCCGAACAGGATGAACGGCATCCGCTTGCCGAGCTTCGTGCTTGTCCGGTCAGAAAGCGAGCCGAAAAACGGCAGCAGGAACAGCGCGAGAATATTGTCCGCCGCCATGATCGCGCCGGAGTAGGTCTCGTTCATGTGGAAGGTCTTGGTCAGAATCAGCGGGATCACATTGTCGTACATCTGCCAGAACGCGCAGATGGACAAAAACGCCAGACCGACGAGAATGGTACGCTTGTTGTTGAGCTTCATATGCCTTCTCCCTGTTCTTCTTTGATTTTGCTGAGTACCTCGCGGATGTTCTGCATGATCCATGTGGGCTGCACATGGTACTTTTCAATATCGGACGGCACGCCCTCGCCGGAGAGGACGAACACCGTATCGATCCCGGCGTTGACGCCGCAGGCAATGTCGGTGTAGACGCGGTCGCCGATCAGGCAGGCGTCCTTTTCCGCAAGCCCGGTCCTTTCAAGCGCCAGTCGGACCATCTCCGGCTGCGGCTTGCCGATCACCAGCGGGCGGCGGCCCGTGGCCGTATGCAGCATCTCGATCACGCTTCCGCAGTCCGGCGCGGAGCCGTACCACGTCGGGCAGACCAGATCCGGGTGCGTGGCGATGTAATCGACGCCGCGCCCGAGCAGGATGCAGCTGTCCTCCAGCTTCCGGTAGGTCAGCTCCGTATCGTAGCCGAGCAGCAGCACGGATATTTCGTCCGTCAGCGTATCCGACACGCGCAGCCCTGCCGCGCGGAGCTGGCCTTTGAGGGATTCCGTTCCGCAGACATAGTAAAGCGCGTCGTCATAGGTTTTTTTCAGATAGTCGATCGTCGCGTCCGCCGAGGTCAGGAAGTCCTCCGCCGAAGCCTCGATCCCGAGCCGCGCCAGCTTTGCGACGTAGGCGTCGGTGCCGCGCGAGGAATTGTTCGTCAGAAAAAGATACCGCCCGCCGCTTTCTCGCACATAGCGCAGAAAATCGAGCGTGCCGTCAAAAAGAGTCTCGCTGAGATAGATCGTGCCGTCCATGTCGAGCAGGAACAGCCTTTTTTCCGATAGCTTTGTCAAAACGCACCTCCCGGATGGAATACTCACATTATAATACAGCGCCGCCCATTTTGCATCTGCTTTTTCTGAAAAATGACACAGGTTTGACAAACTGCGCAAGGGCGCGGTACAATAGCCGAAAACGAAGGGAGGTGCGCGTCATGGAAAAGCTTCCGAAGGAGCTGCCGGAGCTGCTTCTCGGCTGGTATGCGGCAGGACACCGCGCTCTGCCGTGGCGGCGCGACCGAGAGCCGTATCACGTCTGGCTCTCGGAGGTCATGCTTCAGCAGACGCGCGTGGAGGCCGTCCGGGGCTATTACCTCCGCTTTCTCGCGGAGCTGCCGGACATTTCCGCGCTGGCCGCCTGTCCGCCCGACCGGCTGGCGAAGCTCTGGGAGGGTCTCGGCTATTACAGCCGGATGCGGAATCTGCAAAAGGCGGCGCAGGTGATCGTCTCGGAATACGGCGGCGTTTTTCCGCAGGAATATGAGAAGATACGCGCCCTTCCGGGCGTCGGGGACTACACGGCCGGGGCCGTCGCCTCGATCTGCTTCGACCAGCCGGAGCCTGCCGTGGACGGGAACGTGCTGCGTGTGCTCTCCCGCGTGGCGGACGATCCCTCGCCGGTGACGGACGCCGCCGTAAAAAAGGAATACGCCGCGCGGCTGCGCGAGATCTATCCCGCCGGACACTGCTGCGAATTCACGCAGAGCCTGATGGAGCTTGGCGCAACGCTCTGTGGCCCGAACACGCAGCCGCAGTGTACGCTTTGCCCGCTCCGGGCGCACTGCCTTGCCCTCGCGCGCGGGACGCAGCTCCTGCGTCCGGTCAAAGCGCCCAAAAAGGAAAAGCGTGCGGAGGAAAAGACCGTTTTCATCCTCCGCTGCGGCGAAAAGATCGCCGTCCGCCGCCGCCCGGCGGCCGGACTTCTCGCCGGTCTGTGGGAGCTTCCGAACGTGGACGGGCTTCTTTCCGCGCAGGAGGCGCTTACGCAGGCGGCGCGCTGGGACGCGCATCCGCGCGAGCTTGTCAGGGCATCGGAGAAAACGCACATTTTTACGCACATCCGCTGGAAAATGACCGGCTATACCATCGAATGCGCCTCGGAGTGTCCCGCGTTCGAGTGGGCCGGGCCGGAGCGCTTCCGCCAGGACGTCGCGCTGCCGACGGCATTCCGCATGTTTCTGGAGGCATAGCAAAGGCCCATGCCTTTGCTCCGGCTAAAACGGTCGGGCGGGCACGGGCCTCCGTTTTCTTTCGCGATCCGCGCTTTCCGTTGCCGGCCCCGCCCGCCGGACGGCTTTACTTTGCGGAAAAACTGTGGTATCCTGAAAGCACTGCCCCGGCACATCCGCCGGAGGCTCTGAAAATTCTCACGCGGGAGGCATTTCATGAAAGAACAGCAGACCGCTCCGCTCACCACGGAGGAGCTGACCGAAAAATATCACAAGCTGCGCCGTACCTTTATCCTCGCCACGGTCATTTCCATTTTCGGAACGATCGTCATGCTGCCCTCCGTGCTTTTCTTCAAAATTCCCTACGCGCTCGCGGGTGCGCTGGTGCTGCTCACAGGAGAATCCATGCGTTACCGGATCAAAAAGGAGATGCGCGCGCTTGCGCCGTGGATCCTCGCCTCCGGCGTCCTGAACGAGACGTTTGAGGACGTCCGCTATCAGCCCTCCGGCTGTCTTTCGCGGGAAACGCTTCTGGAAAGCGGCCTGCCGCTGCCGGAATTCGACGCCGTTCAGGGCAGCGCGCTCGTCTCCGCCGCCTATCAGGGCACGTCGTTCGAGTTGAGCAATATCCGCCTTTCCGACCCCGCCAAGGGCGCGGAGCCTGTTTTTCAGGGGTACTGCCTGCGCTGCCGCCTCGGCTTTCCGCTTCCGGCGGAGCTTTCCGCCGAAGCCTCGGAGGACGCGCTCGAGCTGCTTCCGGACGCAGCCGCCGAGGCGCTCCGCAGGCTCAGCGAGCTGCTGGGCGGCGGGCACGTCTCCTTCCCAGCGGAGGATACCGTCTGCCTGTGCGTCGCATCGGAACGGGAGCTGCTGGCCCCCGACCGCCGCGTCACGGACGTTGCCGTCCTCCGTCGGCGCTTTGCCGAGGAAATAGGCACGGTCACGCAGCTGATCGACACGCTCCTGACCCTCCGTCCGGACGCGCCCGGGACTGCGTCCGCAGACACACAGGCTCTTTCGGAGTAAATACACCATTCCCGTTCAAATCAAAGAAAAACCGCCTCCGTATCTTCCGATACGGAGGCGGCCTGCATATTCAGAACGTTTTCAGCTTGTCCATCAGCTTCTGATAGATCACGCGCATCGGCGGCTCCGAGACCGCCGCGCATACCTCGTCCGGCCGGAACCAGCGCACGCCGCTGTTCTCGTCCGGCTTGCAGCGGAGCGCGTCGTGCGCGTCCGCCTCCAGAAGGTAGGTCAGATTGAGATGCAGGTGCGCGGAAACGAATTTCCCGCGCTTGACATGCTGCGTGACCGGCAGGATCTCCAGAGAATAGATCTCCTCCGAGACCGGGCGCACATGCGCCACGCCGGATTCCTCCCGCGCTTCCCGCAGCGCCACCGAAAGCAGCTCCTGTTCGCCGTCGGCATGGCCGCCGAGCCACGCCCAGGAATCGTACAGATTGTGATACGCCATCAGCGCATGGCTGCGGTCCGGCGTCACGATCCACGCGGACGCCGTAAAATGCGCCATCTCATTTTGGCGCGTAAACAGGTCGTCAAAAATCTCCGCGTATTGCAGAATGAGCCGCCGGTCGGTCTCCTCCTGCTCACAGCAGGGACGGTACGCGGCGATCTGGTTCAATAGCTCCATACTTCATCCTCCTCACATCAGCGGCGAAAACAGTCTCAGAATGGTCTGCACAAGCCGCCGGAGGAAGCCCTTGTGCCGCATTCTTGCAAGCGTGACCTCCCGGCAGCGTGGGAAGGTATCCTCAAAGTCGCGCTGGACCTGTCCAACAGCCGCACAGTCGTAGAGATAGACCGCGTTCTCAAAGTGCAGATACAGGCTTCGGAAGTCGAGATTGACCGTCCCGACCACGGCGTAAAGCCCGTCCGCGAAGCAGACCTTCGAATGGACGAAGCCGGGTGTGTATTCGAAAATCCGGACGCCCGCCGCCAGCAGCTGGTCATAGTTGGCGCGCGTGACGATGTAGACATAGCGCTTGTCCGGGATACCCGGCGTGATGATGCGCACATCCACGCCCGTCTTTGCCGCGTTGCAGAGCGCGGTCGCCATTTTATCGTCCAGAATGAGATACGGCGTCATGATCCAGACCCGCTCCCGCGCGCTCTGAATCAGGCTGCTGAACGCCGTCGCGCCGACGTCCTCATAGTCGAGCGGACTGTCGGCAAACGGCTGCAAATAGCCCCCGGCGTTCGCGGGCGGCTCGCCGTAGAGCGGACGGAAGGCCGCAAGATCCTCCTCGAGCTTGTCCACATAGTCCCACATCGTCAGGAACATGACCACCATCGACCAGACCGCCTCGCCCTCGATGCGGACGCCGCAGTCCTTCCAGTGGCCGAATTTGGAGCCGATGTTGATGTATTCGTCCGCCAGATTGATGCCGCCGGTATAGCCGACCGTTCCGTCGATCAGCATGAGCTTGCGGTGGTCGCGGTTATTGAGGCGGCTGGACAGCACCGGCAGGAACGGCTTGAAGGCGTGGGCCTGAATGCCCAGCCTCCGCAGCCGGAGCGGATAATCCGCCGGCAGGCGCATGATGCAGCCGAAATCGTCGTACAGGACGCGCACATCCACGCCCTCCGCCGCCTTTCGGCTGAGGATCTCCAGAATGGTGTCCCACATTTTCCCCTCGTTGAGGATGAAGTATTCCAGAAAAATATAGTGCTCCGCCTTTTCCAGGTCCTTGCACATCTGCGCGAAGCAGTCCTCGCCGATGTGGTAGTATTCTGCGGCGGAGTTGTCGTAGATCGGATAGTGCGAGGTGTTGGCCAGATAGCGCGCGTGGTTGCAGGCCGCGTCCGGCCGCGCCATCAGCGCGCGCATGACGCTTTCCTCCTGCGGCAGGCTGCTGAGCGTCTCGCGGCTGATGCGCTTCATTTTCCGGTTCTCACGGCTCGATGCCTTGTTGCCGCCGAACAGCAGATAGATCGTGATACCGGCCACCGGAAACGCCAGTATCAGCACGATCCACGCGATCTTATAGGATGGGTTGCGCCGGTCGGACATGATGTAGATCACCGTTGCCCATGAAAGCACGCTCAGTGCCACGTTGATCCAGCTCCTATAGTCCTTCAGCCAGATCACGCACGCCAGCAGGACGATGATTTGAAGCAGGATGGAGAGCGACACGATCACGACGCGGTTAAAGACCAGTTTCAGGAAATTTCGCATACAAAGCCTCTTTTTCTCTCGCTTTTTTCTTATTATATCAGATTTTTACGAACTTACAATAAGCCGCGCCGGATTTTTCGAATGCAGAAACTTTTGTTTGAAAAAACAAGTTGTAGAATCCGCCGCTTCATGGTATAATGGAATGACGAATTTCGCGCGGAACGCGCAAAGAGGAGATCAAATATGCAGGATACCATTCGCGTGCGGGGTGCGCGCGTCAACAATCTGAAAAATGTTTCGCTGGAGATCCCGCGCGACAAGCTGGTCGTGCTGACGGGCCTCTCCGGCTCCGGCAAGTCCTCTCTTGCCTTTGATACGATCTATGCCGAGGGCCAGCGGCGCTACGTCGAGTCGCTTTCGAGCTATGCGCGGATGTTCCTCGGCCAGATGGACAAGCCGGACGTCGATTCCATCGACGGCCTTTCTCCTGCCATCTCCATCGACCAGAAAACCACCAGCAAAAACCCGCGCTCCACGGTCGGCACCGTAACGGAAATTTACGACTACCTCCGCCTGCTGTGGGCGCGCTGCGGCACGCCGCACTGCCCGAAGTGCGGAAAGGAGATCCGGCGGCAGTCAGTCGATCAGATCGTCGATCAGATCATGCAGCTGCCGGAGCGGACGAAGTTCCAGATCCTCGCGCCGGTCGTGCGCGGGAAAAAGGGCGAGCATCAGAAGGTCTTTGAGGACGCCCGGCGCGGCGGCTATGCGCGCGTCCGCGTGGACGGCAGCATCTACGAGCTTTCGGAGGAAATTTCGCTCGACAAGAACAAAAAGCACCACATTGAGGTCATTGTGGACCGGCTGATGATGAAGCCCGATCTGGCGCGCCGTCTGACCGACTCCGTCGAGACGGCGGCCAATCTCTCCGGCGGTCTGGTCATTCTCAATGAGCTGGACGGCGACCGCGACACGATGTTCTCCCAGAACTACGCCTGCGAGGAATGCGGCGTCTCCCTGCCGGAGCTTTCGCCGCGTATGTTCTCGTTCAACAACCCCTACGGCGCCTGCCCGGTCTGCACGGGCCTCGGCACACAGCTCGTCGCCGACCCGGCTCTCATCATTCCGGACGACTCCAAATCCATTTTGCAGGGCGCGATCCAGGCCTCCGGCTACAACAACGTCAAGGATGATTCCATCGCCCGGATGTATTTTGAGGCGCTCGGCAAAAAATATCACTTCTCCCTGACCGAGCCCATCCGCGATCTGCCGAAAACCGCGCTTGACGCCATTCTCTACGGCACGGGCAAGGAAAATCTGACGATCTACTACGAGCGCGCCAACGGGCGCGGCGTGCTGGAGCGGCCCTTTGAGGGCGTACTCAACAACATCTCCCGGCGCTATGCCGAAACGCAGTCCGAGGCTATGCACAAGGAGCTGGAGGAATGTATGGCGGAGCGCCCGTGTCCCAAATGCCGCGGCAGGCGTCTGAGCGACGTTTCGCTGGCCGTGACGGTCGGCGGCATGAACATCATGGATTTCTGCGCCATGCCCATCTCCGACGAGCTGGATTTCATGAACCGGCTGACGCTTGAGGGCAGCATGGCCGTCATTGCCGAACAGATCCTGCGCGAGATCCGGTCGCGCCTCGGCTTTTTGCAGGCGGTCGGCCTGCGCTATCTGACGCTTTCGCGCGCGGCGGCGACGCTCTCCGGCGGCGAAAGCCAGCGCATCCGTCTGGCGACGCAGATCGGCTCGAGCCTGATGGGCGTGCTCTATATTCTCGACGAGCCGTCCATCGGCCTGCACCAGCGCGACAATGACAAGCTTCTGGCCACGCTTCGGCAGCTGCGCGACCTCGGCAACACCGTTCTGGTCGTCGAGCACGACGAGGACACCATGCGCGCCGCCGACTATATCGTGGACGTCGGCCCCGGCGCGGGCGTCCACGGCGGCGAGATCGTCGCGGCAGGCTCCGTGCAGGATATCATGAACTGCCCGCGCTCCGTCACCGGCCAGTATCTGTCCGGCGTCAAAAAGATCCCCGTGCCTGCGGAACGGCGCAAAGGAAACGGGAAGAGCCTGATCGTGCGCGGCGCGGCGGAAAATAATCTGCGGCACATCGACGTGGAGATCCCGCTTGGCACCTTCACCTGCATCACCGGCGTCTCCGGCTCCGGAAAATCCAGCCTTGTGAACGAAATCCTCTATAAAAAGCTCGCTGGCGCGCTGAACCACGCGCGGACGCGGCCCGGTAAATTCGATTCCATCGAGGGCCTTGAGCATCTCGACAAGGTCGTCGGCATCGACCAAAGCCCCATCGGACGGACGCCGCGCTCGAATCCCGCGACATACACCGGCCTTTTCAACGACATCCGCGACCTGTTTGCCTCCACCTCCGACGCCCGCACGCGCGGCTACGGCCCCGGCCGCTTCTCCTTCAACGTCAAGGGCGGCCGCTGCGAGGCCTGCGGCGGCGACGGCCTTGTGAAGATCGAAATGCACTTCCTTGCCGACGTGTACGTCCCGTGCGAGGTCTGCCGCGGCAGACGTTACAACCGCGAGACGCTGGAGGTGCTCTACAAGGGCAAAAACATCGCCGACGTGCTTGACATGACGGCGGAGGAGGCACTCGGCTTCTTTGAAAATCTGCCGAAGATCCGGCAGAAGGTGCAGACGCTCGTGGACGTGGGCCTCGGCTATATCAAGCTCGGCCAAAGCTCCACCACGCTTTCCGGCGGCGAGGCCCAGCGCGTCAAGCTGGCGACGGAGCTTTCCCGCCGCGCCACCGGCCGCACCATCTATATCCTCGACGAGCCGACGACCGGCCTGCATATGGCCGACGTCCACCGGCTGATCGACATTTTGCAGCTCCTTGCCGACGCGGGCAATACCGTGCTCGTCATTGAGCACAATCTCGACGTCATCAAGGTCGCCGACCACATCATCGACCTCGGCCCCGAGGGCGGCGCCGGAGGCGGAACCATCGTCGCGCAGGGTACGCCGGACGAGGTCGCCGCCTGCCCGGAGAGCTTCACGGGCCAGTATCTGAAAAAGCTGCTCTGAGAAGGCCGCACCGGCGCAGATTATGAATGCCTCGCAGAGTTCCTCGGCGCATGGCGGAATAAAATGTTAATTGCGTTTTCCGGTTGAGCGCGTGTCAAAAACTTTTTTGCACACAAAAGCCGCCGCAGGCGATGCCTGCGGCGGCTTTCTGTAGTCTTTTGAAATTATTCCTGACCCTTTGCGGCAAGCTCCTTGAGCGCGTCCTTGCGGGAGAGGTTGACGCGGCCCTTCTCGTCGATCTCCATGACCTTGACCCAGGTCATGTCGCCGATGTTGAGAACGTCCTCGACCTTCTCGACGCGGCGGTTTTCGAGCTTGGAAATGTGGATCATGCCGTCCTTGCCCGGAGCCAGCTCGACGAACGCGCCGATGGGCAGGATGCGGACGACCTTGCCGTAGTACAGCTTGCCGACCTCGGGGACGAAGCAGATATCGTCGATCATCTTCTTGGCAGCGTCGCAGGATGCGGCGTCGGGAGAAGCGATGTGGATGGTGCCGTCGTCGTCGATATCGACCTGTGCGCCGGACTCGGCCACGATCTTCTGGATGGTGGAGCCGCCCTTGCCGATGACTTCGCGGATCTTGTCCACGTCGATCTTCATGGTGACCATCTTCGGCGCGAACTCGGAGACCTCCGCGCGCGGCTCGGAAATGCACGGGAGCATGATCTCGTTGAGGATCTCGAGACGGGCCTTGCGGCAGCGCTCGAGCGCGTCGGCAATGATTTCCATGGTCAGGCCGTCGTTTTTGAGGTCCATCTGGATGGCAGTGACGCCCTCAGTCGTACCGGCAACCTTGAAGTCCATCTCGCCGTGGAAGTCCTCGACGCCCTGAATGTCGGTGAAGGTGCGCCACTTACCGGTCTCCTGATCGGTGATGAGGCCGCAGGAAATGCCGGCGACGGGGCGCTTGATGGGCACGCCCGCGTCCATGAGTGCCAGCGTGGAGCCGCAGATGGAAGCCTGGGACGTGGAGCCGTTGGAGGAGACGACCTCGGAGACGACGCGGATGGCATACGGGAACTCCTCGACGGACGGGATCACGGGCAGCAGGGCCTTTTCAGCCAGCGCGCCGTGGCCGATCTCGCGGCGGGAGGTGGAGCGGCTCGCACGGGCCTCGCCCGTGGACCACTGCGGCATATTATAATGGTGGATATAGCGGCGCTCGGTCTCGTCATAGATGGTGTCGAGCTTCTGCGCGGCAGACAGTGTGTTCAGCGTGCAGACGGAGAGGACCTGCGTCTGACCGCGGGTGAACAGGCCGGAGCCGTGGACGCGCGGCAGAACGCCGACCTCGGCATCCAGCGGACGGATCTCGTCGGGCGTGCGGCCATCGACGCGCTTGCCCTCGAGCAGCCACTTCTTGACGATCTTCTTCTGCATCTTGTACAGGCAGACGTCGATCTGAACGTCCCAGTCGTCCGCGTACTTCTCGCCGAACTTCTCCTTGAAGTCCACGACGGCCTCGGTCAAACGGGCCTCACGGACGTTCTTGTCGTCGGTGTCGAGCGCGTAGGCGATCTTGTCCAGGCCGTACTCGCACAGATCGTCGAGCATCTCGTGGTTGACGGCAGCCTTTTCAAACGTGAACTTCGGCTTGCCGATGGCGGCGACGATGGTGTTGATGAATTCCACGACCTTGACGTTCGTCTCATGGGCCAGCTTGATGCACTCCATGAGGATGTCTTCCTTGACCTCGTTGGCCTCGGTCTCGATCATGACGACCTTCTCGTGGGTCGAGGCGATGGTCACGAAGCACTGGCAGGCGTTGCGCTCGTCCTGAGAGGGGTTGACGATATACTTGCCGTCGAGGTAGCAGACATTGGTGGTCGCGGTCGGGCCGTTCCAGGCAATGTCGGAGTAGGCGATGACGAGGGAGGAGCCGATGGAGGCGACGATCTCAACGGGATTGTCGTAGTCCTGCGCCAGAATGGTGTTCGTCAGAACGACGTCGTTGCGAAGCTCCTCGTCGAACAGCGGACGCATCGGGCGGTCGATCAGGCGGGAGATGAGGACGCCGCGGTCGGAGGGCTTGCCCTCGCGGCGGTTGAAGGAGCCGGGGATACGGCCGACGGCGTACATACGCTCCTCGACCTCGATGGTCAGCGGGAAATAGTCGATGCCGGCCTTGGGCAGGGGAGAGGCGACCGCGGTGACGAGCACGACGGTGTCGCCGTAGCGGCAGATGGCCTCGGCGTTGCAAAGCTCTGCGACCTTGCCGGTCTCGACGGTAAAGGTGCGTCCGCCGATCTCGGTCTCAAAAATGTGGTGATTCGGGTACTGCTTGTGCGTAATCATGAGAAACCTCCTTTGATTTTCACCTGTATGGGAGGTTTAGCACTTGAAACCGAAGCCGACGGCTCAGCTGCGCTTTCAACTGCTAAAGGAAGCTCCCACACAGAAATTTTGACGTGTGTTTGTGAAAAAGGGCGGCCTTGCGACCGCCCTTTCTGGCTTACGGGTTTGCGTTTGCGGATTACTTACGCAGGCCGAGCTTGGCGACGATCGCGCGGTAACGGTTGATGTCCTTCTTGGCCAGATAGTCCAGCAGGCTGCGGCGCTTACCGACCATCATGAGAAGGCCGCGGCGGGAGTGGTTGTCCTGCTTGTGAACACGCAGGTGCTCGGTCAGGTCATTGATCCGGGAGGTCAGAACCGCGATCTGGACCTCGGGGGAGCCGGTGTCGCCGGGATGGGTAGCGAACTGCTCGATGATAGCAGTCTTTTCTTCTTTGCGCATCATAGTGAATTTCCACCTTTCAAAATATGTCCCATATCCAAGTATCGGGCTGGCGGAACGTCCGTGTAAAACGAACCTTGCCCCGAAACTGAGAAGTGGGTGACCGGCGCATTGCGCCAGCTTGTTTAGAATAGCATAGCTTCCGCAAAAAGTAAAGAAAAACTTTCGGCTTTTCTGCGGCAGACGCAGAAAATGCGCTTTTTGCTTAAAAATCGTCGGAAGCCGCGTCAAAACCGCGTCCGCGCGCATACGATGGATTGGGGCGGCTTCCGCCCCGCCTTACCGCTATACTTTTTGAGGTGAAATTATGCTGACAGTCGCCAAATTCGGTGGATCGTCTCTTGCGGACGCGGAGCGCTTTCTTCGCGTGCGTGAGATCGTCCGCGCCGACCCCTCCCGGCGTGTCGTTGTGGTATCCGCCGCCGGAAAACGGCACCCGGGCGACCATAAGACGACCGACCTTTTATATCTTTGCCATGCCTATCTGCAATATCACGTCCCGTGCTGGGAGCTGTGGCGCAGGATCGCGGAGCGCTATATCGAAATTCGGAACGGCTGCGGCCTGCAGATCCCGATCGAACAGGAGCTGGACGCGATCTACGCCTCGCTCTCTGCGGAGACCGAGCGCGACGCGCTGGCCTCGCGCGGGGAATATCTGTCCGCGCGGCTGATGGCGGAGCTGCTGGGCTTTGCATTCGTGGACGCCGCCGACTGGCTGCGCTTCGACTGCGCGGGAAACGTCCTGCGGGAGGAATCCTACGCGGCGCTCCAGTCCCTCGCGGATGGCAGGAAAATTGTAACGCCCGGCTTCTACGGGCGGCTCCCGAGCGGCGCGCTCCATACGTTTTCCCGGGGCGGCTCCGATGTGACCGGAAGTCTGGCCGCGGCGGCGCTCCACGCGGATCTCTGCGAAAACTGGACGGATGTGCCGGGCGTGCTTGCCGCCGACCCGCGCATCGTGGCGCAGCCGGAGGCCGTCGCGTCGCTGAGCTACGACGAGCTTCAGGCGCTCTCCACCGTCGGGATGCAGGTGCTGCACGAATCGGCGGTCGCGCCGCTGCGTGAGCGCGGCATCCCGCTTCAGATCCGCAGCACGCTCCGCCCGGAGCTGCCCGGAACACGCATCTGCTGCCGTCAGGCGGCGGACGCACAGGACTCCGGCGCGGTCGGGATCGCCGGACGGCGCGGGCTGACCATGGTGCGCATCGAAAAAAACGGCGCCGCACCGGACAGCCTGCCTGAGGCCGCCGGGGTGCTGCAAAAATGCGGCGTCGAGGTCTTTCATATGTCGCAGGCCCCCGGCCAGCTGACGGCGCTCGTCTCCGGCTCCGGCGGCGCGGACACCCTCCGCGCGGCCTGCGAGGCGCTCCGGCAGACGCTGCGGCCCGACGATGTGAAGGTGCGGGAAAATCTCAGCGTGCTGGCCGTGCTGCATCGCGGCGCTGGCACCGTCCCGCGCGTGATCGCCGCCGTTGAGGCGGCGGGCGTGCCTGTGCATTATATGGCGGAGGCCGCGCCGTGCCTGCTTCTGACCGTCAACGACAGCCAGTACGAAGCCGCGCTGCGCACGGCCTACCGGGCGCGGTAGCCGCGCCCGCACTGCCGGATACCAAGCGGCGGCGCTTCCCGGGGAAGGAAGCGCCGCCTGCTTTTATTTCTGCCGCAGCTCCTCCGGAAGCTGTTTTTCATTTTCCGAAATGACCAGCGTGATGCCGAGCGCGACCACGAGGACGCCCGCCGCAATATAGTTATAAAGCTTCCGGTCGGAGGCGTAGGACAAAATCAGCCCCACGGCGGCGACGGCAAACAGGATCACGCGCACTGCGTTGAGAAAGCGGTTCCGCTGGACAAGGAACTGCTGGAAGTCCTCCTCCCGCTCAAAAAAGCGTCCGGCGCGCCACGGCGCGAACAGTCTGATAAAAAAAGCTCCCATGTTGAAAAACTCCCGAAAATCAGATATACTCTAGTATATCATGTCCATCCGCAAAGTACAATACGTTTTCAGCCGGCGCGCACGCAGGCAGGTAAAGCCTACCAGAACGCTTGTATTTAACGCGAGTGTGTGCTAAAATAGGCGCAGTCACAGCAGGAGGTGGAATCCATGCACGGGAAACAGCCGAGCGGACTTCTCACACAAAAAAAGATGCTCCACAGTGCCATTTCGCTCTTTCTGGAAAAGGGGTATGAGAAGGCAACGACGGCAGAGATCGCCCGCGGCGCGGGCATGACGCCGAGCGCCTTCTTTCGTGCCTATCCCAGCAAGGAGGCACTGCTTCTGGAGCTGGTGAAGCAGATGTTTGACAATCAGTTTGCCGAGGCGGAGCGGCGGACCGGCGAGATGGATCAGCTGATGATGTACGCGGTGGAGACCGCGCTCCAGATGCATCTGGCCGAGCTGAGCGAGTCGATGCGCGACCTGTATGTAACGGCATATTCCCTGCCGTCCACGGCGGCGTATATCTACCGGAATACGGCAAAGCGCCTCCAGACCATCTTCTCTCCCTACCTCCCGTCGCTTCAGGAAAAGGATTTTTACGAGCTGGATATTGCCTCCGGCAGCATCACGCGCGGCTTCATGGCCATGCCGTGCGATCTCTATTTCACGATGGAGCAGAAGCTGCGCCGGTATCTGGACTGCTGCTTCAAGCTCTACGATGTGCCGAAGGAGCAGCGTGAGGCCGTTATTGAGCAGGTCGCGCGGATGGATCTCCGCCCGGCGGCCATCGCCATGGTAAAGGAAATGATCCACCGGTTCGACGATCCGGCGGAAGCCGCCGCGCCCGCAGGGGCCCCGGAATAAGCGTTATGCCGCCGCCCAACCGGACGGCGGCTCTTTTCTTCTCAGTTTAGCCCATACACGCCTTCCCCAGCAGCTGGCGGAAGATGTCCCACCACGTCAGCGCCTCTACGGCCTCCGGCGCGACCAGCGGAATTTCGGCAAGCGTCCTTCCGTTCGCGCGCATGGTGATCGTGCCGAGCTGCTGGCCCTTCTCGACCGGCGCCATGACGGACTCCGCCACCTCCACGCTGGACTCGACCTGCGAGGCCAACGCCTTGTCGATCAGCACCGGCTGCGTCTCATGCGCCTCCGGCGTGACCGTCTCCGCCCGGCCCAGCACGACCGGCACCGCCGGGATCTCCACATCCGCCGGCGGATGCGCCAGCGCGTAATTCGAGAAGCCGTAATTGAGCATGGCCTTCGCCGACTCGAAGCGGTGCGGGCTGGTGTCGCAGTGGAGCACCACGGCGATCAGCTCCATCCCATTGCGCTCTGCCGACGCGGACAGGCAGTATCCCGCCGCAGAGGTATAGCCGGTTTTCAGGCCGGTCGTTCCGTCGTAAAACCGCACCAGCTTATTGGTGTTGGCAAGGCCGAACTGGCCGTTGCGGACGGTGTCCATCCAGATGGTCGTGTATTCCTTGATCCGCTCGTGCTTGAGAAGCTCCCGCGACATGAGCGCGATGTCATATGCCGTCGTCAAATGCTCTCCCGCATCCGGCCCGTCGTCCAGACCGGTGCAGTTCACAAAGTGCGTGTCCGTCATGCCAAGCTCCTGCGCCCGCTCGTTCATCATGCTTACGAACGCACTTTCGCTGCCGGCGATGTGCTCCGCCAGTGCGCAGGCGCAGTCGTTGGCGGAGGCCACAACGACCGATTTGAGCATCTCCGTCAGCGGCAGCTGCTCATTTTCCTCCAGATAGATCTGGCTCCCGCCCTTGGCGGCGGCCTCGGCAGAGGTCGTCACGGTGTCGTCCCACGAGATCCTGCCGTCCTCCAGCGCCTCCATGACGAGCAGCAGCGTCATGATCTTCGTGACGCTGGCCGGCGCGAGCTTTTCGTGGCTGTTCTGCTCGTAGAGAATTTCTCCGGTCATTTTTTCCATCAGGATCGCCGACGGAGCCGAAAGCTCCAGATCCGCCGCCCGCGCGCAGACGCAGGACGCCGCCGCGATCAGCCCGCCGAGAAAAAGACATATCAGCCGTTTTCGCATAAAAAATCACCCTTCCGTTTCATCTGGTACAAGCGTATGAAACGAAAGGGTTCGATATGACGGGGCTGCCGGAGCTTATCCGGCGTTTGCAGGCTCAACGAGATAGGGTTGAATGGCGCGGCAGAAGTCCTCGCTCTGTTCACCGCCGCAGACGCGGACCGTCAGCGGCCGGTTCAGGCCCAGACAGCAGAGACTGAGAATGGAGCTGGCGTCCAGAACGGTGCTGCCGTAGAGCAGTTGGACGGAGAAGGACTGGCGATTGGCAATGCTGACGAATTCTCCGATCTCCTTGACCGAACGGAACATTACGGTAAATTCTCGCACGGGAAATCCTCCTGAATGACTATACAAGCAAACGATCATTGGATATAATGACGCTTGAAGTCCGATATTGTAATATATTATAATAGAAAGCGCCCAAAGCGACTATTCTCAAAATCCAATAAACATTTTCCGCGGAAATTCTGAATTTTGGTGGTTATTGCTAATGAAATACGCATTTTATACTTTAGGATGTAAGGTGAATCAATACGAGACGCAGGCCATGCAGCAGCTCCTTCTGGCGCGCGGCGACACGCTGGGCGAATTCGACGGCGTCTGCGACTGCTACATCGTCAACACCTGCACCGTCACGGCGGTCTCCGACAAAAAATCGCGCAACGCCATCCGGCGTGCGCGGAAGCTCAATCCGAACGCGGTGATCGGCGTATGCGGCTGCTACGCGCAGACCGCGCCGGAGGAGATCCGGAAGCTCGACGTGGATGTACTCATCGGCACGGACGGCCGCGCGGAATTTCTGGACAAACTGGCGGCGGCCGCCGCGGAAAAGCTCCGCTGGGAGCATGTCGAGGACGCGGGCCTTCCGCGCGCATTCGAGCAGCTGCCCTCCGGCGGCCTTGCCGAGCGGACGCGGGCGCTGCTGAAGGTTGAGGACGGCTGCAACAATTTCTGCACCTACTGCATCATCCCCTACGCCCGCGGGCGGGTGCGCTCCCTGCCGCTTGAAAATGCGGTGGCGGAGGCGCGGAAGCTCGCCGCCGAGGGCTACCGGGAGATCGTCGTCAACGGCATCGAAATTTCCTCCTGGGGCTGGGAATGGCATGACGGCAGCTGCCTGCGGCAGCTGCTGGCAGCGCTCTGCGCGGCCGTGCCGTCCGTGCGCATCCGCCTCGGCTCACTTGAGCCGCGCACCATCGACGAGGAATTCTGCAAGACGCTCTCCGGCTTTGAAAACCTCTGCCCGCAGTTCCATCTGAGCCTCCAGAGCGGCAGCGACAGCGTCCTGCGCCGGATGCACCGGAAATATGATTCCGCGCGCTATCTGCAAAGCGTCGAGCTGCTGCACCGCTATTTCCCCGGCTGCGCCGTCACGACCGACCTGATCGTCGGCTTCCCCGGCGAGACGGAGGCGGAATTTGAAGCTTCGCTGGCACTCATCCGGCGCTGTGCGCTGTCCAAGGTCCATATTTTCCCCTACTCCCGCCGCGAGGGAACGCCCGCCGCGAAAATGCCGGATCAGGTTCCGAAGGCCGTCAAGGAGGCCCGCGCCTCCCGCGCAGCCGCCGTGGCCGCCGAGCTGGAGGACGCCTTCCACACCTCGCTCATCGGCACGGAGCAATCCGTGCTCTTCGAGCAGCCGGAAAACGGCTTCTACGCGGGCCACGCGCCGAACTATGCGAAGGTCTATACGGCTCCCGGCGAGCTGCACAACGCCGTGCGCCGTGTCCGGATCACCGAGCTTTGCCGCGACGGCGTATTCGGCGTACTCACGGATACACCCTAAAACAGGGAGATCGGCGGAAACGGCTCGTGGAACACCAGCAGCCGCAGGAAATCGTCCGCGACCGCCGCAAACGCGGACAGCGGCATCCACGCCGTGAAGAACGGCAGGCAGACCTGCCCGAGCAGATTCCCGCGCACGCCGCTGTAGTCCCATACGCCAAGTCCCAGCCAGCGGTTGACCACCAGCCCGACCAGCATTTCCGACGTGGAAATGATCGCCGCGCCCAGCATCGCCTGTACGCTCAGTGGGAGCCCCGGCGCGATCTCGTTGAGCAGCCCGATGAGCACGAAGCAGACGCCGCCGTCCATGAACATGCTGATGTGCGACCGCCCGCGCCAGAGCATCTCGACCGAATAGTAGAGCGTCCCGCCCATCACGAAAAGAAAAACGCATTTGTAAAATTCCATTTTCATCACCGGGGCTAGGATGCCCCTTTTGCCGGGAAACTATGTGAAAAAACTTCCGCTTGATGCGAAAAATACCTGTTGACAAAGCTCCGTTTTTACGATATAATCTCTTCTGCTATGAGGCGTTGCCTCGCAAAATGGCGGCATAGCTCAGTTGGTAGAGCATTCGGTTCATACCCGGAGTGTCATCTGTTCGAGTCAGATTGCCGCTACCAGGCCCGTTGGTCAAAAGGTTAAGACACCGCCCTTTCACGGCGGTAATATGGGTTCGATTCCCGTACGGGTCACCATGATTGCCGAACACTATAGATGAAATGGCAAATAGCCAGTCATCTCAATGTGTTCGGCAATTTTTTATTCTCAAAATTCTTAGGTAATTCCATAGATGAAATCGCGGATGGCAGGGGTTTTGAACCTCTGCTTTTCCATATTCAAGCGGAATTGTGGCGACAGCGCCCTTTTTCAGAGGGCTGCGGCGGCTGGTTTTCAGAAACATCGGGGAAAAAATCTTTCACAAAGTTATGGGCGCTGGATTGTTGGTTTTCACGAGCCAATGACCAGCGCCCTTTTTGCGTTCAAAAAGGGCGCTAAAGATTGGAGGTATGATATGAAGTGGTCTTGTGGAAAGCCAGCGCCTTTTTTCAGACGAGCAGCTTGCTGTGATCCGGAACGCGTGTGCGTTTGCGCTGGAGGATGACGCGACGCTCTCGTATGCCGAAGAAAAGAAGCTCCAAAGTGTGCAGGAGCAAATCGAACTTCTTTTGCCGCAGCAGACGCAGGAGCAGCGCCCAACAATGGAACAGACAATGTAATATTTGCAAAGAGCCGAGATTTCGTTTGGAAGTCTCGGCTTTTTTTGCGTTCAGGGAGGGATTTCATGAAACACAAGCAAGAAGAATATTGGCGGCCGCGTTTCCACGCGCCGCCGCTGCGGTCTCATCCGGACCCACCGCCGACTATCCAGTGCAGCTGGTACCCATACGAGGGGCAGTGTCCATATATGCGGTTGGCACTCATTTGCTGACGCAGCAACGGTGAGTGTACCTTTACGGATGTGCAGAAAATTGAAAACCGAGGTGAAAAACGTGTTTGAAGCAACGCTGAAAAACAGGATCAGCGCACATTTTGCGCCGGTCACGATCTCGTTCCCGATTCCCGAAGATCAATACGAGCAGGTGATTCTGGCATTGGAAAAAAGTCAGATCGGTGATGCCAGAGTGCAGGACTGCCTAGTGGTTGACGTTTGTGCACCAAACTGCCCCGCCCTGAACAGAATGACCGGCACAATGGCAAACGTGGACGAGCTGGACTGGCTCGGAAAGCAGTTGGAGAGCTTCGACCGATATGAACTGCTGCAATTTAATGCAGCGGTGGAGCGATTCGGATTATCCGCAGCGGACGAGCTGATCGATCTTTCTTTCTGCGCCAGAGATGTGACGGTCATTTCAGATTTCAGCGATCTGGAAAGGGTCGGCCGAAAGCACTATCTGACCGTCCACGGCGCCTGTGATCCAAAAGAACTGGAAAATCTGGACGGCAAGGAGACGGCTTTGGCGCTGATCTCCGGGCAGCCCGGCTATGTAACGAGATACGGTGTTGTGTATGACAACGGCATCAAGCTGGAGCAGGCGTATGACTGCAAGCATCTGCCTCCGATCTGGATGGCGGAAAACTGCATCCTGGAGCTGAAAATCCGAGCCACAGGTGAAGATGATCCAAAGAAACAGGCGTGGGTGCAGCTCCCGGCAAGCCAAATCAAGCTGGAACGCGCGATGCTTCGCGCCGGGATCGCCTCCTGCGGCGAGATGCAGATGCTGGTTTCAGACAGCCGATTCCCGGATGAGGTCAACTGCGCATTGGATTTTGAACGCGAATCGCTCTTTGAACTGAACCGGCTATGTCAGATGTGCTCAAATTTCAAGGAACAGAATTTCGTGAAGCTCGGCGCGGTCTGCCAGATGGTAAAACCAGAATGTGCAGCAAATCTCCTCCAGTTGGCTGAGAATCTTGACCAGTTCGATTTTGCTCCCGGCGTTCACACCCCGGAGGAATACGGACGGTACATGATCCAGCAGTCCGGTCATTACGAATATGACGAGAACCTTGAAGATTTCTATAACTATGGTGATTACGGCGTAAATCGGATGCTTCAGGACGATGGCGTATTTGTGAACCGCGGCTATGTTTCTTACCATGGCATGCTGACGCTGGAGGAACTGATGCGGGATGATCCGGCAGAGAGATATCAGCAGGAACAGGAAATGCAAATTATGTAAAGGAGGAAGAGTTTTTGAAAAATGCAATTGTAATCACGCTTGGCGTGATCATTGGCGTGGCCGGTGTTCTTGCCATCTGCGCACATCTGGCAGATGCCGCAAGGCTGGCGCTGTATGTGCCGGAGGATGAAGATGACGAAGACATCCACTGACGCGCAAATTGTGGGAAGTGTCAGCTTTATCAACGGCGATGCACAGCAGTTCACAGATGCCAAAGAATATCTGGACTGCATCCGCGAGGAACTGCCGCATGAGGCGACAACCGGTTTCCGGTTCCGCACGATCACGCAGGACCCGGCGATCCGCAAGGCAGTGGATGATATCGTGTTTGATCTTTATGGTGAAGAAAACCCGTGCCGTGAAGAAGATTATAATTTAGCCCTATCTGAAGAAATGCAGATGGGCGGAATGTGAATGGAGGAATGTTATGGAATTTAAGGTTATGCAGACGGTTCGTTTTCATTGAAAACACTTGGGCAGACCGTGACTGTCCGGCTGTCGGACTGCACGATTCAGCCGCCGCTTTCCAAGTGGCATGCGCTGACATTGCTGCACTATGCGCTCGAACGGGATTGCCTGCCCATGAACAGAAAGCATTGCATCGCGGTCGGCCATCACCTGTACTATCTGCCCGCTTCTGGTTTCTAAATATACAGTCGTTGCATTGCATATTTCAATGTCATTTCCCTCAAAAGCGAAACGCATATTGATCTTGCAGCTCCAGCGGCCTGTCAGCGTGATTTTTTTTCATCACTGCGCTGATATACTTTGCTGATCACTCTGTCGTTGTCAATCGTTTTATAGTCGCTCAGATTTTCTATGACATCAATCATTGCTTCGGTAAGCGGTGCTTCATATCCGTAATAATGTACATTGCCGCAACTTCGTTCAATGATTTCGTCGCCTTCACAGTAGATGTTCATGGGGATAATTTTGTCTGTAAACCAGAAATCCCATGCTGGGTATTCGTAACCACCGAAATAGGTTTTCACTGCTGTTACATGAGAGCCTGTCAGTTTCTCAAACTCCGCTGATATATCTTTTCCGCTGGTCGTCACATAGGCTGGCGAACCCATGAAATAGATTTGCTTGCCTGCTGCAATTTCCTGCTTCAGTGCCTGCCAGAGAGGATCCGGCATCATGCTGGGCCAAAGTGCAAAAATTACATCATAATGCGACAGATTTGTCTCAAAGCTCGGAACAACATCAATGGGAATATTATTCGTCATTAGCTTGTCCAGCAGCGCTTTCAGGCTTGCGCGGTGATAATGCATTTGCTCATTATTGAAGAACGCATTGGACTCCCATGTATATAAAACAGCAACTTTCGCTGCCGTAGATGCCCCGTGCAGGCAGTTTTCAAAGGTATGTTCTGTGTGGATGCATTTGGATACATCGCCCCACAATGGATTGTCGGTCAGATTGTCGGTGAACAGACCGGGGAATTCAACATCATAAACAGCTTTCTGAACTTCCGATGTGGTTTCAGACCGTCTGGCACTGCAAAGCCCCTTCGCCATTGCATGACCGACCCATTTCACATTTCTGACCGCAAGCATTCTGTGATAGTATTCCATTTTCTTCGGCGTGCAATAGCGATCCCAGCACATATTGTATGCATTTCCGGTATCAGAATATCGTACCTCCAATCTTTAGCGCCCTTTTTGAACGCAAAAAGGGGGCTGGTCATTGGTTCGTGAAAACCAACAATCCAGCACCCATAACTTTGTGAAAGATTTTTCTTCGATTTTTCTGAAATCCAGCCGCCGCAGCCCTCTGAAAAAGGGCGCTGCCACTGAAAATCCGCTTGAATATGGAAAAACAGAGGTTCAAATCCTGTTTGAACCTCTGCAAGCTGCGATTTCATCTATGGAGTTACCAAAGAATTTTGAGAATAAAAAATTGCCGAACACGTTGAAATGACTGGCTTTTTCGCCATTTCATCTATAGTGTTCGGCAATCATGGAGGTGCTGCCCAGATTTGAACTGGGGAATGAAGGTTTTGCAGACCTTTGCCTTACCACTTGGCCACAGCACCATGATATGAAAAAAGGAATGCAAAAGCATTCCTATTTTATTTGGAGCGGGTGACGAGGCTCGAACTCGCTACCTCCACCTTGGCAAGGTGGCGCTCTACCGGATGAGCTACACCCGCATAATGGTGCCTCCGGTCGGAGTTGAACCAACGACACGCGGATTTTCAGTCCGCTGCTCTACCTACTGAGCTACAGAGGCATGTTGAGGCGAGATAAACTCGCCTCACCACACATTATGGCGACCCGGAACAGACTCGAACTGTCGACCTCCAGCGTGACAGGCTGGCGTGCTAACCGACTGCACCACCGGGCCATATGTTGGTGGAAAGTACAGGGCTCGAACCTGTGACCCCTTGCTTGTAAGGCAAGTGCTCTCCCAGCTGAGCTAACCTTCCGTTCCACACCGCCGCTGTATCTCTCAGCGACGGGTGTTATTATACACATGAAACGGCCATTTGTCAAGCGGATTTCGAAAAAAACATGAATAAATTTATTCAGGCTCGATTCAGGATCTCCTGCACGTTTTCGGGGGTAAAATCGTATATTTTGTCGCAGAACTGGCAATCGACATGCAGCGTCTCGCCGGAGCGGACGATCTGCTCCAGCTCGTCGCGGCCCAGTGTCAGCAGTGTCCGTTCGACCTTTTCGCGGGAGCAGTAGCAGCGGTATTCCACCGGAGCCGTCTCCAGAATCTCCACGTCAAAGCCGTCGAGAACCTTTTTCAGCAGCTGCTCCGCATCCATCCCGGAATCCAGCAGCGCCGTCACATTTCCGGTCGAACGGATACCGGCTTCGATCTGATCGATCGTCGCATCCGGCGCGCCTGGAAGAAGCTGAATAATATAGCCGCCCGCCGCGCGCACGCTCTGATCGACATCTACCAGCACGCCAAGCGCACAGGCCGTCGGAATCTGCTCGCTCTGGGCAAAGTACTGCGTGATATCCTCTGCGATCTCGCCGGAGACCAGCTCCACGCTGCCCACATACGGATCCTTCATCCGCAGGTCGCGGATGACCGTCAGCATTCCGTCGTTTCCGACCGCCGCGCCGACGTCCAGCTTCCCACGGTATTTTTCCAGCATGCTGATCTGCGGGTTTTCTACCCACCCGCGCACGTTGCCCTGCGCGTCCGAGACGGCCAGCAGCGTTCCGAGCGGCCCGCCGCCTTTGATTTGCAGGGTAATGGAGCCGTCCTCCACCTTCTGCATATTTCCCATCATTGCCGCCGCCGAGAGCAGGCGGCCCAGTGCGGCCGTCGCCGTCGGCAGCGTCTTGTGCATATTCCGCGCACACTCCACGATCTCCCGGGAGGTGATCGAAATTGCGTTGACATAGCCATCGCCAGTGATGGCCCGAACGATATGATCGTGCATGTTTGCAACTACTCCTTTTCCGCCGCGATCCAGATGCGCAGCTCGTCCTCGCGCGGTGCGCGCAGCTTCCGGTCGCCGTAGACCTGAATATTCCGGAAGCCAGCCACGCGGAGATATCCGGTCAGCTCCTCCGGTGTGTAGGCGTATTCCGTATGCTCCTCCTGACTGCGCAGCCAGACGTCGCCGTCGCGCTGGAACAGGTCGATGCCGTAATGGCACAGACGGCGCTTTTCGGAATATTCCGTGCGCCAGACGCAGTAGGCGTCCTCCGTTTCGTCCAGAAAGACCTGGCCGTCCAGCCCACGCAGCTTATAGGGCGTGTTGATGTCGAACAGGAACAGCCCATGCGGCTTCAGCGCCGCGAAAACGCGCCGGAACGCCTCCTGAAGGTCGGACGGCTTCGTCACATAGTTCACACTGTCCAGACTGCACACCGCCGCGTCCACCGGGTACGGCAGCCGCAGCCGCTGCATTTTCTGGCAGATCCAGAACGGCGGCTCCGGAAGCGCCAGCTCCATGCTTTTTTCGCTGGCCACCGTCAGCATTTCCTCCGAACAGTCAACGCCCAGCACGCTGTAGCCCTTCTGCGCCAGCAGCAGGGACAGCGATCCGGTGCCGCACGCCAGATCCAGAACGGTCTGGGCCTCAACACCGGATCTCTTGAGCACTCGTTCAAAAAAAGCTGCGATCTCAGGGTAGGGGACGTCGTAGGTCAGCGCGTCGTAGGAAAACGCCAGCGACTCATACGCGCTCACGCCTTTTCCTCCTTGTCCAACCGGTCAAAGATGGTGTGATAAGCATCGGTGCCGTAGTTCAGGCTGCGGTTGACGCGGCTGATGGTGGCGCTGCTTGCGCCGGTCTTTTCGAGAATGTCATTGTAAATGAGGCCTTCGTTGAGGAGCTTTGCGACCTCGAAGCGCTGCTCCATTGCCTTCATTTCGGAGACGGTACACAGATCCGCAAAAAAATCGTAGCACTCCTCCGCAGTTTTCAGCGTCAGAATCGCGCGGTACAGATCACTGCCCGGGTCTGAACGCTTATTTCGATTATTCAAAACGATCCCTCTCTTTTCAGAATTCTTAATAGATGTATTTCCTGACTTTTATATAGTAAAGCTTTTAAGTCGAAAAGTAAAGCGCAAAAACCTTGTTCAGCAAAAATTAATAAATTTTAACACTGCGTTTGTGCAGCTTGCCGCATGCGTGTGCCAAAACTGTCCACGGAACAGAGACAGACGTTCATTCTCTGTACTTGCATAACTAATATTAATGTCCGCCATTTCCACAAACTGTTTTACTTATGCCGTCTGGATGCTTATAATACTCTTGAAATATTGAGCCATCCCGCCCGAAGGCGCGGGAAGAAAAGGAGAGCATCTGTTATGAGCAATTGTGCGATCGTTGGAATCAACTGGGGCGACGAGGGAAAGGGCCGTATGGTCGATCTCATCGCCAGAGAATATGACATCGTCTGCCGCTATCAGGGCGGCAACAATGCGGGCCACACCATCGTCAACGAATACGGCAAGTTCGCGCTGCATCTGATCCCGTCCGGCATCTGCCTGCCCGGCGTTGTGAACGTCCTCGGCAACGGCGTTGTGATCGATCTGGAGAGCCTCTGGGGCGAGATCTCCGAGCTTCAGAAGGCGGGCGTGCCCATCACGCCGGAGAATTTCAAGATCTCCGAGCGCGCGACCATCGTCTTCCCGTTCCACCGTGCGCTGGACGGTCTGGAGGAAGCACGCCTGAAGGACAAGAAATACGGCTCCACCCTGCGCGGCATCGCGCCGGTCTATTCCGACAAGTATCAGAAAAAGACCGTTATGATGGGCGAGCTGCTGTATCCGGAGTATCTGAAAAAGCGTCTGGCCTCCATTCTGGAGTGGAAGAATCTGACCATCCAGAACGTCTACGGCGCCGAAGCCTACAAGCTCGAGGACATGCTGGCGTGGTGTGAGGAATTCGGCTCCAAGCTCGCGCCGTTCATCTGCGACACGACCTCCTACCTCTACGAGGCCCAGAAGGCCGGCAAGAACATCATGTTCGAGGCCCAGCTCGGCGCGCTGCGTGACATCGATTTCGGCATCTTCCCCTATACGTCCTCTTCCTCCTCCAACGCGGGCTATGCCTGTGTCGGCGCGGGCATTCCGGGCAGCCATGTGGATCGCACGGTCGGCATCGTCAAGGCCTACTCCACCTGCGTCGGAGAAGGCCCCTTCACGGCGGAGTGGTTCGGCGAGGAGGCGGAGCAGCTCCGAGTGGCCGGCGGCGAATACGGCGCTTCTACGGGCCGTCCACGCCGCGTAGGCCCCATCGATCTGGTCGCCACGCGCTACGGCTGTCAGATTCAGGGCGCGACCGAGGTCGCGCTCACGAAGCTCGACGTGCTTTCGTACATGAAGGAGATCCCCGTCTGCGTCCAGTACGAGCTGAACGGCGAAAAGACCGACAAGTTCCCCTTCACCGCCGTCATCGGCGATGCAAAGCCCGTCCTGACGACCGTTCCCGGCTGGGGCTGCGATATTTCCGGCGTCCGCAAATATGAGGACCTGCCGCAGGCCGCGCGCGACTATGTCGAGTTCATCGAAAAGTCCATCGGCGTACACATCTCCTATGTATCCGTCGGCGCAAAGCGCGACGAGATCATCTACAGATAAGAGGTCGTCCCATGAAGCCCACCTATGAAAGCCCGCTGGCCGCGCGCTATGCGTCGAAATACATGCTGCACCTGTTCTCGCCGGACATGCGCTATGAAACGTGGCGCAGGCTCTGGGTGAGCCTCGCGCGGGCCGAGCATACCCTCGGCCTGCCCATCACGGAGGAACAGGTCGAGGAGCTGGCCGCCAATGTCAGCCCCATCAATTACGACGTGGTCGCCGCGAAGGAAAAGGAGCTGCGCCACGACGTGATGGCGCACATCCACGCCTTCGGAGCGATGGCCCCCGGCGCAAAGGGGATCATCCACCTCGGCGCAACGAGCTGCTACGTCACCGACAACGCCGACCTCATTCTTTACCGCGACGGCCTGCGCTATCTGCGCGGAGAGCTGGCAGCGGTCATGACGAATCTCTGCGATTTCGCGGAGAAGTACGCCGCCATGCCCTGCCTCGGCTATACGCACTACCAGCCCGCGCAGCTTGTGACCGTCGGCAAGCGCGCCGCGCTCTGGCTTCAGGATCTGATGCTCGACATGCAAGAGCTGGACGACGTGCTCTCTGCCATCCGTTTCCTGGGCTGCCGCGGCACGACCGGTACCGAGGCCAGCTTCCTCGCGCTCTTTAACGGCGACAGCACGAAGATCGACGAAATGAACCGCCGGATCGCCGCCGATTTCGGCTTCGACCGGCTCTATGACGTGTGCGGCCAGACCTACCCGCGCAAGCTCGACAGCCGCATCCTGAACGTCCTGTCCTCGATTGCGCAGAGCTGCTGCCGGTTTGCGACCGATGTCCGCCTTTTGCAGCACGACCGTCAGGTCGAGGAGCCGTTCGAGACTTCGCAGGTCGGCTCCTCCGCCATGCCGTATAAGCGCAATCCCATGCGCTGTGAACGCATCTGCTCTCTGGCGCGCTACGTCATGGCCGACGCGGCCAACGCGCCCATGACTGCCTCGGCACAGTGGCTCGAGCGGACATTGGACGACTCGGCCAACCGCCGCATCTCCCTCCCGGAGTCCTTCCTTGCTGTGGACGCCATCCTGCGCGTCATGCAGAACGTGACGAAGGGGCTGCACGTCAACGAGAAGATCGTGGCAAAGCTCGTTTCCGACTATCTGCCGTTCATTGCGACGGAAAATCTGATGATGGCCGCCGTCAAGCGCGGCGGCGACCGCCAGCAGCTGCACGAGGTGATTCGTGAGGCGTCCATGGACGCGACGGCGCGGATGAAAAACGGCGAGAGCTGGGATCTGGTCGCGTCGCTGGCCGCAGATCCGGCCATTGGCATGACCGCCGAGGAGATTCGCGCGGAGCTTCGCCCGGAGCGCTACATCGGCCGCTGCCCGGAGCAGGCCACGGCGTTCACACAGAAATGCCGCGTGCTGATCGGGACACAGAAGCCTGTGGAGGCCGAGGAGCTTACGCTCTGAGACAATAGGGGAGAGGCAATTGCCGCTGCCCGCACCAACAGAGATACAAAAGCCCCGCCGCATCGTTTTTTCACGATGCGGCGGGGCGCTGCTTTTTATTGGACGGTCAGAGCACCTTTGCGAGGAAATCCTGAAGACGCGGGCTTTGCGGATGGGTGAAGATCGCCTCCGGCGTGCCCTCCTCGACGAGCTTGCCATCGGCCATGAACAGAACGCGGCTGGCGACCTCACGGGCGAAGCCCATCTCATGCGTGACGACGACCATCGTCATGCCGTCGTTTGCCAGCTCCTTCATGACCTCCAGAACCTCGCCGACCATTTCCGGGTCGAGCGCGCTCGTCGGCTCGTCGAAGAGCATGACCTCCGGCTCCATCATGAGCGCGCGGACGATGGCCACGCGCTGCTTCTGCCCGCCGGACAGCTGCGCGGGATACGCGCCGCCGCGGTCGCCGAGGCCGACGCGCTGCAAAAGCTTCAGCGCCTGCGCCTCCGCTTCCTCCTGCGATTTGTGCAGCAGCTTCACGGGCGCAAGCGTCATGTTGCGCAGAATGGTCATATGCGGGAAGAGGTTGAAATGCTGGAACACCATGCCCATCTTCTGCCGGTGAAGGTCGATATTGCAGCGCTTGTCGGTGATATCGACGCCGCCGAACAGGATCTTTCCGCCCGTCGGTAGCTCCAGAAGATTCAGGCAGCGCAGGAACGTGGATTTGCCGGAGCCGGACGGGCCGATCACGACGACGACCTCACCCTTGCGGATATCAGTGGAAACGCCGTCGAGCGCCTTGATGGCGGACGCGCCGGAAAAATGCTTTTTCAGGTCCCGGACCTGGATCAGAGCGTCAGTGGTCACTGCTGCGCAGCCTCCTTTCAAGCTTGCTTACCAGATGAGAAAAGAACACGACCATGAGCAGGTACAGCGCCGCCACGATCAGCAGCGGCATGGCCTGAATATAGGTCTGCGAACGGATGATCTCGCCGCCCTTGGTGAGGTCATTGACGGCCACATAGCAGGCGACGGAGGTCTCCTTCAAAAGCACGATGAACTCGTTTGCCAGCGCGGGCAGAACGTTTTTGAGCGCCTGCGGAATGATGATATAGATCATGGTCTGCGCAAAGCTGAGGCCCAGCGACCGGCCTGCCTCGTTCTGGCCCTCGTCCACGGCCATGATGCCGCCGCGGATGATCTCTGCGACGTAGGCGCCGGAGTTGATGCCGAAGGTCAGCATGGCGACGGGCGTACCGTCGCGCGCGGTGGAGAAAACGACGAAGAACATGATGAGGATCTGGATCATGGCCGGTGTACCGCGAATGACGGTCAGGTAGACCTTGCACAGGAAGTTGGCAATGTTCAGAAGCACGCGCCCTGGGCCGGGACGCATCGTTTCATGCGTCTTATCATGGGTGGAACGGATGATGGCGACGACGGTGCCGATCAGGATACCGAGCAGAACGGCGGCCAGCGCGATCTGAATGGTGTTTCCGAGGCCCTTAACAATGTATTTCCAGCGATCCTTGGTGAGAAAGCAGGTGACAAAATCGTCTGCGGCCTTTTTGAGCCAGTCTGACATGGCGGATACGCTCCCTTCTTTTTTAGTTTAGCACACAGCGGCGGGACGAAGCGTGGCTTCGTCCCGTCGCAGGGTATTTTCGGGTCGTTTTGCAGCGGTCGGCGCTGCGGAAGAAGCGCTTACTTGCCGATGTACTTATCGACAATGCTCTGGAGCGTGCCGTCAGCGGTCAGCTCGGAAAGCGCCTTGTTGACCTTTTCCAGAAGTTCGGTGTTTTCCTTGGCGATGGCGATGGCGTAATCCTCAACGGCGTATTCCGTGTCGAGGATGTGCAGGCCCTCGTTGGCCGCGACCAGCGCTTTGGCAGGCTCGTTGTCGAGAATGACGCAGTCGACCTGACCGTTTTTCAGGGCTTCCACAGCGTCCGTCGTCTTGCCGAAGGACTTGACGGTGCCGAGACCGGCTTCCTCAATGTCGGACGTGGCATAGATAAAGCCCGTGGTGCCGGCCTGCGTGCCGACGACGGTGTTGGCGCCGTCCGCGAACAGATCATCGACCGAGGTGATGGGGCCGTCATCCTTGACAATGACGACCTGTACGCCGGTGGCGTAGGAGTCGGAGAAGTTGACCTGCTCCTTGCGCTCGTCGGTCACGGTCATGCCGGCCATGCCCATGTCATATTTGCCTGTCTGGATGCCGGGGATGATCGAGTCAAACGCGATGTCCGTGACCTCCAGCTCCATGCCGAGCTTGTTGGCGATGGCCTGCGCGACCTCAACGTCGATGCCGACGATCGCGTCGCCGTCGTAGTACTCATACGGCGGGAAGGTGGCTTCGGTCGCCATGGTCAGCTTGGCGGCTTCGGAAGCGTCGGGAGCTGGCTCGTCATTTTTGGCAGTAGAGGCGCAGGCGGCAAGGCTCAGCACCAGAATGACTGCAAGAAGCAGTGCGGAAAGCTTTTTCATTTTCGTATCCTCCATTGGTGTTTCGAATTTGTGCTTATAAGTATACATTCAAGCTGCATAAAAATCAACTTCTTTTTGCACGGTAAAATGCACAATATTTTTGCGGAGAAGGGCGTATTTGCGGTCATTGTCTACAAAACGAGCAGAATTCAATGAAAGAACGGCGGCGGACGCCTCCGAAGCGTCCGCCGCCACATGGCTGCATTATGCATACAGAATGAATATTATTCCGCGTTCTGCGCGTAGCGCGACAGAAACTGCCGGGTGCGCTCCTCCTGCGGGCGCTCGATCACATCACGCGCCGGTCCCTGCTCGACGATCACGCCGCCGTCCATGAAGATCACGCGGTCGGCCACATCGCGGGCAAACGCCATTTCATGCGTGACGATCACCATGGTCATGCGCCGGTCGGCAAGGCCGCGGATCACGCGCAGCACCTCGCCGGTCAGCTCCGGGTCGAGCGCGCTCGTCGGCTCGTCGAAGCACAGCACGTCCGGGTCGAGCGCCAGCGCCCGTGCGATGGCGACGCGCTGCTGCTGGCCGCCGGAGAGCTGGTGCGGATAGAGCGACATTTTTTCGCGCAGGCCGACCTGCGTGAGAAGCGCCTCCGCGCGGCAGCGGATCTCCTCGTGGACGGCCCGCCGGTTTTGCCGGTAGCCCGGCTGCTCCTTCGCCAGAAGCTCGCTTGCAAGCATCACATTCTGGAGCGCCGTATACTGCGGGAACAGGTTGAAATTCTGGAAAACGAGGCCGAAATGCAGCCGCTTCCGGCGGATCTCGCTTTCGCGCCGGGCGGAAGGGTCGGCGGCGTCAAAGAGCGTTTCGCCGTTGACAAGAATGCGGCCGCCGTCGGGCGCGGTCAGGAAATTGAGGCAGCGCAGGAGCGTCGTCTTGCCGCTGCCGGAGGAGCCGATGATGGCCGCAGACTCGCCCTTTTCCAGAGAGAAATCGATCTCGCGCAGCACGGGCGTATTTTTATCGAAGCTCTTTCGGAGCTTTTGAACTTCAAGGATCGGCATATCTGGCCCTCCCTACGCTTTGAAATAGTCGAGCTTCCGCTCGAGCCAGCCCAGCCCCAGCGTCAGCAGGCCGCTGAACACAAGATAATAGACGCCGGTGAAAAACAGCGGCCAGATGGCGCCGTGAATGCCGTGACTGCCCTTCATGAAGGCCTGCCCGGCCCAGATGACCTCCTGCAGCGCGATGATGCGAGAGAGAGAGGTATCCTTGACGAGCGTAATGACCTCGTTGGACATCGGCGGGACGATGCGCTTGAGCATCTGAAGGAGCTTGACCTTGAAGAAAATCTGGCTGTTCGTCATGCCGAGCACCTGTCCGGCCTCCGTCTGGCCCTTCGGGATGGACTGGATGCCGCCGCGATAGATCTCGGAAAAATAGCAGGCGTAGTTGAAAACGAACGCCGCGCAGCTGGCGGCAAAGCGCCCCAGCTCGCCCTGACCCCAGATGTTGTTTTTCAGAACGAGGCCGGGAAAGAAATAAATAATGAGCAGCTGGAGCATCAGCGGCGTCCCGCGCACGACCCAGATCACGAGCCGCACCAGATAGCGCAGCGGCCGGAAGCGGCTCATGGAGCAGAGACAGATCACAAGGCCCAGCGGGATGGCTCCGGCGAGGGTGATGAAAAAGAGCTTGAGCGTCTGCAAAAAGCCCTCGTTCAGGGCCTGAAAGACGACGGGGAACTGTTCAGCAAAAAGAGACATCGGCGTGTCCTGCCTTTCGGATCGTTGATAAGTCCGGAAAGCGCGGCAGTTCCCCGGCGGGTGAGGCCGGGGAAGCGCTGTTTCCGGTTGGGGCCTGCGTCAGAGCGCAGACGGTCACTGCGCGCAGAGCGCGGCCTGAATGCCGTAGGTCTCGGCAGCTTTCTGCATGGAGCCGTCGGCGAAGCTGGCCTGGAAGAACTCGTTGAGCTTCTGCGTCAGATCGGAGCCTTTGCGGAAGCCGACGCCGTACTGTTCGCCCTCGTCTGCGTTGAGGCTGACCGTGTAGGCGAGCGTTTCATAGCCGGTGCCTTCGCCGACCATGGCTCCGGCCATCAGCGCGTCGATCACGGCGGCGTCCGCCGTTCCGGCGGCGACCTCCATCAGCGCGGTCGCCTGATCCTTGACCGGCGTGCAGCCTGCGCCGAGCTTCTCCACCTCCGCCTCACCGGCGGAGCCGGCTTCGACGGCGAAATTCAAACTCTTGCAGGCGTCGGCGCTCTGATAATCCGCGGCCGTGTCCGCAGGCACGACCACGACCTGCGTGTTGTTGCAGTAGGCGTTCGAGCAGCTCATCGACTCCGTGACCTCGCCGGTCAGCGTCATGCCGTTCCAGACGCAGTCGATGGTCTTGGCGTCCAGCTCCATGATCTTACTGTCCCAGTCGATCTCCACGAACTGCACCTCCACGCCGAGCGATTCGGCAAAGGCCTTCGCCATGTCAGCGTCAAAGCCGATCCATTCGCCGGAGGCATCCTGATAATCCATCGGCGCAAAGTCAGTGATGCCGACGACGAGCGTTCCTTTTTGCTGTATGTACGCCAGATCGGACGCGGTGTCCGCGGCGGGGGCCTTTACACAGGCGGCCATACCGGCAAGCATCAGCACGGCAAGAGTCAGGGCAAGCAGCTTTTTCATATTCGTTTCCTCCATTGAACGTGACGCATTGTGTCGTAAATTAGCATGGTAGTACTTTACCATGGTAATGAACTAATGTAAAGATGGAAACGTGAACAAATTTTAAAATGTGTCCGCGTCCGGCGTTGTGCGCAATGTATGAATGAAAAAACAATTGACAAACGGCAGGCAAAGCGCTATAACATAATAAACCTACCGCAACGGTAGCTAAATGGAGGCGGAAAGCGGATGAAGCATCAGATCCTCTTCTGTACCTGCGCCACCGGCCGCTGTCGCCGCTGGAACGCAGAGTACGGAGATCACAGATGAAGCCAATTTTATAGGGTGTATCTGAAAACTCCCAACGCACCCGGACAGCGGGCCTTTTCACGCTGCGCTGCACCATTTTTCCTTGAAATACGTCAGTATTCCTGCGAAAAAATGTCTTGCTCAACGCAAAAATTCCTCGCTGCCGGTCACATTGGGAGTTTTCGGATACACCCTAGGAAATAGAGGAGAAATTATTATGTCTAAAATTTATACGTCCGCAGATCAGCTTATCGGCAGAACGCCGCTTCTGGAGCTTACGCATATTGAAAAGGAACTCGGCCTGAAGGCCAAAATTCTCGCCAAGCTGGAGTATTTCAATCCCGCCGGTTCGGTCAAGGACCGCATCGCAAAGGCCATGATCGACGACGCGGAGCAGAAGGGCCTTTTGAAGGAGGGTTCCGTCATCATTGAGCCGACCTCCGGCAATACCGGCATCGGCCTTGCCTCCGTCGCGGCGGCAAGGGGCTACCGTATCATCATCGTCATGCCGGACAGCATGTCCGTCGAGCGTCGCCAGCTCATGAAGGCCTACGGCGCGGAGCTGGTTTTGACGGAAGGCGCGAAGGGCATGAAAGGCGCCATCGCCCGCGCGGAGGAGCTGGCAAAGGAGATCCCGAGCAGCTTCCTTCCGGGGCAGTTCGTGAATCCGGCCAACCCGAGGGCACATTTTGAGACGACCGGCCCGGAGATCTACGAGGACACGGACGGTAAGGTCGATTATTTCGTCGCGGGCGTCGGCACCGGCGGCACTATCACCGGTACGGGCGAATATCTCAAGTCGAAGAACCCCGCCATCCGCGTGGTCGCGGTGGAGCCGAAAACCTCCGCGGTGCTTTCGACGGGCGTTGCAGGCCCGCATAAGATCCAGGGCATCGGCGCCGGCTTCGTGCCGCAGGTGCTCGACACGAAGGTCTATGACGAGATCATCCCGGTCGAAAATGACGATGCGTTCACGACCGGACGGCTGGTCGGCCGGAAGGAGGGCGTCCTGGTCGGTATTTCCTCCGGCGCGGCGCTCTGGGCAGCCATCGAGCTTGCCAAGCGCCCGGACAGCGAGGGAAAGACCATCGTTGTGCTCATGCCGGATACCGGCGACCGGTATCTGTCCACGCCGCTGTTTGCGGAGTAAAAAGAACTCTTAATTTTACGGGCCGGCGCGAAAACGCCGGCCCGAGGTCTGTGAGGGGAAGCTATGAACATTCTGGTTGCCATGAGCGGCGGCGTGGATTCCAGCGTCGCGGCGAAGCTGCTTGCCGACGCGGGGAACTGCTGCACCGGCTGCACGATGAAGCTCTATACCAACGAGGACGCGGGCATCCCGCGCGGACACACCTGCTGCTCGCTTGACGATGTGGAGGACGCGCGGAGCGTCGCCGCGAGGCTGGGGATGCGCTACTACGTGTTCAATTTCTCGGAGGATTTCGAGGAAAAGGTCATCGGCAAGTTTGTTAGCAGCTACCGTCATGGCCGCACGCCGAATCCGTGCATCGACTGCAACCGCTTCATGAAGTTCGACAAGCTGTTCGAGCGCGCGCGGCTTCTGGGCTGCGACCATGTGGCGACCGGACATTATGCGCGCATCGAGGAGCAGAACGGAAAATTCATCCTCAAGAAAGCGCTCGATGCGTCCAAGGATCAGAGCTACGTTTTGTATACCATGACGCAGGAGCAGCTGGCGCATACGCTCTTTCCGCTCGGAGCGCTCCCTAAGACGCAGACGCGGGCCATTGCGGAGGAGGCGGGCTTCTGGAACGCGCACAAGCCGGACAGTCAGGACATCTGCTTTGTGCCGGACGGCGACTATGCCGCCGCCATCGAGCGCCTGACCGGCGAAAAATCGGAGCCGGGCGACTTTGTAGACCGGCAGGGCCATGTGCTGGGCCGCCACGGCGGCATCATCCGCTATACCGTCGGCCAGCACCGGGGCCTCGGCCTCGGACAGTCGGAGAAGCGGTACGTCTGCGCGCTCTGTCCGGAGGAGAATACCGTCGTGCTGGGCGGTGCGGACGAGCTTTTCAGCCGCACGGCGCTGGTCTCGGTGATGAACTGGATCTCCGGCGAAGCGCCGCAGACGCCCATCCGCTGCCGCGTCAAGACGCGCTACCGTCAGACGGAGCAGCCTGCGGTGGTGACGGCGCTGCCGGACGGCTGGGCGCGGGTGGACTTTGACGAGCCGCAGCGCGCCGTTACACCCGGACAGGCCGCTGTTTTGTACGATGGGGACGTCGTTCTCGGCGGCGGAACGATCGAAAGAGCGGAATAAACAGATAAAAATACAGCCGGAGAGGGTTTCCCATCTCCGGCTGTTGATATTTCAGGAGGCGCCGCGCGCCCGGCCGGGCCGTTCGCGGTTATTCTCCGCGATGCGCGCGGAGAAGGAGAGCGGGTGAGCGCGCCTGCGGAGCTGCTCGGTGAATTTTGCGGAGTACGCCGTAAAGATGGCGTAGACATATGGCACTCCGAGATTCGTTTCCAGCAGGGAGTTGACGGTCAGGGTACGGAGCTTTTCGCCGAAGGATGCAAAGCCCGCGCTGCGGATGCTGCCCAGCAGCAATCCGGCCTCCCAGCCAAACTGCACCAGAACGCCGATGGCGAGCCAGATATAAAGCGGCGCGAACTGCCGCCGCGCAATGATCTCCGTCATATGCCTGCGCCTTCAAAGGTTTGGGACCGCGCTTCCGGAAGCGCCGCCTCCAGCAGCGCGCGCACCCTCGCGCCGATCTCCGCCGTGCTCATGGCATCGACCTCCTCCGCTGTGAGAACGCCCGCCACACTCAGCGTGACGCGCGTGGAGCGCAGCGGATAATTTTTTGCGATCATTTCCGTTCCGTCCAGTGCCAGCACCGCGATCGGCGTATGCGCCCACTTCGCGGTCTTGAACAGACCGTTGTGGAAGGGGAGAAGCCCGACTGCCGCCTTGTTCCGCGTACCCTCCGGGTATGCGCCGACGCTTCCCTCCGCGGCTTGCAGACGGTCTGCGGCGGCGCGGATCGTCACGACGGCGTTGCGCGGATTCTCCCGGTCGATGGCGGTGCAGCCGCAGCGGCGGATGATCTGGCCGTAGAGCGGGATGCGGAAGTTCTCCGCCTTGGAGAGATAGCCGATCCGGTATTTCCGCAGAACGTACCATGTGAGGATGGGGTCAAAATTCGAGCGGTGATTGCCCACGAAAAAGACCGGCGTATCTTGCGGAAGCTGCTCCAATCCCCGGACGTCCACATGGATGCGAAGAATGGGGACGGCCAGCCGGATGGAGCTGTCCAGCAGCCAGCGATAGAACGGCGAATCGTGCCGGTATTCCTTTTTTGTGCTGACCAGCAGCGCGCTGACAGCCAGCAGCAGACAGTAGGCCGCAAATATGGCCAGCAGCCCCAGCAGGAGCCATCCGATCACACGCATGGGACCTCCTTCTCGGCGGCACGCTGGCTGCGGATGATCTTGACCGTCGTGAGCATGGTGATCGTGTTCAGAATCGCGTCCAGAATCAGCGACACGCCGAGCAGACGGCCCATCAGCTGCACCTGAAGGCTCGGCCGGAAGATCAGCACGCAGCCGAAGCACGCCGTCACGAACGCTGCAGCAAGCAGCAGCGGCCACTGGGGGATGCCGAACGTCCGCGCCTCAACGGCGATCTGCACCTTGAAAAGCCCGTCCGTCAGGATCAGAATGCCGAGCACCGTGCAGAAGAAGGAGAGCGAGCCCTCCGTGTGCAGCAGCAGGCTGGCCCCCAGCACCAGCATGAGGATGCCGGAGGACAGGTCGTTTTCAAACGCCAGCCGGAACAGATCCTTCGAAAAATAACCGACCAGCTTGATCGCGCCGAACACGATCAGCGTCAGCCCGCAAAGAATGCCGATCGTATGCATGGATGTCTCCGGGTGCAGGATGATCAGAATGCCCATCGTGCACAAAAGGCCGGAAATGACCAGATATCCGATTTTCGCCGCTTTCATGGGTGCAACAGAGCGCACAGCAGCCACCTCCCTTTTATACGGGCCAGTATAGCACGGACACGGGCCGATGAAAACGGACAACTTCTGCCGCAGTGTTACCAAATGCCACATTTGCGGGCATTTGTCCCAAAACGCCACATTTCGTGTGTTTTAGCCATTGCCGCGCTGCGGCGGGCCCTATAGTATAAAGAAAAACAGGCATCTCCGGCTGCGCCATGGGGCAAAACACAGAAGGCGCGCTTGCTGCGGAGGAGGCTCCGCTGCGGCGTGCGGAAAAGAGGAAGGACATGAACGATCACATTTTGTATAATCCGCTTGCGGGCGGCGGCAGCGGACGTGCGCGGGCGGAAAAGCTGGCGCAGAGCCTCCCGGGCGGGACGGCGCAGCTCACCGATCTGACGCAGCTTCACGACTACAGCGCATTTTTCGCCTCCGTACCGGCAGGGGACCGCATTTTCCTGACAGGCGGCGACGGGACGCTGAACCGCTTTCTCAACGACACGGCGGATATTCCGCTGCCGGACGAGCTGTGGTACGCGCCGACCGGAACGGGCAACGATCTCTGGACGGATCTCGGCAGAAAGCCCGGCGACGCGCCCGTCAACATCCGAAGGTATCTGGACGATCTCCCGACGGTGACGGTCAAGGGGCGGACGTACCGTTTCCTGAACGGCATTGGCTACGGCATCGACGGCTACTGCTGTCTGGAGGGCGACCGCCAGCGGGAGACCTCCTCGAAGCCCGTCAATTATACGGCCATCGCGATCAAGGGCCTCCTGTTCCATTATAAGCCGGCGTCGGCTACCGTCACGGTGGACGGCGTGACGCATACCTACCGGCACGTTTGGCTCGCGCCGGTCATGAACGGCCGCCATTACGGCGGCGGTATGATCCCGACGCCGCAGCAGGACCGCCTTGCGCAGCCGAAGCAGCTGTCGGTCATGGTCTACCACAGCCCGCGGAAGCTTCAGGCGCTCATGGTGTTCCCGTCCATCTTCAAGGGTGAGCACGTCAAAAAGGAAAAGGTCGTGGAGGTTCTGACGGGACGGGAAATCACGGTGGAATTCGACGCGCCGAAGCCGCTCCAGATCGACGGCGAGACCATCCCGGAGGTGCGCGCCTACCGCGCGGCGGTCAGTACGCGGGAGTGCTGAGGAAATTTTCACAGCCGCACCGCCCTCCTGCACGGGAGAGCGGCTTTGCGTTTTTCAGAGCTTCGTCTGCGGAAAAAAGCCATTTTCCGCAAAAAAGAAAAATGTTCACAATTTTTAACTTTGAATCCGGGCGAATATACAGTATACTGATCTTATAGAATATTTTCCAGCTGTGAAGGAGGATGCAATTGCCGAAGAGAAATGTAATTATCGAGAAAATGCGCGAGTCCATTGCCTCTGTGCTGCCGATCACGCTGATCGTTGCGGCGCTGTGTCTGTTTCTGATCCCGGTCAGCAGCGGCCTGATGCTGTCATTTTTGATCGGGTCGGTCATGATTATTCTGGGCATGGGGCTGTTTACCGTCGGGTCGGATCTGTCCATGACACAGATCGGCACCCACATCGGCGCGCAGATGACGCGCTCAAAAAAGCTGGGCGTGATCCTGATCCTGAGCTTTGTGCTCGGCGTAATCATTACCATTGCGGAGCCGGACCTGCAGGTGCTGGCCAAAAACGTTCCGGAGATCGACACGACCGTTCTGATCGTCACCGTCTCCGTCGGCGTCGGACTGTTCCTGACGATCAGTATGCTGCGCATTTTGTTCCGGATCCCGCTGAAGTGGCTTCTGGTTTTCTTTTATGCTGTGATCTTCGCTCTGGCCGCCTTTTCCGACCAGAACTTTCTTTCTGTCGCGTTTGACTCCGGCGGTGTCACGACCGGCCCGATGACGGTGCCGTTCATCATGGCGCTCGGCGTCGGCGTGGCCTCCATCCGAAGCGACGAGAACGCGAAATCCGATAGCTTCGGTCTGGTCGCGCTCTGCTCCATCGGGCCGATCCTTTCGGTGCTGATCCTCGGCTTTGTCTACGATAACAGCGGAAGCACCGCCTCGGAGATCCTTGTCAGCGATTTTGAGACGACCCGGGAGATCGGTACGGAGTACATCGCGCAGCTTCCGACCTACCTCGCGGAGGTCGCGGTCGCACTGCTGCCGATCTTCGTCTTTTTCCTGCTGTTCCAGTTCTTTGCGCTCCGCATCAAAAAGCGCCCGTTCCAGCGGATCCTGGTCGGTATCGCGCTGACATATGTGGGTCTTGTACTGTTCCTGACCGGCGTGAACGTCGGCTTCTCGTCCCTCGGCTATGTGCTCGGCGGCGCGCTGGCGGACGGGTGGACAAAGTATCTGCTCATTCCGCTGGCCATGCTGATGGGCTGGTTTATCATCAATGCCGAGCCTGCCGTCCATGTGCTCAACAAGCAGGTCGAGGAGCTGAGCGCAGGCGCCATATCCGCGAAGGCGATGGGCCTGAGCCTTTCGATCGCCGTCTCGGCGGCAAACGGCCTTGCGATGCTGCGCGTGCTGACGGGTATTCCCATCCTGTATTTCATGGTGCCCGGCTATATCATCGCGCTGGTCATGGCGTTCTTCGTCCCACCGACCTTTACGGCCATCGCGTTTGACTCCGGCGGCGTGGCCTCCGGCCCGCTGACCGCGACCTTCATGCTGCCCTTCGCAATGGGCGCGAGCGTCGCCGTCGGCGGAAACGTTATGACCGACGCCTTCGGTCTGGTCGCCATGGTCGCCATGATGCCGCTCATCACCGTGCAGATCATGGGCGTGATCTACGTCGTCAAGAGCCGCCGCAGCACGGCCGGCGAGACACTCATGGAGCAGTACGCGGACGACGACGTGATCGAGCTTTGGGAGGTTGCATAATGGAGCTTTATTATATGATCGGCGTGACCGAACGTAAAAAATCGCAGACGCTGCTGGATATCTGCAAGGAGCTGAACATGCCGATGGTGCTGACGAATCTGGCGCGCGGCACGGCCACCAGCGAGCATCTCTCGCTGCACAACCTTGACCGCAGCGAAAAGGCCGTCGTCAGCACAGTCACCGACGCCGCAGGCGTCCGCAGGCTCATGCGGCAGGCCAAGCTGAAGCTGTACATCGATATTCCCGGCAACGGGATCATGATGGCCATTCCGCTCAAGAGCGTGGCCGGCGGGCGGACGCTGGCCTATCTGACGGGCGGAAAGGCTCTGGAAGGAGGAAAACCGGACATGGATTTTGAATATGAACTGATCGTCGTCATTCTGAACGAGGGCTATTCGGAGCTGGTCATGGACGCGGCGCGCGCCGCCGGGGCCAGAGGCGGCACCGTCCTGCACGCAAAGGGCACCGGTGCAGCCGTCAGCGAAAAATTCCTCGGCGTCTCGCTGGCGCAGGAAAAGGACATGGTCTACATCGTCGCCTCCAGCAAGCAGAAGGCGGAGATCATGCGTTCGGTCAGCCAGAACGCGGGGACCGGCACCAAGGCCGGGGCCATCTGCTTCACGCTCCCGATCTCTGAGGTCGCGGGCCTGCGGCAATTCGACGAGGAATAAAAACTGCATACGCGAAGCGGGACGGAGCTTTTCCGTCCCGCTTTCGGCATTTTTCCTGCATTCGGAAACGCGGCATTGACACGCGCGGGAACGCAGGGTATCATGGTCTTGACGGGAATTTTCCCGAATCGGCCCGAGGGGCCGGAACACGCAGGGAGGACGCACTATGGAGCCGCAGGAAACCTTATCGCTCATGCACGCCCGAAAAAGCTATCTCCGGCTGGGATGGAGCCTCGTTGTGCTGGAGGTCGGCGCGCAGATCGGAGCCGTTCTGATCGCGCTGCTCGGCGCGGTGCTTGCCTCCGCCGGACACGACGTCAGCGGCACATGGTGGTACTTCCTGCTGTCCAATTTCCTGCCGATCTATCTTTTCGGAATGCCGTTTGCGCTCCTGATCCTGCGCAGGACCCCGGCGGAAAGGCCGGAGCCGCTGCTGCTTTCCGCAAAGACGTTTTTCCAACTGCTGCTGATCTGCTTCCCGCTGCTTTACATCGGCAGCCTGATCGGCAATATGGTCTCCAACGGCCTGTCCGGCGGACTTGCGGAAAACATGCTGGATCTGCTTGCGGAGGAAAACGCGCCGCTGATGACGCTTTCCGCACTGCTGATCGCGCCGCTGGGCGAGGAGTTTTTCTTCCGTCGCCAGATCATCGACCGGTGCAGCCAGTATGGCGAAAAGACTGCGATCCTCTATTCCGGGCTGGCCTTCGGCTTGTTCCATATGAATTTCTATCAGTTTTTCTATGCCTTTGCGCTGGGTGTGCTGCTGGCCTATGTCTATACGCGCACGAGAAGGCTGCGGTACACGATCCTGCTGCATATGAGCATCAATTTCATCGGCTCCCTGCCGAATTTCCTGCCCGGCTTCTCGGAGGCGGAAAGTGCTGCGGAAAACGCGGACTCGCTGGTCGAAGGCGTGGAGAGCGCGGCGGAAGCGCTTTCCGGCTCGGAGTTGGTCGTCACGGTCTATGGGCTGTGCATTCTGGCGCTCACCATCTGGGGGCTTGTCTACCTGCTGCGGCGGGCACGGCATTTCGTCCTGTTCCCGGCTCCGGAGGAGCTTCCGCGCAGGCAGTGCCGCCGCGCGGCGTATCTCAACGCGGGAATGATCGTGTTCCTGCTGCTCAGTCTTGTGATGTTCGTGCTGGCGCTCGGCGTCCTGACGCTCACCGGCTGAAACGAAAAGGAAAGCGCCGCCTGCGGATGCGGGCGGCGCTTTTTCCATAGATGCTTGCACAAAGTGCGCAATTTGTGCTATACTGAGATCAGGAAAGTCAGAGGAGGGCCTTGCATGGAGCAGCAGAATTATGAGCAGCGCGGATATCTGCACGAGGATTTCCGGCTCTTCCATCTGGATGAGGCCATGAACGCGCCGGTGGACTGGCACTATCATACCTTCCATAAGATCATTGCCTTTCTCTCCGGCTCCGCTTCCTACGGGATCGAGGGCAAAAGCTATGTGCTCGAGGCGGGGGACCTCATTCTGGTCCCGAGCGGCTGCATCCACAGGCCAGAGATCGCGCCCGGCGCGCCGTATGAGCGCATCATTCTCTACATATCTCCCGAGTTCCTCCGCACGGCGGGAACGCCGGACTGCGATCTGGAGGCATGCTTTGCAAAGGCACAGGCTGAATTTATGTTCGTGCTCCGGCCCGGAGCGGAACGCCGTGCGCTTCTGGGGGCGCTCTTGGCACTGGAACGGGAGCAGCCGTCGCAGGCGTTCGGAAGGACGCTGTTGGAGCGCGCGCTGGTTTTGCAGTTTCTGATCGGCGTCCGGCGCGGCATGGAGGAAAACCGGCTGGAGGCCATCCGCTCCACGGCCTGCGACGAGAAGGTCGTCGCCATTTTGCAGTATCTGTCCGCGCATCTGACGGAGGAGCTGAGCATCGACGAGCTGGCGGGGCAGTTTTATATCAGCAAGTACCACATGATGCGCCGCTTCAAGGAGGAGACCGGATACACCATCCACAATTACGTCGTTACCAAGCGCCTGATGCTGGCGCGCGACCGCATTTCGGCCGGCGTGCCGGTGGGGGAGGCCTGCTATGCCTGCGGCTTCCGGGACTATTCCGCGTTTGCGAGGGCCTATAAAAAGCTCTTCTCCGCTTCGCCGCGAAGCGCAAAATAAAAGCGTGTGCCGGGACGGCCTGACACATGCACATGAATAGGAAAAGTCCGGCAGGAGCTCTGCCGGACCTTTTGCATATACAGGGGAAATTACAGATCGCAGTTGTTGACCGTGCGCGGGAACGGGAGCACGTCGCGGATGTTGGAGATGCCGGTGAGATACATGACGCAGCGCTCGAAGCCGAGGCCGAAGCCCGCGTGACGGGCGGTGCCATACTTGCGCAGGTCGAGATAGAACTTGTAATCCTCGGGCTTGAGGCCAAGCTCGTTCATGCGCGTCAGCAGCTTGTCATAATCGTCCTCACGCTGGCTGCCGCCGATGATCTCGCCGATGCCGGGAACGAGGCAGTCCATGGCCGCAACGGTCTTTCCGTCGGGGTTGAGCTTCATGTAGAACGCCTTGATCTCCTTCGGATAGTCGGTGACAAAGACCGGACGCTTGAAGATCTGCTCAGTGAGGTAGCGCTCATGCTCAGTCTGGAGGTCACAGCCCCAGAATACCTTATAGTCGAACTTGTCGTTGTGCTTTTCCAGAAGCTCGATGGCTTCGGTATAGGTGACGTGGCCGAAATCGGAGGTCATGACGTGGTGCAGGCGCTCCAGCAGGCCCTTGTCCACGAACTGGTTAAAGAAGCTCATCTCCTCGGGCGCATTCTCCAGAACGTAGGAAATGATGTACTTAATCATATCCTCAGCCAGACGCATATCGTCGGACAGATCGGCAAACGCGATCTCCGGCTCGATCATCCAGAACTCGGCGGCGTGGCGGGTGGTGTTGGAGTTTTCGGCTCGGAAGGTGGGGCCGAAGGTGTAGATGTCGCGGAAGGCCATGGCGAAGGTCTCGCCGTTGAGCTGGCCGGAGACGGTCAGATTGGTGGGCTTTCCGAAGAAGTCCTTGGAATAATCGACCTTGCCGTCCTCCGCTCTGGGCGGGTCATTGATATCAAGCGTCGTGACCTGGAACATTTCGCCAGCGCCCTCGCAGTCGGAGCCGGTAATGAGCGGCGTATGGACGTAGACGAAGCCGCGCTCCTGGAAGAACTTGTGGATGGCGAACGCAATCAGGCTGCGGACACGGAAAACAGCCTGGAAGGTGTTGGTGCGCGGGCGCAGATGCGTGACGGTGCGCAGATACTCCATGGAGTGGCGCTTGGGCTGGATGGGAAAGTCCGGCGTGGACGGGCCTTCGACATAGACCTCCTTTGCCTGAAGCTCAAACGGCTGCTTGGCGTCGGGCGTCAGGACGAGCGTACCGGTCACGATCACGGCGGCGCCGATGTTCAGCTTGGAGATTTCCGCGAAATTGGCAAGCTCGGAGCTGTAGACGACCTGAAGCTGGGAGAAAAACGTGCCGTCGGACAGGTTGATGAAGCCGAAGTTCTTGCTGGCGCGCAGATTGCGCACCCAGCCGCCGACCTTGATCTCCTTACCGGCGTAGGCGTCCGTATCCTTGAAAAGAGAACGGACGGAAATAAGCTGTTCCATGATAAATTATCCTCTCTCTCAAGCCCTTGCGGGCGATAATTACAGTGTTGATTACAAAAGCAGAATTCCGGCTTTGCGGCAGGCCTCGCCGGTCTCGCGGTCCCAGAGGCTCGATTGCACCTCGCCGATGTGACAGGTGCCGATCATCAGCATACACAGACGGCTCTGGCCGATGCCGCCGCCCATTGTGAGCGGAAGCTCGTCGTTCAGAAGCATTTTGTGGAAGGGAAGACTGCGGCGGTCGTCGCAGCCGGCCAGCGTCAGCTGACGGTCGAGCGATGCGGCGTCCACGCGGATGCCCATGGAGGAGACCTCAAAGGCACATTCCAGAACGGAGTTCCACATCAGAATATCACCGTTGAGCGACCAGTCGTCGTAGTCCGGCGCACGGCCGTCATGCGGCTTGCCAGAGCGGAGCTTTCCGCCGATCTGCATGAGGAAAACGGTGGGATGCTCACGCAGCAGCGCGTTTTCACGCTCCTTCGGAGTCTTGTCCGGGTACATATCCTCCAGCTCCTGCGTGGTGATGAAAAATACGTCGCGCGAGAGCTTCGTGTGCAGGCATGGGAATGCCACGCCCAGCGCGTCGTTCGTCTCACAGATCGCGCCGACGATGTCGCGCACGGAGCGGCGAAGATAGCTCTCGCAGCGGTCCTCGCGCGTAATGACCTTTTCCCAGTCCCACTGGTCGACGTAGACGGAATGGAGATTGTCGGTCTCTTCGTCGCGCCGGATGGCGTTCATGTCGGTGAAGAGGCCCTTTCCAGGGTTGAACTGATAGCGCTTCAGGGCCAGACGCTTCCATTTGGCAAGCGAATGGACGACCTGCGCCTCCGTACCGACGTCGGGGATGTCGAAGCTGACGGGGCGCTCATAGCCGTTGAGATTGTCGTTGAGGCCGGAGCTCTCCTCGACAAACAGCGGTGCGGATACGCGGCGCAGATTGAGTGCATTGCTCAGATTGACCTGAAAATTGCTTTTGATGAATTCAATTGCACGCTGCAATTCGTAGACAGACAGCGGCGGCCGGTAATCGGCGGGGATGGTGAGCTTGCTCATATGGCGAACTCCTTTCTCAAAAATAATAATATGGTATTATACAACAGCCTCTGCATGAATTCAAGGATTATTCCAAATAAAAAGGACAAAAAGCGCCTCCGCCCGAGGGCGGAGGCGCAGAGACGCTATTTTTTGCGGAACTTCCGGAACAGCTCCCACAGGAGCACCAGGATCTGAAGCGCGGCGCAGACGATGAACAGAAGCGACAGATTCGGCAGCGGCAGCGAAAGATAGAGGCAGACGCCCAGCGACCAGATCAGCACGGAGATGGAAACGCCCTGCTGCCAGATACCCCACCAGAGGCTCGTGAAAACGATGCAGACGATGGCGGAGACAGGGACGGCATAGACAAAGAACAGCCATGCGCGGAAGGGCACCTCGGCAATGAGAAAGGCGCTGAACAGGACGGCCGCAATGGCGAACACCAGCGAGACCGACAGCAGGAGAATGAACATGTGGTACGTCGGCTTGGAGGCCTTCGGCGGCTCGACCTCGCCGATCAGATTGCTGACCGTGATGCCGTAGAGGTCGGCGATCTGCGTCAGGATATAGATATCCGGGACGCTCTCTCCGCGCTCCCATTTGGAGACGGATTTGTCGGAATAATTCAGCTTCTCGGCAAGCCCGGCCTGTGTGTCCTTATGGGCCTTCCGATAGGCGGCAATGTTTTTGGAGATGGTTCTGCGCAGTGTGGCTTCATCGACCTTCAAGAGAGGGCCTCCTTCTGAAAAGTGTTGATATATCAGGCTTTTCTACTCCCGGTAGAGTGCGGCTCACCTTTCAGTTGACCCCGGGAAACGGATGGTAGGGTGACTTTTCGGCCCGCGCGCTGTATACTGAAGGCAGAAAAGAGATGTACTGTCATCCGAAAAAATCTCTTTACAGTATAACACATTTTTTCCCGCGGCGCAAGCCAAACCCAAAAACAGCTCCGGCATCCCACACACCATGCCGGGGCTGTTTTTGTGCATTTTTTCGGGGGTCGGCGCAGTGCGGCAAGCTTGATTTTCAATGGCCCTACTGGTAAAATACAGGCAGAAAATATTCGAATTTTGCGGAGGATGGGATATGAAGAAGAGGCTTGCGGCATTCGATCTGGACGGCACGCTGCTGACGGACCGGAAAACCATTACGGAGCAGACGCGGGAGGCCGTGCGCAGAGCGATCGAGAGCGGCATTCAGGTCGCCTTCTGCACGGGAAGAACGCGGCTGGAGTGCGTCGATGTGATCGAGGCGCTGCCGGAGGTGCGCTATCTGGCCGCAAGCAGCGGTGCGCGCATCTGGGATCTGCACGAAAACCGCGTGGCTGCGGAGGATTGCTTCCCGCCGGAGATCAGCAAGGCGCTCGTTGACCGCCTGGTACGCTTTCATGTGCTGGCGTCGGTGTTTACGGTCGATCGGATCGCCGTCCAGCCGGAGTGGAGAGGGCAGTATGCCAAGCACTTTGACGATGTCTGGGCGCCGCATTTTGAGCGCTTCTATACGCCGGTGGACGACTACCTGAATTATGCGGCGGGCGGGCACGGCGCGGTGGAGAAAATTTTTGCCGTGTTCCTTTCCCATGAAGAGCGCGACGCGGCTTGGAAGGCCATTGAGGGCATTCCGTGCGAGTCCGGCGACTCGGCGGCGGACAATCTGGAGCTGACGCCGAAGGGCGTGGACAAGGGGAAAGGTCTTGCGAGACTGGCGAAAATGCTTGGCGTCGCGCGCGAGGACGTGGCGGCGGCGGGCGACAGCTGCAACGATCTGCCGATGCTGGCCTATGCGGGCGCGCCGGTCGCCATGCGCAACGCCGACCCGCGGCTGCGGGAGAAGGCAAAATGGATCGCGCCGTCCAACGAGGAAAACGGCGCGGCGTGGGTGCTGAATAAAATGATGGAAGGGGCGCTCTGAGATGGTGCTGACGGTAAAAATGGCGCTGATCGTGGCGGTCGGCGTGTTCCTCGCCTCCTTTATGGACGCGATCGCGGGCGGCGGCGGGATCATTTCCGTGCCGACGTATCTGCTGGCGGGCGTTCCGATGCACATGGCGCTGGGAACCAACAAGGTCTCCTCCGGCATTGGAACCGCCGTTTCCACGGCGCGCTTCATCAAGAATGGCTACATCGACTGGAAGCTGGGCATTCCGTCGGTCGCGCTGGCGCTGGTCGGCTCCTTTGTCGGGACGAGCATCCAGCTGATGATCGACGAAGTCTATCTGCAATATCTGCTGCTGATCGTGCTGCCGGTGGTGGCGTTCGTGGTGCTGCGGCAGCGGCAGTTCCCGGAGGAGCGCGGCGAGATCGACCGGAGAAAGCAGTGCGCCATCGTATGGCTGGCGTCATTCGTCGTCGGCGCGTATGACGGCTTCTACGGCCCGGGAACGGGCACGTTCCTGCTGCTCATTTACTGCAATCTGGCCAAGATGGACGTCCGGACGGCGGGCGGCAACGTCAAGCTCGTCAATCTGTCCTCGAACATCGGCGCATTTGTGACCTCTCTGCGGAGCGGGCAGGTATTTCTGGTGCTGGGCCTGATCGGCGCGGTGACCTCCATCGCGGGGCACTATGTCGGCTCCGGCCTTGCCATCAAGAACGGCTCGAAGATCGTGCGGCCAACGGTCGTGATCGTGCTGATCCTGCTGGCCGTAAAGGTCGTCTACGAGCTGATTACAAAATAAAGGCAACACCGCACAATTCGACAAGCTGATTCGGTGAGAGATTTTCCGTCAAGTCAAGGTTCGAAAAGTGAAGGAATACTGTATGTATTTCGAAGTTTTCAAACCGCAGAATTGGCGGAAAAGATCCACCGAAGCACGAAGACGCAATTGCGCGGTGCTGCCTAAAGATAAAGGAGTGCGGAAGCATGGAAAAAAGCATCGGAATTCTTGGCGGCATGGGGCCGCTGGCAACGGCAGACCTGCTGCGGAAGATCGTACTCGTGACCAGGGCGGAAAAGGATGGGGATCATGTGCGGGTCTACATCGACGACAATCCGCGCATTCCCGACCGCACGGCCGCCATTCTCTCCGGCGGAGAAAGTCCGCTGCCGCAGATGACGGATTCACTGGAAAAGCTTGAAAAATGCGGCGCGAGCTGCATCATCATGCCCTGCAATACGGCGCATTATTTCCTGCCGGAGCTTCAGAAAAAGACCGGGACGCCGTTTATCAGTATGCTGGCCGCGACGGCAAAGGCGTGCGCGCAGAAGCATCCGGGAAAGTGCGCCGCCGTGCTGGCCACGCGCGGAACGCTGGCTACGGGACTGTATGCCCAGGCGCTGGAGGCGGAGAACGTCCGCTATCTGATCCCGGACGAGGCGGAAAAGGACTGCCTGATGCACCTGATCTACGATGTGGTCAAGGCGTCGAAGCCGCTGGCGCCGGAGGCGGAGCGGTGGGCGCAGCTGCTGGAGGGCCTGCGCGCACGCGGCGCGGACTACTTTATCCTCGGCTGCACGGAACTGCCCATTGTCGCGCAGTCGCTCCCGGCGGAGGGGCCGTTTGTCGATCCGACGGAGGAGCTGGCCCGCGCAGCCGTCCGATTCTGCGGATATGAGACAGTAGAGTGAAAAAACATTCGTCATTTTAACAAAAACAGAAAGCAATATTTCTGAAAATCTGTATAAATTTTTAACGAAGCCGATATATTTCTTTACACTTCTTAACGCTGCTGTTATAATCAGGTATACCGGGATGTGGTGAGAGACTTCCGGAAAGAGAGTTATGAGGTGAAAGGATTATGAAAGAAAAGAAAAAAATGGGTCTTGGCCTCAAGATCCTGCTCGGCATGGTGCTCGGCATTGTCGTCGGTGCAATCATGTGGGCGGTGCTTGGCGTAGACCGGGCAAATGAGATCGCAACGTCCTATATCAAGCCCTTCGGCGATATCTTCGTCAACCTCCTGAAGTACATTGTTGTACCGCTGGTTCTGCTTTCCATCATGGACGGCGTGATTTCCATGGGCGACATCGGCAAGGTCGGCAAGATCGGCTGGAAAACCGTTGTCTACTTCCTCTGCACGACCGCGATCGCCTGCGTGATCGGCCTCGTTGTTGCCAACCTCTTCAAGGGCTCCTTCCGCGTTCTGGAAATGGCCGAGGATGCGGCCTATGAGGCAAAGACTGCCAATATTGTTGACACCATCAAGGGCATTTTCCCGTCGAACTTCATCGATCCGCTCCTGCAGTCCTCCATGCTCCAGATCATTGTGATCTCCCTCTTCTTCGGCTGCGGCATTCTGGTCGCGGGCGAGAAGGGCAAGCCCGCCGCGAATGTGGTCATGTCCTTCAACGAGGTCACGCAGAAGGTCATGAGCTTCATTCTGGCGGTTTCCCCGATCGGCGTTTTCTGCCTGATGACCTGGGTCGTCTCCAACCAGGGTCCGAAGATCCTCGGCGATCTCGGTCTGGTTCTGCTGGCGGCATACATCGGCTACATCATTCATGTCGTGCTCGTTTACACGCTCTCCGTCAAGGTGTTTGCGAAGATGAGCCCGCTGAAGTTCTTCAAGGGCGTGCTTCCCGCCGCGATCTTTGCGTTCACCTCCACCTCCTCCGTCGCTTCTCTGCCGGTCTCCAAGGAGTGCTGCGACGAGATGGGTGTTGAGAACGACATTTCCTCCTTCGTCCTGCCGCTGGGCGCGACGATCAACATGGACGGCACCGCGATCTATCAGTGCGTTGCGGCTGTGTTCCTTGCCAAGTGCATCGGCGTGGATCTGACCTTCAGCCAGATGATTATGATCGTTGTCACCGCGACCCTTGCCTCCATCGGCACGGCCGGTACCTCCGGCGCCGGCATGATTATGCTGGCGATGGTGCTCGAGTCCGTCAACATCGACCCGACCTACATTGGCCTGATCTACGGCATTGACCGTCTGTTCGACATGGGCCGTACCTCCCTGAACGTCATCGGCGACGCTTCCTGCGCTGTCTGCGTCAACCACTGGGAAGGCCGCACGGCGGAGAAAGCTGCTAAGTAAATTATCAGCACGCAAAGATTTTGTGAAAAATCAACAAATACCCGCTGCATTTTGCTGCCCCCTGACAGGGGTAACAATGGCGGCGGGGGATACCCGGCTGGTGTTTATCCACCAGCCGGGTTTTCTGTTGGCGTATGGCCAATGGTTTAGGATACCAATGGTATCTTTGTGTCCAGTTCCGCTTCAGCTGCATGATTGTTCTCCATGCAGCCAATGTCGGCGTAGTGAATTTCAACCGTCTGTGGTGCGTGTTTGGACCATTTTACTTCCTTTTCATGCACCACAATTTTCTGAATGAAGAGCCGCAGCAGCTCCGGTGTCAGCGCTTGAATGTCCGTGTACCGCTTCGCTTTGTCGAGGAACGCTGCCGTGTTGCTTACCGTTTCTTTCAGTTGTTGGATCTCTGCTTCTCGCTGTGAGAGCAATTCTATCAGCTTTGCCTGTTCATCTGTGTAGCTGGCAACGAGCATCTGGAATTGTTCTGCCGTGATGCGGCCTAGCACACTGTCCTCATAGAGCTTCTTGAAAATTGCATCCAGCTCGGCTTTGCGCTTCTGCATGGCCGATTTCTCTTTTTCCAGCTTGCGGATCTCTTTTTGAAGCTCTGCGGACTGTTTGCTGTTCAGATATTCGGCAAATTCCTGCGGATGCTCTCTGGCTTCTGCCGTCACCCGGCGTAAATCCTCCAGCACGATCTCATTCAGAATGCACTCTCGGATGTAATGTGCGGTGCAGGCTTCACCATCCTTTTTGTAAGTACGGCAGGTGAAGTGGTTGTAGTCGGCGGACATTGTATGCGCCCGGTGGAGCACCATTGCTTTGCCACAATCGGCACAAACTACCAGTCCGGAATACTTGTTCTGCTCATTCATCTTTGTGGGGCGGCGTTTGTTCTTTCTTACCCGCTGCACGATATCCCAAATCTCCTTGGTAATGATGGCAGGATACGTATTTTCAAACACGAGGCATTCTTCCCTTGGGTGTTCAATTTTGCGCTTGTCCTTATAGGACCGGGTGCTGAACCGGTAGTTCACAGTGTTGCCGAGATAGATCTCATTTTCCAGCATGTCGGCTACCGTATCCCCAGACCAGTGATACGGGCACTGGGTATCCAATCCCGTATGGGTCATGCCGTACTTGGCATAGGCATACATGGTGGGTGTCAGCACCTGTTCTTTTTTCAGGATTCTGGCGATTTGGCTGGGGCCATTGCCCGCAGCACAAAGGGCGAAGATCCGTTTCACAACGGCAGCGGCTTCCTCGTCCACGATCAGCTTTTTGGTTTCCAGTTCTTTGGCATAGCCATATGGTGCGCGGGTTCCAAGCCGCTCGCTGCGTTCCGCTTTGGCTTTTTGAACCGCACGGATCTTTCGGCTGGTGTCCCGAATAAACCACTCGTTGAACATACGTCGTTTGGGAAGGTGAAGCGCAAACAGCAAAAATCCAGTATTCATGCGGGTTTGCGGCGAG
>ERZ791919.231-NODE-231-length-68353-cov-7.939164_pt1 | contig 68353 bp, 61 predicted proteins | sample MGYA00510137_ERZ791919 | MGnify/ENA primary metagenome ERZ791919 (study PRJEB30046, sample SAMN00792059) | human gut metagenome | study: EMG produced TPA metagenomics assembly of the A metagenome-wide association study of gut microbiota in type 2... | reverse complement strand
CCGGTGTGGCCAACCGCAACATGATTTCTCCGAATGTGACTACTTTTTTGCTCATATAGCTTTCAAATAGATATGATTAATTAAAAATTAAAGAATTTTTTTGCATTATAATAGCTGATATCTTCTATCATCTGATTTACCCGATCTATCTCTGAAACAGGAATCTCTCCGTTTTCGACATCTTTACCCACCAAATTACATAAAGTACGACGGAAATATTCATGACGAGGATAAGAAAGGAAACTACGTGAATCGGTAAGCATACCTACAAAACGGCTCAACAATCCTAACAAAGAAAGAGCATTCATTTGCTTTTCCATACCATCTTTTTGATCAAGGAACCACCATCCGGAGCCGAACTGTATCTTTCCCGGAATAGTACCATCCTGAAAATTTCCCAGCATGGTAGCTATCACCTCATTAGCACATGGATTTAAATTATATAAAATCGTCTTTGTCAGTTTTCCCTTAGTATTTAAACGATCCAAAAATTTGGACATTGCTTTAGCTGTCGTAAATTCTCCGATAGAATCAAAACCGGTGTCAGGACCTAATAACTTAAACATTTTTGTATTATTATTTCGAATAGCCCCGTAATGAAATTGCTGAGTCCACCCCTTTTCATAATCCATTTCACCAAATTCAACCAACATTGCCGATTTGAATTTCAGAATCTCCTCGCGAGTCAGTTCTTTTCCTCCGTAAACCTTATTGAAAATAGCCTTGATTTCTGCATCAGTATAGTCTTCAGCATAAAATTCTTCTATACCATGATCCGAAAGTTTACAACCTTGTTGCGCAAAAAAGTCATGGCGCTTACGCAATGCGGCAATCATATCGTCAAAAGTAGAAATTACAATACCGCTTACTTCAGATAATTTCTCTATATAAGCACGAAAATCTGCAGGAATCTCTACCGCCATAGCTTTATCTGGACGCCAAGTCGGAAGCATTTTAATCTCAAAGCCACTTTCACGAGTTTTAATATGATATTCAAGTGAATCTACAGGGTCATCAGTTGTACATACAACCTCAACACGATAACGGCGCATCATCCCTCGAGCAGAATATTCGGGCAAAGCTAATTTAGCATTACATTCGTCATAAATTTCACGGGCAGTTTTAGGATTCAGCACTTTATCGATACCAAACGCAGTTTTCAATTCTAAATGAGTCCAATGATAAAGAGGATTACGCATTGTATAAGGAACTGTTTCTGCCCATTTCTCAAATTTCTCCCAATCAGAAGTATCTTTTCCCGTACAATAGCGTTCTTCTACCCCATTGGTACGCATAGCACGCCATTTATAATGATCTCCACCCAACCAAATTTCGGTTAACGATTTGAACTTATGATCATCTGCAACCATTTGCGGAATCAAGTGGCAATGATAATCGATAATCGGCATTTTTGCCGCATGTTCATGATACAATTTCTGTGCAGTTTCCGTTTGCAACAAGAAATTTTCATCCATAAAGTTTTTCATAATAGAGTATTTTAAATGATGTATAAATGCAAAAAACGACATAGCAAATTGAAAACACAGCCCTATCAAATAAATTCCGTGTTCGGGCACGAAATTACGATTTTTTTTTGAAACACAAAAATATTCTGTATATTTGCAGATGAAATTACAAATTATAAACCGTGTGCACGCACGAATAACAATATATAAGTAATATGAAAAGCTTGCCGGATAAAATACGAATCAAAGATATTGCCCGTTTAGCCAATGTATCTACCGGGACAGTCGATCGCGTATTGCATAACCGAGGTGAGGTTTCGGCTAAAAGCCGCGAAAAAGTTGAAAAAGTTCTCAAAGAGATAAATTATCAACCCAACATTTATGCTTCAGCTCTCGCTTCAAAAAAAAGATACACATTTGTTACATTATTACCGGAATCTAACGAGGGAGAATATTGGAGCGATATAAAAAAAGGAGTAGATCAAGCAGCACATGAGTTTCTGGACTTAAATATCTCTGTAGAACAGATATTTTTCAATCAATATGACAGCACATCGTTCGAAAAAGCAATAGAAACAGTCCTAAAGCTGACTCCGGATGCTGTTTTACTTGCCCCGATATTTAAAGAGCAGTCCATTTCATTAGCAAAACAATTAGAGATTCAAGAAATTCCATACGTTCTTATCGATTCGGATATGGAAGAAATACATTCTCTTGCCTATTTCGGAATGGATTCTTTACAAAGCGGTTATCTTGCTGCCAAATTATTATTAAGCGATGCTTCTCCAAACTCGGAAATTGCGATCTTTCAAGTTTACAGATCCGGGAATAAAGGTTCTAACCAAACAGAACTACGAATAAATGGATTCAAACGGTATATAGAAGAACATCTTCCTACAGCCAAGTTGTTTTCTATTAAAATATATGCTCAAGATCATACCCGCAATCTAAAAATTATAAAAGATTTTTTCAAACAGCATCCCCATATACGAGAAGCGATAACATTCAACTCAAAAGTATATCTGATTACGGAATATCTGGAGAAAATGAATATCTCAGGTATAAAATTTATAGGATATGACCTACTACAAAAAAATGTCAAAGCCCTGAAATCGGGGAAAGTCAATTATCTGTTAGCCCAACGTCCCGAAATCCAAAGTTATAGAGGGATGAAAGCCTTATGTGAATATAAAATATTCAAAAATGAAATAAAACGAAAAAATTTCATGCCGATAGATATTCTGACAAGTGAAAATATCGACTTCTACCTTGATTTTCAATCAATATAAATTAATTAATATCAACCTAATAATTTTATCTTATGAAACAGCTCAACAGAACCAACGTCCAAGCGAACAAGTATCCTGAACGAATCATCCAATTCGGTGAAGGCAATTTTTTACGGGCTTTTGTCGATTGGATCATTTACAACATGAATCAAAAGGCTGAATTCAATAGCAGCGTTGTTATCGTTCAACCTCTCGAAAACGGCATGGTCAATATGCTTAATGAACAGGATGGTTTATATCATGTTAATTTACAGGGGTTACAGAACGGTAAAGAAGTGGACAGCATCCAGTTGATCGATGTGGTGAGCCGGGGATTGAATCCTTATGCGCAATATGATGAGTTTTTGAAATTGGCCGAAAATCCTGAGATGCGTTTCGTCATTTCCAATACTACCGAGGCCGGAATCGCTTTTGATCCTTCTTGTAAACTGGAGGATGCGCCGGCTAAATCTTATCCGGGAAAATTGACGCAACTTCTGTTCCATCGTTTCAAAGTGTTTAATGGTGCAATGGATAAGGGGTTGATTATTTTTCCGTGCGAACTGATTTTCGATAACGGAAAGGTGTTGAAAAAGTGTATCGATCAATATATCGAGTTATGGAATCTCGGGGAGGATTTTAAACATTGGTTCGATACCGCCTGCGGCGTTTACTGTACGCTTGTGGATCGTATTGTTCCGGGTTATCCGCGCGATACAATCGGTCAAATTCTCGACCGGATCGGGCTGGATGATAAGTTGGTTGTTAAAGGTGAGATTTTTCATTTATGGGTTATCGAAGCACCGGAAACGGTAGAGAGAGAATTTCCGGCAGACAAAGCTGGTTTGAATGTATTATTTGTTCCGAGCGAAAAACCTTATCATGATCGGAAAGTTACTTTGCTGAACGGACCTCATACGGTTTTGTCTCCAGTGGGATATTTGGCGGGATTGAATACAGTGAAAGAATGTTGTGATGATCCGGTCATCGGACAGTTTGTAAAGAAAGTGATGTATGATGAGTTACTTGAAACTCTTGATCTTCCGAAGGAGGAGTTGATTCAATTTGCCGATGCTGTTATGGAACGGTTTCGTAATCCTTTTGTCAAACATTTCGTAACCAGCATCATGCTTAATTCTTTTCCGAAGTTTAAAACTCGGGATTTGCCGGGATTGAAAATTTTCCTGGAACGAAAAGGGGAATTGCCTTCGGGTCTGGTTTTAGGCTTAGCCGGTATTGTTACCTATTACAAAGGCGGAAAACGGGGGAATGACGAGATCGTACTTAAAGATGACCAAGAGATTATAGACTTATTGAAAAATCTTTGGACTGACGGATGTCCTATGGAGGTAGCTAAGGGGGTGTTAGGTGCTGAATTTATTTGGGGGGAGGATTTAAATCTGATTCCGGGATTGACCGAAAAGTTGTCCGAATATCTCCAAATGATTCAAGATAAGGGCATGAATGAAACTGTTAAATCTATTCTTTAAATATGGGATTGAAGTTTTTAAAAATAAATCCGGCTGATAATGTTGCTGTTGCCATAGATCCCTTGAAGAAGGGTGATTGTATCACGGTAGATGGAAAGGATATTTTCCTGCAAGAAGATATTCCGGCTGGTCATAAAGTAGCACTTAAAGATTTTGCCGAAAACGAGGATATTATTAAATACGGATATGCTATCGGTCATGCTCGTTTTGCCATTATTAAAGGAGCCTGGGTCAATGAAAGGAATATCAAAACGAATCTGGAGGGGTTGCTGGAATATTCATATTCTCCCAATTTGGCAGAACTGAATATTCCGAACAGGAATCTTTCTTTTATGGGGTATCGTCGTAAAACCGGTGAGGTCGGTATCCGGAATGAAATATGGGTGATTCCTACGGTCGGATGTGTCAACGGGATTGTTAACCGATTGGCTGATTCTCTCCGCCGGGAGACCGGGGAGGTAAATGTAGATGCAATAGTTGCCTTTCCTCATAATTATGGATGTTCTCAACTGGGAAATGATCATGAGAATACACGCAAAATATTACGAGATATGGTACTGCACCCGAATACCGGCGCAGTACTGGTCGTCGGGTTGGGCTGTGAGAATAATCAATTAAGTGCTTTTAAGGATTTGTTGGGGGAGTATGATGCCGAGCGCATTCGCTTTATGGAGTGTCAGAAGGTTGATGATGAATATGAGGAAGGCATGAACATCTTGAGACAATTATACGATATCGCTTCTCAGGATGCAAGAGTGGAAGTTCCTTTAAGCGAACTGAAAGTTGGGTTGAAGTGCGGCGGATCGGACGGATTTTCCGGTATTACGGCGAATCCTCTTTTGGGGGTATTTTCTGATTTTCTGGTTGCTCAGGGAGGTACATCTGTTCTTACCGAAGTGCCTGAGATGTTCGGCGCTGAAACGATTTTAATGAACCGTTGCGAGACGCCTGAGTTATTCGATAAAACGGTACATCTTATCAATGATTTTAAGGACTATTTTTTGGCTAATAATCAACCTGTTTATGAGAACCCGTCACCGGGAAACAAGGCGGGAGGCATATCTACTCTTGAGGAAAAGTCGCTGGGGTGTACTCAGAAATGCGGAAAATCGGCGGTAAAGGATGTTTTGATGTATGGAGAGCGTATTCATTCCAAGGGGCTGAATCTTTTAAGTGCTCCGGGGAATGATTTGGTGGCTGCTACGGCTTTAGCTTCTGCAGGCTGCCAGTTGGTGCTTTTTACTACGGGAAGAGGAACGCCTTTCGGTTCTTTTGTCCCGACTATGAAAATCTCAACTAATAGTAAGTTGGCTGTAAACAAACCGAAATGGATCGATTTTAACGCCGGATCGCTTGTTGAAAACGATCTTATGGATGATATTGCCGAACGATTTATTCGTTTTGTTATCGATGTCGCAAGCGGTAGGCGTGTAAACAATGAATTGAACGGATTCCGGGAAATCGCTATTTTCAAGTCCGGGGTGACTTTATAATTTGAAATGTTCCCCGGGAATTAAATACAATATTTCCGGGGAACATTTCTAATTATTTTTTCTCTGTCAAGTTCTTCTTTTCTCTTACAGCCCGTATAATTTTCTGATAAAAAAATACAAATCAGACATTTATTTTTATTTCAAAAAAACGATAGTTTATAACTTTCACATTTTAGGCAATATTGCTACTTCTCTCCAATTATGCTTTTTCAAATCTACACAACCATTTTTTTTGAAAGTTATACCCTCTTTTTCAAGTAAATTCCGTTGTTCTTCCCAGCCGGGAACTAGCCGTCCCTGACTGTTTATTACCCGATGACAAAATGGATGCAATTCTTTCGGAGCTCGAGACATCGCCTGCCCCACCATACGAGAACACTGAGGCTTTCCCAATAGTCGGGCTACCTGACCATATGTCACAACACTTCCCCGAGGTATTTCCTTTATAATATCATAAACACCGATAATAAATTCATTTTTATTCATCTTCGAATTCGATAGACATTATTTTAAAGACAAAAATAATATCAGAATTTTTATGAAGAAGAACTTTGTAAGGCAAAAATAAAATCATAAACTTAATTTATAATGCAAATGGAAAATCTTAATTTTTATATTCTTACAGGAGGACCAGGTAGTGGAAAATCGACCGTGCTCAAGCTATTATCAGATATGGGGTACCTGACCGTCGAAGAAACTGGAAGAAATATCATTCAAAAACAAATAAAAAGCCTCGGAGATGCCGTCCCATGGAATAACGTCTCCCGTTATGCACGACTAATGTTTTTGCATGCGATCACCGATTTCGAAGAACTTGTTCATGTACAAAAAACATGTTTCTTTGACAGAGGCATACTCGACATTTTAGGTTACTGCCGATTAATAAATATTCCCATAGCTACTTCACTAAAAAAAGCGGCACACGAATATAGATATAATCCGAAAGTCTTTTTATTTCCCCCATGGGAAGAAATTTATACGAATGATACCGAACGGAAGCAAGACTTCAAAGAAGCTGAACGCACATATCATACCCTAAAAAACGTATATGAAGAATTTGGATACCAAACAATCATCGTTCCTCGTCTAATACCGGTAAAGCGGGCTCAATGGATTGTCGAAAACCTCAACAAACACATTTTTTAAACACTTATTTATTAACAACATGTACAACTAAAACCACCTTTACACCTTTTTTTAGATGGACTTTTCTTGCAATATTTCCCAAAGACGAAGGCTCTGTATATGCTTTTGTAGAGATATCTACAATAAAGATCCGCCACAATGCTATTACTTGGTAGTCAGATTATTGCTGCATTTACAAAAAGCTTTTCATTCGAAAAAGATCAGTCTTTATCAGAAACTTTCAAATTTAACCTTATACTGTCATAAATTACGTTATACACAAACCGTATGACAACATAGTAACTTCCTATAATCAAGAAACAAATCACTCAACTGTTTTTTGTACCGCCTCTTTTGTTCAATATTCTTCACAATTTTCATAGTATTTTCGAATATGGGTAAGTGAAAGAAGTTATATGCATATATGTAAAATAAAATTATTGCTTCACAAGCGAGTACTCAAAGACAACTAAAATTTTCAATATCAATGCGATATAATAAAAAAATATCCATAAGATTATTTTATGGATATTTTTTTATATAAAATATACAATTTCTCAGATCACGATATCATCGGCACTTCTATTAATAAAAGATCAGAGTGTTCTATAATATTTATCTTTAGATCAGAAACATCCCAAATTCCGATGCCGTCTCTTTTCGAAAGAATCTCTTCTGCAACCTCGATTTTCCCCTCAATAATAAAAATATAAACACCCATATTTTTATCATGTATTTTATAATCAATAATCTTTCCTGCATCGAATTTTCCCATAGAAAACCATGCATTCTGCAAAATAGAGGCCGGAGTGCTACCGTCTGGTGATATAAACAGAGCCAATTCATTTTTTTTCAATAATCCTCTGATATTATAATTATTATACTCCGGAGGTGTATTTTCTCTATCCGGAAATACCCATATTTGCAAAAATTCTACGGGCTCTTTATCGCTACCGTTATATTCGCTATGCAAAATTCCGCTTCCGGTACTCATTACCTGAACATCTCCCGGAGTAATTGTCCGGGTATTTGCAACACTGTCTCCATGACGAAGTTTTCCTTTCAAAGGAATAGACACAACCTCCATATTTTTATGCGGATGCGCTCCAAATCCTTGTGAAGGAGCAACCCAATCGTCATTCAAAACACGTAATGCTCCGAAATGCACCCTCGTAGGATTATAATAATCTGCAAAACTGAAAGTGTGGTATGTCTTTAACCAACCATGATCAAAATAGCCCCTTGAAGAAGCTCTATCTACAACTTTTTTCATAATAATTTTCTTTTACTTAAAGCCTGTTTAAATTTTCCGATAAAATAATCTCGTCAGACTTATATCTATCGATAACAATCATAACCCATACAATGTTGCATAATAATACGTAACTTTACGACAAAATCGAAAATCAGCAATGAACACTCATATTATGTCAAACGAAAAAATATACTGGTTCATCTTTTATAACGATCAATTACTAATTGAGAAAAAAAACGGAAAATACCAAATACCCTATGCACCAGAGTCTCCGATAAAAAGAGAAATGGATATTCCTGTTTTAAATGTACCTGTACCAGGGCATCAAGCCAAAACATTCAGAGTGACAAAACCTATTTCTGTCTCGGAACAATATGAATGGATCGGTTTACGATCATCTTATGATTATCTACCGCAAGAATCATATAAAACTGCCGGAAAAGCCTTTGAAATTCTCCATTGGGACAAAAACAGCCGGTTCTGTCCGGTATGCGGAAACTTAATGAAACTAAAGAATGACATAACGAAACGATGTCCTTCTTGTGGGAAAGAATTATACCCTGCCATTTCAACAGCAATATTGGTATTGATTCGAAAAGCAAATTCTATCTTATTAGTTCACGCACGTAATTTCAAAGGGACATTCAATAGTCTGGTTGCCGGATTTCTGGAAACCGGAGAAAATCTCGAAGAGTGTGTCGCCAGAGAAGTCATGGAAGAAACTCAGTTAAAGATTAAGAACATTTCTTATTTCGGTAGCCAGTCATGGCCTTATCCAAGTGGATTAATGGTCGGATTCATAGCCGATTATGAAAGTGGGAAAATCGAACTGCAAGATGATGAACTTAGCTCAGGTGCATTTTATACACGAGATAACTTACCGGAACTTCCTCACAAATTAAGTCTGGCACGCAAAATGATCGACTGGTGGTTAGAACAAAACAGTGATGAAACAAAATAAGGGATTCGAAGATTTAGGCAAACCCTGAAAATCATTCTATTTTTTCGATCATCAAATCAGGAAGGTTCTGGATAAACGTAAAAATATCTCCCTCTTTATCATTATCCCGAGTTTTAATCACCATACTGACACAATAAACCTGACGCTCCCCTTGAAATTCTTTGCGGGCCGAATAATTCGTTATACGACCTTCAGAATGAGCAATCATATTGGTTATCTTCTGCAGATTTTCTTGCTGTCCGGTAGAAAACTGCACAAAAGAACTATGCAAACCGATACGTTTAAACAATACCGTCAACAGTTCCAATCCCAATAATGTAAAAAAAGTCGCCGCAATTCCTACGCCATACATTCCGCCTCCAATTGCCAAACCGATGCCTGATGCAACCCATATTCCGGCGGCAGTAGTCAGTCCCCGCACAAACTGTCGCTGTATAATTATCGTACCAGCTCCTATAAAACCTATACCAGTAACAACTTGAGCAGCCACACGACTCGGGTCGAGGCTCATCGACGGCATTCCTAAAACATCCTGAAAACCATATTGAGATACAATCATTATAAGGGCACTACCCAAAGAAACAAGAAAATGTGTCCTAAATCCGGCTTCCTTTGCCCGATACTCCCGTTCAAGCCCGATAATAGCACCAAGGATTCCAGCGACAAACAATCTTAATACAAATTCCCAGAACATAATAATTTCCCTTTTTAATTATCTATCGAAACTACAAATATAAACAAAACACGATAACCTTACAAAAGATAAATCGACAATACCTCCAGTCATTTTTCAATACAGAACATTCGATAAAAAAGTTTTCATATCCACAAATAAATTATTTATATTTGCTTATATAAAACAGTAAAACAAACAAACATGGATGACCGGGTAAAACTCAAAGTTATGGGTATTACATATAGCCAAATACAAAATGGAGCTTATGCTCTCGTACTGGCAGAAGAAAACGGAGACCGGCGTATTCCCATCATAATAGGTACTGCCGAAGCTCAGTCTATTGCCATACGACTCGAACATTTAACTCCTCCTCGTCCCATGACTCACGATCTGTTTGCCAGTTTCGCTCAAGGATTCGGAATTCGATTGCGTGAAGTTTTCGTCTACCACTATGAAGATGGTGTTTTCTCATCCGAATTGCTTTTCGATGACGGAACTCGCCAAATCAGAATAGATTCACGGACATCAGATGCTATTGCTATTGCTTTGCGAACCCAATCACCCATTTATACTACAGAAAAAATTATCAGCGAAGCCGGCATCATATTTCAGGAAGAACCTAAAGAAAAAAAGAAAGAAGAAACAAAAACTGTCAAACGGAAACATCTTAACGACTATTCGACAAAAGAGTTAAAAGAACGTTTGGAAGAAGCCGTCCGTACGGAAGCATACGAAAAAGCAGCCCTTATTCAACAAGAACTAAAAAAACGGGAACAGAAACAAGGTTAGTAATAAATATTTATTAGTTTTGTACGATAATTGTCCGCCTATACCGGAATAATCCCGGTTTACAAGACCGGATTTTTACCTGAAAAACAATTAACTACACTAAATTTCATAAAAAATAGTGCTATGAACGTGAAACTTCGCTTAATCATAATGAACTTCCTGCAATTCGCTGTTTGGGGGGCATACCTTACATCTATGGGAAGTTACCTCGTAAGTATTAACCAGGCATCACATATCGGAATGTATTATGCAATGCAGGGTATCGTATCCCTATTTATGCCTGCAATACTCGGTATCATTGCCGATCGTTGGATACCGGCACAGAAGCTATTGAGCCTAAGCCATTTTCTCGCTGCTTCATTTATGGCCGCAGCAGGATATTACGGAATGAGTCATGGGACAAATGTCGAATTTTCGATTTTGTTTACGCTATACTCGTTAAGCGTCGCTTTTTATATGCCGACATTAGCACTTTCCAACTCCGTTGCATATACCGCACTCGATAAAGCCAAACTGGATACAATAAAAAACTTTCCTCCAATCCGGATTTTCGGCACGATCGGCTTCATCTGCTCTATGTGGACAGTCGATCTTTTGGGATTGCAAGACACATACGGACAATTCTTTGCATGTGCCCTTATCGGTGTTGTATATGCATTATACGCTCTGACCCTGCCTGCTTGTCCGACAAGTAAAGGGGATAACACCAAATCATTGGTCGAGGCTTTAGGATTACGAGCATTTACTTTGTTCAAACAAAGGAAGATGGCAATCTTTTTCATTTTCTCGATGTTATTAGGGGTTTCATTGCAGATAACTAACGGGTTCGCAAACCCATATATCAGCAGTTTCGGTTCTATTCCCGAATATGCCGACACATTCGGCGTACAACATGCAAACATATTAATTTCACTATCTCAGATTTCAGAAACTTTATGTATCTTATTGATACCATTTGTTCTGCGACGATTCGGGATTAAACGGGTAATGTTAATTGCCATGTTGGCATGGGTACTCCGGTTCGGACTATTCGGACTCGGAAATCCCGGAGACGGAGTATGGATGTTTATTCTCTCCATGATTGTTTACGGTGTCGCTTTCGACTTTTTCAACATATCAGGATCTTTATATGTCGATAAAGAAACCGATATATCGATCCGTTCCAGTGCACAAGGACTGTTTGTCATCATGACTAACGGATTCGGAGCAACAATAGGTACTCTCGGAGCTCAAGCCGTAGTAAATTATTTTGTAGATTTCAACAGCAATATTCCGCAAGTAAGCGAGTGGCAATCTGCTTGGTATGTTTTCGCCTCCTATGCTCTGCTCGTAGCAATTATATTTGCTATCGTATTTAAATATAAGCATAATCCAAAAGAATTTGAATAAAATCTTTTTCTATAAGGATGAATATTTAATAAATTTACCGGCAATATAAATAATTCTTTTATATTGCCGGTATCATTAATATCTTATTCAATATGTATATAACTCCTGCACAAGGACTTACATTAACATCCGTACTACGAGGAATACTCGGAATGTGCGTTCTGCTTTTTATCGCTTGGCTATTAAGCAAGGACCGAAAAAAAATAGACTGGAAAATTGTCGTTACAGGACTTTCTCTTCAGATTTTATTGGCATTCGGGATGCTATATATTCCTGCCCTTCAAATTTTTTTTGAATTTCTTGGAAAAATATTTGTAAAAATTCTCGAATTTACCAGACAAGGGACAGCATTTCTTGCGGGAGGTTTACTCGACACATCCAAAGTCGGATACATTTTTATCTTTCAAGTACTCCCAACACTCATTTTTTTCTCTGCGCTTATCAGTTTGCTTTATTATCTAAACATTATACAGCGAATCGTACAAGGGGTCGGCTGGTGCATCCGTAAAATATTCCGACTGTCCGGATCAGAAGGGCTCACCGTAGCCGGAAATATATTTTTAGGCATGTGCGAAGCTCCTATATTGGTAAAACGGTATCTTCCTTTTATGAACCGATCCGAGATGTTTCTCGTAATGAGTGTCGGAATGGCGACAATATCCGGAGGTGTTATGGCGGCATATATCGGAATGTTGGGAGGTGATGATCCTACCGCACGTCTGCAATTTGCCAAATATCTCATTTCAGCTTCTGTTATGGCAGCACCGGGAGCTATCGTTTTTTCTAAAATTATAATTCCTCAAACCGAGCCGCTTTCTCATATCGAAGCTTCTATTCCCCGAGATAAAGCAGGGAAAAACATACTGGACGCTATTTCAAACGGCGCTATAGAAGGGCTAAAACTTGCCGTAACGGTTGCCGCATTACTTCTTGTATTCATAGCTATGGTTGCTTTACTCAATTATCTGTTGGGAGACCTTATAGGACACTATACAGGTTTAAACCGATGGTTATCCGAAATGGCAGGGCATCCTGTTATATTTAATTTTCAGACTCTTATCGGATGGATATTTACCCCCATAGCATGGATCATGGGGGTTTGTAATGCCGACACCGGATATGTGGGAAGCTTACTGGGGACAAAAATCGTATTAAACGAATTTGTCGCCTATGCCGATCTGAACATACTGAAAAATGCAGGAACATTTATTCAAGAAAAATCGATAATTATAGCGACATTCGCATTGTGCGGTTTTGCTAACATCAGCTCTATCGGAATGCAAATCGGAGGTATAGGCGTATTAGCACCCGACCAGCGAAAGACATTAACCCGATATGGATTTTTAGCTATGATATGCGGAACTTTAGCTTCTTGCATGTCTGCCACAATTGTTGGAATGATCATTGGATAATCATAAAAAAATACAACTCATGCACATATTTTATACTCCGGACATCAAATCCGTCAAAGAATTACCTGAAGAAGAATCCCAACATTGCATAAAGGTACTCCGACTCTCCGAAGGAACTGAAATTATGCTCACAGACGGAAAAGGCATATTTTATAAGGCAATTATCACACTCGCACATCACAAACGATGCGGTGTAAAAATCGTTGAAGAAATTCAAGTGCTAAGCCCCTGTCCCATTAAAATACATATAGCCATTGCCCCTACTAAAAATATGGACAGAATCGAATGGTTTGCCGAAAAGTGTACCGAAATAGGTATAAATGCCATTACCCTGCTCCGCTGCCGTTTTTCGGAACGTAAAGAGGTGAAAACCGAACGGATCGAAAAAATATTGGTATCGGCAATGAAACAATCTATAAAAGCGACATTGCCTCAATTGAACGGCATGACGACGTTTAAGGAATTCGTGACTCGTCCTTTTGAGGGGCAAAAATTCATAGCACACTGTTATGAAAAAAGCGACAAGATTTTGTTAAAACAAAGATATATACCGGGAAATAATGCTCTTATACTGATCGGTCCGGAAGGAGATTTCAGCCCGGAAGAGGTAGAACTTGCAATCGAAAACGGATTTTTACCCATATCACTGGGGAACAGCCGTTTACGCACCGAAACAGCCGGAATTGTCGCCTGTCATACAATACATGTTATCAATCAATAATCAAATTTTATTTTCAATAATTTCAAGAATCTGTTCTCTACGAATCACAACCATACCCAAACGATCATTACTTATTCCTCGATTTAGTCTATAAGAATAAGACATTTCATCACCATTCAGTTGAGTATGAAAACACAAGAATTGCACATTATTACAGATTTTTTCTATCTCCTGTGCTGCCTCTATGATATGAGTAGAAACTATAACGAAACATTTTCTTGAACGAGCCAAAGCGCCCAATACAGAAACCGTCGCGTCATACGCATCTTTAACATTTGTTCCTCTGAATAACTCATCAAACAACATCATCAAGTTAGGACGTATATTTAATTGCAAAACAACCTGCTTTATGCGCTTTACTTCCGAATAAAAATGGCTATATCCCAATCTTAGGTTATCTGATATATTAATAGTCGAAACAATACCTTGTTGCGGAACAAATTTCATGAAAGAAGCTGGAACAGGAAATCCCATATGCGCCAAATACACAGCAATTCCAAAAGCTTTCATAAAAGTGGACTTTCCCGCCATATTCGCACCTGTTATAAATACAATATTTTTATTAGCCTCTATCTCTATATCGTTAGATACCGGAGACATAAGCAATGGATGATATAATCCATCAATTTTTATTTCGCAGGGTTCAGATATAGCAGTCGCATACACCCAACATTTTTTTTTCGCAACCATGGCTGCTGTAGTAAAAGCATCCAACTCATAAATAATATCCATAAGTCGTCGTACTTTATCACGAGCTATGTAACGAAATACAAAATCTAACTTTGTATAATCAAATAAAGAAAGTTTTTTTCTTTTTTTGAATACAAGAACACCCTGTAAATATTCATTTTTAAATGTATTTTCTATTTCTTGCTGGTATTTTGTAATGATCGGATTATCTTTTTGTTGAGACAATTGTTCCACAAATTTCGACAATTTATATAAATTTTCTATCAAAAGAACAATTCCTCTACGAATAATATAATATGGATTATCATTAAAAAAACAGTTACGTAAATGACGACGTATTGCATCATAATAAGAAATACGTGTTGGTAATGGTTGTAACGATAAATAATATTCTATAAAATCGAGATCCTCATATTCTAAAGAAATCTCATCTATATTTCCCAAACAATAAATAAAACGAGATCTATCATTAATCTCATTCAAATTTATTAAAGGATGCAAAAATAATTGTTCCATTTTTTTCTTTCCAAGATAAGAGCGAGTTTTAGAAAAAAGATGAAAAACAGAATCATCATCCTTATATTTTCCAAATATATTCAAATCATCAAGAGTCTGTTGATCTACATAAAAATCCATATCTAAATACATTTGATTATCTATCGTAAACATAAACAATTTTTTTTGCAGTTCTATTCCTTTAAAGAAAAAATTTACATTTATTCCTCTATATTTGCACCATCAATTAACTTAACAGATATGTTACTGCAAACTGAAAAACTTAAACATACCGATTCTGGTCTTTTTTTCCTTTTAGCCGGACCGTGCGTTATCGAGGGCGAAAATATGGCTTTAAATATTGCTGAAACAATCGTAAAGATCACAGACCGTCTGCATATACCTTATGTTTTTAAAGGGTCATATCGTAAAGCGAACCGCTCGAGAATAGATTCTTTTACAGGTATCGGAGATGAAAAAGCATTGAAGATACTTCGAAAAGTGGGAGAAACTTTCAATATTCCGGTTGTTACCGATATACATTCGGCAGAAGAGGCTCGAATGGCAGCGGAATATGCAGATATACTGCAAATACCTGCTTTTTTGTCTCGACAAACCGATCTTTTAGTCGCTGCTGCAGAGACAGGACGTGTCGTAAATATAAAGAAAGGGCAATTTTTATCTCCGGGAGCAATGAAATTTGCCGTTCAAAAAGTCATTGATGCCGGAAACAAGAAAGTTGCGATCACCGAAAGAGGAACGACATTCGGGTATCAAGATTTATTAGTAGATTTCCGAGGAATTCCTGAAATGAAATCATTCGGATATCCGGTCATTCTGGACGTCACACATTCTCTTCAACAACCTAATCAGACTTCAGGCGTTACCGGAGGAATGCCGCAACTGATCGAAACAATCGCCCGTGCCGGAATAGCAACCGGAGCAGACGGATTATTTATGGAAACTCATCCCGAACCGGAAAAAGCCAAATCTGACGGTGCAAATATGCTTCGTCTGGATTTATTAGAAGGGTTATTAGTGAGATTGACGGCTATTCGGGAAACAATCAATAAATTCGATAAATAAAAAGATAAATGCAGATAAAAAACAGAAGTACGGTAGCCGGAATCTTTTTCGGATATTTCATCATGGGACTGGTCGATATCGTCGGAATTTCCGCTAATTATGTAAAAGCAGATTTTTCGTTAAGCGATTCCGTATCTTCTTTCTTGCCATTAATCGCATTTATAAGTTTTGCCTTCCTCGCTGTTCCTTCCGGAATGCTAATGAACCGAATAGGACGAAAAAACAGTGTGCTGGCAAGTTTTATAATTACACTCATAGCTCTCTTGATCCCGATTACCGGTTATACATTCCCTGCCATGTTGACGACTTTTGCTTTGGTAGGGATAGGAAATACGGTCATGCAAACTTCCATCAACCCTCTTTTAGCGGATGTCGTTCCGGAAAACAAGCTTACAAGCAGTCTCACTTTAGGACAATTTTTCCGGTCTGTTTCTTCGGCAATAGGTCCTATTCTGGTAACTACAATTATGCTTCTGACCGGAAACTGGAAAAACACGTTTCCTATTTATGCCGTAATCACCGTAATCGGGATTCTATGGCTATATAAATCGCCCGTTACAGAACGGAATACCGATGACACACAAAAAAGTTCTTATCTATCCATATTACAACTTCTAAAAAACAGACATATTTTGATCCTATTCTTAGCACTTTTTGCGTTTGTCGGCATCGACGTGGGTCTCAACGTCTATGTTCCGGATTTTCTTCAAACACGTTGCGGACTTCCTTTACAACAAGCGGGGTTAGGATCGAGTCTTTATTTTACAGCCCGAATTATAGGATCTCTGATCGGAGCAGTACTGTTACTGCGATATCGCTCAGAAAATATCTATCTCTATACAATGGCGACCGGAGTAATTATTTTCATTATAATGATGTTATTTCCCCAATTATATATTGCCTTGACTTCTATTTTTATTATCGGACTGGTATGTGCAAACGTATTCTCTATATTACTTTCCCTTGCTTTGCAATACCGTCCCGATAAAGCCAACGAAATATCAGGACTAATGATAATGGCCGTATCGGGTGGAGCAATAATTCCTTTAATCATCGGAATTATCAATGACCTAACCAGAGGATCAACAGGGATGTATGTTCTTTTGATTTGTCTGTTGTCTCTCCTTGCTTCTGCAATTTATTTATGTAAGTCCAAAAGCCTGCCTAAAAACTAACTGCGTTTTATTGACATCAATTTATCAAAATCAAATTCTCTAAAATCTGAAATTACAATATCTGCTTTATCTTCTATCCGGGAAAAAGGTAAAGTCGTAGAAAGTCCGACAACCGTCATACCCGCCGCACGCCCGGCAGCCAGTCCGGCTAAAGAATCTTCAAAGACATAACAATTTTGAACATCTGCATCCAATAGCTTCGCCGCCAATAAATAGCACTCAGGATCAGGTTTAGACCGAGATATCTGATTAGCGGTTACTATTACATCAAAATATGATTTAATATCAGGATGCTCACGATAAAGATTTGCCATTTTCACATCATTAGAACTTGTAACGATTGCCGTTTTTACATCATTTTTACGTAAGCAATTCAAAAAATCCAAGATACCCGGAATGTAATCGTATGACATATCGTGTTCCCATTTATCGAGATTTTCAACAATTTCTTGCTGAATTTCTTCTCTTCCGGAAAAATATTTCTCAAATATCTGACGCAATGTATTTCCCTTTACTTTATCACCGAAACGATCAGGATCAGATAAATACTTCACTCCCACATTATTCCAATATATGCTGTACTGAGATTCTGTATCAACTATTACTCCATCCAAATCAAATAGCGCGGCAATCGTACGATTCATTTTATCTTATCTTTTATTTGTTTAACGCTGCAAAATAAATAAAAGCATACTGACTACACAAATAATCACTACCTTTGCCACACTAAATAATTGTGAAATTATATGGCAAAATCAAATTCTCCCCTTATTTTGGGAACGCAGCCTATCGGAAAGCTTTTGCTGCAATATTCTATCCCTGCAATTATAGGGATGACTGTAACTTCTCTTTATAATATAATCGACAGCGTATTCATAGGGCATGGTGTCGGAGCTTTAGGAATAGCCGGGCTGGCAATAACTTTTCCTCTAATGAATCTTATTGTCGCATTCTGCGTACTGGTAGGTGTCGGCGGTGCTACGATCAGTTCTATTTATATGGGACAAAAAGATACGCAACGAGCGACATACGTTCTGCACAACGTATTGTTAATGTTAATATTCAACGGTATTATGTTCGGACTCGTTACCCTCTATTTTCTCGATCCGATTCTGTTATTTTTCGGGGCAAGTGCCGAGACTCTTCCCTATGCCCGAGATTTTATGGGAGTGCTTCTTCTCGGAACACCGATTACTTATGTATTTATCGGACTCAATAATATCATGAGAGCTACCGGATACCCCCAAAAAGCAATGATTTCCGCATTATTTACAGTAGGAGCGAATATCATCATCGCTCCAATATTTATTTTTGTCTTGAAATGGGGTATCAAAGGTGCAGCTCTTGCCACAATCATTTCTCAGACTTGCGGAATGATTTGGGTGTTGCATCATTTTCTGGATAAAAATAGTTTTATACACTTTCAGAAGGGTGCTTATGTGCTTAAAAAGCGAATTATTGTAAGTATTTTATCCATTGGTCTATCCCCATTTCTAATGAATGTATGTGCCAGTGGTGTAGTGATTATCATAAACAACAGTTTACTGAGTCATGGAGGAGATTTAGCCATCGGTGCTTATGGTATAGTAAACCGCATGCTCACATTTTTCGTAATGATCGTTATGGGGCTGACTCAAGGGATGCAACCGATTATCGGATATAATTATGGGGCAGAACAGTATGACCGGGTAAAACAAACTCTTCGCTACGGAATCATCGCCGGGGTATGTATTACGACTTTCGGGTTTATTTTAGATGAAATTTTCCCACACGCCATAGTAGCTATGTTCACGACGAATGACGAGCTTACCGACATTGCAACTACCGGATTAAGAATATGTACAATTATGTTCCCTGTCGTAGGATGCCAGATCGTAATTACAAATTTTTTCCAATCTATCGGGAAATCACAAATTTCGATTTTACTTTCTCTTTCCCGACAATTGGTATTTCTTATTCCGTGTCTGTTGATTTTACCAATTCATCTCGGAACAAACGGAGTATGGGCAAGTATTCCTGTTGCCGACTCTATTGCTTTTATAATGGCAATCATCGCAATATGGATACATATCAAAAAAATACAAAAGAAAAATAGTTTTGTACACGAACCCGTCCAATAAGAACATACAAAAATATGGATTTTTCTCAAATTTGACCCGAACAAAATTAGATCGGCTCTAAAAAGCTGCTAAAACTTATTCAATTCTACACTATCGATTTTAATTCAAAATCAGGAAATATTCTTATCTTTGAATTATAAATAGTGATAAAGTGGATATACAGCAAATAGATACCGACAATCAAGAGTTTCAGAATGCCTTAAGCCTGATTCAATATACTTCGCAATCGGTATTCCTAACTGGAAAAGCCGGTACGGGAAAATCTACTTTTTTGCGATATATATGCGACCAAACAAATAAAAAGCATATCGTATTAGCTCCGACCGGCGTTGCCGCAATCAATGCCGGAGGCAGTACGATACATTCTTTTTTTAAAATGCCGTTTCGTCCTATTTTACCGGATGATCCGGATCTAAGTTTAACGGAAGGACGTATTTTTGAATTTTTAAAATATAGAAAATCGCATCGTAAGCTAATCAAAGAAGTCGAACTCATTATCATAGACGAAATATCTATGGTACGTGCCGATATGATCGATTTTATAGATCGTGTGCTTCGAATCTATTCCGGTAATATGCGTCTGCCTTTCGGAGGAAAACAGCTTTTGTTTGTAGGAGATATCTATCAGCTCGAACCGGTAGTCACCCAAGATGCACGAGACATATTGAATCGTTTTTATCCCAATTCTTATTTTTTCTCGGCACGAGTATTTAAAGAGATAAGTCTCGTCCCGATCGAACTAAAGAAAGTATATAGACAAACCGACATAACATTTGTAAATCTTCTCGACAGAATTCGAACCAACACAACAAACGATAACGATCTGAAAATACTTAATAGCCGATATAATCCTAATTTTATACCACAGCAGGAAGATTTTTCTATTACTCTGGCAACAAGAAGAGACAACGTCGATTACATTAATGACAAACATCTCGCAGATCTTGACGGAAAAGAATTTGTATTCAAGGGAGAAATAAAAGGCGATTTCCCCGAATCAAGTCTTCCTACATTAAAAGAGTTGATTCTCAAAGAGGGTGCACAAATAATTTTTATCAAAAACGACTATGACCATCGCTGGGTAAACGGTACTCTCGGAATTATCTCCTCGATTAGCGAAGACGGGAAAATATATGTATTGCTTGAAAACGGAGAAGAGCACGAAGTTGCGCGTGATTCATGGCGCAATATACGTTATTCGTATAATGAAAAAAAGAAAAGAATCGAGGAAGAAGAGCTAGGCTCTTTCATCCAATATCCCATGCGTCTGGCTTGGGCCATAACCGTACACAAAAGTCAGGGTCTCACGTTCAACCATGTCATTATAGATTTTAGCGGAGGCGCTTTTGCCGGAGGTCAAACTTATGTGGCACTAAGCCGTTGTACATCTCTTGACGGAATAATCTTGAAAAAAAGAATATCAAGAAGCGATATTTTTATAAAACCAGAAATCATCCACTTCAGCCAAAATTTCAACAATCCTCGCCTTATCGAACAATCGATGAAACTGGCACAAGCCGACAGGCTTTATCATACTGCAGCCAAACAATTCGACAAGGATGATTTTGACGGAAGTCTTACGGCTTTGTTCGAGGCTATACATCTCAGATATGATCTTGAAAAACCGGAAGTAAAGCGATTGATCCGAAAAAAATTAAGTATTATCACAGAATTAAAAGAACGTATAAAAACTCTCGAACAACGAGATCATGAACGCCGGGAAACATTAAAAAAGTATGCATACGAATATTATTTACTCGGTAATGAGTGTATTACGAAGGCTCATGACACCAGGGCTGCTCTCGCTAATTTTGACAAGGCATTGGCTCTTGATCCGTTACTGCTCGACGCTTGGGTACGAAAAGGTGTTACCTTAATGGATGCTGATGATTTATCTGGAGCAGCACAATGTCTCAACGAAGCTGTACGGTTAAGTCCGTTATATTTTAAAGCTCTCTATAACAGAGGCAAACTACGATACAAACTTGAAGATTATGAAGGTGCATCAAGCGATTTTCTGAAAGCAGTAAAACTAAAGCCACAAAATGCGACTTTGCACGACCGGCTCGGAGATACATTTTCTAAACTCGGTGAAATAGAAACAGCCGGTCGTTTCTGGAGCATTGCAGAAGAAATAAGAGAAAGAAAACATAACAAATAAATCATTTGGGTATGAATACAAAAGTAAAAAAAGGTTTAAAAATTACCGGGATAGTCATAGGTACAATCTTGGTTATCATGCTCATTCTCCCTTTTGCTTTTAAAGGCAAGATATTGGAGATAGTGAAAAAAGAGGCAAATAACATGCTGAACGCCAAGCTCGAATTTGCCGATCTGAACCTCAGTTTCTTTTCTCATTTTCCGAAAGCCTCTATCGAGTTGCAACAATTATCTCTTACGGGTATCGGTGATTTCGAGAAAGACACTCTTGTCTCTGCAAAGGAGATAGACATCGCCGTTAATATAATGAGTCTGTTCGGTGATAAAGGAATCGAAATAAACCATATCATTCTGGAAAAACCGCAGGTAAAAGCAGTCAAATTAGCGAATGGAAATGTAAACTGGGACATAATGAAACCAGACACAACAACGACTGTTGCAACAGACACGACTTCGTCCAGCTCGTCTTTCGCTCTTAAATTAAAAAAATTCACCATAGAAGACGGACGTATTGCATACATAGATGACTCTTCTAAAATGGAATTCTATACTCAGAAACTGAACTTGAAACTATCGGGAGATATGAGTACCGAATCAACATCGATTGATTGTCACATGATAACCCAAAATATAGATTTTATATCAGGAGCTGTCCCTTATCTCAAAAACGCAGAATTTGAAATGGACATGAAAGTTCTGGCTGATTTGGTAAATAACAAATTCACATTTGATGAAAACAAACTTCGACTTAATGCAATCGAGTTGAATCTCGACGGTTGGATAGCACTTCTCGAAAATGATATGGACATGGATATACGTTTAAATAGTCCAAAAATAGAGTTCAAAGACATTCTTTCTCTCATTCCCGGCATTTATCAAAACAATTTCGAGTCATTAACTGCTAAAGGTGCATTAGACTTTAAAGCTGCAGCCAAAGGCAAAATGACCGGAGACCTATTACCACAATTTTCATTTTTATTAAACGTCAAAGACGGCATGATCAATTATGCCGGTATGCCCAAAGCAATTGACAATATCAATATCTATATTTTTGCAGAAAATCCGGGAGGCAATGCCGACTTAACTACTATCAATATTGATAATCTCAGTTTTAAAATGGCAGAAAACCCGTTCAAGCTGACATTAAACGCATCGACTCCCGTATCTGATCTGAATTTTAAAGCAACAGCAAATGGAACTCTGAATCTGGATATGATTAAAGAGGTATATCCTTTAGGAGACTCGATAAAACTAAGCGGAATACTGACGACCACATTAAGTTTTGCGGGTAAAATGTCGGATATTGAAAAAGAAAAATATCAAAATATACAAGGTGAAGGGAATATCTCTATAAGCAATATGAATTTTACAACTCCTGGAATCCCTGCCATAACATTAAAGAAAGCATCTGCAACGATCAGCCCCAAAGCTATGTCTTTAAATGAAATGGACGTAAATATCGGAAAAAACGATTTACAGGCAAAAGGCTCTTTATCTAACTACCTACCCTATTTTTTGAAAAATGAAACTTTAAAAGGCAACCTTTCTTTAAATTCTTCATATCTGAACTTAAATGATTTTATAAGTGACACTGAAGAGACAAGTACAGAAACCGAAGTAACAACAGACACGACAACCATGAGTGTTATAGAAGTTCCTAAAAATTTGGATTTGTCGCTTAAAGCAAACCTTAAAAAAGTCATTTTCCAAAAAATCGAAATCAATAATATCAACGGAAATCTATCTGTTTCAAATGGGGTCGTTCGAATGAATCCTCTAAATTTTAATGCCTTTGATGGATCTATATCAGCAACCGGATCATATAGTACCGCCGAGAATAAAAACCGGCCTATGGTAAATTTTGGACTGAATATCCAGAAAGCTTCTTTCGAAGAAACGTTCAAACAATTGGATATGATCCAAAAGATCGTCCCAATTTTTGCAAAAACAGGAGGTAACTACTCTGTAAATCTTGATTTAAAGACCCCTTTGGATAACACTATGAGCCCCGAATTAATGTCACTGACGGCTAAAGGGGTTCTACAATCCAATGATATTCATGTACAAAACCTCGAAGTTTTTGACAAGATTGCCACATTATTGAAAAATGATAAACTTAAAAACATCGAAGCTAAAGATATAAAAATACCATTTACAATCGAAAACGGACTATTAAAAACCGATCCTTTTAATATAAAAATGGGTAATATCAGTATGAATCTAAGCGGAACAACCGGTTTAGATCAGAGTATCGACTACACCGCAAAAATCGCACTTCCCGAATCTGCTACTGGCGGATATATCAGTAATGTAACGGCAACTATCGGAGGTACATTTTCAAAGCCCGAGATCAAACTCGACACTAAAGAAATGATCAACAATGCCGTAAAAACAGCCGTAAACAGTCAACTGACTAAACTTACCGGAAAGGATAAAGAAGAACGTATCGCCGCTTTAAGAGAACAAGCCGATGCAGCAGGAAAAAAATTAGTAGAAACTGCAGAGAAAGAAGGGCAAAAACTGATAGACAAAGCTCAAAAGCCTCTCGAAAAGATCGGTGCGAAAACTGCTGCTGCAGCATTAGTAAAAGAGGCACAGAAACAGGCAGATAAGTTAAAAGAAGAGGCCGAAAAGGCCATACAAAAAATAGAGGCTGAGTAAAACTCAGACAGGCTCTTAAATTTCATAGAAATCTTTTCAATACACCCTTCAGACATTTTCTTTATCTGGAGGGTGTATTATTTTCACACAAAACAACAGTTTTCTCAAACGAAGACCTTTTTAAATTATACTACATTATGTTTCAAGTGTTTAATTCTGAGTAAATTCTGTCATTCAGATAGATACAATTTGGCACTTTTTCTGACAAAACAGTCCCAAAAACAAATGGCACACACTTTGCAATTATTTAAGCGAATTTGAGTTACAAACCCGATTCAAAGAAATATAGATGTTTAATTAACGAATAGGAGATTATAACTATGATGCCTGTAAGAAAATCACAAAATTGGCTTCCGGGAATATTTAACGATTTCTTTGGAAACGAATGGATGGAAAAAGCAAATTCAACTTCTCCCGCCATAAATATTATCGAAAGTGAAAAAGATTATAAAGTAGAGATTGCTGCTCCGGGACTGACTAAAGACGATTTTTCGATTAGAATCGATGATGATAATCAGATCTCTGTTTCTATGGAGAAAAAAGAGGAACATAAAGATGAAAATAAAAACGGCCGGTATTTGCGCCGGGAATTTTCTTATACACAATTCCGTCAGAATATGATTCTGCCCGATAACATAGATAAAGATAAAATCGAAGCAAAAGTTGAAAACGGGATATTAACCATAGATATTCCTAAAAAAGAAATTATCCCCGAAAAACCGGCTGTTAGAAATATAGAAGTAAAATAAAACTTCTTATATTAATCTTCATATTTATAGTGATCTTTTAAATTCAAATAATATGAAAAGTTCAGAAAAAAAACAGAAAGGTCAATTCTGTAAATCAAAGAAGAAATCAGAATATCAACTTGAAAAAGCTGAAGAGTCTCATGAAGGTAAACATAAAAAACATGAGTAAAACATAGGTATTACAAGTACAGAATCAGCCCGTCCAACTATTCATATAGTGAACGGGCTGTATTTTTATCGGATAATAGATCATCTTTGAGCCTCGAATCAAAGCCTATTTAATTATTAACCAAACGTTTAAAATGGGATGTAATTACTTTTCCCATATTTATGCGCGTACTATCGATTTGCCTTATTTGTACAGGAGAAACCATATTTTTATATTTTGCACGCGTTATCCGGAATTTAACTTTATCCAAATTACCATATAGATCAACTCCCGCCTTAAACGGTAAAGGAGATTTAAGTATAGAAACATGATAATTGAATGACATATCCAGATTCTGAGTACCTCCTACTGCTGCCCGATAACGATCTATTTCTACAACAAAAGGATAAACTTTTACTGCTCCATTATCAACTGTTATATTTACGGATATGCTATCAAACATATTTTCCTTTTTATTTTTAAACATCAATATTTTCGCAAGTCTCCTGAAAGTATCCCCATCCAATAAAACCAAACTATCCCCTTTAATATGCACTGCAGCTCGCAAAGAAGGGATACGTATGTTCATCAGAGAATCAAGACGCGATTCTGCCGCTATATTAAAATTGACAAGACCTTTAAAAGATCTCAGCATCGGAACGATCGTATCCAGTTCAGGAATAAATGTTACCAATTTCCCTATATTGATTTTATAAATATCAAAATTAAAGCCGGCATATCCGTCTATAGAAGAGTCTCCTTTATAAAGCAAAGAGGTTCTCATTACAGCACCTAAAGCTCTCATACTCAAGTTCTCAAGATTTATCATTTGATCCTTTATCTGCACTTTTCCCCGAACATTTTCGAAGATCATGTGATTATAACGGACTCTCCCGATATTCGTTTCAAACTCCAGATCAACATTTTTAGGGACAATAAACAAACGGGCTTTATCTGTCGATACAGAAGATATTGTATCTGTTTCAACCGCATTTTCGTCCATATTCTCAAGGCCGGACAATGCCTCTATAAGCTGATTACAATTAATCCGTTTCGATACGACCTTTAACCGGGCGGTTAATAATTCATTCTTCATTATTGCTTTTGACAAATTAGAAACCGAACCTGTTGCCGTTATATCAGAATGTCCGATACGAACTTTTGCTTGTCTCAACGCTACGGTATTTCTTTCAAACGCAACTTCTGTTTTTTGCATGCGAATAGGCAGGCCAAATTCGGGAGTTGAAAAAAACAAACGGTTAAAACCAATCGTACCTTTCGGATGCCACAATGAATCACGTCCTTGAAATGTCGATATTTTAAAACCTGCCAAATCCATTCCTATACGGGTCTCATTTGCTTTCATAAAAAGAGAGTCAGTACGCAGATATAGATCAAACACCGGCTTTTTCACATTCATTTTAGAGGGTCTTACTCCAACAGACGCCTCTGTCTTTTGACTATATGCCCGAATCGTATCGCCAATTATCACCTTAGCTTCTTCCAATGCGAATTTACAGTCCAAAGGTATGACTTTCGTGGTATCTATCTCGGTTACAGGGGTCGATACTGACGCCGACATCTGTTTTACCTGAGCCGACCCCATTCGACTTTTTAAAATAAGATCATAAATCTTTGCCCCTACGGCCAAAGAACTATCTCCGATAAAGCCTAATTTAGCATTACCTTTAAAATTAAAATCTTTATTGGAATCTTTAAACAGTACATTCTCAATCGCCACATTTCCTTTTATCTGTAAACGCCCCAAATCTTTTTCTTTTACAGCACTTAATCTGCCTTTAAATTTTAAATCGGCAGAAACTTTTCCTCCCATTTCAACACCATCCTGCAGCGGAAAAGTCTTTGCTAAAGCTGAAAAATTTACTTTTGCATGAGTATTAAAAGTTATCAACGGATCTCCCATCAAATCATCTATACGACCATCTGCCAATACATCAGTTTCCGCTCCTTGAAAACGAAATATTTTCATATTCAGATAAGACGGCTTTTTTTTCATCACATCTAAATAACAACTTAGATCGGCCGTTAAATTATCGATTCCATAAGGCATTCCTTTATAATGGGCAGAAGCTTGCTGAATCTTCATAAGCATTGTCAATACCGGTACTTGCTTATCTCCGTACGCACCTTTAAGCGAACCCGACAGTTCTACATCTCCGGCTGCAGTAACAGCACTTTTTTTGATAACCGATGCCGGAAGCATATTCAATACAGTAGCAACATCCGGAGTCTTAAGTTTATATGACAAATCAACATCTATAATTTTTGCAATTGTATCTCTATGCAATGAACCGCCAACGTCAAAAGATATTCCATTTAGATTGACCGATGAACGTTCTATATTACAAAATAAGGTTTTTCGATTCAGAGAAAGGTCTGTATCAAATTCAAAAGCGATCCTGTTCGCCAACAATTCTCCATCCTGCCAAAAAAGAATATTCTTACAAGAGGTTTTCATTCTCAAATCGGCTATATCTTCAGACAAGAACGCTTTTAGATCAAGATTAAGGCTATCTATCCGGCTGTACATCTGTGTACTGCGATCATCAAAAATCAATGATACATCTTTAAATTTGACACGATTGATATTTATACTGCTATTAAAACCCGAAGAAACCGTATCGGCATTTTGTTGCACGGCAGAAGTATCAGCTCGCATAATATTCCAATTCGGATTTCCAACACTGTCAATAAACGCATAAATCGTAGCATCATCAAAAACGAATTTTCTCAGCTCGACCCGGTTATTTTGAAAATATAAAAGCGGATTTACTGAAACTGCACATTTTTTAAATTGCAACAAAGTATCACTTTTCTGCCATAATGTATCTTTGAAGACTTTAGAGACTAATCTCCCATCGGATATTTTCAACTCGAAATCAGGAAACGATGAAAAAAAAGTCAACTCCACGCTTCCAATTTCAACTTGAGCGTTTAGAGTTCTATTCGCAACTTGATTAACAACCGGAGTAAGCTTTTCCGGAGTAAACACAAAATTCACGGCTACCGCAATAGCCGATAATACGATAACAATTAATGAGAGCATAGAGATAAACGTTATCTTCAATGCCCTCTTCAAATTCTTGCTCATAACCTTATCTTCATACTTTTGAGTACAAATATAAGGTTTTTATTTTCTGTTATAGGCCTTGTCCAAGAGATAATCTATCGAACATTTTCCCGGACCGGCTAATAAAAGCGTTATAAAAATTCCCAAATACATCAACGGAAGTTCGGATGTAGCCAAAGCGAATGTAGGGAATGTCAAAAAAGCAGCGACAATCATCGAGAAAATCAACGGGATTAAAGCTAATCGGGTAAGAAAGCCGACCATGACTAAAATAGAAGCTCCTACTTCGACTAAAATGATCAAAGGCAAAGTCAACGTTCCCAAACCTATCGGATCGGGAAAAGTATCGACTAATGTATCGAAATTTTCAATTTTAGCAATTCCATGAGTCAACATTAATATCCCGACAAACAACCGTAAAAAAAGCCTTGCTGCATTGGAACAGCACTCCGACAATAAAAAAGTCAGAGTCATTTGTATAAATTTATTTGATTTCACACTTGAAGAAGATTCCTTTTCCATATCCTAAATTATTTAAGTTTGATATATTAAAAACTATAATTCAATAACATTTCTTCAAGTAAAAAGTTTTATAAAAATTATAATTTACAATTCTTTTCTTTTGTTCCCGTCTTTCTTAGGTGTTTTCCGGTAAAAAGTCCGTTTCCCCTGACTTCTTCCTCCAGCCGAACGAGAATTATTATGTCTCCCTCTTCTGCGGTGTCCTCGGGAAAGCTGTTCCACATCATATCCCGGAGCTTCGCCTAACCCCTCAGGAATAGGATTTTTAAAGATATCTTTATCAATAAACTTTTCTATCCTGAAAAACTTATCCCGTTCTATATCAGATATAAAAGTAATAGCTTCCCCTTCAGCACTTGCACGTGCCGTACGTCCGATACGATGAATATAGTCTTCAGGATCATGAGGTACATCAAAATTGATAACCAAACCGATATCTGTAATATCAATGCCTCTGGCCACAATATCCGTTGCAACCAAAACATCAACCTTACCGTTTTTAAAATCAAGCATTACCTCTTCCCGTTGAGACTGTTCAAGATCAGAATGCATAGCCCGGACATTGTACTTCATTCGCCTAAGTTTCGTCGTAAGTTCCTTAACTTTCTGTTTCGAAGAAGAGAATATAATAGTCTTACCCTCAATTTTTTTAGAAAAGACTGCTTCTATGATCGCCATTTTCTGGTTTTCATAACAAACATACGCCGACTGCCTTATCGCCTCATTAGGTTTTGAAACCGCGATATTAATTTCTGCAGGATTATGTAATATATTTTTAGCAAGCTGTCTTATTTTAGGAGGCATAGTTGCAGAAAATAAAATTGTCTGCCGCTTCTTCGGAAGGTGATTACATATCTGCATAATATCGTCATAAAATCCCATATCCAACATCCTGTCGGCTTCGTCAAGAATAAGATATTCCACAAAAGGCAACTTCACTCCGCTATTTACCAAATGAGATATAAGCCGCCCCGGTGTAGCGATTACCACATCAGCCCCCATAAGCAATCCTCGTTTCTGTTGATCCCATTGCGCCCCGTCGCCACCTCCGGACACGACAAAAGTCGAAATAGGCAAAAAATAAGAAAAACCCTCAAACTGCATATCTATTTGTTGTGCCAATTCTCTTGTCGGCGCTATGATCACAGCCCTTACGGCATCATCACCGTTCTTATTTTTAGTAAGTAAATTCAACAAAGGAAGTATATATGCGGCAGTCTTACCCGTTCCCGTCTGAGCACAAGCGATCAAATCTCTTCCCTCCAAAATTACAGGTATGGTAAGTTCCTGCACCGGAGTCGTTTCTTTAAAATTCATTGCACTCAAACCTTCCAGAACTTCCAGTCCTAGATTTAATTCATCAAATCTCATATAATTCTACTACTTTTCAAAAAAAACTACTCACGATAACCAAAGCCCATTTATCAGCCGGATCTTATCAATAAAATAGTTTGAACAAAGATAGTCATAAAAAATGAAAGATCGGTAATCAAATAAATTAAGACTTACGTCTTTTTCCGGTCTTTTTTCTCGTTTTCAATCGACAGATATATCTCTTACCCTTCTCATAAAACAGAAAAAGCATCCTCAAACGAAACTCCCAAATCTCGGGTAAAATTCAGATGAGCTCTAAAGCTCAAGAATTACTCTGTTACAATTGCCGAACTTTCCCATAAATCTACCAATTAACTTTGCTGTCTATATTCATTTGGCGTGCAACCTACACACTTTTTAAATAAACGGCTGAAATGCTGTGGATACTGAAAACCTAAACCGTACGCAATTTCACTTATCGTCTTATCCGTATCTAATATCCGTTCTTTTGCCATATTTATCAATTCGAGCTGAATATATTCTTGTGCCGTTTTTCCGGTTTCTCGCTTTATCAAATCACCGAAATAATTAGGAGACAAGCACAACCGGTCGGCACAATATTTCACAGAAGGTAATCCTATACTACGAGGTTTATCTGTATGGAAATAGTCATTCAGAATGTCCTCAAATTTCATAAGTACATCTTTATTGACATTAGTCCGTGTTACAAATTGACGCTCATAAAAACGAATGCAATAATCTAACAACAACTCGATATTTCTTGAAATTAAAGTTTTACTATGCTTGTCTACACCATGTCGAAGTTCATGCTCTATATTATGCAAACAATCATATACGATCTGTCTTTCTTGATCCGATAAATGAAGCGCTTCATTCACTTCATAAGAAAAAAACGTATAATTTTTGATATTTCTACCGAGAGATGTTCCTCTTATTAAATCAGGATGAAAAGTCAAAGCCCACCCCTTAGGCTGAATAATCTCCCCATTATCTTCGACACCGATTATCTGACCCGGAGCAAGGAAAACAAGAGTCCCCTCTTGATAATCATAATATTGTCTGCCATATATCAAATCTCCGCACTTCACTTCTTTCAAAAAGATCGCATAAAAACCAAAACTCATTCGAGCGTGACGCACAGGCTTTGCCTTCGACATATCTATCACACTAACTAACGGATGCAAAGTTTCGATCCCCATACGAGAATTATACTGATCGACCGTCTCTATCTTTAAAATATTATCTTTCATAGCTTTGCTGTTTTGGATTAATGCAAAGTTAACACTTTTATCGATACTATAATCTGTACTTTTTCAAATCCGTAATAATGGTACAAATACCTGTAATTCATCTACAAATCAATATAAATAACCAATATAATTTTGCAATGTAGATAACAAAAAAACAAAATCAATTATGAACACAAAAATGAACTTTAATATGTATGTCCCGACACATACCTTATTCGGTGCAGGAATGTTAAACCATTTGCATTCTCAGAAAATGCCGGGGAAAAAAGCTTTACTCGTAATATCTAACGGCAAATCAACTAAAATAAACGGGTACCTAAAACGTACAGAAGAACAACTTCAAAAAGCCGGAGTAGAATTTACTATATTTGACCAGATTGAAGCAAATCCTTTAAAATCTACGGTCATGGCAGGAGGAAATGCTGCCCGAACAAATGGATGTGATTTTATTGTAGCTTTGGGAGGAGGTAGTGTCATAGACGCTTCAAAAGCTATCGCTGTTATGGCTACTAATGACGGAGATTATTGGGATTATATTCCTTCAGGAAGCGGAAAAGGTAAGATTATGACCAATGTACCGCTACCTATTATCGCCATCACGACAACCGCAGGAACAGGGTCGGAAACCGACCCCGGCTGCGTCATCACGAATGAAACAACTCATGAGAAGACAGGCTTTGTACATCCTGCTTTATTTCCCGTTCTCGCAATTGTCGATCCTGAACTAATGCTATCCGTTCCTCCGAAGTTTTCTGCCTATCAAGGATTTGATGCACTATTTCACAGCATAGAAGCATACGTATCGAACGGTGCAAATCTAATGAGCGACATGTATGCTTTAACTGCTATAGAAAATGTGTCTCTCAATCTGCCGAAGACAGTAAAAAACGGAAACGACATAGAAGCCCGCACAAAAGTTGCATTCGGCAATACTCTTTCCGGATCTGTAATGTGCGTAGGCCGGTGTAACAGCGAACACTCTCTGGAACATGCCATGTCTGCTTATCGCCAGGAACTTCCTCACGGAGCCGGGCTGATCATGATAAGCAAAGCTTACTTTACCCACCTTATTAAACAACACGTATGCGATGATCGTTTTATAAAGATGGCAAAGGTCATGGGTATGAAAAACGCAACAGAACCAATGGATTTTATAGCTGCTCTTACAAAGCTTCAGGAAGATTGCGACGTAGCCGATCTCAAAATGTCCGATTATGGTATTACCCCCGATGAATTTGAAAAATTCGCTATCAATGCTAAAGATACCATGGGTTTTCTCTTCTCTTGTGATCGTATCCCGCTAAGTAATGAGGATTGTATAAATATTTATGCAGCATCTTACAAATAAATAATTTTAATAGCAAAAGGAAGAAACAAATAGAAAAAGGGAGTATTCTCTCAATGTCTAAACATAAAAAATTATGAAAACTCTGCATTCTATACTTATTTTTATCCTTATGATATCAACTACCTTTAATTCTTCGGCACAAAATAACGATTCAAAAATTTTAGTAGCCTACTATTCTTATAGCGGGAATACCAAAGCTGTTGCCGAACAGATACAAAAAGGTACTGATGGTGATTTATTTGAAATTCAACCTATAAAACCCTATTCCAAAAACTATCAAGAAGTTGTCGATCAAGCTAAAAAAGAAATCAACGACAACTATAAACCCGCTTTAAAAACTAAAGTAAAAGATATCGATAAATACGATGTCATTTTTGTCGGTTCACCTTGCTGGTGGGCAACAATAGCACCTCCGGTAGCGACATTTTTATCAAGTTATAATCTCTCAGGAAAAACAGTCATTCCGTTTATGACTCATGAAGGAAGCCGCATGGGGCATTCAGAAAACGACATAAAGGCTCTTTGTCCGAAATCGAATGTTTTAAAGGGGCTTCCGATACGAGGTAGTCAGGTAAAACAAGCTGAAGAAGATGTTATGAAATGGTTAGAAAAAATAGAAATGCTAAAAAAATAAGAAATCATGCAAAAAGTAAAATTAAATAACGGCGTAGAGATGCCGATCTTAGGTTATGGAGTTTATCTGGTCTCTCCTGAAGAATGCGAACGTTGTGTACTCGATGCCATCAGTGTAGGTTACCGTAGCATAGACACAGCACAAGCATATTATAATGAAGAAGGTGTAGGTGCAGCCATTACGAAATGCGGTGTTCCTCGCAGCGAATTATTCATTACTACCAAAGTCTGGATCAGCAATGCAGGAGAAAGTAGAGCAGCAGCCAGTATCGATGAGTCTTTACGAAAATTACGTACCGACTATATCGACCTGTTACTCATTCACCAACCCTTTGGAGATTATTACGGAACATACCGGGCTATGGAAAAAGCTGTAAAAGCCGGGAAAGCAAGAAGTATTGGTTTGAGTAACTTTTATCCCGACCGTTTCGTAGACTTAGCAGAAAATGTCGATATAAAGCCTGCGGTAAATCAATTACGGACAAACGTATTCAGTCAACAATGGGATGCGGAGATAGAGATGAACAAATACGATACCCATATTATGGCATGGGCTCCGCTCACACAGGCAAATAAAACTCTGTTCGACAACCCTACTATCGCAAAAATTGCTGAGAATCACAACAAAACAGCTACACAAGTAGCCTTGCGCTACCTCATTCAACGAAATATTATCGCTATTCCCAAGTCTACTCATATAGAACGGATGAAGCAGAATTTGGATGTATTTGATTTCTCCCTTACTGATGCAGAAATGGAAGCTATTCGCCCGCTCAATCAAGAAGCAGATTTCCAATGGTCACATCGTAATCCCGAGCTGGTACGTTTTTTGCTGAATTATGATAAACAATTCAATCCCAAAAACAAGTAAATAACCTGTTACATTGAAATATGAAAAATATATTGATAGTATCGGGACACCCTGATTTAAATAATTCATTCGCAAATAAAAATATATTGGAAGAACTGAACAGTCTGTTACCTGAAGCAGAGTTTGCTTATTTAGACAAATTATATCCGGATTTCCGTATAGATATAGAAACAGAACAAAAACGGCTGCTTCGTGCAGATATTATCGTCTTCCAATTTCCTCTATTCTGGTATAGTGCACCTTCTCTACTGCATCGTTGGATAGAACAAACGTTTGTACACGGTTTTTCTCACGGGCAAACAGGAGACAAGCTGAAAGGCAAAAAGTTGATACTTTCTTTCACTTCCGGTGCTCCAGAGGAAATGTACTGTTACGACGGATTACAAAATTATCCTATCGAAGATTTTCTTCCGCCCTATAAACAGCTGGCCAATCTATGCGGATTGCAATGGGAAGGCTATATATATAGCGGAGGCCTCTCTTACGCCAACCGGCATGATGAGAAGATTCTGAGACAAATGAAAGACAAAGCCATTAATCACGCTTATTCATTGGTCGAGAAAATAAAAAACTTGGAAAATCCTTAAATATTTTCCGATTAAGAAATTATTATTTTCAAAACAGAGCCGAGCAAAATTCAGACTCTTTATTCCTAATATAGGGGACATTATAGGCAACAAGATGTTGTCTATAATGTTTTCAAAATTACATCCAAGAAATCAGATTCTGTTTTTTCAAAATCGATTTTCCAACATCATCTATTGACGGATTAAAAAAAATTATATTTATTTGCCACACTCAAAAATAACCGTCAAAATAACCCTTAAATAAAAAATGAAATACTCCTATCTGCTCTTAGATTTGGACGGGACTGTTACCGATTCAATGACTGGCATTACCCGATCGGTACAATATGCTCTGAAACATTTTGGAATTGAAATAAAAGAATTAAGCTTGCTGCAACCGTTCATTGGTCCACCTCTCAAAGATTCTTTTAAAGAATTCTATCATTTTACTGAAGAGCAAGCAACTCTTGCAACATCAAAATATCATGAATATTTTTCTTTAAAAGGAATATTCGAAAACGCAGTTTATCCCGGAATAAAAGATTTCTTACAGAAACAGAAAAAGGAAAACAAGCAAATATTATTAGCAACGTCTAAACCTGAAATTTTAGCCAAACAGATACTCGATCATTTTGAACTATCATTCTATTTCGATTTTATAGGAGGCGCGACTTTTGATGACAGCCGATCTTCCAAGAAAGACGTCATTAACTACGTATTAGAAAACTGCCAACTCAAAAACAAATTAGATAAATGTATCATGATCGGAGACCGGAAACACGATATAGAAGGAGCTAAGGCTAATCACATTTCTTCAGCAGGAGTCCTATATGGCTACGGTAGTAAGGAAGAACTCATACAGGCCAAAGCCGATTATATAGTCAAAGATTTAAAGGAACTGCAAACAGTACTTATCTAAGAGCCTGTCTAAATTTTCCGATAAAAAAATATTATCAGGTCATTTTTGCGCTTTCTTCCGGTCTGTTTTCCCGTTTTCCCTCGTCAAATAGCCCGCTATCATCCTCCTGAAAACAGAAAAATATCCTCGAAAGAAACTCTCAAATCTGACCCGAGCAAAATTTACGACAGGCTCTAAAAATGAAAACTCAAAGAACCTTGCCCAAAATTTTCATAATGCATCAAGGCTTTTTTACTCCTTTATATATCAACACCCCTAATACTAAAATACCCAAAGCTATAAAACCCCAAGAAAGCTCTTTACTATATTCTGCTACTTTACTCATTAACTGATCTTGAGGAACGACCGATTCGAGATAATATCCTATCACAGCTAATATGATATTCCAAAGACCTGCCCCTAATGTCGTATAAAGCAAGAATGTAGACAACTTCATACGTGCAAGCCCGGCAGGTATAGAAATCAACTGTCTGACTGCAGGAACTAAACGTCCTACAAAAGTCGATATACGACCGTTATCATCAAAAAACTTTTCGGCTTTCATAACGGATGCCTCATCGATCAAACACATATGTCCGATACGGCTCGACGCAAATTTATATATTAAAGGGCGTCCTATCCACATCGCTAAATAATAATTCACTAAAGCTCCGATATTTGCTCCTAACGTCGCAAACAAAACCACCAGATAAATATTCAGTTCACCGGCAGCCGCCTTGTATGCAGCAGGTGGAACTACAATCTCCGAAGGAAAAGGGATAAACGAACTTTCTATAGCCATTAATAAAGTAATAGTCCAATAATTCAAATGGTCAAGACACCACTGTATAAAAGCCAATGACTCCATATATTATCTTTTAATTATTTTGCAAAGATAACCAGCGAATTAGCCATTCATGTTTCATTCATAATGCATTTATATTACATTTTTATTACAAAAACACATATTACCTATTACGGTTAGCTGCATACAACCCATCTATAATGCCATCAGCCAGTCCGATCACAGGCACATAAATGTATTCAGAATGGAGAATTTCTGCTATCGTCAGAAATATTTCGGATGCCGGAACAATAACATCTGCCCGATCGGGTTTCAAATTAAATACTTGCATACGTTCTTCGAACGAAAGCAACTTAAGTTTCTCATAAAGAGACTTCAATACTATAACCGATATGCGCTGTCGTTTCTTATCGGTTTTCTCTGCCAAACGATACAATTTATTGATATTCCCACCTGAACCGATAATATTAGTTCCGAGATAGTTTTCTGACAATGTTTTCATATCGGCTTCAAGACGTTTCCACTCTTCAAAATCTACTGCGTCATTTAACATGCGCACTGTTCCTATATTATAAGATTTAGAGCATACCAACTCTCCTTTTATCAATAAATTGACCTCTGTGCTTCCACCACCGACATCCACATACATATAATTCCCATGCCGGTCTTCCATACACTCTATATGGTTATTATAGACCATACGGGCTTCTTCCTGCCCCGTAATAATTTCAATTTTAATTCCGGTTTTTTTCTCTATCATTTTAATAATATCTTTCCCGTTGACAGCATCCCGCATTGCAGAAGTTGCGCAGGCTCGATAGTCTGCGACATCATATATCTTCATTAAATGACGATACGATTTCATCAAACGAATCATATTTTTTTCTTTCTTTTCAGAGATACGTCCTTTAGAAAAAACATCGAACCCCAAACGAAGAGGGACACGAAGCAACAATACTTTAGAGAATTTCTTTTCGGAATTTTCGTTTATATGCTTAATAAGCAATCGCACCGCATTAGAACCTATATCAATAGCGGCATAATTCTTTTCGGATCGCTTATTTATACTCTTATTTTCTTTATTCATTCTTGATTTTTTTCTAAATAACAATCATACAATGCACTTTGAGAACGAAACGGGATATTGTCATCCGTAGTCCAAGAACTGTTTTTCCCAGTACCATCTACTACACGTCCTTGCAAAGTATCTCTCAATCCATAATCGATAATTTTTTTCATTTCTTCCTTTATAGCTTGATCATACACCGGCGTTATGACTTCTATACGGTTATCCAAATTACGCGGCATCCAATCTGCCGAACCGAGAAAAACTTTTTCCTTTCCTCCTGCCGCAAAAATAAATATGCGCGAATGCTCCAAATAACGATCGACAATACCGTTAATATGTATATTATCGCTTACTCCCCGCACTCCTGTAATAAGAGAACAATTTCCTCGTACAAGCATATCTATCAACACTCCTTTTTGCGACGCTTCGTATAATTTATTTACGATAACAGGATCTGTTACATGATTTATCTTAATCTTAATATACGCCGGTTTTCCCGCTTTTTTATTTTTTATCTCGTCATTGATAAGAGATAAAAACTTTCGCTTCATCTCATTCGGTGAAACCAATAATTCTTTAAAACGAACAGGTATGTAAGGATATTCGATAAAATCGAATACGGAATTAACATCTTTCACAATACGTGGAGCTGAGGTCATCAACATACAATCAGTGTAAGACCGTGCATTTCCTTCATGAAAATTTCCCGTACTTATACAAGCAATATCCGTACCTGTTTTCATTGAAATATGGGCAATTTTCGAATGTACTTTCAAACCTTCTACTCCAAAAATCACTTTGATTCCTGCATCCTGCATTTTTTTCGACCATCCGATATTAGAAGCCTCATCAAAACGCGCAAGTAACTCGATAACAACAGTTACTTTCTTCCCATTACGAGCAGCACCAATCAAAGCTTTTACCACTTTCGACTCTTTAGCTAAACGATAAAGAGTTATTTTGATACCTTTTACCTGTTTATTTACCGCAGCTTCTTGCAATATCCGTATAAAAGAATCAAAACTGTGATAAGGAACATGTATAAAACGATCTTTTTTATGAATTTCATCAAAAATACTTCCGGAAACAGAAAGTTCCTTCTTCAATATAGGAGGCCACAAAGGATATTTCAGATCTTTACGCCCGCAATCCGGGAAGTGCATCAAATCTTTATGATTCTGATAACGTCCACCTCCCAAAACAGTATCGAGACTGTCAAGATTTAATTTTTTCAATACCCTTTTCAAAAGATCTTTAGGCATCTCCATGTCATAAACGACACGCAAAGGCTCTCCTTTTTTACGGCTTTTGATTCCTTTGGATATTTTCTGAAGCATTCCGTTACGCAAATCGTTATCGATTTCCATCTCAGCATCACGAGTAAATTTAAAAGAGTACGCTTCAAAACGGACATAATCCAATCCATTAAAAATCAAAGATAAACAGCATCTGACTACATCATCGAGATACATCAAAAAACTTTTCCCGTCTTTATCGGGTAACCGTACAAAACGCCCACAAACAGAAACCGGAAGTTCAAGCAATGCATATTCCGAAGTAGCGTTCGTATTCTCTTTCGACAATTTTACAGCCAAATATATATCTTCATCAGTCTCACTGTCAAGTTGCTTTATTGCCGAAAACCAAACCGGAACAATAAAACCATTCAATTTTTCCCAATAAAAAGAACGAATAAAACCGAGTTGCTCCTCATCTGCTTCCTTATCAGAAATCAAATAGATATTTTCACCGCGTAATTTCTCTGTCACATCCTTTACCGCCTTCTCATAATCCTTAGAATAACTGCCATTTAGTTTAGCTATACGCTTAATAAGTTGTTTGGCATTCTCTCTTTCCCGTAAAGCAGAGCGATCATTACATTCGGCAATCCGATTTTGAGTTGCCACACGTACCCGAAAAAATTCATCTAAATTATTAGAATAAATTCCCAAGAAAGCTAAACGTTCTAACAAAGGAACATCTTCCTTGCAGGCTTCCTGAAGAATTCTTCGGTTAAAATACATCCAACTAATATCCCGGTCTAAGTAATATCGGCTTAACTTCTTATCTCCCATATCATCGTATTTTCTGCAAAAGAAGAATACTTACGTTACAATTATATTACATATTTATAATAATACAATTAAATTCGGCACAAGTTCTTCTTTCACAGCCAATAACTCCAAAATATAACCTCTTTTTACTATCAAAACTATTTTTCACGCCAAATCATATCTTTAAATTGCCAATATATGAAAACCATTCTCCCTGTCAAATGTTTTATATCTACGCAAAATCGTTATTATATAAACTTATAGAGATATTTATGGCACAAAAAGTAGCAGAACAAGTCGTTGACATGCTGGTCGATACCGGAGTAAAGCGAATTTACGCTGTCACTGGAGACAGTTTGAATGAAATCAATGACGCAGTAAGACGAAATGAAAAAATAGATTGGATACATGTCCGTCATGAAGAAACAGGAGCTTTCGCCGCCGGAGCTGAAGCCCAAATAACCGGTAATATCGCTTGCTGTGCTGGAAGCAGCGGACCGGGACATGTGCATCTGATAAACGGAATATATGATGCTCATCGTTCCAATGCTCCAGTAATAGCAATAGCCTCAACAATCGCCACCCATGAATTCGGCACTAAATACTTTCAAGAAACAAATACGATAAAATTATTCGATGATTGCAGCTATTACAACGAAATAGCGACAACCGCACAGCAATTGCCGAGAATGATGCAAGCTGCAATTCAAACAGCTATTTCAAAAAAAGGCGTTTCTGTCATCGGGTTACCCGGAGACTTAACTTCTCAGAAAGTTGCCAACATAGATTCTTCTAACACGCCTTATCACACACAACCCGTTGTTTCTCCCCAGATTACAAAAATAAAAAAAATTGCTTCTTTATTGAACAAAGCGAATAAAATCACCATCTTTTGCGGTATAGGTGCACAAAATGCTCATGACGAAGTAGTCGAATTGTCACAATCTTTAAATGCACCTGTCGCATATTCGTTTAAAGGGAAAATGGGAATTCAACATAATAATCCGAATGAAGTAGGCATGACCGGACTATTGGGCTTGCCATCAGGATATTATAGTATGCAAGAAGCGGAAATATTATTATTGTTAGGCACGGATTTCCCATATACCCCCTTTATGCCCGAAAACAGTTATATCATCCAAGTCGATATCCGAGCTAATCGCATAGGAAGAAGAGCGAAAGTAAATATGGGTGTAGTCGGAGATGTTAAAGATACTCTCAAAATACTAAACCCGCTTATAGAACCCAAAAAGGATGACAGTTTCCTTAAACGGCATTTGAAAATATACGAAACCGTAAAAAAGAATCTCAATACTTATGTCACAAACAAAGGTGCGGAAAACAAGATACATCCCGAATATGTAATGCATCTTATCAATAAAAAAGCCGATGAAAATGCCATATTTACCGTAGATACAGGGATGACTTGCGTATGGGGAGCTCGTTATCTGGAAAGTACCGGAAAACGAACGATGTTAGGCTCATTTAATCACGGATCAATGGCAAATGCTATGCCTCAAGCAATCGGCGCTGCATTGGCTGCTCCCGAACGGCAAATTATAGCCCTGTGCGGTGATGGCGGACTTTCTATGCTCTTGGGAGATTTAGAAACAATTGTACAGTATAAACTCCCTGTAAAAATCATAGTGTTTAACAACAGGGCTTTAGGAATGGTAAAATTAGAAATGGAAGTAGCCGGACTCCCTGACAACCAAACGAATATGCTGAATCCTGACTTTGAACTTGTAGCTAAGGCTATGGGTATGACCGGGTTTACCGTACGACATCCTGACAATGTAGAATCTGTTCTCGAATCGGCGATGAAAACAGATGGTCCGGTATTAGTAAATATTATGACCGATCCTAATGCTTTAGCAATGCCCCCCAAAATAGAGTTCGACCAAATGCTCGGATTTGCACAATCTATGTACAAACTAATTTTGAATGGAAGAACAAAAGAAGTCATGGAAACGATAAATTCCAATATAAAACATTGGAAAGAAGCTTTATGATGTGTTATCCACTAAATTTCACTATCTTTGCAGTCCGTTAATTTAATTCGGCGATGAAAAAGAAAATGAAATTTACTCAAGAAGATTACCTCAAAGCTAACAGAAAAGCGAGCCGAGAGGAAGAAATCGAAAAACACGGACGTCCGGTTTCTTTTAATCGAATCCATGTCTCAAAAAAAGTATATAACCGAAAAAGGATTAAGGCAGGCGACAAAAACCTGCCTTATTTGTTTGAGAGGGCAGCATAGTACTTAAAGGCTATCTAAATTTTCCGATAAGAAAATATTATCGGATCATTTTTACGTCTTTACTTGTCAGATAGCCGCTATCATCCTCGTAAAGACAACAGAACATCCTCGAAGGAAGCTCCTAACCGACCCGTATAAAATTCAGGCAAACTCCCAAAGGAGATGTTTAAATTTTATTGAATATAAAAACAGAAGGCCGGTCTCTCCCGAGCCGGCCTTCCCAAACTTGAAATATATCAAAAACAAGAAAGAGGATAGCTTATTCCAAGAATAAGCAAGGATAATAATACCAATGAAACACACAAAAAACAAGAATATCATAAATAGATAAAACTTAAAGCTTTCCACGTTATTCCAGACTACAATCTCCATTGTTCGTCTAATAAACGATCCTGTATCGCTTGTTTGACTATAAAACATTCCAAATCTCTCAATTGTTTTTCAATAAACATTATTTAACAATGAAAACCGATTCAATCTTATGAAGATATTTTTTAACCACCCGCTTCGACTGCAATAAAATCCGTTATATTTGCACTTTATTAAAAAACGGAACACATTATGAGCACATTACCCCCCTCAGAAATAGTAATATCTGCAGAAAAATCGGCTTTGCAAAAAATCGAATTCAGTACACGAAAAACCGTTATTTTAGGCATATTGGCCGGAATTTATATAGCAATGGGAGGATTATTGTCTCTTCTAATCGGCAGCGGATTTCCTGAAATAACGAATAACAATCCCGGACTACAAAAACTTCTTTCCGGTTGCATGTTCCCTTTGGGGCTCATATTAGTTGTCATCGCCGGAGCAGAACTATTCACCGGCAATAATGCGATTTTAATACCGGGAGTATTAAACGGCAAATATAAATGGACGGCAGTATGGAAAAACTGGGTTATCGTTTACTTCAGTAATTTTATCGGAGCTCTTTTTTTTGTTTATGTTATGGTACATTCGACAGGAGTTGTCGCATCCGATCCTTGGCATTCGGCAATAAAAAATATTGCAGTCGCCAAAGTATCGATGTCTTGGATTACAGTCTTCTTAAAAGGAATCGGAGCTAATTGGCTCGTATGTCTTGCCGTATGGTTAGGAATGAGTTCGTCAAGTACTGCCGGGAAATTCATAGGATTGTGGTTCCCGGTTATGGGTTTTGTCGCAATCGGATATGAACACAGTATAGCCAACATGTTCTTCATTCCGTTAGGTATGCTCCAAGGAGCAGACATATCGGTTTACGATTTCTTGGTAAGCAATCTCATTCCGGCAACATTAGGAAACATTATCGGAGGTGCTCTATTCGTAGGTAGTTTTTATTGGTATGCTTATCTAAAAAAATAAAACATTTGCTCTTAAAAACCTATATAAGAGCCTGTATAAATTTTATATCCTAAAAGGATCGGAATAATGTACTATACCCTGTACTCCGTCCAAAGCACCGGGAAATAATTCTATTGCCATACAATATTCTTCTGGGACATCGAAAGGAAACTCGATGTTAAAATCAGAGGCTTTTTTATAACCGAATCTCGGATAATAGTCTTTATGCCCTAATAAAACGGCAGAACTATAGCCCAACCGTAAAGCTCGTTTATGTGCTTCCCGAAGCAACTCTCCTCCTATACCCTGTTTCTGAAATTCAGGTAAGACGGAAAGCGGAGCTACAGCTAATGAAATAACCGACTCATTTCCCGATACTATCGCCACTTCCGTGAGTAAAATATGTCCCACCATTTTTCTCTCATCAACCTCTGCTACTAAAGAAAGTTCCGGAATAAAAGCATCCGATTTGCGCAAGCGACCGACTAATAGATGTTCGGTATGATCGCTTTCTTTTACATTTCTGAAGGCATATTCTACCAAATCGTCAACAAGCTTATAATCAAAAATTTGTTCTTGTCTAATTTTAATATTCATTATTTATAAAATTACTCAAACTTATTGACTGACAAAAGAGAACTTCAAAACATTTTTTTCTTCAGCATTACCACACTGCCGGCATCTTTTGACAACTTAGTGTATCCATAAAGATGCACAAAACCGAGAACCGTTACAAAAATAAACGCCAATCTAAAGTCTGGAATGGTATAATGTCCTGCAATTCCATGATTTATAATATTCGAAAAACGCAAAACTACCGCTCCCATGGCGATTCCCATGCCTGTTGACATTTGTTGTATGGTACTATACAAAGTATTTGCCGCTGTCGTCTGGGAAGCTGGTGTATCGGTAAAAGCCAGAGTTGTTAAAGAACTGAACTGTAATGATCGAAAAAGACCGGCTGTAAATAAAACTAAGACAATGACATAAACCGGAGTCGTAGGCATCAACAATGCGGTAAAGAAAGTAAACAAAGCCGAAAAACAACCGTTTACGATCAATATCGTACGAAATCGGAAACGGTGCATAATCCATACTGTCAATGATTTCATAGACAAATTTCCGACCATTGTGGATAAAAACAGCAGTCCTGACTCAAAAGGATTCAGTCCAAATCCTTCTTGAAACATCAACGGTACAAGATAGGGAAAAACTCCTATAATCATCCGAGATACAGACCCGGTAAGAATCGTCACTTTATAAGAATTGATTTTCATTACAGAATAGTCGATCAAAGGATGCGATATATGTTTCGAATATCTGACATTAAACCACAACAAAAGCAAACTGAAACCTATAATCAACAAAGAATAAAAATAAGAAACACCGTCTTTGCTTAAAATTTCAACTCCATACATAAATCCGGCTAAAGAAAAACCGCTCAATACAAATCCTACAGCGTCAAAACGAACTTTCAACCGTTCTTTACGCTCTTCAGAAGGGATATACTTCCATGCCAAAAAGATGCATATAATACTGATCGGAACGTTTAAATAAAAAATATACCGCCAATCCCAATAAGTCGTTAAATATCCTCCGACAAGAGGTCCGATAATCGGAGCGACTAATGCAGGTAAAGTAATATAGTTCATTGCAACCGGCAAGTCTTCCTTAGGTGTAGTCTTCAATACAGCCAAACGCCCCACAGGAGACATCATCGCACCCGCCATTCCCTGCATAATACGATACAGAACAAATTGAGTCAAGGATACAGATGTCCCGCATAATGTCGAAGCTAAAATAAAAAAAGCGACAGCAGTACAAAAAACATTGCGTGTACCAAAACGATCGGCAATCCACCCGCTGACCGGAATAAATATAGCCAAAGCTATTAAATAAGACGTTACTCCTGTACTTAAATGAATAACATCAACTCTAAAAGAACGAGCCATTGCGGGTATTGCCGTATTTACGGCTGTCGTATCCAAGAATTGCATAAAAAATGCAATAGCGACTATCAAAGATACAGTGACAGATCTGTTAAACTTAAACGGTAATTTCTTTTTCCACCTCATCCATCTCTATTTTCCACCGAAATCACACAATTTTTTATCAAACTTCATAAAAAAAATTCAAACTCCATATTTTCATTTAGATCGGAAAAAATGATCATACTATCAAGCCTATCTGAATTTTCCTTAAACCGATGCAAAGATACTCGATTTATATCATTTATCATTTCTTGAATATCGCAAAACCGCTCTGTTTCTCACTAAAAAAACAAAAATGCCAAAAAGACTAATATTATCCTCTTATCGGAAAACTTAGACAGCCTCTTTCTTATTAAGTTCTGAGAAGGTATCCCCCAATTATTCCATCACAAACTTGTTCAAGGATAATGCAAATGTATCATTATACTGTTTTTGTAAACGCACCAGTTCTCGATTCATAAAATCAACGACTTTCCCGTATTCCGGATCATCAAACACATTATGCATCTCTGTCGGATCTTTTTCGAGATCATACAGTTCCCAAGCATCTATATCGTTATAAAAATGTATCAACTTATATTTATCCGTACGAACTCCATAATGGCGTTTTACGGCATGTTCCGCCGGATATTCATAAAAATGATAATAAAGAGACTTTCTCCAATTTTTCGGATTCTCCCCTTTCAATAAAGGAAGTAAAGAAATACCTTGCATATCTTCAGGGACAGGTACTCTTACCAAATCTAAAAATGTAGGTGCATAATCTATATTTTGAACTAATTGAGAAATATCTCCTTTTTTATCAAAATCTTTCGGCAAACGCATAATCAAGGGGGTACGCATAGACTCTTCGTACATGAAACGTTTATCGAACCACCCGTGTTCTCCCATATAAAATCCCTGATCAGAGGTATAAACAATCAATGTATTCTCCAATAAGCCTTTTTTATCAAGATAATCGAGAATCCTCCCGACATTGTCATCCAAGGATTTTACTACTTTCATATAATCCCTCATGTAACGCTGAAATTTCCATTCAGCCAACTCTTTCCCGCTTAGTTTCCGAGAATAAAAATCTTGTATTATCGGATCATAAAAATGATCCCAAGCCTTACGTTCTTCCGGAGTCATCCGTCCTATAAATTGTTCATATACCGATTTTAAACGACTCTCTTTCCCAACTGCCAGCATTTTCAGATCATAAATAATATCCATATCTTCGGCAATACTCATTTCCTGTGCCGCAGCAGCAAGACGTCCGTTATAATCATCAAAAAAATTATCCGGTAACGGGAAAATTTTATCTTCATACAAAGAAAGATTCTTTATCTCAGGTAACCAGTCTCGATGTACAGCCTTATGATGCAAGAATATAGCAAAAGGTTTGGTCTCATCTCTCTCATTCTCTAGCCAATTTATTCCTATGTCGGTAATCAGGTTCGTAACATATCCTCGTCTTTGTACCGTATCATTATTCATACGGATAAAATCCGGATTATAATAATCACCCTGGCCGGGAAGAATCTCCCAATAATCAAATCCTGAAGGCAGACTTTCAAGATGCCATTTACCCACCAACGCAGTTTGATATCCGGCTTTTCGGAGAAGTTTAGGCATTGTTTGCTGAGAAGAGTCAAAAACACAAGTAGTATTATCGGTGAATCCATTTGCATGACTGTGTTTTCCCGTAATCATACAAGCCCTACTCGGCCCACTTAACGAATTGGCGACAAAGCTGTTCGTAAAACGAACGCCATCTGCTGCAATACGGTCCAGGTTCGGAGTATTTATATAACGGGTATCATAACAACTCATCATTTGAGCCGTATGATCATCCGTCATAATGTATACAATATTATAGGGTTTCGCCGATTTCTCTTTTTTCCCTGAACAAGACAATGCAGAAAACAGAACTGCAACTCCCGATAACGAATATAAAAATCGATCAGAATATTTCATTGTATCAGTTAAATTTTAGAATCTGTTTAAATCTTATACTATCCGTTTCAACTATGAAGATGACTTCCGAATAGAATTTAAAAACTTGACTGAAACAGATTTTTAAGGTTTACAATAATTATTCCATTATTTTTTTCGAGACTTTACCTCATTCAACAGAACCGAAAGACGTTTCACTACTTCCGGATATTGCGTTGCAACATTCTGCTTCTCTGCCGGATCGGAAGACAGATCGTACAACTGAGCTTCAGGGCTGTTTCCCAAATCCATTTCCACCCATGACACGGTATTAGGCAATTCACTCGGCTCTATATACTTCCATTTTCCCTGAATAATCGAAAGTGTATTATTCAGATTTTGCTGAACGACATATTCCCGGTCTTTCGATTCGTCACCTAAAAAGACAGAAAGATTGCCTCGACTATCCGGAGCAACCCCTTCCGGTAATTTCTTGCCTAACAGTTCTGCCATAGAAGCAAATACATCGACTTGCGAAAACAACGCATGTTGCTTTACAGGTTTGATTCTATCCGGCCATCGGACAATAAACGGCACACGTGTTCCGGCTTCATAAGCACTATATTTACCTCCTCTATAAATTCCCATAGGCGTATGCCCGTTCAGATTTTCCAAAGCCCCATCTATATATCCGTCATCAATCACAGGTCCGTTATCACTTGTAAAAATAAATAGGGTATTATTCGCTATGCCCAAACTGTCAAGCGTATGCATCAATTGCCCGATAGTCCAATCCAGTTGCAATATGACATCACCTCTCACACCCAAATCGCTTTTCCCGGCAAAACGAGGATGTGGAATACGAGGAACATGCACATCTTGAGTCCCTAAATATAGAAAAAACGGATTTTCTTTATTTTTGGCTATAAAGGCTTTAGCTTTAGAAACTATCGTGTCGGCAATATCTTCATCTACCCATAAAGCGGATTTGCCTCCCGTCATATATCCGATACGTCCTATGCCATTGATAATCGTATTATCGTGTCCATGACTCGATTTCATTTTCAATAATTCAGGATTTTCTTTTCCCGTAGGCCAATTACCTACTTTTTTATTATAATCTACAAAAATAGGGTCTTTCGGATCAAGATTTACCACCCTGTCATTTTCGACATATACACACGGAACACGATCTACCGTAGCAGGAATAACAAAATCATAATCAAAACCTATATTTCGAGGGCTCGGAGTTATCTCTCCATTCCAATCAGGTCCATTCGGCCCTCCTAATCCCAAATGCCATTTACCGATCGCACCGGTAACATAACCAGCGTTCTTAAACAGATCAGCCATAGTAACACATGCCGTATCGATAATCATACCGGCATTCCCCGTAGCGATCTCGGTATTCTCATAACGCCACGGATATGCTCCTGTCAACAAACAAAACCGAGAAGGGGTACTTGTTGCCGACGATGCATAAGCGTTCATAAACTGAGCTCCCTGAGCCGCCAACGAATCGATATGTGGAGTCTGTATTTTTGTCGCACCATAACAACTCAAATCACCAAAACCCAAATCATCCGAAAAAATATAAATTACATTCGGTAACCGATCATCTGACTTTATAACTTCTTTTTTCGGGGAAACCGTACATCCGGTAAATAAAGAAAATCCGGGGAGCAGACTCCATAATAAATAAGGATGATTCATTCTAATAGTATTTTTAAAGTTTACCATATACCAACCATTAATAAAAAGGACAACTTATTCCATAGTTTAGATTTTGTATATCCAAAGTATTTTTACAAAAATAAGATACTTTTTGAGTTAAAACAATAAATTGGTTGTTAATCTCTCCACACCCTATACATACACATCAAAATTATTCTTCCGACAAGAATCTCACCGATCTATTTTTTCGTACTTTTGTAATATCAAATCAAAAAGCGATATTTATGTTACAACCTCTGGCAGAAAGATTACGTCCACAAAATTTAGACGAGTACATAGGACAAGAACATCTGGTAGGGAAAGGCGCTATTTTACGGCGAATGATCGATGCCGGACAAATTTCCTCTTTTATTCTATGGGGGCCTCCGGGTGTCGGCAAAACGACTTTAGCCAAAATCATATCCAATCAGTTAGACGTTCCGTTCTATACCCTAAGTGCGATTCATTCGGGAGTAAAAGATGTACGCGATGTTATAGAAAAATGCAAAAATAACCGGATGTTCCAAACGGGCAGACCGATACTTTTTATTGATGAAATACACCGATTTAATAAATCTCAACAAGATTCTTTATTAGGTGCTGTAGAAAACGGGACTGTTACCCTGATCGGTGCAACGACAGAAAATCCCTCTTTCGAAGTAATACGTCCTCTCCTATCGCGCTGCCAGGTATATGTTCTCAAATCTCTTGAAGTAAAAAATTTACAAGCGCTTCTCGATCGGGCTATTCATTACGATAAAGTATTGAAAAACTTAAAAATCGAAATACAAGAAACAAATGCATTGTTTCGTTATTCAGGAGGTGATGCCCGCAAGCTTCTCAATATTTTAGATCTGATTACCAGTTCAAACGAACCCGAAAAAACAATAATTATCGATGATGCGACGGTGACAGATCGGCTGCAACAGAATCCGTCAGCATACGACAAAGGCGGAGAAATGCATTATGACATCATATCGGCATTTATAAAATCGATTCGAGGAAGTGATCCGGACGGAGCTATTTACTGGTTAGCCCGAATGGTAGCCGGAGGAGAAGATCCGGCCTTTATCGCCCGACGTCTTGTCATATCGGCAGCAGAAGATATCGGACTCGCTAATCCGAATGCCTTGTTAATCGCCAATGCTTGTTTCGACGCGCTTCAGAATATCGGATGGCCTGAAGGACGGATCATTTTGGCCGAGGCAACGATTTATCTGGCGAGCAGTCCTAAAAGCAATTCGGCCTATATGGCAATAAATGATGCTTTAGGGATAGTAGAACGTACCGGAAATCTACCTGTTCCGTTACATTTGCGAAACGCGCCGACATCTTTGATGAAAGAACTGGAATACGGTAAAAACTATAAATATGCACATGATTATGAAAATCATTTCGTCAAACAACAATTTCTTCCGGACGAATTAAAAAACGACTCTATATGGAAACCTCAGCCCAATCCGGCAGAAAATAAATTAAAAGACCATTTATCTTATTTATGGAAAGACCGTTACAAATAGACAAACTCCCTAAAAACGGGATTACAACTATAATATTGTAAACCAAACGAAGAGTAAAATAACAAATAGTTTTTTTATTTGTCCATTTATATTCAAATTGATCGGATATTTTTTTTGTTATACATAAAATTTGTATTAATTTCGCAGCATCGATATACAACAGAAATTGTTTTTAATCCGATCCGGAATTCTCCGAATATTACATATTTATAGAAACCTTAATATGCATGCCGGAAAACAATTTCCTAAATATTAATAGAACAGTATATAAACTATAAATATTGAACAAATGAAGAAGCACAATTTTTACGCAGGTCCTTCTATTCTGAGTGAATACACCATCAAAAACACGGCTGATGCCGTATTAGATTTTGCAGGGACAGGATTATCTTTATTGGAAATATCACACCGTAGCAAAGAATTTGTCGCTGTAATGGATGAAGCACAAGCTCTTGTAAAAGAGTTATTGGATGTTCCGTCCGGATACGAGGTCGTTTTCCTCGGTGGTGGCGCCAGTCTGCAATTCTGCATGGTTCCGTTCAATTTGTTGAAAAAGAAAGCCGCTTATCTTGAAACCGGAACCTGGGCTGTAAACGCTATTAAAGAAGCCAAGTTATTCGGTGAAGTCGATGTTGTCGCTTCTTCAAAAGAAGCTAACTTTACTTATATTCCTAAAGGATATACAGTACCCGAAGATGCCGATTACTTTCATATCACTACCAACAATACCATCTTCGGTACTGAAATGCGCTATGATCCGGATGTAAAAGTACCGTTGGTAGCAGATATGTCTTCCGACATTTTCTCGCGCCCGATCGATATTGCCAAATACAATATCATTTATGCTGGAGCACAAAAGAACTTAGCACCTGCCGGTGTTACAATCGCAATTGTTCGTGAAGATGCTCTCGGACATGTAGATCGTGCTATTCCCACCATGCTCGATTACCGAACCCACATCAAAAAAGGATCTATGTTTAACACTCCTCCCTGTTTACCGGTATTCTCAGCATTGCAAACATTAAAATACTACAAGCAATTGGGAGGCGTTAAGGTGCTTGAAAAAATGAATATCGAAAAAGCAGCTATTCTTTACGATGAAATAGATCGCAATAAACTGTTTAAAGGAACAGCTAATGTAGAAGACCGCTCGATCATGAACGTTTGTTTCGTAATGAATGACGAATACAAAGACCTGGAAGACGAATTTATCAAATTCGCGACAAGCAAAGGTATGGTCGGCATTAAAGGTCACCGCTCCGTAGGAGGTTTCAGAGCATCCATTTACAATGCAATGCCAAAATCAAGTGTCGAAGCTTTGATCGACACGATGAAAGAATTTGAAAAAGCTCATTAATAAGGAGACACGATCATGAAAATATTAGTTGCAACAGATAAACCGTTCGCAGCTGTTGCTGTAAACGGAATCAAAGATGTAGTAGAAAGTGCCGGCATCGAATTAGCTTTACTCGAAAAATACGGAGAAAAAAGTAAATTATTGGACGCTGTTAAAGACGTTGAAGGCTTGATTGTCCGTAGTGATATTATTGATGCAGAAGTTCTCAATGCCGCCAAACAATTAAAAGTCGTTGTCCGTGCCGGAGCAGGATATGACAATATCGACCTTGCAACAGCAACAGCCAACGGAGTTTGTGTAATGAATACTCCCGGACAAAATTCGAACGCAGTAGCAGAATTGGTATTCGGGATGACAGTCATGATGGCTCGGAATCTATATAACGGAACATCAGGGACAGAGTTAAAAGGTAAAAAATTAGGTATTCACGCATTTGGTCAGGTAGGCCGCAACGTTGCACGCATTGCGAAAGGTTTCGGAATGGAAGTTTTCGCTTTTGACCCTTATTGCCCGGCATCAGTGATGGAAGCAGAGGGGGTAAAACCGATTACAGACATCAATGAACTTTACTCAACCTGTCAATATGTATCATTGCATATTCCGGCAACCAATGAAACTAAAAAATCGATCAATTATGCTCTTCTGAAACAAATGCCCAAAGGCGCTATGCTCATTAATACAGCACGCAAGGAAGTCATAAATGAAGAAGAATTAGTGCAAATAATGGATGAACGTCCGGATTTCCGTTACGTATCGGACATTACACCTGATAATGCATCTGTGTTCGCAGAAAAATTTACAGGACGCTATTTCTTCACTCCGAAGAAAATGGGTGCTCAAACAGCCGAAGCCAACATCAACGCAGGAATCGCCGCAGCAAAACAATCGGTAGGATTTTTGAAAGAGGGTATAGACAAGTTTAAAGTAAACAAATAAACATATTTTTACGTTTATAACAAAGCGTTAAGATGACAAAGAAATCTAAATTCCTCTGTCATCTTAACGCTTTATCCGTTCTAAATATTATTTTCGCATATATTTTAAAATCTATAATATGGCTCAAATAAAACCGTTTAAAGGAATAAGACCACCCCAAAAATTTGTAGAAGAGGTAACATCCCGCCCCTATGACGTATTGAATTCGGAAGAAGCTCGTACCGAAGCTGCGGGAAATGAAAAATCACTTTATCACATTATTAAACCCGAAATAGATTTTCCGTCCGGAACAGATGAACATGATGAACGTGTATATGCAAAAGCTGCTGAAAATTTTCAAAAATTTCAAGATAAAGGCTGGCTGATACAGGACGAAAAAGAAAATTATTACATTTATGCACAAACCATGAACGGGAAAACTCAATATGGTCTCGTCGTGGGAGCTTATGTTCCGGATTATATGAACGGCATCATCAAAAAACACGAACTGACTCGCCGGGATAAAGAAGAAGACCGGATGAAGCATGTTCGTGTAAATAACGCCAACATCGAACCGGTATTTTTTGCTTATCCGGATAATAAAATATTAGACATGATCATAAAGAAATATACAGACCAAAAGCCTGTATATGATTTTATAGCACCAGGGGACGGATTCGGGCATAGATTCTGGATAGTCGATGATGAAAACGACATCTCTACCATTACGGCAGAATTCGCAAAAATGCCGGCACTATATATCGCTGACGGACATCATCGCTCGGCAGCAGCAGCGTTAGTCGGTGCGGAAAAGGCAAAACAAAATCCAAATCATAAAGGAGACGAAGAATACAACTATTTCATGGCCGTATGTTTCCCTGCCAACCAACTTACGATCATCGATTATAATCGTGTTGTAAAAGATCTTAACGGATTAACACCGGAACAATTCTTATCTGCATTACATCAGAATTTTATTGTAGAAGAAAAAGGATACGAGATTTACAAACCTTCTGCTTTACATAATTTCTCTCTTTATCTTGCAGGCAAATGGTATAGTCTTACGGCAAAGCCGGGAACTTATGATGATAATGATCCTATCGGAGTTCTTGACGTAACGATTTCGTCTAATCTCATATTAAACGAAATTTTAGGGATTAAAGATCTCCGGTCTGATAAACGTATCGATTTTGTAGGGGGAATCCGCGGATTAGGCGAACTGAAAAAACGAGTGGATAGCGGAGAAATGCAGGTGGCCTTAGCCCTTTATCCGGTATCAATGAAACAATTAATGGACATTGCCGACTCTGGAAATATCATGCCTCCCAAAACGACATGGTTTGAGCCCAAACTCCGATCAGGACTTATAATCCACAAGTTAGATTAATTCTTATTCCGAAATATATAGAAGCGATCTGGAACTTTTGACATTAAAAACGATTATCAAAGTTCCAGATTCCTAAAAAAAGACAAAAAATACGTATGTGATGCAGCTATTAAATAGGAAAAAACATCTATTTGATAGTTGTTCGCAATAAATTACGCGAACCGAATGAATGAAACGCAACTTATAGAAGGTTGTAAACAGCATAATCCGAAAGCTCAAAAAGCTTTATATGATACCTATGCACGGAAGATGATGTCGGTATGCCTGCGTTACGGAAGTAATCGGGAAACGGCAGAGGATCTGTTGCAAGAGGGTTTTATCAAAGTTTTTTCTGCAATCGGATCTTTTGAAGGAAGCGGTTCTTTTGAAGGTTGGATGAGACGTATTTTTGTAAATACGGCATTAGAATATCTTCGTAAAAATGATATTCTGAAAGAGTCGATTGAAATCGATAATACGGAAGTTTTACAAGAGGTAGATTATTCGGCGATAGAACGAATATCGGCAGACGAGTTAATGGAATTGATAGCAGAGCTTCCTCCGGGATTTCGAACGGTTTTCAATATGTTTGTCATAGAAGGCTACTCCCATAAAGAAATAGGAGATGCCTTAGGCATCACAGAAAGTACATCTCGTTCCCAATTGACCCGAGCCAAACGGCTGTTACAAAAAAAATTAGAAGAATTATAATAGATAATTGAGAGAATAATTAAAAAAATAAAAAGGTTTATACCTTGTAAAACAGAGAAAGATGAACAATAAAGATTTTGAACATCTTATACAGGAAAAATTAAAAGACCACGAAGCAGAGGTTCCTGTAAGTCTATGGGAATCTATCGAAAAAGAACTGCCTCGTAAAAAAGTCTTTTCTTTACCTGTATTTATCAGATACGCAGCAGCATGTATCATTGTTGCCGTATGCTCTGTTACCGCTTATCTGTTTTTAGAACAATCGGATAAGATACAAATTGTTCAAAACCAACACTCTGCCATTCCTCAACAACAACCTCCTAAAACAGAAGAACCGAATATACAAGAAGCTAAGGTTTCCCTGCCACACAAGCCCCTGATCACTCAGTCTAAAACGACTACTGAAAAAGAAAAAAATGTTCAAAAAGAATTATCAGAGAATGTGGTGATAAATGAATTTATTGCCCAACAACCGAATAATCAGGGAAAAGAGGAAAAGCTGAACAAGACTTCTCCTTCTGTTGCAAAAAAAGCAAATAACGAACAGAAAAGACATCCGGATAACATTTCCGAAGAAGAATACAATCGTAAACTAAAAGAATTTGAACAAGCCGGTCAAAAAGAGATCTTGACAGAAACCAATTTCAATTCCCAAAAAAGAAACGGTTTTTCTCTCGGATTATTGGCAGCGAATGCTCTTCCGGGATCAAAAAATACGAATAACCAACCTCTGACAAGAAGTTCTTCGATTATGGGAGATGAGCTTAGTTTATTCTCGACTCCCGAACCGTTAAAGTTCACACACAAGACACCCATATCTGTCGGCTTGACTATTGAAAAACATCTCGGTAAGCATTGGGGAGTCGAAAGTGGTATAGTCTACACATTATTACGTTCAGACTACAAAACTCAATCATTAAGTCAAGAAGGAAAACAAGAATTACATTACATAGGTATACCTTTACAAGCGATATATCGCTTTGCCCGTGCGGGAAACTTTTCATTCTATGCTGCGGCAGGGCCTAAAATAGATTTCAATGTCAGCGGGCGCAGGACCGAAACTGCCAGAAACGGTATTGCATCTAGCAACGGGACAGAAGATATTCGAGATAAAAAACCGCAGTGGTCATTGCAACTCAGAGCCGGAGCAGCTTATGCATTTATTCCTCAATTAGAATTATATGCAGAACCATCAATGGCATATTACATTAATAATAAAAGCGATATTCCCGATTTATGGAAAGATAAACCCTTGAATTTCATTTTTCAAGTAGGTTTAAGAACAAACTTTTAACAGGAGTTTTTTGAGTTTTCAATAGAAAAGATCTTATACACACAAAATAAACGACAAAATAGATATGAATAAATTCTTAAAAACAGCCGGATTTACATTCTCGGTTTTATCTTTGGTATTGTTGACCGGATGTATCGGTGATAACGGCAATACGACACAATCTTCAGGGATAGGGACTATACAGATTTCAAGCGGAGTTCCTTGCATTAATTTAGATAATCTGAATGCAAAAATTACAGGAAACGGTATCAGCGCAGAAGATCGGGGCAAACGCATCTACTGCGGTTATCTGATAGACTGGGATAATCAGCCTGATTCTCCTATAATACAAGCCGAGTTAAGTGACATTTCTATGTGGAATATAGAGGATTACACCTCATCTTCGGAAATAACCATTCAAGATAGCGATCCCTTGGTCAATATCGCTAATCTTTCTATTACGATGGAGGTCAATGATTATGGAGACAACATTATTACGTTCAGAACTTTAACTTATAAAACCGCAGAAGGTGGAACAGCATCTTCTCTGAAACTGGTAGAAAAACAACCGGCTGAAGGAGAAGAAATCGATACCAAGACTAAAACCGTCATGCTCATTTATGATGAAGGGACTGTAAACCAAGATGCAACTGAAGCGACATGGAGATCATTCTATATTCCTAAAGAGGCAGGAATAACCAAACTCGTATTCCAATTCAAAAGCTCACAAAAACCTAATGGAGTATTTTCTGTAAAAGATGATGAAGGTAAAGTAATTGAAAATGCCTATTATACAGAATTATCTTATTCTACAGGTACGGAATCAACAACCACAGAATAAAGCACATAATTTCCATAACTTCCATAAAGTAACCCTGCAAAACCAAAATTTTGCAGGGTTACTTGTTAAGAAAAGCAGAATGATCACAGTTCTTTAGAACTTACATAAATTTATTCGGATCAGATTTAATAGTTTCTTTCAAGTATAATTTGTTACCTTTGCAAGTGACAGCAGCTATCTGACAAATGAAAACGGAAAACAGACCGAAATAAAACACTCAAATGACCTGATAATATCTTTTTATCGGGAAAATTTAGAATAATCACTCTGTTTTTTGTTTTTGCAAAAGGTCTCTGATCTGTGTTAAGACCTGAACTTCCTCTGAAGGGACTGGAGGTGTAGCCGGTTTTTCTTCTTTTTGCCGAGAAGTAAACTTCGCCATTAACTTAATCATGCAAAAAATAGCAAATGCTATAATCAGAAAATCGACACTTGCTTGAATAAAATTTCCATAATTCAGCTCTACAGCAGGAGTAACTACCTCTCCTGCAGCATTGACCTCAGCAGCATGTAACGTCAACTTCAAATCCGTAAAATTAATACCTCCGATCAATAAACCGACCACCGGCATAATTACATCAGAAACCGCAGACGATACAATTTTACCAAATGCACCACCGATAATGATACCGACAGCCATATCGACCACATTACCACGCATAGCAAACTGCTTAAAATCATTTACAAATTTCATTTTCATATTTTATCAAATTAGTATTATAAAAATCTTTCAAAATTTCAAGAACTCCGAAAATCGATAAAACAAATATACAGATTATTCATAACATTGTTTACAAACCACTTATATTAAATTAAAGTTCATTTTTAATTTATTTTCCGATTTTAATCAAATTATAGCAATAAAACCAAACCTTTTTTCTACTTTTGTACAAAACAAAAGGGGTGCCCCAAAAGGCTGAGATTATACCCTATGAACCTGACGGATAATGCCGGCGTAGGAATTTGTTCATAGCATTTATTATAATACAACTGCATAGGGTCCTGCCTCTTTTGAGTTAAAACAAAACTCAAATCTAATTAGTTGAGCAAAGATGATTTATTATCCGAAATGTCTGACTATTGCAGGATCTGACAGTGGCGGCGGAGCCGGAATACAAGCCGATCTAAAAACCATGTCGGCAATTGGAGTGTACGGGATGTCTGTCATTACAGCTATTACTGCACAAAATACTTGTGGCGTAAAAGCTATACAGCCCATCGATTCTGATATTGTAACGGCACAATTAGAAGCAGTTCTGAGCGATATAGGAACAGATTCTATAAAAATAGGAATGTTACACTCCGTCAATATCATAAAAGCGGTCATTGAAATTTTGGACAAATATACCCCTCGTTATGTCGTCTTCGATCCGGTAATGGTATCGACAAGCGGGCATAAATTGATCGAAGATAATACCATCGATACTATTCGAGAAACAATGTTCTCCCGATCGACAATTATCACTCCTAATCTTGATGAAGCCTCACTATTAAGCGATATACCTATTTCGGAAGAGAAAGATATGTATGAAGCCGGGGAAAAACTATTGGAGAAAGGTTGCCACGCAGTTTTAATGAAAGGCGGGCATCTAAAAAGTAAGATAATGACCGATTTGTTACTTACAGCAGATGGCGAAGAATATATCTTTAAAGCTGAGAATATAACAACATCCAATACTCACGGAACTGGATGTACCCTATCCTCGGCTATAGCTTCTTATCTGGCATTGGGTCATACCTTATCCGATTCGGTAAAATTAGCAAAGCAGTTTGTTACTTCAGCCATAAAAACCGGCAGTAAAGTTACAACCGGCAAGGGACATGGTCCATTAAATCACTTTTTTGCCCCACACCCCTTGCATATCCTAAAAAAGGAAGAAGACACATTCCACTGAACTCACAACAACAAAACAAATAGTAACAACCTAGACTTGAAATTAAACAAAACAGTGTATGAAAGTATTTTTGAATCACCAAGAAATCTGTGTAGGAAGCAGGGTCACACTACGAGATCTACTCGCGGGTCAGAGCATCACGTCAGACGGAGTAGCAGTAGCTGTCAATAACCGGATTATCAGTAAAGAGGATTGGCCTGATACCTTCTTAGCCAACGGCGATAAGGTTACGGTAATTCGGGCTACGTGTGGAGGCTGATTCGGTTCAGTTCCTTAAAATACGATTAATCAGAAGTTCGGTTCTCATTAGAAGAACCGAACTTTCCAAAAGATGTACACTACATGAAATTAGTAGGAATTACTCGACCGACTTTTTTTAAAGGAGAAGCAGACGCCATAACACTTTTGTTAGAGGGGGGACTCGATTTATTACATATACGTAAACCGGGTTCTTTGTCCGAAGATATAGCATCTCTATTGTCTGATATACCACTTCATCTGTATCCCAAAATCGTTATTCACGATCATTTCGATTTAATCGAAACCTTTCCTTTAAAAGGCATTCATTTGAACAAACGCAATCCTGTATGTCCATCAATACACACAGGGTCGGTAAGCCGATCATGCCATTCAATAGAAGAACTCGATCATATTGAAGATATAGACTACTGCTTCCTCAGTCCTATATTCGACAGTATTTCCAAAAAAGGATACTCATCTGCTTTTTCTAAAGAAGAACTCGCTGATGCATCACGTAAAGGAATTATCAATCCAAAGGTCTATGCATTAGGAGGAATAACTCCCGAACATATTCCTCTACTGCAAGAATTTGGTTTTGGAGGCGTTGCCGTACTCGGTTATTTATGGGAAGACACAACGCTACATACTTTACAACATCGAATAAACATCTTAAAAAATTCAATCTGCTAACAAATCTGTTTATGTTACAATTCATTACCCATAGCAACGAAAAATACGATTATCTGACATCTGCAATCGAAGCATTAAAAGGAGGATGCCACTGGATACAACTCCGAATGAAAAATATACCGGAACAGACCGTTATAGCAACAGCTCTACAACTAAAAGAATATTGTCGAAAATATAATGCAAAATTGATCCTCGATGATCATGTACAAGCGACATTGAAAACCAGAGCAGACGGAGTGCATTTAGGAAAAAACGATATGTCCCCATCTGATGCCAGAAAAATATTAGGGAACGGATATATTATCGGTGGAACGGCCAATACGCTCGATGATATCGAACGACTAATAAAAGAAGGAGTCGATTATATCGGGTTAGGACCTTTTCGCTATACAGAAACAAAAAAAAATCTGAGCCCTATTTTAGGAATCGGCGGTTATAAAAAAATACTTACGGCTTGTAAGGAAAAAGGGTATACAATACCCATCGTTGCGATAGGCGGAATTACCAAAAATGACATTCCTGAAATCATGTCAACCGGAGTTACGGGCATTGCTTTATCAGGAAGCATTCTGCGAGCAGAAAATCCTCAAGTCGAAACTCAATTGATTATAAATCTTATAAACAAGTATAACAATGAATAAATTAGTAATCGGAGGCAGGGAATTCAATTCCCGTCTTTTTGTAGGTACAGGTAAATTCAGTTCTAATCCGTTAATGGAAAAAGCTATCATCGCTTCTGGATCAGAGATGGTGACCGTTGCTATGAAACGTGTCGATATGCAAAACCCGGAAGATGATATCTTAGTGCACATCAATCGAGATCATATACAACTACTTCCGAATACATCGGGAGTCCGTGATGCAGATGAGGCAGTGCTTGCTGCACAATTAGCAAGAGAAGCATTCGGAACTAATTTTATAAAATTAGAAATACATCCTGATCCGAAATATTTATTACCAGACCCCATAGAAACACTGAAAGCAACCGAAGTGTTAGCGAAAATGGGATTTGTCGTATTGCCTTACATTCAAGCCGATCCGGTACTATGCAAACGGTTAGAAGAAGCAGGTGCTGCTACCGTGATGCCTTTAGGTGCTCCTATCGGAACGAACAAAGGCATCATTACCCGGGATCTCATTGAAATTATCATAGAGCAAAGCAATATCCCTGTCGTTATAGATGCAGGTATCGGAGCTCCGTCACATGCTGCAGAAGCTATGGAAATGGGTGCAGATGCCGTACTCGTAAATACAGCAATCGCAATCGCAGGAAATCCTGAGCAAATGGCTTTAGCTTTCAAACAAGCCGTAGAAGCCGGACGGTTAGCTTATGAGTCAGGACTCGGAGCTCAAAGACGCCATGCCGAAGCAAGCAGCCCCCTCACCTCTTTTCTAGATTAATTCACCTGATAAATAAAATACACGATATGAAACCTAAAAACGACATGAAAAATAGTTATCCGGGATCTGAAAAAGTCTATGTTCCCGGCAAATTATATGACATCCAGGTAGGCATGCGGAAAGTAAATTTGACCGATACGGTAAAAATCGTTGACGGAAAACGGATCACAAGGCATAATGACCCCGTATATGTTTACGATACCAGCGGAGCTTATACCGATCCGAAAATAGAAATAGATTTGGAAAAAGGGTTGCCACGCTTGCGAGAATCATGGATTATAGAACGTAATGATGTCGAACGTCTTTCTGAAATCACATCCCAATACGGACGTTCCCGAATGGCAGATAAATCTTTAGATCCGATTCGTTTCAAATATGTACAACTGCCCTATCGTGCCAAAACAGGAAAAGAAATTACTCAGATGTACTATGCCAAAAAAGGAATCATTACCCCGGAAATGGAATATGTAGCTATCCGAGAAAATCTGCAAAACGAGATGCTTGGTATAAAAAGCCATATTACTCCGGAATTTGTCAGAGATGAAGTTGCCGCCGGACGGGCTATTATCCCTGCAAATATCAACCATCCCGAAGCCGAGCCGATGATTATCGGCAGAAATTTTTTAGTAAAACTAAACACGAATATAGGTAACTCTGCTCTCTCTTCTGGTATTGAAGAAGAAGTCGACAAAGCGTTATGGAGTTGCCGCTGGGGAGGAGATACTTTAATGGATTTGTCTACCGGAGATAATATTCATGAGACTCGAGAATGGATTATTCGCAATTGTCCTGTTCCGATGGGAACTGTTCCTATCTATCAAGCCCTCGAAAAAGTAAACGGAAAAGCCGAAGACCTCACATGGGAAATTTACAAGGACACTTTAATCGAACAATGCGAACAGGGTGTAGATTATTTCACTATACACGCAGGAGTATTAAAAGCTCATGCCGAACTTGTCGGAGAACGACTCACAGGAATCGTATCTCGTGGCGGTTCTATCATGACAAAATGGTGTATAAGTCATAATCAGGAAAATTTCCTATACACCCATTTCGACGAAATCTGTGAAATCGTGAAACAGTATGATGTTGCTTTGTCTTTAGGTGACGGCATGCGCCCCGGATCGATACATGATGCCAACGACAGGTCACAATTCCTCGAATTAGATGTACTTGGAGAATTAACCCAAAAAGCATGGGCTCATAATGTACAAGTCATTATCGAAGGTCCGGGACATGTTCCCATGCAAAAAATCAGAGAAAATATGGACAAGCAACTGACATCATGCCATGAAGCACCCTTTTACACGTTAGGACCGTTGACTACCGATATCGCTCCGGGATATGATCATATAACGTCTGCTATCGGAGCCGCGATGATCGCATGGTACGGTACAGCAATGATCTGCTATGTAACTCCTAAAGAACATTTAGGTCTCCCCAATCGCGAGGATGTACGTAATGGCGTTATCGCATATAAGATCGCAGCTCACGCAGCAGATATAGCCAAAGGTCATCCGGGTGCTCAGGTACGGGACGATGCACTGAGCAAAGCCCGTTTCGAATTCCGCTGGAAAGACCAATTTAACCTTTCCTTAGATCCGGAAAGAGCATTAGGGTATTATAAAGAAGGCTCAAAAAATGACGGAGAATATTGCACGATGTGCGGTCCGAATTTTTGTGCCATGCGCATCAGTCAAAACTTAAACGACTGTACAAAATAAATATAAATGGAAAAAGTAACCGATTTTCGCCGATTGTTATCAGAGTCCTTGTCACGCAAAATTATCGATCAGATTGTCATTTCTGTTTCGCGCCGTCCACAAGAGTTTATTCCGTTAATACAATTAACTAAAGACAGCGAAATAAAAATTGCATGGCGAGCAACTTGGGCATGTGAAAAGTTATGTAAAATGTATCCTGAATGGTTCGTCCCCTATTACGAACAATTGATACAGGAACTCCCGGACTCTCCTCACGACGGAATAAAGCGGTTGCGACTGTCTATATTATATCAATTACCGGTAACGGGGGATTTCCCTGTTACCCTTTTCGATTATTGTATCAATCATATGCTATCTCCCGGTGAAAGCATTGCGGTACAGGCTCTTTGCATGAAATTAGCCTATAAATTGTGTATGCAAGAACAGGAGTTATTACGTGAACTAAAAGTTTATCTGGAGAATGCCGAACCGGAATATTATTCCGTTGGTGTACGATGTACCCGAAAAAACATTCTCAAAAGAATCAATTCATTGCATAAAAAAGAAAAATAAGTATATGTTATTTTCTGAAGAATTAGAAAAATATTCATGGGATGAGATCACACAACAGATCTATGCCAAAACAGATGCCGATGTAGAAAGAGCTTTAAATAAAAAGCATTTGCAAATAGACGATTTTATGGCGCTAATTTCTCCGGCAGCAGATAAATATCTTGAAAAAATGGCATTTCTAAGCCGCATGTACACCCAACAACGTTTCGGTAAAACGATACAAATGTATGTACCTTTATACATTACAAATTCCTGCACAAATCATTGTGTGTACTGCGGATTTCAACATGATAACCCGATAAAACGAGTCATATTGAAGGATGAAGAAATTGTCAACGAATGCAAGGCCATACGCAGAATCGGACCATTTGAAAATTTATTGATAGTGACAGGAGAAAATCCCCGTGATGCAGGTGTCGATTATCTTGAAAACGCTTTACGGCTTGCCCGCCCTTATTTTTCGAATTTGACAATAGAAGTAATGCCTCTGAAAAGCGAAGAATACTATCGACTGACCCGATCAGGGTTAAATGGTGTGGTATGCTTTCAAGAAACTTACAACAAAGATCGTTATAAGGTATATCATCCCAAAGGAATGAAATCGAAGTTCGAGTGGAGAGTAAACGGGTTTGACCGCATGGGGCAAGCAGGAGTCCATAAAATCGGAATGGGCGTATTGATCGGACTGGAAGATTGGCGTACCGACACGACTATGATGGCCATACATTTACAATATCTGAGAAAACACTACTGGAAAACGAAATATAGTGTAAATTTTCCGCGTATGCGTCCCTCTGAAGGACATTTCCAGCCGAATGTAGTAATGACCGACAGACAACTGGCTCAACTGATTTTTGCGTATCGCATTTTTGATCATGATGTCGATATATCGATTTCTACACGAGAAAGCCCCAACTTCAGGAACAATATTACGACTCTTGGTGTCACATCGATGAGCGCAGGGTCAAAAACCGAACCGGGTGGATATTTTACTTATCCTCAAGCTTTGGAACAATTCGCAGTCAGTGACGAAAGATCCCCCGAAGAGGTCGAAAAAGCGATCAAACAGCAAGGATATGAAGTTGTATGGAAAGATTGGGATGAGATATTCGATAGATAAATTAAACGAATATGGAACGCTATAGCCGTCAAATTATGCTTCCCGAAATCGGGAACGAAGGACAAAAGAAACTTTCTGAAGCATCGGTACTATTAGTGGGTGTAGGAGGATTGGGTTCTCCTATATCTCTTTATCTTACAGGAGCAGGAATAGGACGTATCGGATTAATCGATGCCGATGTTGTTTCAGAAAGTAATTTACAACGACAAGTGCTATACACCGAACAAGAAATAGGATTACCGAAAGTAGAATGTGCGAAACGTCGCCTTCAGGCTCTGTCAGGAAATATACAAATCGATACATATCAAGAGTTTTTTTCAGAAAAAAATGCGATGAGTTTAGTCGAGAAATATGATCTGGTTATAGACGGGTGCGATAACTTCGCTACACGTTATCTGATAAACGACTGTTGTGTTGCAGCAGGAAAGCCTTATATATACGGAACAATCGGAGAATTTTTCGGTCAAGCGTCCGTATTCAATTATCAAGGTGGTATGACTTACCGAGATCTTTACCCCGACGAACAAGAACTGACCTCTAAGCCCCGCACAATAAACGGTGTCATAGGTGTAGTCCCCGGTATTATCGGATGTATAGAGGCTTCGGAAACCATTAAAGTGATCACCGGATGCGGAAAACCGTTACGTAACCGGCTGTTTACAATAGATGTCCTTTCTATGCAATCTGAAATATTGGAATTTTGATATTCTTTCATACAAAAAATCATCCTGCTCCGCTATTTGGAACGGGATGATTTTATTTTTATCTTCGCCTCGAATATACAAATTAGATTTTCTCCTCTATGAAAAAAATTTTTCTTTTTATTCTATTGTTTTTTTCTTCCTCCTTCTTTTCCACAAAGGCAGATGAAGGAATGTGGGTACTTCCTCTCTTAAACCAACAAAACATATCACAAATGAAAGGTCTCGGATTAGATATCTGTGCCGAAGACATTTACCACCCGGACTCCACATCTCTGAAAGATGCCGTTGTGATTTTCGGAAGAGGTTGTACCGGGGAAGTCATATCCCCCAACGGGTTGATTTTGACTAACCATCATTGCGGATATAGTTACATACAGCAACATAGTTCTGTCGACAACGATCTGTTAACCAACGGGTTCTGGGCTAAAAACAGAGAAGAAGAACTCCCCAATCCCGGACTGACCGTCACATTTATCGACAAAATAGAAGATGTAACGGCTTATGTTCAAAACGAGATAAAAAAAGATACGTCAAAACAAGAACTGAATTATTTGTCTGCATCATATTTGAACAATCTCGCTGAAAAAAGAATTGGCAAAGATTTTTTAAAAAAACATCCGGGAATCGAAGTTACGATAAAACCGTTCTATGGCGGAAATCAATACTACATGTTCACCCAAAAAGTTTATTCGGATGTGCGAATGGTAGCAGCGCCACCTTCTTCTATCGGCAAATTCGGTGCAGATACGGACAATTGGATGTGGCCTCGTCATACAGGGGATTTTTCTATATTCAGAGTATATGCCGACAGTACGGGTAATCCAGCCCCGTATTCTGAAAAAAACATTCCCTTAAGACCTAAAAAATATTTCAATCTTTCGACACAAGGTATTCAAGAAAATGATTTTGTCATGCTCATGGGCTTTCCGGGACGCACTAATCATTACTATACTCCGGCCGAAGTCATCGAACGACGAGACATAGAAAATAGCATTCGAGTCGAGGTACGAGACCTTCGTCAACAATTAATGTTGGAAGAAATGTTGAAAGATCCGAAAATACGCATTCAATATTCCGGAAAATATGCCAATTCTACCAATAGTTATAAAAGCAGTAAAGGAATGAACAAAATGATAAACCAGCAGCAACTTGTAACTCTTAAGGAGAAAGAGCAACAACAGTTGTTGAAATGGAGCAAACAAAACGACAAACCGGAATATAAACAGGCCGCAGAAGATATAGCAACGATTGTCAATAACAGAGCCAATCTAAAAAAACGCATGCAATATCTCAATGAAGCTCTATTTATCGGCATTGAATTCAGTCGGGTTCCTACGCATCAAAGTTTAATTGAAAAAATGAAAAAATCCAGAAAGAAAATTTTTCCGGACTCGGCTATGCAGACCATAAATAAAGGGTACTCTAATTTCCGAAATAAAGATTACGCACCTGAAGTAGACAAGAAAATCGCAAAAGCATTATTGAAACTATATGCTGAAAAAATATCTCCGGAAAAGCGTCCGACATTCTTTAAAACAATAGACAAAAAATATAACGGAAATATCGATAGGTATGTCGATGAATTATTTGAAAAATCGATATATGGTAATCCCTCTCAATATGAAAAATTCAAAAAACATCCATCCGTTAAGGTTTTAGAACAGGACTGCATGATCGCTTTTGCCCGATCAATACGAGATGAAGCAAAAAATATTTCAAAAGCGCTAAAGCAAGATGAGATAAAAATAGCTAATGCTCAACGCACCTACATCAAAGGTATTTTAGAAATGAACGGGGATAAACCCAATTATCCGGATGCAAATTTCACTATCCGGTTAACTTACGGAAACGTATCTCCGTTAAATCCGGCAGACGGAATTTCTTGTCGTTATTATACTACTTTAGACGGAGTTATGGAAAAGGAAGATCCCGACAACTGGGAATTCGTGGTGTCGCCTCGTCTAAAAGAATTGTACAAGAAAAAAGACTTCGGGAATTATAGTCGAACAGACGGTTCTATGCCTGTAAATTTTATTGCAAACACTCACACGACAGGAGGTAACTCGGGAAGTCCTGTAATGAACTCAAAAGGAGAGCTTGTCGGTATCGGATTCGACCGGAATTGGGAGGGTATAACCGGAGACATTCAATATCAAAAAACTTATCAACGCACCATTTGTACAGATATAAGATATATATTATTTATCATCGATAAATATGCAAATGCGTCCCACTTGATAGAAGAACTGAACATAATAAGATAAAAACACCTAAAACAAAATTAATAATAGAAAGATGAAAAAATTATTTTTAGGTATCTTGGCTTTAGGAATATTCCAAAGCACATACGCTCAAAGTTTAGAAAAAATGCAATGGTTCAACGAACCTGAAAAATGGGAAATAAAAGATAATGCCCTCACCATGTTCGTCACACCGCAATGCGACTATTGGAGAATATCTCATTACGGTTTCACAGTCGATGATGCGCCCTTTTATTATGCAACTTATGGCGGAGAATTCGAGGTAAAAGTAAAAATTACAGGTGATTATAAAAGCAGGTTCGATCAAATGGGACTTATGCTCCGCATCGATCATGAAAACTACATCAAAGCCGGAGTTGAATTTGTCGATGGAAAATTCAATTTAAGTACCGTAGTAACACATAAAACAAGTGATTGGAGTGTGATTACATTAGACAAAACACCGGATTTTGTGTGGATAAAAGCCGTCAGACGTCTCGACGCTGTAGAAATATTCTATTCGTATGACGATAAAACTTATACGATGATGAGAAACGCTCATTTACAAGATAATACTCCTGTCATGGTCGGATTAATGGCCGCCAGTCCGGACGGAAACGGTTTCGATGCAAAATTTGAATATTTTAAAGTAAAGCATCTACCCGACCAACGTCGTTTAAAATGGTTGGAAAATAACAAATAAAACCATCTCTGACATGAGCCTGCTTAAATTTCTTTTCCAGAAAATTTAAACATCGGGAGTAAATAAAAGCAGAGGGTGTATCAAAATTGAGAAGATTTGATACATCCTCTTTTTCCCTTTGTTAAG
>ERZ791919.226-NODE-226-length-68654-cov-3.436595_pt1 | contig 68654 bp, 90 predicted proteins | sample MGYA00510137_ERZ791919 | MGnify/ENA primary metagenome ERZ791919 (study PRJEB30046, sample SAMN00792059) | human gut metagenome | study: EMG produced TPA metagenomics assembly of the A metagenome-wide association study of gut microbiota in type 2... | reverse complement strand
AGCCGACAGGCTCACAGGGGTTTCCTAGTGGGTTACGGTTGTAAGTGTGGAACACAAAAAAAAGCAACAAAGCAAGATACGGAACGGATGAGCATGGGCGCTCTATAAAGGTAAATCCGTTGGTTAATTGATACGAAAATCCTTGCTAATAAGTTCTTAACGAAGAGTCTCTCTATTGAGGGGCTTTTCTTTATGGGCTTATGTCCATATGACTGTGAGGTCTACCTACTCGCAGGTAATAAGTGCATATATCGGTATCTTTCTGAGGTATCGTGAGGGCTACCTACGGGATAGGAAATAAGTGAACTATACCAGTCAGCCGACCAGCCGACGGCTTTAGAATATTGGCAAAACTCTGCGGTTATCGTGGATTCCTTTAACCGATTTGAGGGAGTACATCTGCTATCAGATGCGTCGATGGTGCATGAGAGTTAGGCTCATGGTTTCGAGATAGTGAAAATCCCCATAGTTCGGCAGTTCGTTAGATGTGAAACTTTGCCGCATAATCCTGAGTGCGTCAACATGAGGGATAGCAGGAAAAATCTGTTGAGGTTTCCAATCGTAGTGGTATCAGTACCCGAGGGTACATCGGCTATGTTCCGAGGAATTAAATGCCGGACTATTGCGGGATTTCCGATGCAGACGGAGTATAGCGAAATAAAATTGAATATGATCCGGAGCCGCTGGGCGCATGGTCTATCGCAAAAAGGTGAATATGCCTAGTCATGCTAAATAGATTATCTGCAAACGGTGGCTCTGATAAGTAAATAATGGAGCGTCCGAGGTTATGTATATCGCATGGTCTCGGGCGTTGTCTTATGGGCTTATCCCATGTAACAAAGAAAATAGAGAATCCAGGAGGAAAATCATTATGGCAGAAAGTAAGAAAACAAAAGCAGAACTTCGTGAAACTGCTGAGGCTCTGTGCAGAGAGTATAACGACAATATTCAGAACGGGAATTTCCAGGAAACTACCAGACTGAACGACGAAATCGAGCAGGCGGTAAATGAGTATACATCTATCGCAAAAGAAGAGTGTTTCGAGGCTCTCAAGGCAACTGAAAACCCTATGCTTGAGGCTGTAAAACAGCTGACATTCCCGACAATCCGTGCAAGAGATACAAAGCAGGGTGATGAGAAGATTCCGGTTAGGGTAATTGAGGATATCGAGAGACCTATCGACCTGCTGAAATTACATAAGGCAACTGAGGGCGGTATCGGCGCAGACAAGAACTGGGCTTATAAGGTGGAGAAGCTGAACTTCCTGCTGACTGCTCAGAAAGCAAAGGATCTGGGTATCGACCCGAAAGAGGTAAACGACAGCTTTGCTATGGCTGACATTTCTAAGGAAATCGACATGGGTAAGAATCCGACATCAAAGACAAACCTGCTGAAAACACTGAATGTGGTAATCCAGGCTATGATCGGCGAGGAATATAAGGCAGTATCTCATGATGTGAACTTCCTGATGTCCGTATTTTCACGGAAAAATCGTGCGGCTTTAACTGTATCCTGTGCAAACCATAAATATATGCGCCAGTATTGTGCGGAAATTTGTCACCGTATCGTAATGGGAGAGACTTACAAGATCGAGTTCCGCAAGGTTCGTAAGTAATCAGGGAATTTCCTACACTGATGAGCCGGAATAACGGCGAAACCGTCGGGAATCCGGCGGTCTGTGGGTATTACACAAATAGCGAAAACCGATAGGTAAAAGCAGAAAGTGAGGCAATCAATCTATGAGTGCAATGAGTATTGAGGAAATGCGGGAATATATGTCCCGTCCGGAGGGAAATTGTTGGGTAGGCGTGAGCATGGCTAATGGCAATACAGCCATGGTTTCTCGCTACGGAATCACAGAGGAATTTATCTGTGAGTATGATGGGGAATCTTGCGGTGATGAGATGGAAACTGACGATCTGGACAAGGCTTTGAGATGGTTATGGAATCGCAAGGCAAATAAGGGTGGTATGAGTTTCTTGGTTTTCCGTCGGAGAGTTGAGCAGATGGTTAAACGAGCTGGTGGTGGGATTTCTGTATCGTACAGAGCCGACCGGGAAAATGGCAGACATATCGCAAGTTGTTCTGATGGCACAAAAATCATCGGTAGCACAAGCAGTTTAAAGGTTTCTGTTCGCTGGGGTTCTGGTCACGCGGCAGTGGCGGAATTGTAGGCGGCTGTGAAAAGAGGTGTTTATGCGTGGGGAAAACATACTTTACTATGCAGGAAATTCAGACACTAAGGTTTTATGAATTGCCGACAGTAATTTACGAGGCAATTATGACAGAGCTTGAAAAGGTTCTCTGCGGAGGTAGACAGCTTTCGCAGAGATTACAGGAAATTGTGAATCACGCAATCGTTGCGGATCTGGATCAGTATGTGGATATCTACAGATTCGTGAGGATTATTGGATAGGAGTAAGAAAGATGTATCACTCAGAATATGACAACGAATACGACGAAATGAGTCGTGAGGAATGGCTTGAGTATCGCCAGGAAATTCGGAGAGAAGAACGAGAGGAAGAAGTTGACCGACAGATGAAAATGATTTTTCAGAGGTTAATGGGAATTGGAATGCTTTTGCTTAGTGTTCTGATTTTCGTGGTCGCAAGTCACGCACAGGTAAGAGGTGATTTAGACGGTACTCCTCTTTTCATTACAGTTCCGATGGGATTATACATGCTGTTCTCAAAAGAGTGCTGCATAGTTTAGGAGGTGCGACATGAAGGTATATAGAACTTCCGAGGTTCTAGCCGGAGGCAGATATGAGGTAGGCGATATCGTCAGCTACACAATGGAAGACGGCGAGGAAGTCGAGGCAATAGCAGTAAAAGAGGAATTTGATAAACATGGGAATCTATGTATGGTATTCATACTTTTGGATTGTCTGAAAGAGGAATGCCGGATGAACCGTGATGATACGAATGATGGAGGGTATGAGGAATCATATCTGAGAGAGCAACTCAGGACGGAATATCTTGAAAGATTTCCGGCATCATTGCGGTTGAATATGGTTCCGTTTGAAAACGGAGATCTGCTGAGAATCCCTACGGAACGTGAAGTTTTTGGAGAGAACAGATACGGTGAGGAAGAGCCGGATACGGTAGAACAATTCGAGGCGATGAAAAAGAGAAGGAACCGTATGGCACTTGATGGGTCAAATGGTGGAACTCAGGCTTATTGGTTACAGAACAAACGTGTGAGGTCTGCGGCTGGCTTCTGTCGTGTGGGCTCCACCGGCGGTGCGAACGCCGACGGCGCGTCTTATTCTCTTGGCGTTCGTCCGCTTTACAGAATCCGTAATTATCGGTAATCTAGCCACCATTTATGGTGGCGATTGGCTTTCAAAACGGAGGTGATCTGATGGATTTAACGGTAAGGTTTTTGGTTGTAGAAACCAATACGGTAGTCGATAAAACATTTGATAACTACTTAGAATGCAAGCGGTTCGTTAATAAATGCAGGCATTCAAGAAAGATACAGTTGATATTTTACCCTACATTCAGGGATTAAGGAGAAATGGGAATATGTCAGAGAAAAAGAATAAAAAAAATTCAGTTGCACAGAGAATCATCATGGTTATTACGGCAGTTGTAATCGCGACATGTCTTGTGGGATTTACAGCTACTCACGATAAATCTATACAGAATACATACGAATTCAATGGTGAGGAAATTACTGTTGATTATTCAGAAGCAGAAGAGTTCTTTTTAAAGGATTTTGAAAAAAGATATTACTTATATCGTCTGTATGATGCGAGCAATTTAACTGCGGATATATTAGAACACAGAAACGGAGATGTGATCGTCGAGAGATGCGTGGGAATTGTGACTGACGCAGAAACTGGCGATGGTATGATTTTAAACTCCGACCCGGATAGTTACTATATTTCGTACTCAAGGGTAGACGGAGTAAAAACCGGAACGGTAGTTGTGTCTTACATGGTGTATAGCACTACAGACAATTTTATTGACGGAATCGAAGAAAGATACGATTACGTGATATCGAGGGAATACGAACAGGAGGTATAAGGTTTGATTAAAGAGGATATTATAACACAGATTGCAGCCGACACAATGACACGAAAAGTTCTTGTAGAGGAAGTTGTCAATTCTTTCTTAGATAATATCGAGAAAGCTATGGTTAATGGTGACAATGTAATCATTAGAGGATTTGGTACATTTCAGACGACGGAAAGAAAAGCGAAAGTCGGAAGGAATATCAAGGCTGGTATTCCGGTAAGAATTCCTGCTCACATTGAGCCTGTGTTTAAGCCGAGCGAGGCACTGAAGAAAAAAGTATACAGAGAGGTATAGTTTATGCAGAGAATAGATGTAGAATCGTCCGAAATCTGGGATTACAGCCTAGAACATGAGGATGAATTATCAAAAAATCAGCATCTGATGGCTGAGAACGATGATTATGGGATGGAAGTCTGGCTGACAATGGCTAACGGATCTCCGGAACTCATTGTTGAATGCGACGGTAATGAAATTTATCGAGAAGATATATTCAATGAGAAAGATGCAAAAAGGACAGCCGATCGGATATACGATGATTATTTAAGTATTAAAGCAATCGAAACAATGACGGATTCGGAAGATAAAACGGTTTATATCGAAGATGAATCCGAGGATGAGTATGACGATGAGCAGATGTTAATAGATGAAAGAGAGGAAGAAATTGATGCAGCTGTTAGAGATCTTGTGAATATTGTATCGGATACAGGATGCTACAATCTGACAGATGAGGCTGTAGATGATTTAAAAGAACACTTTCTTGAGTATATGCATCGGAAATTGGGAATCAGTATCTACAGACCAATGTATCTTGAAGACGCAGACACTGGAGAGGATTACTTTACTGAGTATCCTTACGATGACATGGTTTTTGAAGACGATAATCCAATATACAAGCAGGACAAAAATTAACCACAACAAGCCGACGATCTTTTCGTCGGTATGCTTACCTATGCTCGGCTTCCGGGATGCCACCCAAGCGTAAGCGGATAACGCTAACGGAGTAAATATTAGAGAAAAAAGGAGAAATCATCATGGCAAAAGTAAAAACAATGGGACAGGCAATCGTAGTAGTATCTGAGGTAAAACTGGAAGACATCAAGAAAATTCAGAAGTATCGTCCGGAGGCACTGGTTCTCAAAGGTGGCGAGGATAACAAAGAAGAAATCTTTAGAATCGGAATCGGTGACGGCAAGATCAATACATACGGAGCTTCCTTCTGCGAGGAAACCCGTGATGATGAGAAGCTGGCGACCATTACCATGACAACAAACTACAATGGTGACGATATCAAAGGTTTCATCGCTGATGAACTCGGCGGCGCTCTGACAAACCTCGGAAAACTGGAAAAGACACTCCCGGCAGTTCTGGATTCTATCGACAAGGAAAGAACAGCCATCATGGAAGGTATTACAATCGCCTAATTCCGGCAGCTCTGGCTACCGCTTAACTGCGGTAGCCGGTTTTCAAAACAGAATATGGTTCAAGTACATAGTTTTTAAGAAGAAAAGGAGATCAAACCATGATTAAAGTTACAGTAGGAAATAACGTAAGAAGAAACAGCGTAATCGTAGACGAGCAGACAACTCTGAGAGCAGTTCTTGAGGACAATGACATTGATTACACAAAAGGAACAATGCATATGGACGGTTCCACACTGGAGCCGGGTGACCTGGATAAGACATTCGAGGAAATGGGGATCAAAGAGAAGACCTTCCTGCTGAATGTGGTAAAGGCAGACAATGCATAATTAACCACAACAAGCCGACGATCTTTTCGTCGGTATGCTTACCTATGCTCGGCTTCCGGGAGGACGACAACTCCTCCCGGTTTTACAAAGTAAACGGAGGTCACTATGGCTAAGAAGAAAAACAACTTTTATGCGGTGAAGAAAGGAAAGAATCCGGGGATATATAAAACCTGGTATGAATGTAGAGCGCAGGTTGAAGGCTTTAGTGGCGCTCTATACAAAGGTTTCACAACCAGAAAAGAAGCTGAGAAGTATCTGAGTTGTAACAATACATCGGAAAAACAGGAGTTAAAAGAAGCTGATGTTACTATCTATGTTGATGGTAGCTTTGATGAACGATCCGGTGTTTATGGGTACGGGTGTGTTGTTATCAAAAATGATGGGGCTGTGGAAAAATATTACGGAGCTGGTAATAATCCAGAATCAGTCAAGCTGAGAAATGTGGCAGGTGAGATGCTTGCCGCAATGAATGCAGTCAGATACGCAATGCAGAACGGATATAAATCTGTGAATATTTGCTACGACTACAGTGGCATTGAGATGTGGGCTACTGGGGAATGGAAAACAAACAATGCATTAACAATGAAATACGCTCGTGCGATGCAGGAGTGGGGAGAGAAAATCTCAATCATGTTTCAGAAAGTCGCAGCTCATACAGGTGTCGAATACAATGAAGCCGTAGATCAACTTGCAAAATTTGCGGTAAGTAATTTTTGTAAGGAAAACGGTATAGGGAATGAAATGCGTTGAGGCGCTAAGTGCGGGTTCGATTCCCGCCATTCCCTCTATCTCATAAATTGAAATGAGATATGAGGAGGCTGTCCGAGATGTAAGAAACAGTCGGCTCGTGGGTTGCCGGTACAAATATGCTGAAAATCCACATGAACGGATCGTTAGCTCAGTTGGTTAGAGCAATCGGCTCATAACCGATCGGTCATCCGTTCGAGTCGGATACGATCCATTGAATATTAGAAAAGGAGGAATTTTAAAATGTTCAGACCAACCATTAATTCAACGCCACTGACATCACAGACGGCGAACACTTTTTTCAGAAACATTGGTGGAGAAAGTTTCCACAATGATGTAACATTCATCTCTACATTGAGAGCATTAGTTGCATCAAGAGTTAGTGAGGGAGAAAGTGTATTTGTTGCATTTAGAAATACCAGCTATTCAAAAAACACTATCGAAGATAATCCGAGTCATGCTGTATTAAACGCTATGTATGATCCGCGTGATTACGGAGAGGGAAGCATTATTATCCATAGCTTTGAAGGTAATGCATCAGATAATCTCGCATCGTTCAAAATTATCGAGAGAGAGTTTGCATCACATAATAGTGGATTTGAACGAATCGTGAAAGTGACCGAATTTTTCAGGAAAACTTTTTATTCTTTGTGCTATGTAAATCCGGCGGAGCGCAAGGTCGTTATCTTCGTAGACCATCTGAATATTCGCAGAATGCATTATTTACAGTGTGCGATATTCGCCTTTTTACCATGGTATTTTGATCCGAATGCAGGAGTTACAGAAGATGAGATGGATTTGATTCAGTCTTTAAGAGAAACTACTCCGGAAAGATATATGGCAGCAATCTCAAAAATTGCATCTGCATACGATTTCAGAGGTATGCATATCAGAAATTCTCTGAAGGGATTTGAAACGATTTATGAAAAGCATCAGTGTGATTCTCTCAGAAGCAGTATCCAGAGTTATATCAGAAAGATTAGAGATTATAACGACCAGATTGCTAATGTATTGAGAAATAAAAATGATGCGGAAATCAGGCTGATGGGGCTGGAAGAGAAAATCGCAAGACTTGAGGGAGAAGATTCTGAAATCATGGAATACTTCCTTTGCAACACAAAACTCGATTTGGAATATGTCAATGGTTCAGAACTGACATTTGTTGTAAAAGATTACCTGATGTATTTCGATGAGGATATGGCAAAAACAATCATTGACAATAATAACAGCTATGTGTACAGACATTCAAGAAGCTTTGACCGTGAAGATGTAAAAAAGCTGATGTATGCAATTTTCATCGATCAGGTGTTAAAACTTAGATTTTGCTGCGCTTATACTATCCGCCTTGGTGAAAGAGTAACCGGTATGCGCGACTATAGCTATAACGAAAGCTGTGATACATACATCCCGAACCCACATATCGACCGCTTTAGTTGTCTCGGAAACTACGAGAGAACAATGAATGAACGGTTGATGGACAACGATGCGATTGGTGCTATCGAGCAGTGTATCAGCTCATGTAAGAGTTTGAACTTCAGTGACAGCACAGTTATGGAAGTATTTATGGATCGTATGTGTAGTAGAGATGGATACAGACATAATAAATGCATAGAGCTTCCAGACGGCAATATCGTGGATATGAAGGGTGCAATCGAATGGATGAAAGAGCAGGAAAGAGCTGCTCAGGAAGCGGAAGCTCCAGAAGAAGAACAGGAAGAAACTTCAGTTGCTGAAGCACAGGAGCCGACAGAGGAAATTCCAGTTCCGGATGAAGAAACTGTAGACCACATCGATGAAGATGAAGAAATCGAAGATGACCTCGAATTACTCGAAGAGGATGAATTATTCTAAGGAGAGAATGAATATGAGTAAACTGATTAAATTGCCGCAGGATATTCTCGATCAGTATACAAAGGAGTTTTATGAAACTCTGAGATCGGGAAAATTTTCAGATGGGAAGGTAAACTTTACAAAGACACTTGGGACTGTTGATCGAAAAGCAACAGTCCTTTTTACTAAGATGGCATGGGAGAAAATGCAGCTGCTTGTTAAAGAATTTGATAAGGAAGTTGCATGGCATGGAATTGCAGAGAGATGCGAAGAGAAAGATACATATCTGATTTCAGACATCCTTGTTTATCCACAGGAAGTAACGGGTTCTACAGTTACAACAGATCAGTCCAAATACGAAAACTGGCTTATGTCACACGATGACGAAGTGTTTAATAACATTAGAATGCAGGGGCATTCACATGTAAATATGGCGGTAAGCCCATCAAGTGTGGATTTGAGTCTGTACGAACGAATTCTGGATCAGCTCAGTAGCGATATGTTCTATATCTTCATGATTTGGAACAAGCGTGGTGAAAAGACTGTAAAAATCTATGATCTCAGAGAGAATATCCTGTTTGAAACAGCAGATGTCACAGTGACTATCAAAGGTATGGAAGATATGACGGAATTCCTTGAAGAGGCAAAGGAATTGGTCGTGACAAAAACATACAATTATGGCGGATACGGAACCGGTGCCCATCCATATCATTATCCGGGCTATGGAGCTGCAAAAAGAGATGAGTCGAAAGGCGGTGCAAGCCTGGGAAAACATCAGCCCCTTGTGTCAACAGGTAAGAAAAGCAAAGGGCGCAAGGGGAAACGTAAGAAAGACAAATCAACTGGAAAACAGATGAGCATGGCTGATTATGGATATCCCGGTTGTGGCGATGATGACTATGATGACACAGATATTCATGGCGGAGTCAATGGATATAACGACGAATACTGGAGACGCCAGTATGGGTTCGACTATTAAGGTGGTGAAATGAATGACCAGAGAAGAATTTCAAGAGAATGTAAATAGCTGGTACGACCTTAGAGAGTTTTGTAATGAATATGGCTGCGAGGTATGCAGTGATATTTATTCACAGGACGAAATGGACGAGGAAATCGATAATAGTATCGTAGATATGGCAAGAGAAGCGACGGATTGGAGAGATTTATTATCGAAATTAGAGGACATTCCTACTGAAGATGAGTATTACATAAAGAATGGATATGGTGATTTCACGGAAGTAGATGAAGAAGATTTCGATTATCACAAAGATGATGTCTTTGATTGGGCTGAGAATGAAGGTGTCTTCGACGAGGAAGATGAAGAGGATGAAGAGCCAGAGGAAGAATCAGAAGAAGATATCGAAGAACCGGAGGAACCAGAAGACCCTGATGATGGATATGAGGTAGGAAATGAGGAAATGTCTATCGCAGAACTTTTCGTTGTACCGAACAATGGAAAAAGAGGAATATATAACGTTTAAACTAAGGAGGATAACATGGATTTAAGTAAATCATATGAATTTTTTCAGCCAGAGAAGGATAAAGCAAGAATCCACATCGTAGGATGTGGTTCCGTTGGATCAACAGTTGCAGAAAACCTTGCAAGATGCGGTGTAACAAAGATAACTCTGTATGACTTTGATAAAGTTGAACCGCATAATATCGTAAACCAGATGTTCGATCAGAACGACGTAGGAAGACTGAAGGTGGATGCACTGAAGGATATCCTTACAGACATCAATCCAGAAATCGCAGATCAGATCGAGGTGAAACCAGAAGGATGGCAGGGAAAATTAATGTCTGGATACATCTTCCTGTGTGTGGATAGCATCGAACTGAGAAGAGAGATCGTTGAAAAGCATATGGACAGCCCGTATGTAAAAGCGGTATTTGATTTCAGAACCCTTCTTGAAAGCGCACAGCATTATGCAGCTGACTGGTCTGATTCCAAAATGAAGAAAGACCTGCTGAACTCGATGCAGTTCTCACACGATGAAGCTAAGGATGAAACCCCTGTATCTGCTTGTGGTGTAACTCTTGGCGTAGCAACAACAGTGCGATTGATTTCAGCTCTTGGAGTGAACAATTACATTAACTTCGTAAAAGGAGAAGGAATCAAGAAGATGATTATCATGGACGGGTTCAAATTTGACCTTCTGGCATTCTAGTCATGAGGGATAAGCAAAGGATTGACCCGTTCTGTGAAGTCTTATCGGCTGAGTGGAAAAGAATACCAGACATGAGATTTGGTCAGTTAATGTATAACTTCTTTCACGATGAGTATAACTCTGATCCATTTTATATAGAAGATGCTGAACTGATTAGTAGATTTCAAGCATACGTCGATAAGATCAGCAAGAATGTGTATTAAAAGTGAATGAACCGCCACCTTGCGTGGCGGTTTTTATAAAGAACATGCAATGATATTTACCTCTTTGAGGTAGCTTCTTACTGTCAGTGGAAGTAACAACTTGATAAGGAAAAGAACAGAGGCGACAGAGAAGGCGGAGCACGCCGGAAGAACGTCGAACTTCAGAATCAACTGATTCTGTCGAACGATCCAAATAACAAATTACCAAGTTAAAAACAACTAATGAACTGGTTATCAACGGATTACACTACCTGAGAAAATAAATACATGTCAGGAGGAGATCATCCGGGATACAGCCCATACATACATTAGATTGCGAAGTTCTTGAAAGGAGAAGATATGTACTACATTACAGTAAAACAGCCTCCATCATACCATCAGATGACATTAGAAGAGTTTCTTTTTGGAGGTAACGTACAACCAGAATTAATCAATGAAAATCTTACGAATACCAGAACATATGAGGTTGAAAATGTAAGCGAAAGATTTCTTCAGCTTGTTGATATAGATAAGCTTATTGCCAGACTTGTGTGGTTTAATGAGAGAACCGAATACTTACGAGAGAAGCCAAGACGTGAATGGTATTATGAGTTCTACATTCCAAAAAAGAGTGGCGGTCTTAGAAAAATAGATGCACCAGAACCGGAATTAAAAGAAGCACTTAGCACGCTGAAGAATATTTTTGAGATAGATTTTAAAGCACTTTATCATACATCTGCGTTCGCATATATAAAGAAGAGAAGCACTCTTGATCTGCTGAAGCGTCATCAGGCAAACGAGAGTAAATGGTTTGAGAAATTGGACTTATCTAATTTCTTTGGAAGTACAACAATGGAATGGGTTCTCCATATGTTTTCAATGGTTTTCCCATTCTCAGAAGTTATGAAAGACGAAAAAGGTAAGGCAGAACTTACAAAAGCACTTGAACTCGGATTCCTGGATGGCGGTCTTCCACAGGGGACTCCATTGTCACCAACTGTTACGAATATCATGATGATTCCGGTTGATTTCAAAGTTGCCAGAGAATTAAGGGAACATAATCATCAGAGATTTGTATATACCAGATATGCTGATGATTTTCAGATTTCATCTAAATATAGTTTCAGTTTCATGGAAATCCAGAATGTAATAGTGTCTATCTTAAAGGATTTCGATGCACCGTTTACAATCAAGAGTGAAAAGACACGATATGGATCATCGGCGGGACAGAACTGGAATCTCGGTCTTATGTTAAATAAGGACAACGAGATTACAGTAGGTCATAAGAAAAAGAGACAGTTCCAGGCAATGCTTTCTTCCTATATTATGGACAGGAAAAATGGAATTGCTTGGGATAAAAATGATATTCAGACAATGGATGGGTATCGAAACTATTACCGAATGGTTGAGCCGGAAACGATTGATGGAATCGTTAGACATCTCAGCGAAAAATTCGGTGTTGATATCATAAAAGCAATTAAGGAAGACCTTACGGCTTAGGCTGTAGGTCTTCTGAGGTATTAAAAGGTATAAATAGGCATCATTTAGGAGAATATTATGCTATATGGTAACGATGACATTAAAGTAGATGGCGAGGACTATGCTATAGCATTACGCAATCTTGAACAAAAATATGGTTATGATGAGGATATCGAAACGATAATTAAAATGTGTAAGCAATGGGAAAATAGTTTTCATAAATTAGAGAACAGATATCACAAATTAGTTATGGAAACAGCTATATTTGAAGCAAAAATCCGTAAAATCACAGCGGAATAATCATCAATATTTATATCTAACTATAACAAGAAAATAAAATCTATGCAATGAAATTACTGTTTTACAGTGCTTTTAGCTGTCAGCGAAAGTAACACCTTGAGAAGGAAAAGAACCACCTCCCAGCCAGCTGCCACGAGCTTCCTTCCAGGATCCAAACAAACAATATCAGAATCACTAGACATCAACATAATCCAACCACTGATTATCAATCACCTACAAATAGGAAATGTTCAAAGAACTAGATAACCAGTGAGATGCTCCTGAATTCTCAAGAAGACATACATACATTAGATTGCATAGAAGCAAATGTACAATGAAATTATATCCTTTGGATATGCTTTTAGCCGTTGGCGGAAGTGACAACTTGATAGGGAAAGGAGAAGAGCACCCCGTGCTGCTGAGGCGCCTAAATCATGATCTTCAGATCCTGGTAAGGTTCCGAACAATATCAAACGAAGATAAAATCACGATAACGTCCTGATAATCAATAAGTTCATACGCAATCTTCACTCATATCTGCAAATCAAAGATCTGCGTAGCTAAGCTGAAGACTCATCGAGGACATCACCATCGTACATCAGATTGTACATTTTGGATAAATTATATTCAAGGAGGATAGAATATGTATTTTAACACAAACATCAATTTAATAAGGGTTCCTAGAGTATTCAGTGGCTCTCATCCAAACGAGGATAAGATGAATGCATGTAGAGCCTACTATAGAGAAAATCACAAAATCGATAGAGATATCGTGGTTGACGAAAATATGCAGCTCAAGGATGGATACATCGGATATCTGGTTTTGAAAGAAAACAACGAGTCTGTAATTGGAGTCAAACAGACGGAATCAGGTAAAACGACTCTTGTATATGGAGTTCATCCAGGCGTAGACAAAGAGTATTGCTGGAAAGTAGTTGATGATACAGAGGATAGACTGAATCTTAATGTTGGATCACATGCTATTGTAAGAACAAAATTCGGAGATGAAGAAATTCTTATCACAAGAATTGAGCGTGTTTCCAAGGCTAAGAAGAAAAAGATGGGACACTTAAAAAGAGTCGTAAGATGTCTGGCGGAGTAACAGTATGAGATGTGTTTACTTAGAAAAGAAAGAATTTCTTTCAAACGAAGACAGACGTATTCATACAGCTTGCATATGCAGAAATAAAAAGTGTGCGAAATATAAAACTTTTAGCCTGGATAAAGCATACATATGCGGAAATTGCTTGCTTCATGCTAAGGAAAGAGAGGAACAATGAATTTTTATATAGCCGATATGCATTTTGGTCATAAGAATGTGATCAGATATGACAATAGACCATTTGATTCTATCGAAGAAATGGATAAGGCAATGATTACACTGTGGAATGAAACTGTCGGAGATAATGATGTTGTTTATATTCTCGGCGACTTTAGCTGGTATAAAGAAGAAAAGACGGCATTTATTCTTGGATGTCTTAAAGGACACAAGGTTCTTATCAGAGGGAATCACGACCATATTTCTCCAAAAGTCGCAAGACACTTTGAACGGATTTGTGAATATGCAGAAATCAAAGATGGAGAAGAAAAAGCTGTCATGTCTCACTATCCAATGCCTTTCTGGAATGGTCAGCACAGAAACAGTATTCATTTGTATGGTCATGTCCATAACTCACATCAGTATAATTACTGTCTGAGCATTGAGAAGGAGTTGCGTCAGTTACAGGATATCCCGATGAGAATGTTTAATGTTGGGTGTATGATGACGTATATGAATTACATGCCGAGAACATTAAATGAAATTTTGGAAAGCAAAGGAGGTACAGAGGATGGACAGAAGTAACTTTGATCCACAGGTCGGTGATTCTGTAAGGGTTCGATCGTGGGAAGATATGAAAAGTGAGTTCGGTATCGATGAGGATGGAAATATCCCGTGCAGATTTTCCTTTACCGAATATATGAAAGATATGTGCGGGGATGAATTTACCATTACGAAGATTCACGATGGTAAATATAGCGGACATGAAAAAGGGAGCGTTATGTTGTCGGTTGATATGCTCGAACCTATCCCAGAAGAAGAAATCGACGGGACGGAAATTGATGATTTCCTGAGTGCAATGAAGGTAAATTAGTGGAGGTAGTGTTATGAGGCTTATCATAGTGACTGGACAAGAGGGTGCGGACGTAGAGAACCTACTCCGCAGAACTATATCCGAAAATAAATACACGTATGATGATGCTCCTAAAATGGTCTTTCCTGAAAGGTCTAGCTTGCTTTATCATCCAAGAAGCCTTTACAACAACGTTAGAAAAGTTGTCAGCGATCATATTGACAGGAATGAAGATTTGTTCGTAGCAACATTTTCTGATTATGCTATGTATGGCGTAAGGGTTGAGATAAGACTTGCTGATTTTGAAGGCGCTAAGCTGTATCAGATGATGTCAGATGGCGAGGTTGTGGTATCCGAGATAGATAGTAATGGGAAATGCCAATATATCAAGGGAGTATTTGATGTTTTGGACGAAGCTCTTAATGACGTACTTGGATGGTAGAAAGATATTACTGCACATAGTGCATTAGTACACTCACAATGAAGATAGATTGTTTTTGGGCGAAAGTATTTAATACGATAGCAATACATAATAGCAATCACTCCTGCTGTTAGCGAGAGTTCGACAATGGTACTTGCATCTCAAAATTACATAAGATTTGAAAAAGACTATCAACTGCGTTGACACTAATTTTCAAATCATACGAATTTTTCGATGGCATGATATAGCATATGCTAAACCGAAGTTTCCAGAACGAGGAAACCGGTTTACGCATACGGATTGTGAGTAAATAAAAAGGAGGCTACATGGGATATAAAGATATATATAAATTGCAGGAAATTGGGGGAGCAAAAGCCAAATGCGATTTCATAAAAGAACACGCAGATGATGGATATTTTAAAAGATTTCTATATTTTGCGTTGAATCCGTTAATTACATACAATATATCGAAAAAATCACTGGATAAGCTTGTGACTGAAGAGGGTACAGAGGGTCAAAAGCTTATCTTTTTTAATGATATTTTCGAGTGCTGCGAACACCTTTCAAGATTGAGAAGTATGGATGATGCAACATTACGGCAGGTAAAAATGCTGTTAAATGTGAAATATTCCGATAAGGCAGAAAGAGAGTTATATATGCAACTGCTCTCAAAGACAGTACGTCTCGGTATTACAGGTAAGACCATTAACAAGATCATTCCGAATCTTATTCCTGAATGGGAAGTACAGCAAGCTTATCCGGTTGATAAGTATCCTTTGAAAGAAGGAACAGAATTCTGGTTGACACAGAAGCTCAACGGAGCAAGAGCAACCTTATATGAAGGTCAGCTGCTTGCAAGAAGTGGTATGCCATACAAAGGTCTGGAACATATCACTTCTGCATTGTCCTGGTTAAGAGTGGCAGGATTCGTTGCTGACGGAGAATTGACACTCAAAGACAAAGGAAATCTGAGTGATAACGAAGCGTTTAGAGTTGCAACTGGAGTTCTCAACTCGGATAGTGTTAATAAAACGGTGATTTGCTACACGATTTTTGACATGATTCCAATCAGAGATTTCGATTCACCTGCTCCACAGACTACATATCGTTATCGTCGAGAGATTCTGAATCAGTTCGCCGAAAGGATTGATGATACGAATGGCGCGGTTAAGGTTCTGCCTGTTTTGTATCATGGAAACGATCAATCCAAAATAGATGAGCTTTTGGAACAGATGGTTCGTGAGGACAAAGAGGGACTGATGATTAATACGGATGTTCCATATAGAAGAACACGACATAAAGGTATTCTTAAAGTAAAGAGATTCTATACTATGGACTTACCAATTATCAGATGTGAAGGTGGAACTGGAAGACTGAAAGGGACTCTCGGAGCTTTTGTTCTGGAGTACAAAGGTAATGAGGTCAAAGTTGGTTCTGGATTCACTGACGAACAAAGAGAAAATTCTGGCGAGATAGAGATGATCTGACAGGAACGCTTTGTGAAGTAAAATATAAAGAAATTTCACAGGATAAGGGAACTGGGCTTGAAAGCTTGCAGTTCCCCGTTTTTGTAGGATTGAGAACAGATAAAACAGAAGTAAGTTACGGATAATCAGGAGGAGTAGAAATGTTATTACACAGTCAAAAGTCATTGTATTACGCAGATGGAGAAGAGATTACTAATCTGACCGATATGGTTTTGGTTGCAATCAATGAGGTTACAAAGATTGATCCAGATAAAAGAGATGATGGTAGTTATAACTACGGTGTGGATTTTTCAAATATACCGCCATTTAACCCATATATGATAGCAGCAACTCTTGAAGAACTCGGTTATAACGCCGAGTGTTTGGAGTCAAATGGATGGGAGCATGATTATTGGCAGTCATTTTATCATCCAGACAATAAGAAATTCCCTCCTATGCAGACTTCTGGAACAAGCTTAATTCATCAATGTCGTTTGCATGGAAATGAAGAAAAGTGCGGAGAGTATCCTCGCTTAGAAGATAATCCGGAATACGCAGATCGTATTAAGCACGGGCTGGAGCTGCTTAAAAAAGCAATGGATCGTGCTGAATAGGATAAATAAATCATTAAAGGAGGCGATGTCTATGATTGGACTCGTAATTTGCACATTATTAATTTGTGCAACGGTAATTATATGCATCTTGGGGTGGAAATACCTGGATGAAAGAGATGATCTGTCGTATCAGAGATGGAATGCACTTGATACAAAGATTTCAAATATCGAAGAGTTATTAGAAAAGAAAGACGGAGGCAGAGGATAATGAATCCAGTATTTTGGTTCCTGGTATTTCTTGCGGCTGTTGTGTTATGGCTTGCGATTTCCTTCATCTTTATTCCTTTGGGAGGTTTACTCCTGAAACTGGTGAAGAGAATTTTAAATATTATCAACTATGAGGAAAACGATTCAGAGTCAGAGGAGGAAGAAAATGAAGAAAACTAAGAAGAAAAATGGTTTAATCGGAGCTATTGCAACAGCGGTAGTTGTCATTGTTGCATTGGTATGTGTTGTGAGATGTGTAGAAAAGATCCCGGTAGGATACGAGGCTGTTGTGTATAACATCAACGGCGGTGTCTCTGGAGAAACATTAGATACAGGATGGCATATTGTATCTCCGATGAAGAAGATAAAGAATTTCACAATCAGTAATGAGCAGATTATCCTGAGCAAAGACAGCAGAGAAGGAAGCGAAGGGGACGACTCCTTTAAAGTTTCCACGTCTGATGATGCAATGCTGGCGATTAGTTTCCAGATGTCCTACAGATTTAATCCGGAAACGCTTGTTGATACATATAAGAAGTTCAAAGGAATGGATGGAGAGTCGATCGTAACCAGTAGAGTAAAGACTGTTCTCAAGTCTAAAGTGTCTGAGGTAACGACGGACTACTCAATGATGGATATCTACTCCGGAAATCGTAGTGAAATCAACAATAAGATTACAGAGTATCTGAACAATGCTTTCGAGAAAGAGTACGGTATTCAGGTGCTTGATGCAAGCATTATTGATGTTCATCCAGACGATAAGCTGAAAGAATCTATCGACAATAGAGTAACAGCACTGCAGCAGAAGCAGCAGGCTCAGGTAGAACAGGAAACTGCAAAAGTTCAGGCAGAAACAGCTCTTATTAAGGCAAAGAATGAAGCAGATATCAAGGTTACAAAAGCAGAGGCAGAAGCTAAGGCAAATAAGCTGAAATCTGAGAGCTTAACACCAGAACTTATCCAGATGACAGAAGCAGAAGCAAGACTTAAACATGGCTGGGTTACTGTTCAGGGAGCAGATGCGACAGTTGTTGACGCGAGTGAAAAATAATTAAATAAGAAACTCGGCTGCTATATATAGATATTTTCCTCAAGAAATCGCAAGTATTAGTAGCCGAGTAATAAAAGAGGTGGATTTATGAATAATGCAATGAAATTTATATGTCGGCTTACCTCGAATGGAGCAAATCAAGGTGTTATTGATTCATTTTCTGGATCTAATAGCTATTGGTTTGCTTCTATTTTATTCAAAAGATTTATTAGAAATAACGCAACCATCATGTATGATCCGAAGAACCAATGCTTTGGAACTCGTATAGGCACGAGGGTATACGACGTGACCGGAGATGTTACAGAAAATCATAAATGGATTTCATGGTTGGAATACTCTAATAAAGCATCCAAAGAGAAAATCACAAAAGAAAATATTATGTTTTAAACCGTAATGATATTACTGCTTTGCAGTGCTTCTTACTGTTAGTGGAAGTGACACCTTGAGAAGGAAAGGAGGAGACGCCTCCAGCACGGCAGGCGCTGCCGCATCCGGATCAGACCCAGAAGACTCCGACGAGAAATCGATAAATTAACCATAACACACTGAGAATCAATAATCCCCATACCAAGTCGAGTCTCCAGACGCGCGGGATACCGGCGATGAATTCCAGGTTACCGTACATTAGATTACAGTTTAAACAAAGAAAGGAGCATACATATGGCTGAGAAGTATCTTATTGTAATGACAACTGTGCTTGTTGCGACATAGGTAATAAGAATCACACAGAATTTCGTACAGCTTTCAAGACAGAACAAAGCAATCAAAAGAGAGCTTGATAGAGTTGGAGAAATTACTGATGACGATATCGCAACACAGAAGCGATTCTTTAGAATTGCCTGCGAATATTTGGATGAAAAGAGGGAACAGGATGAGTAAAGATAATACGTGCCTTTTCTGCAATGAGCAAATTCCAGAGGGAAGAATGGTGTGTCCGGTGTGCGAGGAGGCACTGAGAAATATTCCTGCTGGAAAGTATACAACGAAATCATTCCTTGCGAGATTAAAAAGAGAAGCAAAGAAACTGTTCCAAATCGCATAGGATTTTGCCCGGTTGAGATAACATACCACGGCTGTAAGTAGCGGTCGGAATCCAGGGTGGATACATTGAAAAGAATGCGTTGTGGTTGGTGCATATCAATTCGTGTATTCGGGCGTAAAAGAAACAGAGGTTAGGTAGTATTGCACTATCAAAGCGAAACGATGAGCTTCTGCGATGCGTAAGGCATTGCCTCAGAGCCATTATTCCTTTTCTGGCTCAAGAAATACCCTGGTAAGCTAAGACGGGAAACACTAATCCCCTTGCTCCTCAGAAGAAAGACTGAAAAGACTATCGGCATCATACTTGAGATGTTGTTGTGGTTGAAATATCGCCATGCGTAAAGGCAATGGGTGAGGTCAGGAGTGAAGTTACTTATGCAATAAATTTGAGAATAAGAAAACAGATATGAGGTGAAATCATGAGAGTTTTACTGTTATTAAGAGGAAGCGCCGGATGCGGAAAATCAACATGGATTGAGCAGAACGGGTTAAAGCAGTATGCATTATCTGCTGATGATATCCGAATGATGTGTTCAAGCCCTCAGATGATGCCGGATGGAACACACGCAATCAATCAGTCAAATGACGGAGTAGTATGGAAAACACTGTTTAATATTCTGGAAACTAGAATGAGAAATGGAGAGTTTACAGTAATTGATGCCACAAACTCCAAAACAGCTGAGATGAATAGATACAAGAAGATGTGTGACGAATACAGATACAGAATGTTTTGCGTTGATTTTACTACGATTCCGATTGAAGTTACAAAGGAAAGAAATCGTGGACGGCAGGAGTTGAAAAGAGTACCGGAGGAAGTAATCGATAAGATGTATGCAAGATTTGAGACACAGAAGATTCCGTCTGGTATCAAGGTCATTCAGCCGGATGAGTTAAACGCTGTGTTTATGAAGAAATTTGATCTGAATCAGTATAAGCGCATCCATCATATTGGAGATATTCATGGATGTAGAACTGCACTGGATACATATTTCAAGATGAATGGCGGATTCAAAGATGATGAGTTTTATATCTTCTGTGGCGATTACACAGATCGTGGAATTGAAAATGCAGATGTCCTGAAATTCCTCCTTTCAACCTACGATAAGCCGAATGTTTTACTGCTTGAGGGGAATCATGAACGGTGGTTATGGGACTGGGCGCATGACAAAGTAAGCAATTCAAAGGAATTTGAGTTCCATACAAAAGCTGAGATTGAAGATGCCGGAATTGACAAGAAATCAATCAGAAAGCTTTACAGAAGAATGGGACAGTGTGCTTACTATGAGTTTCGTGGCAAGACAGTCCTTGCTACTCATGCAGGATTGAGCTTCATCCCAGAGAATTTAACTACAGTCGCTACGAGTCAGATGATTAAGGGCGTTGGAAGATATAATGATGCCGAGCAGGTCGCATCTACCTTTGCTGAAAAGATGGGCGATGGATTCTATCAGGTTCATGGTCATAGAAATACCAAAGGTCTTCCGGTAAAAGTCAACGATCATGTCTTCAATCTTGAAGGCAGAGTTGAGTTTGGTGGAAATCTGAGAGCCGTTATCCTCGATAACGATGGGGCTTTCGTCCCTGTTGAGGTACAGAATACCGTCTTAAGAGAGCCTGAGAAATTAGAGTCCAGTGCTGACTCTGTCGGTGAGTGGATTTTTGAATTACGTCGTAATAAATACATCAAAGAAAAACAGTACGGCAATATTTCATCTTTCAACTTCACCAAAACAGCGTTTTATGACAAAATCTGGGACGAACAGACAACAAAAGCAAGAGGATTGTACATCGACATTCCAAAGCAGAAAGTTGTAGCCAGAGCATACGATAAGTTCTTCAATGTGAATGAGCGTCCAGAAACAAAACTTGAGATGTTGCATGACAAGCTGTCATTCCCAGTGAGAGCGTATGTTAAGGAAAACGGATATCTCGGAATCGTTGCGAATAATCCAGAAACAGGAGAGCTGTTTGTGACAACGAAATCCAATCCGGAAGGAGCATTCGCAGAATGGTTTATGGAGGCACTTCAGAAACAGCTCGGCGAAGAAACGCTTGACAAAGTAAATGAGTATTCAAAAGAGCATAACGTATCCTTTGTGTTTGAAAATGTAGACATGGAGCGTGACCCGCACATCATCAAATACCCAGAAAGTAAAGTATTTCTGCTTGATATTGTAGTAAACGATATGAAGTTCCAGAAGCTGAGCTATGAGGATATGCGTGACGTGGCTGACTCAATGAATATTCCACATAAAGAGCTTGGCTATGAGATCGATACATGGCAGGAGTTCTTTGACTGGTACAACGAAGTGATGGTAGAAGATTACAGATACAACGGAAGACTCATTGAAGGATTTGTGGTTGAAGATTCAGATGGATACATGGTTAAGCTGAAACTGGCATACTACCATTTCTGGAAGTTCATGAGATCTATCGCTCATGAGGCAATCAGAAAAGGCTATATCGACCCGAAGAGAACATCAGCACTGGTTACTCCTATTGCAAATCAGTTCTACTCATGGGTAAAAACACTGCATGATGTGGAAGATGTTGACAGTGTCCCGAGGGATATTTGTACTCTGAGAGATATGTTCTATGAATCCGACTCCGGTAAGAAATTCAAATATGAATAGGAGATGATAAATATGGTGGTCAAAATGATTATCATTGGTGCGGTTTGCTTTCTCGTCGGGCTTATGCTCGGCGTGATGCTTACTGCCGTAGTCAGTATTGACAGAGTAAACCGAGAACAAAGAGGTAATACATATGACTGAGGTTATGACAAGCGAAGGACGAGTATCAAGAGCAGATGCTGCGAGAATACACTTCGCAAAGCACTATGCAATAATGAGAAAATACCATACACAGCTAACCAGAATCAAGAACAGAACTATTAGTAAGAATAACAAAACTGGAAGAACTGGTGTGTGGTTAGACCAGGAGCATAATAGATATCGAGCATATATCACATTACATAGAAAGAAAATACATCTTGGTTGTTTTGAAAAATATGAAGATGCAGTTGCGGCAAGAGAGAAAGCGGAACATGAATATTTTGATCCGTTAATTGCAGCTATTGATGAAGAATTTGGAACATAAGGAGGTTCCTATGGATCTTGAAGAAATGATGATTGATTATGTTTTGAATCGTGCAACACAGGAAGAAGTTGAAGAATTTTTCGGATATGCAGACTACGGAGAATGTACGAGAGAAACATGCGAAGAAAATATTTCACAGATGCCAGATGAAGAGTTTGATATGTTCGTAAAGAAGTTTCGTCTTCCAACGGACGGGATTAAATTGTAACAGAAGGAGGATAATCATGAATTTAAAAGAAGCGTTTAGATACCAGAATTTTCTGGATCGGATGTTTAGTGCAGCTGCTCTGAGCATCCAGAAACGAGAGCATTGTCTTACACAGACAAGAAATCATCTTTGTAGCAAGGTAAATCCAGATGCAAATGACTTTGAAGAAGAGGTTAAAGTAGAGGAGGAGTTCTTTGCAAATGACGATGTAATTAAGGCAATGCTCTTTATGATCGGAGAGAAGGAGAAACTCACTATCGCAATCAACAATGCAAAGAAGTCAATCGATCTGGATATTGATGCGGCTGTGGCTGTCAATAAATATAGACAGCAGCTTAATAGTGCAGTTGCTTTCATGATGAGATTCAAGCCTTGCAATCGTGTGGAGACGGAAATCGGTCATAAGTTCAATGTTGCAGGAGATCCGGTTGATTACAAGTACGATGTTGAGGTGACCAGTGTAGAAGCATATGACAGAGATGCTGCAAAGAAGGCTGTGAAAGAAATTATTTCTGAGGCGGATAAGACATCATCTGAAATCGATGCTGCAAAGGTGAATACCAAAGTTGAATATACTCCGGTATTTGATGTAAATGATTCGTTCGAGGATGTGATGAATGCTTTCCTCGGTATGAATCAGATTGAGAAACAGGAATAAGGGAGCCATCGGCTCTCTGATTTGGACAGTAATTTAGGATAGTATGATATCAGTGTCTGACAGTACATAACTGTTGGCTTTCAGCGATGAAGGTCTATATTGTAAAAGGCATCCCTTAGAGGGTGTTGATTATAAATTATAAAAAACGAATATAAATTTTCGAGTGAAAATTAACTTCTCCAATCGCTTTGCAATGCATTATACACCATAACCTTATGTCCCTATAATCTCATATCATAAAACCCATAGCGTGCATTAAGCTCTACTTAATCTCCAATCAATAAACACGCTATTTTCTTCCTCAAAGGATATTTGAGTTTTAGTTAAAGACACATACGGTAAGTGTAAAATTGGTGAAAACATGTATTATTATTCGGTCATAGCGACTGGTAACGATACTTTTGCAAATTTAATTGCATGGCTTAGTAAGCCGTTTCTGATATTCATGTTTGAATAAATTGCTGTTCAAATCAGGGAGCCGATAGAAAGAGGTAAGGTATTATGGCAACATTTGCAGGAGTTAAATTGAAATCAGACTCTCAGAAAGCCTACTGGTTTTCTGTGCCAGAAGAACTTAGTCCCGATATCCGTATGGGGTGTGATGTTATTTGCACAACAGTAAGAGGGACTATGGAAGGTATAGTCGTAAAAATTCTCGATGGAATACAAGAAGTCGATGCAGCGAAAATTATTCCGGCAAGACTTTTCCCATTAAAGGGCATCATTGCAGTCGCAAGACAATACGAGCTGAAAGATGTGTATGTTCCGATGGAACTTGAGATGGAAGCGGTTAAGCCAGAAGCCATCGCAGGAAGAGTTCAGGAGTTTTATGACACAGGTAGATTTCAAAAAGTAGTTATAAAGGCTGGCGGTCAGTTAATTGATGGATATGACGCTTTCCTAGTTGCGAAAATGTTTGGTCATGATTCAATAACTGGATGGACGCTTGCAGAATAAAAGTCAGGGGTGATGAAATGATTAATTCTTTCCTCCAGCTGATTGTTTTTGTGTTTGCGGTTTGGTGTCTTGTGATAGTTATTAAGGCTATTGTAGATAACCCGGACGCAAGATGTCAGTATGGAAATTGTGATGAATGTCCATTCCCTAGATGTAGAAAGGAGATGGTCAATAATGGGCGTATACATAACAGGAGACTGCCACGGCGAATGGACAAAACTAAGGCAGTTTAGCATTATGAAGAAATTAACTGAAGAAGATTTCATCATTGTATGTGGAGACTTCGGAATTTGGAATGATGCAGACGGATATGAGACATTGGGTCTTAATAGACTGTCAAAAATAAAACCAACGGTCGTATTTGTTTCTGGTAATCATGAAAACTTTGACAGACTTTACAGTGACGAATTTGAAACAGTTGATTTTCATGGCGGAAAGGCTCAAAAGATAAGAGATAATGTATATCACTTACTCAGAGGATATGTATTTGATTTCTGTGGGAAGAAATTCTTTGCGTTCGGTGGAGCAAGTAGCCATGATATTGATGACGGGATTCTTGATCCGGATGATTTTGAATCTTGGCATGAATTTACAGAAGTAGCAAAGCAGTGGGAGAAAGATCTGAAAATGTTCAGAATCAAAGGGCTGTCATGGTGGGAGCGGGAGCTTCCAACAGAAGACGAGATGAACTTCGGGAAAGAAACGCTGAAAACGAATAATAATGAAGTTGACTTTATCATATCTCATTGCTGTCCGCAGCAAATAGCTGCTATATTTTCTCATGGAATGTACAAGCATGATGTGCTGACAAACTATTTCGACGAGATTATGGAGTCTACAAAATTTACACGTTGGTATTTTGGTCATTATCACGATGATCGAACAATCATGGGTAAATTTGTTATGTTATATTACTCATTTGAAAGAGTGGTGTAATATGGAGGTAAAAATCAGTAGTGGAAATTCAAAGCTTGGAAAGATTCCGAGCGTATCGTTACCTGCGGGGCTTACTTGCAGAAGCGATTGTGAATGTAGTAAGAAGTGTTATGCGAAAAAGCTGGAGAGGTTACGGAGAACCGTAAGAGAAGCATATCAGCATAATTATGACTTGCTGAAAAATAAACCAGATGTATATTGGAGAGAGGTCGAGGCGTCAATTATGATGTCTCGATTTTTTAGATTCCATGTTTCTGGTGATATTCCTGATGAAGAGTATCTAATACATATGATCGAAGTGGCTGAGAGAAACCCGCATTGTGAGATTCTCTGTTTCACAAAGAAGTATGAGATTGTAAATAAAACACTACTTTCATATCCAATTCCAGCCAATTTACATTTGATTTTAAGTGGTTGGGTGGGGTTCAAAATGGAGAACCCATTCAATCTTCCGGAAGCTCATGTGAGATATAGAGACGGAACAACAACGGCAAGAGGTGACGCAGTTGAATGTGCAGGGAACTGTACTGAGTGTGCGATTACTGATGACGGGTGTTGGTCGCTTCAGAATGGAGAGCAGGTGGTTTTCAATGAACATTAATATGGAAGATATTAAGTCAGCTATTATTGATTTAATAGACGATAATAAAGAGAATTACGAGTTACCATCTTATGACGAAGGCGGCTATGATGCGGGTTATACAGAGGGATATAACGACGGATTAGTTGATTTGTTAAATCGACTAGGGATCAAGCATCATGAGCAAATCATGAACGATTGAAACAGTAGGAGGTGATTGATTTGAACAGAGAAAAAAGAAGAAAATTCGTCAAAGAAGCAAGAAAGAAAGGTATTCCAGACGAATACATTGATGCTTATCTTACGATGCTCAGCGGTAAGGAAATTCATGATAACATTAAAGAAGATGAGAAAGTCATGGTAAATGTTGAGCGTGTTGTTTCTAGTAAGAATTATGCAACAATGAATGACCGATATAAAAGATTCATCCAAAACTGCGTAGGTCAGGTGTTTACTGCACACGTAGAAGACAGCGGATTAATTAGTTTAAAGGAGAGTCCGGAGTGGATATTCTGGGAAGGAGATCTCCTTAAATGTGAGGAGGCTGTTTAGTATGGACGTGGTAGATAAACTTAAAGCAGAGCTGTGTAAATTTGTGAGTACGAAGTTGGGCGCGAAATACGCAGATCAGCTTTCAATCATGAAAATTGTAGATAAGTACAATAGTCATGTGGGAACAGTAGAGGGACTTCCGGTCGATTGCATTACCATACATAATCGACTGTTAGTAGTAAGATATAATCAGGAACGTCATACTCTTGAAGATATCAATAGAATATATAATAGCGTTAATGATGTTATAAGGGATAATACCGCAAGTGTGGTATGTATACCGGATGACGTGAATATTGCCTCAATGTCTGCCTCTGATTTTGGAGATTTAATAAATAAACAGCTTGAAATATATAAGATGGTAAGCCAAAGACCGGTGTATATGAGCGACGCATGGGAGATTAATGACGATTCAGTAATGTCTTCATGGAGGGGGTTCCCACCATCACCGTCATCAGCCGGGGTGAGCGGTATGATGTTGCACGGTTTAGGTTATGCACCGTGGAGACTGTAGTCATGGGTAGGGCTAAAAGAAAGCCGAAGCCATCAATGCCTAGATGGTATTGGCTAGATCAAGACGGATGCTGGTACTGTAAAAACAGAAATAACTGTAATCAGTGCAAACCCAATAGGAAATACGTCAAAGAGTACGGCGGAAAGAAATTCAAAGGCAGGCATCCAAACAAAGATAGAGGTAAAGATAAATATTGCAATCAAAGATGGTGAGCGTACAGAAATGTATGTCTCATCATTTTTTGGTGAATAAAAGAAAGGAGCAAATTAATGAATGGATTAAGCAGCAAGGAGGTTCTGGAGAGTAGAAAGCTTTATGGCAGTAATAAGCTTCCGGAGCCGGAAATGAAAAAATGGTATGACTTTGCAAAAGAAGCGTTGAGTGAAAAAATTACAATGATTTTGATTGCAATCGCTGTTCTGCAGTTATTCCTTGGTTTCATGGGAGTGATGGAGCTTTCTGATCCGATCATGATTCTTGTAGTCCTTGCAATCGTAACTGGCATTGCTGTGAAAACTGGTCTTGGCGTACAGAAATCAGCAGCAGAATTACGGGCAAAGACGGCAGTCAGGTATTGTGATGTGATTCGTGACGGAAAGGTTCAGACAATCAATAAGGATGAATTGGTAGTAGGAGATATTGTATGCATTGGAATGGGACAGGAAATTTTTGCAGATGGTTACATCATTGAAGGTAAAATTTCTGTAAACAATGCAGCAATCAATGGAGAAACGAAGGAGTGTAAAAAATCCCCTATTCCGGGATACATACATGCAAAAACAACATCTACATCTGCCTATACAAACCAGAATTGTCTTTTCGCAGGAACCACAGTTATGGCTGGCGAAGGAAAAATGATTGTTACTGATGTCGGTGTTAATACAGTCAACGGAGATACGATGGTTAAGATGCAGACACTGGAATCTCCAAAGACGGCACTTGACATTGCTCTGGATAATCTGAGTGATTTCATTTCAAAATGGGGGACAATCGCAGCAGTTATTACATTCGCAGTTCTTACAGGAACTGGGATCATCAAAGTCGGATTTAGCAATTACTTTGGTGGAAATATTCTTGAAGTAATTCAGAAAATTGCACAGAACTTTTCTGTGGCATTAACAATCATTGTTGCCGCAGTACCTGAAGGGCTTCCGCTTATCGTGAAATTGGTAACGAAACAGAATGTAAAGACAATGGAAACGTTCAACATTCTGGCAAAGAATCCGGGAAAGATCCCAGAACTTGCTTATGTAGACATTATTTGTACTGATAAGACAGGAACGCTGACCACAGGTGTTATGACACCAAAGAAAATCATTGATGGATTTGCTGATGAGGTGGATACATCATCGGAACTTTGGAACAATATCGTGGCGAATATTTGCTTGAACAACAGTGCGGTATTTGATGGAAACGGAGAAATTACCGGAGGCAATTCAATCGACAGAGCAGTGTTGACGCTTGTAGATTCTGATGAATATCAAAAAGTACATGACACTTTACACGTTAAAGCTAAACAGGTTTTCAATAGTGCAAATAAATATTCAGCAGTGACTTGCGAAGACAACACTTCCTATTATAAAGGCGCTCCAGAGAAACTGGTTGAACGATGTACAACAGCACTCGGAGATGGCATTCAGACTTTTACTGATAGTGACAAGGTAAGACTTCTGGAAAATATTAAAATCATGACAATGAGTGCGATGAGATGCATTGCTTTGGCAAAAGCAGATGGAGAACTTGTTGAAAATGAACTTCCGAACAACATGACATTGCTCGGCATCATCGGTGTTGTTGATCCGGTCAGAGCCGAAGTACCAAAGGCTGTGGCAATGGCGCATAAAGCAGGTATTCAGGTAATCGAAATTACTGGTGACTGCCTTGAAACTGCAAAGGCAGTAGCAGAAGAATGTGGAATCTACATGTATGGTGACTTAGCAATCACAAATGATGAGTTTGAGGCGATGTCAGACGAAGAAGTGAAAGGTATTATTCCTCGGTTGAGAGTTATTTCCAGATGTTCACCGAACACAAAACTGAGACTGGTGACTCTTGCTCAGGAGATTGGAAAATCTGTAGCTATGACTGGAGATGGAGTGAATGATTCTCCAGCACTGAAGAGGGCAGATGTCGGATTTGGAATGCAGGGCGGATCTGATGTTGCAAAAGAAGCATCAGATATCGTACTGACTGATGATAATTTTGCAAGTGTAGTAAAAGCGGTTGAGCTTGGAAGAACGTTCATGCACAACATCATGATGTTCCTTGAGTTCCAGCTTCCGATCAATATTGCACTTCTGATTCTAAGCGTGATTTATCCAATGGTTGCGACAGGTGCGCTTCTTGCATCAGTTCAAATTCTGATTGTCAATATCATAATGGATTCTCTGAATTCACTATCCTTCGGCGGAGAGCCTCCGAAAGAAGAATATATGTCAGAAAGACCTATTAAAAAGGGTTCTGGTCTATTTATCAGAGGGGCGAAAAAGCGGATCGCAATTAGCACTGCAGCATTTATTGCACTGTATGGAATTATCACTTTCAGCCCGGTAGCAAATATATTTGCATCAGATATCGAATCTATGACAGCAAGATTTGCTCTGTTATGCTTCATGGCAGTGTTTAATGGATTCAATATCCGTACAGAGCATATGAATTTGTTTAACGGCATTAGTAAAAATAAGCTGTTTTCATACATTGCAGTTGGAATTTTTGCGATGACAGTTATTTTGTGTGATTTCGCAGGAGCACTTATCAAAACTACGGCTCTTAACCCGCACCAGTGGCAGGTAGTTGTTGCGCTTGCGTTCATGGTTATCCCAATCGATCTTATTAGAAAGATTGTTGATAATAGAAATTAAGGAGGTATGAGAAATGTCAATTAGTTTAGTTAAGGGTCAGAAGATTGATCTCACAAAAGGAAATGCAGGACTCAAGAAAGTGGTCTTTGCTCTTGGATGGGATACTAATCGGTACGACGGAGACGCAGAATTTGATCTCGATGTGTCTGCGTTTTTCACAGATGACTCAGGAAAGGTAACTGGAGAACAGGATTTTGTTTTCTATGGTCAGCCGCAGCATCCGAGTGGAGCACTTATATATTCTGGTGATAACAGAACCGGAGATGGTGACGGGGATGATGAAACAATGGCTGTCGAACTTAGCAAGATTCCTGCAAACATCTCCAAAATCAGTTTTGCCGCTACTATCTATGATGCGGAAAATAGACTGCAGAATTTTGGTATGGTAGATAATTCATATATCAGAGCATACGATGCTGATACAAAAGAAGAGCTGTTCAAGTATGAACTGAATGAAGATTTCTCACTGGAAACAGGAGTTGTAGCAGGAGAGCTGTATCGTAGAAACGGAGAGTGGAAGTTCAATGCTGTTGGTTCTGGATTTGCTGGCGGTTTAGCTGCCGTTTGTAGAAACTTTGGTGTGAATTTATAAGAAAGGAAGTACAGGAATATGTCAGTAAGTTTGGTAAAAGGTCAGAAAATCAATCTCTCAAAAGAAGTTGCAGGTTTAAAGAAGGTAGTTGTAGGTCTCGGATGGGATGCTGCAAAGCAGGGGCTGTTTGGTCATAAGCCAAATATCGACTGCGATGCATCTGCCATTATCTTAGGAAAGGGCAATAAATATCGAGGCGTCGTTTACTACGGAGATCGATCAGCAGAAAATGGCTGTGTATATCATCACGGTGATAACCTTACTGGTGATGGAGATGGTGATGACGAGCAGATCACAGTAAATCTGGACAAGATGCCAGCTGATGTGGAAAAGGTTGTGTTCGTTGTGAATATCTATGCCTGCACATCCAGAAAACAGGATTTCGGTCTGGTTGAGAACGCATTCATCAGACTGGTTGATGACGCAACTGGAAAAGAAATTTGCAAATATGATCTGTCAGAAAACTATGCAGGAAAGACTGCTATGGTATTTGCGGAGGTTTATAAGAAAGATGGTGAATGGAAATTCAATGCGATCGGGCAGGGAACAAACGACACCAGTATCAGTGAGCTTACCAACAGATACAAATAATGCAGAGAAATTTGAATACTTGAAGAAGAATCCAGATAGATTCCTTGAGAATTTCTTCGGGATTAAATTCTTTTGGTATCAGAGAATTTTGCTGAAAATAATAGCAAAGGAGAAGAGACATGTCAGTATCATTAAGTAAAGGACAGAGGGTTGATCTTACAAAAGGTCGCCCTTCATTAAAGAATATTTTCGTAGGTCTTGGTTGGGACATCAACCATTACGATGGAGAGGCTGATTTTGACCTTGATGCATCTGCTTTTATGACGAAAGCAAATGGAAAGGTAGGATCAGACGGAGATTTCATCTTCTATGGCAACCTGGCGCATAGTTCAAAGAGCGTGGTGCATATGGGTGATAACCGTACCGGAGAAGGTGAAGGTGATGATGAGGTAATCAATATTAAACTCGATCAGGTTCCTGTTGATTACGAGACAATCGCCGTAACTGTAACAATCTACGATGCAGAAAACAGACTCCAGAACTTTGGAATGGTTGAAAATGCATATATCAGAGTTGTTGATGCAGATACCGGAGAAGAACTGATGAGATTCGATCTTAGTGAGGATTTCTCTACAGAAACAGCATTGGTTGTTGCTGAGATTTATCGTCATAATGGCGAATGGAAATTTAAAGCTGTCGGAGGTGGATACAGCGGAGGTCTTAAATCTCTTTGTAGCCAGTATGGGATTGACGCAGAATAGGAGGATATTATGACAAACTTCATGTTTATGGTAATTGTTGTAATCGTACTTGCTGTCATCATTCTCTTCGGAACCGTCTTCGGAAAGCAGCTTCGTGTGAAGATGAAAGGCAGAACTGACGAGGTAATGCGGCAGGATGCTCAGACTCCAGAGGGAGCAAAAGATTACTACAATGCAGCGATTCGAGAGAAAGAGGAGTTCTACAATAGAGCATCTACGAGCTTCGCAGAAATCTCCGGGAAACGAAAGGCAGCACAGGATGATCTGCGAAATGCGAATAAAGAGTACATGAGAGTCTCAAAGCAGATGAATGACTGTATTGATGGTAATAATGAAAATGAAGCAATGCAGTATGCGATGAAGAAATCAACTCTGGAAAATAAAATCAATGTGTTGAAGGATACAATCGCAGAGATGAAAGAGGCAGAAGCCCATCAGAAAGATATTATGCAGCAGGCGGCTGATGATTTACAGCGTCTCAAAGAAGAGAAAGAACAGGTAGTCTTCCAGATGGAAGCAGACAGCCAGATCATCGAGCTTCATCAGAGCATGGATTCTCTCAACATGAATAACGAGAGCGAAAGAATGCTGGAACGTGTTCGTGAGGGAGCAAGAAAGACACGAGAAAGAGCCGAAGGAAGCAGAATTGCATATGATTCAAGCTCACAGGCAGCGGATCGTAGGCTCGCGGCTTCTGAAAGAGAAAGAAATGCTCGTCAGATTCTCGAAGAAGCAAAAAGACAGCGAGGAAAGTAATTCCGGTGAAAATATGTTCAGAGTAATAATTGCAGGTAGCCGATCATTTGCGAACTACGAAATGTTAAAAGCAAATATGAATCGGCTGCTGCAGAACATCAGTGATGAAATATCCATAGTTTGCGGAACCGCAAGAGGAGCAGACAGGCTGGGGGAGAGATATGCAAAAGAAATGGGTTTCCATGTTGCATACTTCCCGGCAGATTGGGAACGGTATGGCAAAGCAGCTGGATATATAAGAAATAAAGAGATGGCTCAAAACGCTGATGCTTTGGTAGCGTTTTGGGACGGAGAAAGTAGAGGAACAAAATCAATGATAGACCTGGCTAAAGAGTATGATCTTGCTGTCAGGGTTTTAAAATTCTGACGGAGGTAATACCGATATGGATAAAGATGAGTTTGACTACTGTTATGAATGTGAAGGCTATGGAGATGATTACTCTGTAGATGAAAACGGTGAGCTTGTACATAATTGCGAAACATGTCCAAGTAACCCATTTAGAGACGACTGGGATGATTAAGATACACGAATGGAGGAAGAAATGCAGAAAGCTAAAATTGCTTACACGATTAAGCACAGAAAAGCATTCAGAAGAGTAGAGAAAAAACTACTCGGACATAATACCTTGAGAGGAATACTTCATGATTTGGATAAGGTGTTTCTGTATATGATCTTTGATTATAAATCAGTACATAACTGGCACAGGAATCATTCCAGACATCATTCTGTTAAGGCAAAGACACATAGTGATTTTGTCCAGATGGTAGTGGACTGGGAATGCGCTAGGTATACAAAGCCGGATAAGCCTTTAAATGCAAGGGATACGCTTGATAAGTTCTATCCTGAATTAAAAGACAAGGTTTTACCTGTCATTCAGGAGCTTGGTTTATAAAATTGATGTTTGATAGGGTAGAGTCACATCTGCCCTATTGATTTTCTACGGCAGACAATAGTTGGTATCTGTAACGACTATTGTAGAAGACTTTGCTCGGTATATGACTTCTTCAGTGCATGAAAACAGATAAGTGCATTGATAACGAGCAACACTCCAAAAGTCTTGGGTAGTTTTTGAGGAGAGACCCCTTCCGACTTAGGTGATATCGGTATCCGGGTTACGGGAGAATAGTTTGGAGCCTGCAGAAGCGACGTAACCGCGTGACCAGACATAGGAGGAAATGAGCCTCCTACCACCAGTAAACAGGGCGATAGCTGGATGGATTTTCGGGGCTGTAAAGGTTTCGACAGGGGTATGAAAGTTATGAATTCGCTAGAGTGATGACTTAATCATCAAACCTTAAATACAAACGCAAACAGACAGATGTTAGCAGTAGCCTAAGTTGCTACACCAAAACACATTGAGATAATGCTGGTAGATGTTGAGGTTCAAAAACAAGCATATTCAGTATACGGTTCCCTGTATATGAATACCTGCATTGGTTGAGATAGTTAAGAACAGGGTGGTGGACAAGAAATCAGTACATGATTCCAAAACAGCGTAAAGATTCATAGTGAGTAGTATTTTTGGACAGGGGTTCGATTCCCCTCAGCTCCATTTTAATCTAAGAAAGGGCGGTAGTTATTATGGATGAAAAAGTAGTTAGATACAGGCAAAGACATAAAAGATGCAAATATTGCATACATAAAACGCTTCGTACACCAAAATGTACCGGGCTTCCAGATTATTATGTATGTAATGCAAAAGACAAAATAATGTTTGACTGGAGCGTAGAACATTTGCCGAGACTCTTTTGTTCATGCTATCAATTAAGCAGATTGTAGGAGTGGAGGATTTTTTGTGAAATTGTATGAAATAAATTATATGGATGATTGTGACAATGAGACTTGCTTAATGGTTGCAAGTAATGAAGAAGATGTAAAGAAGAAATTCGAGGAGGAGATATTCTCGAAACTTCCGTGTCCAATGTATTATTTTGTACACGAGATAAGTGAAATAGATGGTCATAAAATTATAGTCAATTAATAACATGCGGTGGCGGAATAGGTAGACGCTAATGACAGATAGGTTGCCCTAACGGTTCGAATCCGTCGGCATCTTGAACAGTGAAATAGCTGATGATGCTGGGTCTGATTTGGTAGAAGGGAGTGGGGAGCTATGTATGGTGCGAATCCATACCCGCTTTATTTAAGAAAGGAGATTTCAGACATGTGTAAAGTGATGTTAAATTCCATTGACAAAGTAAAACGATTTGTCAATATAACTTCAAGAGTGGACGGAGATGTATTTCTTCAGTCCGGTAGATACATAATTGACGCGAAGTCCATTATGGGGATTTTCAGTATCGACTTAACAAAACCATTGGAAATGAGCTTTGAGAAATGTTCCGACGGAGAAAGAGATAAGTATCTGGAGAAAATTCAGGAGTTTATCGTGGAGGTGTAGTGTGAATTTATTACAAATCAAAGATTTAATCGCATCCGATGAATACGAATTTCTCAGAAGCAATGAGCATCTTGGAGATAAAGTAATCATGATAGGGCTTGGCGGAAGTCATGCTTATGGAACGAATATAGAAACTTCTGACCTCGATGTCAGAGGATGTGCATTAAATAGCAAAGAGGAAATTCTTACGAATCAGCATTATGAACAGTTTGTTGATGAGAAAACAGACACTACAATTTATGCATTCAACAAATTAATTAGTCTGCTGTGTAATTGCAATCCAAATACGATTGAAATGCTCGGGTTAAAGCCCGAGCATTATTTATATCTGTCACCTGTTGGTAGAGAGCTTCTTAATAATAAAGGTCTTTTCCTTTCAAAGAAAGCAGCTCAGGCTTTCGGCGGTTATGCAACAGCGCAGCTTAGGAGACTTGATAATAAGGCAGCAAGACTTGTCGGACAGGCTCAACGAGAGCAGCATATCCTGAATAGCATTAATAATGTCAGGGCGGATTTCAACGAAAGGTATTCTCCGTACCCAGACGATGCTATCAGATTATACATAGATAAATCAGATAAAGAAGATGTGGAATCAGAGATTTTCATGGATGTAAAGCTGACAAGGTATCCTTTGCGGGATTACAAATCTATGTGGTCAGAAATGCATAATGTCGTGAAAGATTATGCGAAAGTTGGTAAGAGAAATCAACATGCGATTGAGCATAATAAACTCGGTAAGCATATGATGCATCTGATCAGACTGTATATGATGTGCCTGGATATACTTGAGAACAAGGAAATTGTTACATTCAGAAGCAAAGAACACGACTTACTGATGTCGATCAGAAATGGTAAATATCTGGATGTCAATAGACAGCCGATTCCAGAATTCTTTGAAATGGTTGATGAATATGAAAAGAAAATGCAGTATGCGAAAGAGAATACTGATCTTCCAGAGAAACCGGATTATAAGAAGATACAGGAATTTGTTATGGATGTTAATGAGAGAGTTGTCAGGGGATTAATTTAAGGAGGTGTAAGCTGTGGGTGAAATTGTAAGTATTGCTGATGCAAAGAACAAGGTAATTGATTTGCAAGCTCTACAGCGAAGTAAGATACGATCAGCAGCTGGTCTCATCGCTCCAGCAACAGAAGAAACCCATTGCGAATTAGCACCAGAACATGCTGCGGAACCGATAAAGAGTCTTGACGATATCTATGCGATTTCAGAATTTCTTATTTCGCAGAAAAGATATAGAGACAATATGCTATTCATAGTTGGAATCAACTTCGGTCTGCGAGTGAGCGATTTGAGAATGCTCAGGTTTTCAAATCTTATCAATGATAATTTCACATTTCGTGATAATTTTCCGGTGTATGAGAAGAAGACAAGAAACACAAGAAAACGAAAAAAGAATAGATATATCACAATCAATACCGCCGTTATAGAGGCGGTAACTCTGTATCTGGAGAATACTCCAAATGTTACGCTGAGCGATTATTTATTCAGAAGTGAATCCAACAGAGGTAAATCATCAAATCAACCGCTTTCAAAGCAATCAATCGACAGAATACTGAAAGGAATTGCTGTGGATTTACATCTGAATATTAGAATGGCAACTCACAGCCTGAGAAAAACATTTTGCTATCATCAGATGGTTATGTCGAATAATGATAGCAGAAAGCTTCTCCTGCTGCAGAAAATGCTTAACCATTCATCACCAGCGCAGACGCTGGATTATATCGGAATTACATCTGAGGAGATTGAGAAAGCGTATAAAGAACTGAATCTCGGAGGAAGAACCAGAAATTATTTGGTTGACAGTAATCTTGTCGAGGTTGAAAACTCAGCAGGGTAGAAAGGAGGTCATAATGTCGTTAGATAAGGCAATTCTGCATGGTAAAGAACATAGGAAACCGTATATCGGTGGGAAATCTATTGATCGTACTTGCAGAAATCATGAAAGTTGTGATTGGTGCAAAGATAACAGGCTACATGCATCTAAGGTGCAGCAAGAAATTGCTGATGTGAAGCTGGCAGAATATGAGGAAGGAGGCAGTGGATGAAAAAGTGGTTTTATATATTTATGTTGTCGCTAATGGCTACATTCGGAATAATTGGCTGTACATCCAAAGACGATGAAGTACGAAATGGCGAAGCGAATGAAGACACACCGATACATATTACAATCCCGAAGCGGAGACGGAGCAATTTCGTAGAAGATATTGATACAGTTTCTGTCGTAGATGAAAACGGAGAGATATTGTATGAATGCAACACAAATTTGGAAATAACTATCAGGCTGGATGACGGAATCCTTACAGTTACAGTTCCAAAAATAAATGATAGTTGTTTTGATAGTGGGGATTTAGATGAGTAAGAAAGGGGTAGAGGACATGAAGAGAGTATTGATTGTAGTTGATGTACAAAATGATTTTGTGGATGGTGTACTTGGTAGCAAGGAAGCTCAAGCGATCATCCCGGCTGTGAAAGCTAAAATTGAGAAATATGATAAATACGGTAAAGAGATTCTTTTCACAAGAGATTCGCATGATGGGGACTATCTGTACACTTCTGAAGGAAGAAAACTGCCTATTAAACACTGCATTATGGGGACTCGCGGACATAGAATTGTCGATGGTCTTGAGACACATAATAGCAGACATATTGATAAGCCGACATTCGGATATGCGGGATGGGCTGAGGTGTTAGATATGCTTGGAAATCCGGATAGCATTGAAATGATTGGTCTTGATACCGATATTTGTGTTGTAACAAATGCGTTGCTTATCAAGACATTGAATCCAGATATAGAAATCACAGTTGATGCGAGCTGCTGTGCTGGATCAACACCAGAGAAACATAAAGCTGCACTCGAAGTGCTGAAAAGCTGTCAAATTGAAGTGATTGGAGAGTAAGATATGATTATTTTGGATGGCACAGAAGTAAAAGTAGAACATTTCCCTGACGGGACACAGCGCATCGTTTTGGAGAATCTCCCAAATATGGAATGGAGAAATACACATGAAATCACATGGAAATTTGAGAGAGAAGAGGAACTTTCGACACTGATTTATGTTACAAGACACCTGAGAAATATGCCATGTATACAGGAAATTTGCCTCAATCTGTTATATCTTCCAAATGCAAGAATGGATCGTATCCATAACCATAAAGAGGTATTCACATTAAGAGGCTTTGCAGACGCAATCAACTGGCTACGGTTTGATGTGGTGAGAGTCCTTGACGTACACAGCAACGTAGGAGCCGCACTTCTGAATAATGTACTTGTATGTACACCAGAGAAGTATTTAAAAGAAGTAATAGATCAGATAGATGAGACCGTACCATTAGTTTTATATTTTCCAGACGCGGGAGCAGCGAAAAGATATTCAGGTTTATTACCGGGTATGAAGTATTGCTACGGAGAGAAGAAAAGAGATTGGGAGACAGGAAAAATTCTTGGACTGGCTATTAAGACAAACGGTATTGATCTGCAAAAGCAGACTATATTGATGGTAGACGATATTATAGCTTATGGAGGTTCCTTATATTACAGTGCGAAAGAATTGAAACGCATGGGAGCTGATACAATTTATGCCTATGCCACACATACGGAAAACTCAATTCTCGATAAAGAAAAAGGAACATTGATTAAGTTGCTGGAGGACAATACGGTAGAAAGATTATTTACAACAGGAAGTCTGTTCATTGGAGAACATGATAAGATTACAGTTTTGGAGGTGTAAGAAATGGATAGTACAATGGCTTTATTGTTATCAGATACATATAAACAGTGTCATGACCGGATGTATCCGCAGGGATTGACTAAATTGGTTTCATACTGGGTTCCGAGAAGATCTATGCTCAAGAAGCAGAACAAGATGGTTTTCTTTGGCTTACAGGCATTTATTAAAGAGTATTTGATGGGATATTTCCAGACCAGTTTCTTCGATGTCGGCGAAGAAGAAGTTATCAAACAGTACACCGATGCGATGAACATCCAGATTGGAGCAGGTAATTATGATGTAGAAAAGATCGTACAACTGCATCGTCTCGGGTATCTCCCTTTGGAAATCAGAGCACTTCCGGAGGGAACGCTTGTTACAATGGGAATCCCATGTATCGAAATCACAAACACCAAAGAAGACTTTGCATGGCTCGTACAGTGGATAGAGTGTATTCTGCAAGTAGAACTGTGGAAGCCTTGCTGCCATGCGACAATCGGTCATATGTACAGAAATATTGCGGACTACTGGTATAACAAGACAACGGATGGTCTGGACGGCGCAATGGCTTGTGCTGATTTTGGCATGAGAGGAATGTCATGCATGGATGAAGCGGTCAGATGCTCGGCTTCATGGTTGTTATCATTCAACAAGACATCTACAATTCCGGCGATTTCATATATTGACAAATACTACAACGCAGATTGTAAAAATAATGGTATTGGTCTCGGAGCAGTGTCAACAGAACACAGCGTAATGGGTGCAAATTTCTCAATCGATGGTGATGAAATCACATTCGTCAAAAGATTGCTTACTGAATTATATCCAGATACATCATTCAGTATGGTTTCAGACACATATGATTACTGGAATATGGTAAACAACATCTTGCCTCAGTGTAGAGATGAGATTATGAACCATAATGGAAAACTTTTAGTCAGACCGGACAGCGGAGATATCGTGGAAATCTCAGTTAAAACAGTTGAAAGATTGTGGGAGATTTTCGGAGGTACTGAAAACTCAAAAGGTTATAAGGTCTTAGACCCCCATATCGGAATCATTTACGGAGATGGATGCACATTATCCAATGTCGAAACTATCTGGAAAGAACTTGAGAAACGTGGATTTGCTGCGAATAATATTGCATATGGAGTTGGGGCATTTTGCTTTACAGCAATCGTAGAAAATGGAAAGCTTGTGGTCGCTACCAGAGATACATTTGGCATTGCAATGAAAGCAACATACGGTGTTATTAACGGTAAAAAACTGATGATCTATAAAGACCCGAAGACAGACACAAGCCATTTAAAGAAATCGCATAAAGGTTGTTGCCGAGTATACAAAGAAGATGGACAGCTGAAGTGCCAGGATCAGCTGACGGAGATGAGCGATGATAGCTTGCTCACAACAGTTTTCAAGGATGGCAAGCTTGCTAAAGAGGAGTCATTTATGGATATTAGAGAAAGGATGTATGGAGTAAATGATTAAAATTATTGACGGTGATTTACTCGCATCCAAAACAGATATTATTGCACACCAGGTTAATTGCAAAGGTGCTTTTAACTCTGGTGTTGCAAGGGCAATACGGGAATATGATGTTCAGGTTTTCCATGATTATCGTGCGTACTGCTCCAGTAAAACGGCAGATGATCTTATAGGAGATGTGAGATATTTCCAATCAGATATGGATGACAAAATATACGCAAACCTATTTGCTCAGAAATCTTATGGATATGATGGCAAACAATATACAGATTTGGAAGCGTTGAAAAAGTGCTTTGAAAATCTGCGGGATTATGCAATGGAGAGAAATATGAGTATTGCAATGCCTTATAAGATTGGAAGCGTTAGAGGAGGCGCAAACTGGGAAGATGTTTATGCTTTAATTGAAACTACATTTCGAGAAGTAAATGTAGAATTATGGAGGCTTGATAAAGGATGATAAGTGCGTTTAGAGGAAAATATTATTTTTTAAGCAATTTTTATGCAGCTCCTGTGGTGTGGGACGGTGTTTCTTATAAGAATAATGAAGCTGCGTTTCAATCTGCTAAAGTAGGAAGAGAGTACAGGCAGGAATTTGCAGAATTAACCGCTTCAGAAGCTAAGAAATTAGGTAGGAAGGTTCCGCTTAGACCAGACTGGGAGAACGTTAAGGAAAGAATTATGTACGAGATTTGCCTTGCTAAATTCTCCCAGAATGAAGAACTCAAAGAAAAATTACTTTTAACAGGAGAATGTGCCTTAGAAGAAGGTAATACATGGGGTGACAAAGTATGGGGAACGGTGAATGGTGAAGGAGAAAACAAACTTGGAAAGATTCTGATGAAAATACGGGAGGAACTAAGACATGAGTAAATTTAATGCAAAGGCAGTAAAAGATGACATCGTAAAATGGATTAGAGAATTCTTTGAGCAGAATGGTAAAGGATGCAGTGCTGTAGTCGGGATTTCCGGAGGAAAGGATTCCAGTGTGGTTGCAGCTCTGTGCGTAGAAGCTCTTGGCAAAGATAAGGTTTTCGGAGTGCTTATGCCGAATGGGGAGCAAGTTGATATTGACACATCGTATTCTCTGGTAAAGCATCTCGGGATTGACTATTGTGTGGTTAATATTCATGAAGCAATTAGATCACTGAAGCATGAGATCAAACCGCAGCTCGGAGATCATTGGTCTGTACAGACTTCTGTAAATCTTCCGGCAAGAATTAGAATGGCTACATTGTATGCAGTATCTCAAACAATCGGTGGGAGAGTCGCCAATACCTGCAATTTATCAGAAGATTGGGTTGGATATGCTACGAGATATGGAGACGGAGCCGGGGACTTTAGTCCGTTATCAAAGCTCACTGTAACTGAAGTTAAAGCAATCGGACGTGAGCTTGGTCTTCCAGAAGAATTAGTTGAAAAGGTTCCTACAGATGGTCTGTGTGGTCATACGGACGAAGATAACCTTGGATTTACATATGCAGTTCTGGACAGATACATTAGAACCGGTGAAATCGATGATATGCATACAAAAGAAAGAATTGATACCATGCATAAAAAGAATTTGTTCAAGTTGGCTCTTATGCCGTCGTTTGAATACACAAATCCTGTAGAAACAGTAGTGTTAGATGGTAAGCAGACTGGATATGGTGTCGTAAGTGAGTATATTAAAAAATACTGGGAACATCACTGCACTGAAGACGTGATTGTATCAATCGAAATATCCAGAGACGGGAAGAATTACGAACGTCTTAATGAAGTCGCAAGCCCATACGATATGTATGATGTAGAATATTTAAACGATTGGTGGGAAGGCGAGAAATATATCAGGGTAACAGGTATACAGGGCATATCCGATATAAAAATCAAGAAATTATAGAAAGGAACAATTATGGATACATCAGCATTTGCGAAAAGAATGAAGAAGTATGAAGCAGTGTCGAAGAATACGTTAATGAGAAGAACGCCCGTAATCATCAGAGTTGATGGTCGGGCGTTTCGTACTTTTACAAAAGGATTTCAGAAGCCTTTTGATGACGTATTGGTGCGGGTAATGCAGGATACGATGAAGTATTTATGTGAGAATATACAGGGATGTGTGTTTGGATATACGCAGTCCGATGAAATTACACTAATTCTCATAGATTATAAGAAGCTTAATTCAGAAGCTTGGTTTGATTATGATGTGCAGAAAATGTGTAGCATTGTGGCAAGTATGTCTACAATGGCATTCAATAGATTTTTCATGTATGAGTATGAAGAATTCAATAGATGGATTTACGAAGGAAGTCCAACAGATGAAGACAAGCGACTCAATGATGTCTATTACAATGCGATGTGTCAAGGAGCAATGTTTGACGCCAGAGTCTTCAATATTCCAAAAGAAGAAGTTACGAACAATATTTATTGGAGACAGCTTGGCGCAAGTAGAAACTCAATTCAGATGCTCGGACAGGCAAATTTTAGCCACAGAGAGTTACTGAATAAGACATGTGACCAAATACAGGATATGTTGATGACGCAGCATGGAATTAACTGGAATGACATGGGTACATCGTATAAACGAGGCAGTTGCTGTGTAAGAAACAGGCGAGTTATCAGCACATCTGCCGACGGTACAGTAACATGTGAAATCAGGAATCCAAAAGAGCCTGAAACAGCGTGGGTTATCGACAATGAAATTCCGATTTTCAAAGGAGAAGGCAGAAGATATGTTGATGAACTGATATTTATTGGAGGTGTTGAAATTTGAAATGGTCAGAGGCAAAGGAAAAATCAGCAGATAAGACATGGGCGTTTTTAGAACTGCGACCGACAGGAAAGGTAGTATCAAAAGAGCAGTATGAGTATGTACTGTATTATGCAAAGCAAACAGGTATTGATACTAGATACATAAGAACATTCGAGGAAGAAAAAGGCAAATATCTCAGACTCGGAAGTTGGTTCGGTGGAGCAAGTTATTATTTCTATTTTGCAGATCAGGCAGAGGGAGTGGCGGAAACTGCTGAAAGAAATGAGTTCGGAGCATATACGAAATACACTGAATATTATGAGACTTTCTCATACGGAAAGTTCGGGGCTATTACGTTTGAAGAAACGACTCAGAAGGTAAAATGCAAAAGATGCGGCGGAAATGGCGTAATTCCTATAGGAAAGAATATTCGTGGAATGGTGAAATGTGATGCTTGCGGCGGAAGCGGGGAAGTTGAAGTGCCTGCGCCAATGCATGAACCAAATATGAAGAAAGCAATTCTGTTTGATTATTGCTTTGAAGCCCCGGAAGAATTAGTGGATTTCTGTAAGAGCATCGGATATAGCAACCCTGATTTTGCAAATGACTTTGATCTTATGTTCGATCAGAGAGTAATTGAATTCTGTGAAAAGCGGTTAGAACCGCTTTGGAGCGAGAAAGTATATAAGGGTAGAGAAAGCTATGCCTTTCGATGTGGCTTTGCAGGAGCCGGATACATAAGAGAGATTGATACTTCAAGAGTTTGGAACTTACGGCATAATAATGTGGATGCTCCGATCATTAATTATGTAGAAGTAAGTACAAACAAATATGGATATCTGTCTGTATTATAGGGAGGAATTTATGATTTACTTAGATAACTCAGCAACGACTCCGATTCACCCGGAGGTACTCAAAGCAATGATGCCGTATTTGAAGGGTGGATATGGGAACGCCGGGGCTGTTTACAGAATTGGACGAGAATCTGCAAAGGCTATTCAGAAAGCAAGAGAGCAGGTTGCTCAGTTATTTAATGCTTCTGCAGATCAGATTGTATTCACATCTGGAGGAAGCGAAGGAAATAATATGGTGTTCTCATACGGTATGAGATGTATGCTTGAAGAGCGAGGAAAGAAGCATGTCGTAATTTCCCAGATCGAGCATGATTCAGTATACGAAGCGGCGACGCATATGTTCAAACCATCTGGAAAAGTGAATATAAAAGACGACTTTTATACACAGTTTATACATACAAAAAGCGACGGAACGGTCGATGTAAAGCATTTAGAGGCATTATTAGACGAAGATGAGAGCATTGGTCTTGTGTCGGTAATGTATGTAAACAATGAAACTGGCGCAGTCAATCCAATTAATCATATAGGAGAGATATGCAGAGACAGGGGAATTCTGTTCCATACCGACTGTGTACAGGCAGCAGGATGCCATCCGATTGATGCTAACATAATCGGGTGTGATTTTGCAACGATATCCGGTCATAAAATATATGCCCCCAAAGGTATCGGAGCTATATATATTAAAGATAAGACTCTTGCACGTTCATTAATATATGGCGGCACTAATCAGGAATTTGGTCTTCGTGGAGGAACAGAAAATGTGGCGAGTATAGTTGGTTTGGGAAAGGCGTGTGACTTAATTTGCTCAGATTTTGGCACACAGAGAGTGACGGTATCCCTGCTTAAACGGTTGTTTTATGAGAATATGACATCTTATTTGAAGGAATTGAACCTTGAAGACAGGATTCATGTCAACGGTGCTTCTGTAGGCGATGTAGGTAAAACATTAAATCTTAGAGTTGAAGATATCGACAGTGAAACGCTACTTTTGATGTTAGATGCAAAAGGAGTGTGTATATCTGCAGGATCTGCCTGCCATAGTCATAGGTCAGAGCCGAGTAGAGTGTTGACAGCTATGGGGCTTTCTGATGATGAGGCGAGGGATTCGGTAAGAATATCGTTTTCGTCTACCAACACGCCAGCTGAGATCGAAGAGGCTGCTGCAATATTTTCATCATGCATTAAAACATTAGCCGGATTGCAGAGGTAGGGCTTTAATGGTAGAATAAAGGAGGTTACAGTACATGGAAGCATTAAGAAATCAGATTGATTTGAGCTTTTTAAATTCTTCTGATAAGAAATGGATTACGGATACGGCAGATGACGTATTGAAAAAGAATCCAGATACAGACAAAGCACGTATCTGCCAGATGCTGTATAGTTATCTGGCTTTACGACATATAACAAAAGGTAGAAATGTGAAAGTGAAGTACGAGCTGTTTGAGCCGTCTAAAAATATGGGCTATATCAGTGTGACAGGAAGAAAAATTGATTATCAGAATAGTAAGGTATTCAAAACTGTTACAGCATTGGCAACGAATTTTGAAGCTTATCCAAAAACAAACGGTACAGTTCAGCTCAACTTCACGTTTCACAAATTAAGAAAGAAGCGAGGAGATGGTTGCAATGGAAAGTGTGATTAAGTGTTTTGACGTAGTAAATATGGTGGTTGAAGAGGCGAGTGACAGATTTAAACCATTATGGAAAGTCGATAAGGAGAAGCTGGATATCCTTCATGAGTATTGTGATGCGATTGACGGGATCTTAAAAGAGTTTGCAGGAGATTCGGTCGATGTAGATATTGATGAAATTAAGATGACAATCAGTATTACGATTGAATGCGAAGATTTAACAATCGAATCAAAAGAGCATCAGTTCCATCAGCTTGTAGAAAGAGCTGTCAAGTTTTGCTTTTCAAAATCATCAGAGAGAGAAGCAATGTGTGTGAACTTTGTGTTCCCGAGTGTTTGGGATAAAGCAATGTAGGCTGGAGGTAACCTGCGTGAACAATAAGAGACGAGAACTGTTAAGAAATGCGACAGATTTGCTCGGTAAGGCATCCAATATGGTTCAATCGGCATTAGATTCAGAGCAAGATTGCCTTGATAATATGCCAGAGAATTTATTGGATAGTGAGAGATGTCAAAAAATGGAGGACGCAATAGAAAGATTAGAGGAGGCTGTGGAGCAGATCGATAGCGCAAAGGATTGTATCAATGAAGCCTCCGCATAGGAGGTAAAGGTATGTGGAGTTTATTTGGATTGTTGGCGGTTGGTGGGTTTACTTTGACAAAATATATCAGTGATTCTTCAACAACTAAGGCTGTTGAGTTGAAAAGAGAAAAAGCTGAAAATATTAATAAACTATTAGAGATGACATATAACGATGAAATTTCTCTCGACGAATCACTCAAGGATGACGAATGCAGAGAAAATTTGCTATCATCAATCAGTGATGACATGGAATATATATACGGTAAACGATGGCATAGTTTGCTTGAAAATTCAACATATTCATCTGCGATTTATGATGAGCTGAATACGATATGGGGAATTGTATTTCATCTCTTGTGCGCCAAAAATGGCAAAATAGTGCTGAATCAGAGAAACTATTCATTAGCTGGCAATCCAGAACTCTGCGAACAAAAGGTACGAACGTGCAAGATAATCGAACGATATATAAAAGACAGGCATCAAAATCTGGAATTGGTGTTTGTACCTGGATGGAAAATTTCAACATCATCGACGAAATTAGAATATCATGAAGAGATTTGCATGGGGAAACTTTGGTGGAAACATAATCTTCCGGTATTGAACAAAGAGCAAACTTCGTATGTTAAAAAGCTATGGTAGTTTTTCCAACTATCGAAATTTCATTGACAGTCAACTCTTTATATGCTAAAATTAGACTAAACCGAACAAACGTTCGCTGAATGACAAAATAGAATTGCATAAAAAGTAGCCGTGCAACAACCACGAAACACGGCTACAACCAGCGTTGCGACAACAACACCACAAAGATCACGCTTATACAGCAACAATAAGCGTGTATTAACACGTAATGGAGAAATATGCCACTACGATTGGAATACATGCCCACTATTAGAACACATATTCTGATTGTAGTATGCCACACCACTGCGAAAAAGTCAATGGAGGAATGCTACGAATGAATGGAAAAAATGGAAATAATAGAACAAAGATCCTGCTTGTCGATTTATTAGAATATATTGCAAAGTATCAATATGCTAGATATATTTTTTCAAGTCACTATAATGATGAGTGTTTGAATGAGAATGTAAATAAACACACTCTTAGGATGAATCTGGTATTTAAAGAAATGTCTATCAAATTCAATCCAAATCAAATTTTACTGTATAATTTCATGGATTTTAAGTCAACAGATTCCCAGTACGTTATACTTGATAGGGTGAAATATGCCAGAATAAAAGAGATGGCGACGGGAATAAAGATAGATTTTGTGAGTGGAAATCTATTAGATGATATTGATAATCATACATATACCGTATTTGCGGAGTTTGTAACTAGGTAAATTATTTTTTTAGCTTGACAAAAAGGGCGTGGTATGCTATTCTTTAACTGTAAACAAAACAGAAATAAATTACAGTGAAAGGAGTGGCAACCTTTGAAGAGCAGTAATAATACAAAAAATCCGAAGATCGGAGATATCTATCTTGTGTATTTCGACGGTAGTGGAAATGAACAAAAAGGATTTAGACCTGGATTGGTATTCCAGAACAATGTGGGAAATGAACACAGCCCTAACTTAATAGTTTTACCACTTACGAGTGCGCTGAAGAAGACTAATCAGCCAACACATGTATTTATTCCAAAGGAGGTTGGACTCCGGAAGGATAGCATGGTATTATGTGAGAATCCGAAATGTATGTCAAAATACAAACTTGGAGAGTATATCACTACATTACCAGAAGAATATATGGCACAAGTTGCCGTTGGTAATATATTGTCTTCATCAGCAATAGCGTTCATTGATCCGGATTTACTGATGAGCGTTTGGCAGAAGGCGTTAGCATTAAATGCGATAGCTAATTAGGAGGGACGCATGTATAATGAAAAAGTAAAACATCAGTTTATGAAAGAACAAATGGAGGCTACTCCGTGGAAGATGAATTTGTGTGAGCTAATATTTAATAGCACACAAGAATATGAGGAAGAGTGGGATGCCGATCTGTGTACCAAATCAGCTGAGGAACTTCAACCTATGCTAAGCCAAATAACGGGATTCAGAGCTAGAAGCAAATGGTCAAGGCTTATCATACTCAAAGACTATGTTAAATGGTGCATAGAAATGGGAGTAGACGGTGCTTGTCCTGGAATGTTGGAAGTTCAAACGGTTGGATTGGATAAGGTAAAACAGCAGACAGTTGCAAATCCGAAACATCTGCAAGGCTATTTAGATGCGATATGCGAACCTGCGGACAAGAAAGCTACGGATAATATATATCGATGTTACTATTGGCTGGCATATGCTGGTATGGCAGAAGAAGATATACTAAATGTAAAATGTTCAGATGTTGACTTTGCAAAACTTAGGGTGAATTACGAATCACGATACACGGTTGTTCCAATTTACCCTGAGAGCCTAGATGCTTTCCATAACTGTGCAGAATTAAATCAATTCCTATTTGTGCATCCGAACTATTCTAAAGAAATATGGAAGGCTAGGGCAGAAGGAGATACATTGATCCGAGGTATTAAATCAGTACCTACATTAAAAGCTTTGAGGGTAGAATTATCGAGAAGATCAAAGCAGAACAGCGACAAGACGCCGCTGAAGTTGAGCTATTTCAGAGTATGGATATCTGGAGTATTCTATAGAATGTATGAGCAGGAGATAATAGGAGTTCCACCAGATTTCAACGCCATAGCATATCAACAGATGGAAGGAAAGACTTATAAACTGGATAGCGGAAGAAACACAATGGAAGCAAAGCGCAGACAGCTTGTAAGAGATTACGAAGAAGACTACGAAAGATGGAAACTTGCGTGGTTTTTATAATATTATTTGAGCAATAGCTCAGTTGATCGCCTACTGTGAAGTGGGCTTTCAATTACATACATCAAGCTAATTAAATAATTTACATAGGGGTATAGCCAAGCGGTAAGGCACAGGAATTTGACTCCTGCATTCGTCGGTTCAAATCCGACTACCTCTGCTCGGACGTAAAAACGTCCAAAAAATAATCTGAAAGGAGAACGTCAATGCTGACAGAAACAAAAAGAGTTGAAAACCATGACAGAGTTGTGGAACTTCTGAATTCAGTAGAAAGAGATGGTATCTCTGATTTACTGAAATGGCTTGAGGAATCTGATTTCTTCACAGCACCTGCATCTCGTGCATATCATGGAGCCTACATCGGAGGTTTATGCGAACACTCTCTGAATGTCTATGACGAAGCAAAGAGATTGTTATCAGCATATCCAGAGGTAGAGGTTTCTGACGAAACAGTGATTATTTCTGCACTGCTTCATGATTTATGCAAGGTCAATTTTTACGCAACAGAAAAGAGAAATCGTAAAAATAGCGAGACAGGTCAGTGGGAAAGCTATGATGCATTCACCATTAAAGAGAAGTTCTGCTATGGAGGTCATGGCAGTAAATCGGTATTTCTTGCTCAGAACTTTATCAAACTGACACCTACAGAGGCAATCGCAATTAACTGCCATATGGGTTCTTGGGATGGCAATAAAGATGTTGGAAGCGCATATGAAAAATACTGGTTTGCATGGCTGCTGCATGTTGCAGATGAAAGTGCTACATATATCAAAGAGGGAGAATAAGAATGAGAAGAAGAACTGCTCAGGAGCCTGTAGAGATCGATGTGCTCCAGAAAAAGAAAGAGGAACTTGCTCAGTTTGTAGATCGCTATAATAATGCCGTATCTATGGTGACTGGAACCGTCAGTAGCCTCGAATCACTTAATGAAAGTATTGAAGCGAAAATCAAGGAAATTGATGAGTATCAGGCAGAACTTACGAGAACTAAGGATGGTCTCGGAGAAACAAGATCAAAGAATGAGAAAATCATCAAAAATTTTAAGGCGCTGATTGAGGCGTAGTAGGGAGGAAATATGGCAGAGACAGAAACATTAAATCTTATTCAGAAACTTGCAAAAATCCGTGCGATTTCTGATGTCGTAGCAAAAGAAAAAAGAGGATACAACTACAGTTATGCAGATATTACATCAATTCTGGCTAAGATTACAGCAGGTATGAAAAAATATGGAGTTTCTTTAATTCCACAGATTGTTCCGGGAACATCTCATGTTGAACAGTTGGTAACATCCAATACGAAGTTCACTAAAACTGGCGAGGCATATGAGGCGAAGACATCAGAGATGCTTGTAACTGCCGATATGGTATTCAAATGGGTAGATGATGCAAACCCAGAAGACTTCATTGAGGTTCCATGGTTTGTCACTGGATCACAGGGAGATCCATCACAGGCTCTCGGATCTGGTCTTACATATTGCACAAGATATTTCCTTTGCAACTATTTCCAGATTGCACAGGCTGATTCAGATGTTGACGCATACCGTAGTAAGCAGAAAGCAGCTGAGGAATCAGAAGATAAAGCAATCGCAGAGGAAATCATTGCTCAGTTTGATGGAATTGTAAGACAGTTCCTCGCAGACCATCCAGATAAAGCGGATGATGTCAAGAATCTCGTTAAGAGATATGTGAAAAACGGAAATTATCTTGCAATTAAAGAGCCTGCGTTAGCAGCTGATTTACTTGAAAAATTCAATGAAAAATTCATTAAAGGAGAATAATACATATGGGATTCAGAACAGGAAGTTATGCAACTATTTGGTCAGTAGAAAGTGCTACAGATACTCGAACAAAGGCAAGAATTTCAATCAGCAGAAAGAACAAGCAGACGGGAGAATATGATACAGATTTCTCTGGATTTGTTGACTTCATCGGTACAGCTGCGGCAAGAAAGGCTCTTACTTTAAAAGAGAAAGATAGAATTCGACTGGGAGATGTTGATGTTACAAATAACTACAATAAGGAGAAGAATATTACCTACACCAACTTCAAAATCTTTAGTTTTGAGACACAGGCTGAGATCAATTCTGGCGGTGGTGGAAACTCCGGTTTTAACACAGAACCTCAGAGAGCTGTGGATAGTGGAGAAATTGATGACTCACAGCTTCCATTCTAAGAGGTGACAAATGGGAGAAATAAGTTATCGTCCACTGATTGAGGCGATGACCTGGAGCTATAGTAGGCTCGAAATATTTGACGACTGCCCGTACAGGTGGTTTCTAACATATATACATACTCCCAAATTAAAAAAAGAAGATAAATTCTATGCTGCATACGGATTGTTTATGCATGATTTGCTTGAGAAATATTTTAAAGGTGAAAATTCCAAAGAAGAAATACTAATGATGTTTCTCACGCAATTCAAAGCAAAGACAAAAGGAACTGGAAGACCTAAAGCTGCAACAGTACAGAAATATTTCCAGTCAGGAACAGAATTTATTAAATCATTAGAGCCGCTGAGATTCAAAATGATTTCTGTGGAAGAGAAAATCGACTTTAAAATAGGAGAGTTTAATTTTACAGGAAGAATTGATTATCTCGGAGAGGAGGACGGAGAGTTTGTTATTATTGACAATAAATCAAGGGATTTAAAGCCGAGAAGCGGGCGAGCGAAGCCAACGCTAAAGGATAAAGAACTTGATTTGATGTTACGGCAGCTGTACATATATGCAGAAGCAGTACGTCAAAAGTATGGTAAATTGCCGAAATTATTATGTTTTAACTGTTTTAGGACAGGAGTGTTTATCGAAGAACCGTTTAACGAAGACGCATATCGCGAAGCCTTATCATGGGCGCAGCACAAAGTCGAAGAGATATCAGGCGCAGATGAATTCTATCCTAATCGGGAATTTTTCTCGTGTTATTACCTTTGTGGTCTCAGCAATCATTGCTGTTACGACATAGAAGCACGAGCCGAGAGGAGGACTAGAACATGACTAGCGTAGATGACATCAATAGTCTTGAGAGTGAAGCCGGTATTATTGCATCGCTAATACATAAACCGGATTTCATCTTCTATTCCGAATATTTATTACCCAACCATTTTACAAATAAAGAAAACAGATGTGTGTATACAGCTATTGGAGATCTCGTTGAAAGAGGAATTACCACAATAGACCCGTATAACATCATAGAAAGTCTCAATGCTTCAGAAGCAACACGAAAATATGCTGATGAATTATCTATTGAAAAGCTGAATGAACTTATGGAAATGAGTGATGTACTGGCAAGACATACAGTCGAAGAATACAAGATGCTCGTTGATAATGTTCTGGATGCAGCTTTCAGAAGAGATACATTCCAGAGGTTAAAGGAGTGTCAGGCTCTTTGCTACAACCGGGCAGAAACAAATGTTGAAGAGAAGATATATTCCATCATCGATGATGTAATGACAGAATTCTCAACAACAAATGATGTGCCGATGTTCAAAGATGTTGTGGATGACTGCTGGGACGAGATTCAGTCCAGACAGGGAGATGGATACGCAGGTATTCAGTTCAAATTCCCAGCATTAAATGAATACGCCACGATTGAGCCTGGTGAGTTGTTTATCTTTGCGGCAGAAGCGAAGCAGGGAAAATCAATGATGCTCCTTAATTGTGCAGTCGATCTGATGAAGAAAGACTTAGCAGTATTGTATCTGGATAGTGAGCTTAACACAAGAATGTTTACAGCACGAATTCTTGCTCATATTGCGAGAGTAGAGTACAAGAGACTTACATCTGGAAGTTACAACGCAGAAGAAGCACAGAGAATTGATGAGGCAAGAAAATGGCTGAAGACCAGAAAGTTCACTCATTTGTATATCCCAATGTTTGACCAGCAAACAATTTTCACAGCAGTAAAGAGAGTCCAACACACAATGGGGCTTGACGTACTGATTGTTGATTACTTCAAAGGATCTGGTGATGGAGATGCATTTGATTCATATCAGGAACTGGGAAGATTTGTAGATATGGTTAAGAACAAAATTTGTGGAGATATGGGGATTTGTGGAATAGGAGCCGCACAAGCAACAACAACAGGTAAAGTCGCAGATTCAGCTAAGATTGGACGAAATGCAAGTACGATTGCAATTATTCAGGACAAAACAGCTGAAGAGGTAGAAGCTGATGGAGCTGAGTGCGGAAATAAGAAATTAAGGGTTATCCTTAATCGAAACGGTATGCAGCACGCATCCGGAGAATACATAGATTTGCAGTTTAATGGAAACTTGATTTCCTATGAACAAGCAAAGCAGCACATACCGAGTACCCCTTATTAAACTATCAAGCTAATAAAATAATTTACATGAAAGGAGACGACGGTGTGGACTTAGAAGAACTGATTGATTCGATAGATATCGTGGAATACATATCACAATTTGTAGAACTTGAGGAGAAAAATGGAGAATACTGGGGGCTTAGCCCATTCTCCGATGAGAAAACACCGTCGTTTTCAGTCCGCAGGGAGAACAATACTTTTTATTGTTTCTCCAGCGGCATTGGAGGAAACGTCTTTACATTCACAAAGTTCTACTATCAATGCGATGCAAACAAAGCAGTAGATATTTTAAAGAAATATGCAGGGTGCGACGGAACAGAGTTTATTCCGAGAAGAAGAATGGCGGCTACGATGGCTTGCAGGAAGTATATGAAAAAGCAAGTACGCCATAAGGAATCAAAAACGAAGCGATTTCCAGACGACTGCATGAGCAAGTATGAAAAGAGAGATGATAAGTTGGCTGTATGGGAAGCAGAGGGTATCTCCAGAGAGGCACTTGATACATTTCAAGTGTACTATGACAGCTTCTCTAACCGGCTCGTATATCCGATACGAGATATTGAAGGAAATATTGTGAATATCGGTGGCAGAATCCTTGATCCTGAATGGAAAGAAAAAGGAATGAGAAAGTACACATATCTTTCTGGATGGGGAGAGATGAGCGTGATTTACGGACTTTTCGAGAATATGGAAGAGATTCTAAAGAAGAAAGAAATCATTATTTTTGAAGGATGTAAATCGGTGTTATTGGCAAGGTCGTGGGGAATAAGAAATACCGGAGCACTTCTTACGTCTCACTTGAATCCGGCTCAAATGAAACTGCTTGCAAAGCTCGGTGTAAAAGTCGTGTTTGCATTAGATAAGGAAGTAAATATTAAAAAAGATCATAACATCAACAAGTTAAAACAATATGTGAATGTTGAGTATGTATGGGACAAAGACAATTTATTAGAAGAAAAAGATGCGCCAGTAGATAAGGGGGTTGAAACATTTGATAAGGTTTACGAATATCGGCACCGATTCAGATAGATATGGCTTTGACGGTCATGGAAGAATGTCTCGTGTAGCCGGTACGGACAGACGTTGGAGAAGCGGTAGCAGTACGATGTCAAGTAGCACGATGTCAAGATCAATATCGGACAAAATGGATGCAACAATTTATGGGTATAGATATTGCAGAGATGATAGACAGAGAAGAGCTGCTGAAAACATGACGAAATATTCCTATGATATAGCAGAAATTGTAGAAATTCTCAATGAATTCAAGGTGGATATGAAACTGCCGGGAGGGTCTCCACGACCGCTTGTAAGTATTCTATTGGATGTCGTAAGGATGTATACGCAAATACACGATCCGGCAACTGGTAGTAGATTGCTTACATTATCGGAAAGCATAAATCAGATTATCACCAGATGTGTGGAGAATGGTATGAACCAGAGAGAAATTACATCAGAGATATTGTGCGATCCAGAAGTCGATGATGCTCAACTTGATGATTTCCTCCATGAATTTGCAATAAAGGAGGGATAGGCAGAGTGAATAAAGATTATTACGAAATGTATCACTGTCATACGGAGTTAAGCCTTCTCGACAGCTGTACAAAATATCAAGAATATGTGGACTTAGCAGTAAAAAATGGTCAGAAAGTCCTGTCAATATCAGAGCACGGAAAACCTATGAACTGGACTGAAAAATGGGCGGCTTGTAAGAAAGCAGGTCTCAGATACATACATTCAGTAGAGATATATCTAACAGAACAACTGGAACCAAAAGTCAGAGATAACTATCATACAGTGCTCATGGCTCGAAATATGGATGGACTGCTAGAACTCAATGCTTTAATTACAAAATCATGTGACAAACAGCATTCGTACTATACAAACAGAATTTCTTTTGATGAGTTCTTAAATATTTCAGACAATATCATATCGACAAGTGCCTGTTTAGCTTCTCCGTTGAATAAATTGCCATCAGATCATCCACGATATATGGAATTGGCTCGTAAGTATGACTTCTTAGAAGTACAGGCACATAACCACCCAGAGCAGATCGCTTTTAATAAGAAGCTTCTGGAATTATCAAAGGAGATTGGCACTCCATTAATTGCAGGAACAGATACTCACAGTTCTACTCCATACAAAGCAGAATGTAGAGCTGCGTTAATATCCGCAAAGGGTAAATCTTATGGTGACGAAGATGCGTTTGATCTGACATACAAAACATACGATGAACTCGTAGAGATGTTCAGAGTACAGGGAGCGTTACCGGAAGAAGAGTATATGCAGGCAATCAGGAATACTCATCAACTATACGATCTCACAGAGGATATCGAGCTTGACACTGCGATTAAGTACCCAATTTTATACGGTTCACGAGAAGCGGACTCAGAGAAGTTCACTGAAACAGTATATACGAAGCTTGAAGAAAAACTAGAATCCGGTGTCATACCAAGAAGCCAGGAACAGGCATTTAGAGATGCGATTGAAGAGGAACTTCGAGTATTCAGAAAGCTGAAAATGGACGGCTTTATGCTGTCAATGTCAGAATTGATTTCATGGTGTAAAGAGCATGGCATGGCGATTGGAACAGCTAGAGGATCTGTAGGCGGTTCACGAGTAGCCTATGTAACAGATGTCATTGATTTGAATCCTGAAACATGGCACACAGTATTCTCACGATTCTGTAATGAAGATAGAGAGGAAATCGGTGATATTGATATAGACTGCGTTGAGTCTGACAGACCAGCAATATTCCAATACATCATTAAGCGATTTGGGGCGGATAAGACCGCAAGAGTGGCATCTTTCGGAACTCTGCAGGAGAAAGGTGTTATCGATGAGGTCGGCAGATACCTTGCTAAGAAATGGAATAAGGAACACGGCGTAGATAGCGGGGCATCACCAAAGGAAAACCCGTGGACATTACCTAAGATTGCAAAAATTAAAGAAGAGTATTCAGCTAATCCTGAGAAAACTAAGAGTAAGTATAAGGAACTGTTTTACTACTTCGATGGATTACTTGACACGAAGATATCGCAGTCAGTACATCCGGCAGGCATGGTAATCAGTCCAATCACTCTTGATGATAACTTCGGTATTTTCGAGAAAGATGGAGAAACCTGTCTGATGCTTGATATGGAGAATATCCACGACTATACAGGTCTTGCTAAATATGACTTCCTTATTTTGAAAACAGTACAGGTAATTAGAGACACATGTAGATACCTGAACAGACCATATCCGAAGACACATGAAATTGACTGGGACGATCAAGAGGTATGGGCGGATATGATTAAGAATCCGTCAGGAATATTCCAGTTTGAGGGCGCATTTGCATTTGAGAGCTTAAAGAAATTCACTCCAAAGAGTATTTTTGATATGTCAATCGTTACAGCGTGTATCCGACCATCAGGAGCTTCTTACAGGGATGCGTTACTTGCCAGAAAGCCACATAGTAATCCGTCAGAGATTATTGATGAGCTTCTAAAAGATAACCTCGGTTACCTGATCTATCAGGAGGATACGATCAAGTTCCTGCAGCAGATTTGTGGACTATCTGGTAGTGAATCCGACAATATCAGACGAGCTATTGGTAGAAAACAGAAAGACAGACTTGATGCGGCTATGCCATCAATCTTAGAGGGATACTGCGAGAAGTCACCACAGCCTAGAAAGGTTGCGGAAGCAGAAGCAAAAGAGTTCCTGCAGATTATTGAGGATAGTGCTTCTTATCAGTTTGGCTACAATCATTCAATAGCATATTGCTTACTCGGTTATCTCTGCGCTTATTACAGATACTACCATCCACTTGAGTTTATCACATCATTCTTGAATAATGCGGCAAATGAGGATGATATCCGAAATGGTACAGCATATGCTCATAAGATTGGCATCCGGGTAACGATGCCTAAATGGGGATTATCAAAGAGTGAATACTTCTTCGACAGTGAAAAGCGTGTTATTGCGAAAGGACTTAGTTCCATTAAGTACATGAGCGCTGGTCTTGCAGAAGAAATGTTCGAGATCGCCCATAAGAAAAAGTACAACAAGTTTATGGATGTACTGTATGACCTCAATAATAATTCTTCACTCAAGACAAATCAGCTGGATATTTTGATTAAGATTGATTTTTTCTCAGAGTTTGGAAACCAGAGGGAGCTTCTGAAAATCACAGAACTGTTCTATGACATGTTTAAAAAAGGACAGGCTAAGCAGATTAGAAAAGACCGAGTTGACGGAACTCCACTTGAAAAGATTGTCCAGAAATATGCAGTTGGAATAACAAAGAGTGGCGGTGTCGCAAAAAGTTATACGCTGTTAGATGTAATGTCGATTATGTATGATGCAGAATACGCCGTAAAGGATTTACATATGAATGATCTTAGCATTGTAGCTAAGGTAAGAAACTTTGCAGATGTCATGGGATATGTCGGTTATGTGTCAGGAAGAGAAGAAGACCGCAAAAAACTGTATGTATCTGATGTATACGAACTGGTTCGCCGGAAAGATAATAAACAGTTCGGATATTCGATTATAACAAAATCCATTGGTAGCGGGGTTGAGAGTAGATTTACGGTAGTAAACAGTGTATACAATGAAGACCCTATCAAGAAAGGTGACATCATTTATTGCAAAGGATGGGAAAGAAACGGTCAATATTTCAGATTGACGAGGTTTGAAAAAGTGCTTTATTAGGAGGACAAAATGGAAATATTAACAGATGTCACGCTTAGCAAATTGCTTGCTAATTGTGAGAAGTACGAGAATTATGTTGCAGCCATATTATTTTCGAGCAAGGCGAGAGAGACAGAGTTCCTTAATGAAATCAAAACTATCGGAAATGATTGGAATGTGAACGTAAGACTCGGAAGAATGAAATGTAAAAAGACGAATAGTCATATCTACACATTTACAATCGCTAAGAATTTTGAGGATAGAATCCGCGGAATGGAGTTCAATAGTATGTTGCTGGATGGCGATAAAGGTGCGGATGAAGTAATTGCATACATATATGGTCAGTCATTGGTTAAGTACATGAGTACGCAGAACGTGGAAGAAATGATCGATAAGGGATCGGCAGATAAAGCACTGACGAATTTCCTGGATGAATTTACAATCACAACGCATAGCTAGGAGGTAGACAAATGCTTTTATGGATGTTGCTTGTAGCTGCTGAATTGACTGGCACGCATTGCTTTGACGCAAACGGGTGGCTATTCGTTACTCTTGCGTGTTGGTTATGGCACTATATTATGTCCGATTAAACTTATTTGTATCATATGTTATAAACAAGTTTAGATATAAAACTACTATTTTATATACGAAATTGAGGTGATTGTAATGGCGAAAAAGATGTATTGCAACAAATGTGGAAAAGAAATGGACTTCTGGGATAAACAAGAAGAGTTTTCAATCCACACACATTGCGGTTATGGCACGAAATTTGATGGGTCTGATTTAGAACTCGATTTGTGCTGTGATTGTATGGAAGAGCTGGCGGATAGTTGTAAGATACCTCCGGTAGCAAATGAAGAAAAATAATTATACATATTCAAGCTAATAAAATAATTTACAAGGAGTAAGAGATGAAAGTAGAAATTTTAAAACATCCAACAGATGATGACTGGCGGTTATGCCAGACCTGTACTCTTGTGACGGTTAGCAAGAAACCAGCGAAACCGCCAACAGAAGCGTGGAAAGTAAGATTGCTTAAAGCCAATCACTCTCCGGTAAGAACATTAGAGTTCTGCTTCAGACTGACAGATATCCCTTATTGGGTGTCTGTTCATCTTGTCAGACATGTTCATGCCACACCTTTCGTGTCTACACAGAGAGATGACAGACAGGATAAATACGAAAGAGGAGCCGCACGACAGGATGCGCCAGTAACAATGTGTTGGTTCATGAATGCGGAAGAGCTGATTACCATTGCTCATAAGCGACTGTGCAATCAAGCATCCAAAGAAACACGCGAAACCGTAAGAATGATTTCCGAAGAGGTTATCAAAGTCAATCCGGAGTTCAGGGAGTTACTTGTTCCGAATTGCCAGTACCGTGGCGGTATTTGTGAAGAGTTCAACTGTTGTGGATTGAATCAGAAATATTTGCCTCATATCGAATAGTGAGGTGATGGCAATGGAAAGCAGAATCCATAACAAACGCAAGATGAAACAGCTTATTGATTTCAAAGGATGCGCTATGGATGGCGGTATGTACCCAACAGATATTGATGGTGTGATTGAGTACAAAGACTCAAAATACATAATTTTCGAGGTGAAATACGGTGACTCAGAAATACCAATCGGACAAAGATTGGCTCTGCAAAGAATGGTCGATGATTTCACTAAATCAGGTAAGCAGGCGATTGTGCTTATATGCTCTCATACAGTTAAAAATCCAAACAAGCCAGTTGTGATGGCGTGGTGCAATGTCAGAGAGATTTATTACGGTGATGAGAAGCGCTGGCGTACTCCAGATAGAGAAATAAAGGTCAGAGAAGCGATTGATTGCTTTCAGAAATATTCAAACATTGTTTTAAACAAAGAAGAGGAGGCGAAAGAGCATGGAAGAACAGACAAGGCTTGATGATAGCGGAGAGCGTATCTCATACGGAGATGGTATGGCTATCAGGGAACCGTCAACAGGAAAGGGAAGATATGATTTGGTATCTCCATTTGCTATGAGACGACTTGCTCAGCATTACGAGAATGGCGCTCAGAAATACGCTGATAGAAACTGGGAAAAAGGAATGCCATTTTCAAGATATGTTGATTCAGCAAAGCGTCACTTAGACAAATACATAATGGGTATGACAGACGAAGATCATTTAGCTGCTGCTGCATGGAACATTTTTGCAATCATGCATCATCAGGAGCTTGGACAGACGGAGTTGGATGATATGCCACATTATGATTGTAAATATGAACATGAATAAGGAGAAAAATATGCAGAGAAAAGAAACAAACTATTACGACATCGATGTTGATATTGACGAAACACTCTTAAAAATGGGTCTGGTAGATGACATCTTCTACGTGAGAGACCTTAAACAGAGAAAGCTGTTTCTGACAGCTAATGTAGATCAGTTCTCCATAGGCGATATCACAAAACATATCATGCAGTACAACGCAGAGGATAAGGGAGTTCCGGTAGAACAGCGACAGCCGATTCTTCTGTACGTGGCGTCCAATGGGGGGGATGTCGATGCCGGTTTCGAGCTGATCGATGCCATCCTTGCAAGCAAAACGCCTGTTTACACTATCAATCTGGGCTACCAGTACAGCATGGGATTCTTAATTGGACTGGCAGGTCATAAGAGATACGCTACACAGAATGCGAAATTCCTTATGCATGATGGTTCAAATCTCATCTGGAATTCTGGAACAAAAGCACAGGATCAGATGGAATTCCAGAAACGTGTAGAGCAGAGAATCAAACAGTATGTAATTGCACATAGCAACGTCACAAGTGAAGAGTATGACAGCAAATTACGTGTTGAATGGTATCTGTTTGCTGACGAAGCGAAGGAGAAAGGATTCTGTGACCACATCTTAGGTGTGGATTGCGATATGGATGAAATTGTGTAGGAGGCTTGACATATGGATAAGGAATATCTTGGATTTAAGGAACTCGTGATTACAGGGGAAGAGGCTAATGACCTCTTCAACCCTGAGTCTGAGAATACGTTCGGATGCCTGCAGAACGAATATTTGATTGCATCTGACGAACATGGAAGCGCCATCGGCAAATTCAAATGCGATGGACATAAAGTTGTGAAGATTCCGTATAAGGCTATCGAAACAAGATTCGCAGGAAAAGTAAAGCCTAGAAATCCGCAACAGGAACTTGCTATTGATATGCTTTATGACGAGAACACAACAGTCAAAATTATTGCAGGAAAGTTTGGCACTGGTAAGGACTTCTTAATGTGCTCTGCGGCAATCGATCTGCTTGAACATGATAAATTTGAAAAGATTGTGTATGTCAGAAACAATATCGAAGTGAAAAATTCTAAGCCAATCGGTCATTTACCGGGTTCTTATAATGAAAAACTCTTACCATTTGCGATGCCTTTAGCCGACCATCTGGGAGGAGTAGACGGTCTGGAACTGATGATTGGTCACGGAAAGATTGAAATCGTTCACTTAGGATTTATCAGAGGTAGAGACATTAAGAACTCAATCATTATTTGTTCCGAAGCAGAGAACATGACAAAGGAGCATATACAGTTACTTCTCGGAAGAGTCGGAGAGGGTTCCTCATTATGGATCAACGGAGATTTTAAACAGTGTGATGCAGATGTATTCAGAGAGAATAGCGGTCTGATGATTGCTGTTGATAAGCTGAAAGGTCATCCAAGATTCGGATATGTGAAGCTTCTCAAGACAGAGCGAAGTGAAACTGCTGCTATGGCAGATTTGCTTGATTAGGAGGTAACTGAATGATTGTAATGAAGAGAGATGGTCGAGAAGACCAATATACAAAAACAAAGATACATACGGCGATTTGTAAAGCGATCGTCGAAGTCAACGGAGCAGGGGATACTTCCCTTGCTACCGTTATCACAAACCGTCTGGACTCAAGATATCGTAAGAGAAAGAGAACAATTTCTGTGGAAGAAATCCAGGATGATATCGAAACAGAACTGATGAAAGAGCAGGCGTTTGAAGTAGCTAAAGCGTATGTGAGATACAGATACAAACACGAAATGAAGCGTAACGGCAATGGGATTGACAGAAAAATTCTCACAATCGTAGATGGTGTAAATGAGGAAGTAATACAGGAAAACTCCAATAAGAATCCAACAATCTTATCTACCCAGAGAGATTATATCGCAGGAGAAATCAGTAAGGATATCACAAGAAACACATTGCTTCCAAAAGACATTCAGCACGCTCATGACGAAGGGATTATCCATTTCCATGATTCGGATTATTTCGTACAAAGAATGCATAACTGTTGCCTTGTAAACCTCGGAGATATGCTTCAGAACGGTACAGTAATATCTGATACGCTGATTGAAAAACCACACAGCTTTTCTACTGCTTGTAATGTCGCCACTCAGGTTGTAGCACAGATTGCTTCAAATCAGTATGGTGGTCAGAGTATTTCGTTATCACATCTTGCGCCTTTCGTAGATGTAAGTAGAAGAAAAATTCGTAAGGATGTAGAGGAAGAAATTGCAGCTTGCAACGGAGACGTAAACAGTATCAATTCTATTGTAGAAAAGAGACTGAGAGAGGAAATCAAGCGTGGCGTACAGACAATTCAGTACCAGGTACTGACATTGATGACAACGAATGGTCAGACCCCATTTATCACTGTCTTTATGTATCTTGGAGAAGTAGAAGATGAACGAACCAAAGCTGATTTGGCAATGATCATTGAAGAGGTTGTACGCCAGAGATATCAAGGTGTTAAGAATGAAAAAGGCGCGTGGATTACTCCTGCATTCCCGAAACTGATTTATGTCCTTGAGGAAGACAACATTCGTGAAGATAGCGAATACTTCTATCTGACAAAATTATGTGCAAAGTGTTCTGTGAAACGTCTTGTACCGGATTATATCTCTGAAAAGATGATGTTGCAGAATAAGATTGATGCGAATGGCGATGGTCATTGTTTCCCATGTATGGGATGCAGAAGCTTCCTGACTCCTTATCTTGATGAGAACAGAAAGCCTAAATATTACGGAAGATTCAATCAGGGTGTTGTTACAATTAATCTTCCAGATGTAGGACTTTCTGCTGTGAAAAAGATGGAGGGAATCACTTACGTTAATGACGAGCAATATCAGAAACGTAAGGAAGAAATTTTCTGGGAAATCTTTGAAGAGAGATTGGAGCTGTGCCATAGAGCACTGCGTCTTCGCCACGAAAGATTGCTCGGAACACTGTCGGATGCTTCTCCAATCCATTGGCAGAATGGTGGACTTGCAAGATTAAAGAAAGGTGAGACCATCGATAAGCTCCTATATGGTGGCTATTCCACGTTATCTCTCGGATATGCCGGATTGTATGAATGTGTTAAGGCAATGACCGGAAAGAGTCATACAGACGACGAAGCAAAACCGTTTGCACTTGCTATTATGCAGAAGATGAATGATAAATGTGCAGAGTGGAAAGCAGCAGAAAACATTGATTATTCATTATATGGGACTCCGATTGAGTCTACTACATATAAGTTTGCTAAATGCCTCCAGAAGCGTTTTGGAGTGATTGAAGGAATCACGGATAGAAACTACATCACAAATAGTTACCATGTTCATGTGACAGAAAAAATCAATGCATTTGACAAACTCAGATTTGAATCAGAATTTCAGCTGTTAAGTCCTGGAGGAGCTATTTCATACATTGAAACTGCGAATCTGAGCAATAATGTCGAAGCGGCAATAAAGGTTATCCAGTACATCTACGACCACATCATGTATGCAGAATTGAACACGAAGTCTGATTTCTGTCAGGAGTGCGGATATGATGGAGAAATCCAGATCGTAGAGAACGAGGATGGAAAATATATCTGGGAATGCCCGAATTGCGGAAATAGAGACAGAGCTAAGATGAATATCGCAAGAAGAACATGCGGTTATATCGGAGTTAATGACTTCAATCAGGGACGTACACAGGAAATCAAAGAAAGATATGTGCATTTAGGCGGTGAATAAAGATGTATTACGGCAAGATAAGAGATTGTGATATTGCGAATGGAAAAGGTGTGAGAGTGAGCTTGTTTGTATCTGGATGCAGAAATCATTGTAAGAACTGCTTTCAGCCAGAAACATGGAATTTTGATTACGGAACTCCATATACAGAAGAAACCGAAGAGTACATTATCCAGTTATTATCAAAGCCGTATATTCAAGGTCTGACAATACTCGGAGGGGAGCCGTTTGAGCCAGAAAATCAACGTGGTTTAATACGACTCCTCAAAAGAGTCAAATCTGATTGTCCAGAAAAAGATATATGGTGCTATACCGGATATACTCTTGAACAAGCATTAACAGATGGAGCTTCTTGCAGATGTGAGGTTACAGATACATTCCTTTCAATGATAGATACATTGGTAGATGGACGATTTGTAGAGAAATTAAAAGACATCTCTTTAGAGTTTAGAGGCTCTTCAAATCAGCGAATAATTAGCATGAAAGAATGGAGAGAGCAGCATGAGCAGAAAGAATGAACTGAAAAGATCAATCGCATGGCATAGCATTAAATATGTTTTGACAGCAATATTTATGGTGCTTAATCTTCTCGGAATACTGCATTGGTATTGGGTGTGGATATTTTTCCCGATCCTGTTATCGCTGGGGATAAAGATACTGATATTAGTTGTACTTAGTTTCTTTGTTTGCGTATTACCGAGATGGACTGAGAGGTGGACGGAAGAATGAGAAGATTATTTATTATGAGAAAAGATTTACATATGTCTACAGGAAAACTGCTTGCACAGGTAATGCACTGTGCCGAAGCATACTGGACTTCAAAGATTCGTAAGGGTAATTTATACCGAACAAACGATGGACAGTATATGGCGCAAATGACAATGCCTGTTGAAGTGTATACAGACTATGTATGCGGATCATTCACAAAGACAGTGTGTGAGGCAAAGAATAAGAACCAGTTGCTTAAAGCAAAAGCCATTGCAGATGAGTTGGGTCTTGTGGAAGACATTGATTATGGGTGTATTTATGATAACTGCCTTACAGAGCTTGAGCCAGAAGAAGATAACGGCACAACACTTACTGGCATTTGGTTTTGTCCGTTAGATGATGAGATTGCTCACAAGATCAGTAAAAAATATCAATTATATAAATAGGAGAGAAAATAATGACAACAGTAAATATGAATGTAAAGAAATTAAATAATGATTCCATCGTACCTACAAAAGGCTCTGAATATGCGGCAGGACTTGATTTATACGCATATATCGAATCCGGTGCGGTTGATATCCCGGCAGGATCGACAGTAAAAATCGGAACAGGTGTTGCAGCAGAAATTCCAGTAGGATGTTTTGGCGGTGTATTTGCGAGAAGCGGACTTGCTACAAAACGAGGATTAAGACCATCTAACTGTGTAGGTGTAGTTGATTCTGATTATCGTGGAGAAATCATCGTTGCCGTACATAATGATTCGGATAAGTGCGAAACAATTCATCATGGAGATCGTATTGCTCAGTTGGTTATCATGCCGTACATTAGTGTTAGCCTACAGGAAGTTGAAGAGTTATCTGATACGGAACGTGGAGCTGGCGGGTTTGGTAGCACAGGAGTTTCGCTGTCATAATGCAAAGAGGTGGGCGTAAGCCTGCCTCTATTTTATAAGGAGATATTATACATATGGAGAAAATATTGATGAGCCTCAAAGAGGTATGTGAGTACACAGGGTGGGGAGAAACAAAGGTCAGAGAGATACTGAAAAGACCTAATAGTACGTTTACAGTGATACTTGGAAATAGACTGTATGTTAATAAGAAGAAATTCGATGAATACTTAGATAGATGCGCGAAATACCATATCCCTGTGTAAAAGTTTGCAGTTGTATTTTTGCGTAAAATAGTGTAATGTATATGTGTAAGTTGATGCTGTAGTCAATATAGAAAGGAATATTGATTATGGGAAGAGACTTAAATGGTAAAGAACTGGGCAGAGGATTTAGTCAGAGAAAGGACGGTAGATACGAAGCCAGAGCCGTTATATGCGGCACAAAAATAGATATTTATGACATGAATCTAGCAAAGCTGAAAAAGGAATTTGAAGCTGAGAAAGCTAGAGTGTTACGAGACGAAAAGAATGTAAGACCTAACGTCACGTTTGGAGAGTGGTATCAGGAATGGTTTGAAAAGTGTAAATCACCTCAGTTAAAATCTGATGTAAGCAGAAAGACGTATGACAGAAAAGTAAGAAATACCTACTGTAAAATTCTCGGAGAGAAACGAATGGAAAATATCTCTCAGATGAATATGCAGGCTGCTACAACAGAGTTGATTGAGAAAGGATATACAGACCGTTCTGTAAGAGAAGCTCTCGGAATTGTGAACGAATGTATGGAGATTGCTATTGTAAACCACATCATCAATGTAAATCCATGCGTAGGAATTAAAATCCAGAATGCAAACGAGCGTAAAGAAAGAAGAGTTATGAAGCAGTGGGAACAGGACTTATTCTTGAACGAGGTCAAGGATAGATATTACTACGAAGCGTACAAGATTCTTCTTCTAACTGGAATGAGAATCGGAGAGTTCTCTGGGTTGCAATGGCGAGATGTTGACTTCGAGAATAAAGTCATCAATATTAATAGATCCATGCAGACCGCATATATTGACGGAAGAAAGATCGAGGAACTTACTACACCGAAAACAGCCAACTCATACAGAGCAATCCCGTTCTTTGGAGAAACAGAAGCTTGTTTGAAGAGCTGGAAGAAGAAGCAGGACGAGTATAAGAAACGTCTGGGTGACAGATGGAGAGCAAGACCTGAGTTAGGCGATCTTGTTTTTACAAGCACTGTAGGCTCGCCTGTGACTCGATATGTCATTGTACATGACATAGACAAAGTAGTCCAGAACATCAATCTCAAAGAGATGACAAAGGCATTCAGAGAGCACAGAGAGCCAGTGATGTTTGAACACTTACATCCACATGCTTTTCGCCACACATTTGCAACACGTTGTTTTGAAAAAGGGCTTGACCCATTGTTTGTACAGAGTATAATGGGACATGCCAATTATGCAACTACGGTGTCATATACACATATATTAGACGATTTGCGTCAGAAAGAGGTGCAGAAGGTTGGTAACTTCTTAGAGTAAGAGAGTTGCGTAAACCTTACATTGCGTCGAGATTGAAGAATCCGCGATACAGTAAGCTCGAAAAGAGTTGCGTAAAAGTTGCGTAGATAGCAGAATTTAATCTCCGTAAGCCCTTGAAATACAAGGAGTTAAGAAAATACTTCGCAATTCAGGCTGGAATGTAAGCGTCTAGCACAAGCACGATGCATATAAAAAGAAATCCTCGACACAAGTTTACTTGTGATCGGGGATTTCTTTTTATATGCATCGTGCGACGCACGTATAGCGAGATGAAGCGAAGCGAAATCGAGCTAAGCGTGCTTGTGCGGATGTCTTGATGCACCTACAATGCACAAGCTGTACCTAGGCCAAAACAATACAAGTTTACTTGTGATCGAGGATTTCTTTTTATATGCATCGTGCGACTCTTTACTGAATGATATACTATACAAGTAACAACACTAAGAAAATAACTACTATTTCTAAAATATCAACGCTAAATTAGAGCGGCTCAGTTACATGGTGAGTTTAAGGAATTCTTCCCTGATAACGCAGTGGAATATTTTGTTTCCTAGGACAAGAGACAAAATATTCCACTGCATTAAGATGGACTGATGCAGATAATCTTCCGGTTAGATTGGCAAATGCATCTGCGATTATCGGACTTCATAATCATCCCAGTGGCAATGTAAAACCATCCAAAGAGGATATGTTAGTAACCCGAAAGTTGCAGCAATGTGGTCAGTTATTAGGGATAGAGCTTTTAGATCATATCATTGTCGGTGGAACAAATGAAAAGATGTTTAGTTTCCGAGAGGAGAAGATGTTGAATGTGGCGGGAAAGATGAAGTTGGAGAGATAAAGAGTAAAACTATGTCACAGTATGCCGTAATTTTTTTACGGCATACTGTTGCGAAGAGATGAGGAATTGGTTATACTGTAAGCATAGAGTTATACGTTTATGACTTTTCGAGAGGATGGTATAAGATATGCTTAAAAAATTTACATTGAAGAATTACAAAAATTTTAAAGATGAAGTTACAATAGATTTTGAAAATATTGCAGGTTATCAGTTTAATGCAGATTGTCTTTCAGAAGGGATTATTGGGAAAATGTTGATTTATGGACGTAATGCAACTGGTAAGACGAACCTTGGAAGAGCGCTTCTTGATATTGGTTCAACAATGTTTGGCGGAACAAGATATGAGAGTAATGGGATTTTACTTAATGCGGATTCCAAAGAAGATGCAGCAATGTTTCAATATGAATTTAGATTTGAGGATACAGAATTATGTTATAAATATTCGAGATTATCAAATCAGGAATTACGTGAAGAAGAATTATCTGTAAACGGAAAAAGCGTTTTTAAATGTAATTTTGGTTTTCGAGAATACAATTTTGATAATTTGGATTATATTGATGCAGAGACTGCCAATATAGAGCGTTATTTACAATCTTTGGAAGCCGGAGAGGATGATGAAATCAGCGAATCAAAGTTGCCATTTTTGAGATGGTTGATTAGTAATGTGGCTTTGAAAAATGATTCTGCTCTTATCAGATTATCTAACTATGTCAGAAGAATGATGATGATTACAGTAGGAAATAGAATGCAGTATCGGTTTGTAAGATTGAATCAAGGTTTTTATGAAAGTTTGGAAAGTCCGGATCGTCTGAAGGATTTTGAAGATTTTCTAAATGCAATGGGGATCGAATGTAAATTAGTATTAAAAAAATTACCAGATGGACAGAGAGAACTGTATTTTGCACATAAACAATTAGTTCCATTTTATGAAAATGCTTCAAGTGGTACATTAGCGTTAGTAGAGCTTTATCGAAGACTGGTTCCGAAAGTATGGGATGCATCTTTGATTTATTTAGATGAATTTGATGCGTTTTACCATTATGAAATGGCAGAAAACGTGATTCGTTTCTTCAAACAGAAGT